>Ga0180436_10003377_pt1 | contig 14682 bp, 13 predicted proteins | sample SS_ome_2_FD_132434 | JGI IMG/M metagenome (GOLD analysis project Ga0180436, IMG submission 132434) | Hypersaline lake sediment archaeal communities from the Salton Sea, California, USA - SS_3_S_2 metaG | ecosystem: Environmental > Aquatic > Non-marine Saline and Alkaline > Hypersaline >...
GCCACCGGCACCGCCGATGACGGTATGGGCGGCACCGACACGCTGATCGGCATCGAGCACGCGAACGGGTCGGATCACAACGACATCCTGACCGGCGACGGCGGCCGCAACAACTTCAGCGGCAATCAGGGCGACGACGTCATCGACGGCGGCGGTGGCACCGACAGTGTATGGTATGGACGCGCGACCTCCGCGGTGAACGTCGACCTCGCCACCGGTGTCGTGACCGGCGGCGAAGGCAACGACACGCTCAGCAATATCGAGAATATCGCCGGCTCCAACTACGGCGACACGCTGCTCGGAGACGCGAATGAGAACTGGTTCATCCCCGACCAGGAAGGCGATCAGTGGACGCCGAACTTCACCGTTGGCGGGGCCGACACGATCGACGGGCGCGGCGGCAATGACGGTGTGTCCTACTGGAACGCGGTGGCCGGTGTCACCGTGAACCTCGCCACCGGCACTGCGACGGACGGGCTGGGCAACACCGACACGCTCGCCAACATCGAGATGATCGAGGGCTCGAAGCACGCCGACACCCTGATCGGCGATGCCGGCGACAACGAGTTCTGGGATGGCGAGGGCGACGACATTGTGCAGGGCGGTGACGGCGACGACCGGTTCCACCTCGGTCTGAATGGCTCGGATACGCTCGATGGGGGGGCCGGGAACGATACGCTGGTGCAGAACCTGGTGGATTTCCCGGTCATCCCGGGGTTCGTCTATGAGCTCAATCTGGTCACCGGCTACTCTGGCCAGAAAGGCAATCCGAAGCGCTCCGACACGCTGACCAATATCGAAAACCTCGAGTTGACCGGCGACATCGACACCGAGTTCACCGGCGATGCGGCGGCCAACCGTGTGGAAACCGACACTGGTGACGATGTGATTTCGACTGGCGACGGCGACGACGTGATCTCGGCTGGTACGGGCACCAACACGATCGACGGCGGCGCGGGGGCCGATCAGGTGGTCTATGCCGGCAACCGCGCCGGTTTCACCGTCACCACCGTCGGCGGCACGACCACGGTGAGCGACGGGTCGCGGACCGACACGATCACCGATGTCGAGGAGCTGGTGTTCGACGACCAGACGGTTGTGCTGGGCGGTCTCAACCAGATCGACGGCACTGCGGGCCCGGACACGCTGACCGGCACCGCCGGCGACGATCTGATCAACGGCCTCGGCGGCGACGATACGCTGGAAGGCGACCTTGGCCACGACACGCTGATCGGCGGCGACGGCAACGACATGCTCAACGGCCAGAGCGGTGATGACACGCTCAATGGCGGCGACGGCAACGACACGTTGTTCGGCAGTTCCGGCGCCGACATACTGAACGGCGACGGCGGCGATGACGTGCTGAACGGCGGCAGCGGCGCTGACACGCTCGAAGGTGGGGCCGGGACCGACCAGGCCTCCTACAAGTTCTCGCTGTCGGGGGTGCAGGTCGATCTGGCGGCGGGCACCGCCGCGGGCGGAAACGCGACAGGCGACAGCCTCGCCGGAATCGAGGATCTCAAGGGGTCAAACCACGCCGACACCCTGACTGGCGACGCCGGTGCCAACCGGCTCTATGGCCTCGGCGGCGATGATACGCTTTCGGGCGGCGCGGGGCATGACCGACTCGTCGGCGATGCCGGCGACGACAGCCTCGCCGGCGGTGATGGCGATGACCGTCTCGAGGGCGGGGCGGGCGCCGATGCGCTCGACGGCGGCGCAGGCACCGACCAGGCGACCTATCGCGGGTCGGCGTCCGGTGTAACGGTCAACCTCGCCAGTGGGACCGGCGTGGGCGGCGACGCCGCCGGCGACACGCTCACCGGCATCGAGAACATCGTCGGCTCGGCCCATGCCGACACCCTCACCGGCGATGGCGGCAACAACCGCTTCTACGCGCTCGGCGGCGACGACACCGTGAATGGGGGCGCCGGGGTCGACCGGATCAAGGGTGGCGACGGCAACGACATCCTTTCCGGCGGCGACGGCGACGACTGGTTCTCCGGTGGCTCCGGTGCGGATGCCTTCGACGGCGATGACGGCTCCGACATGGTGTCCTACGAAGATGGCCCGACCGGTGTGAACGTGAACCTCGCAACCGGTGCGGCAAGCGGCGGCGATGCGACGGGCGACAGCTTCGCCTCGGTCGAGAACCTCGGTGGCAGCGCCTTTGCAGACACGCTGAGCGGCGACGCAAACAACAACCGCCTCTACGGGTTCGCGGGCGACGACACGCTGAGCGGCGCAGACGGGGTCGACCGGATCCGCGCCGGCGACGGCGACGATGCGGTGGCCGGTGACGCGGGCAACGACTGGCTCGAAGGCGGCGCCGGGGCCGATGCGCTCGATGGTGGGGCGGGGACCGATATGGCAGTCTACGAACGCTCCGCCGCCGGTGTGACGGTGGATCTCAGTATTGGCACCGCCTCGGGCGGCGAGGCGGCGGGCGACAGCTTCATCTCGATCGAGGACATCGTCGGCTCGGCTTACGGCGACAGCCTCACCGGCGACGCCGGCGCAAACCGGCTGATCGGCGGGGCGGGTGACGACACGCTTGCCGGCGGCGGCGGCGGCGACAAGCTGCTCGGCGGTGCCGGCGACGACACGATCTCGGGTGGCGACGGCGACGACTACATGGTCGGCGGCGCCGGGGCCGATGCCTTCGACGGCGGCGCCGGCGAAGACCAGGTAAGCTATGCCGGCGAAGCCGGGGCGGTCAGCGTCGATCTCGCCGGTGGCACCTCCGGGGGCGCGGCCGCCGGCGATAGTTTTGCAAGCATCGAGGGCGTGTATGGCACGGCGCAGGGCGACACGATCGCGGGCGACGCCGCCGACAACCGGCTCTACGGCGCGGGCGGCGGTGACACCCTGGACGGGGCCGGCGGGGTCGACCGGATCTATGGCGGCGCCGGCGATGACACGATTAACGGCGGCGCCGGCAACGACTGGTTCGTCGGCGGGGCCGGTGCGGACACCTTCGTCTTCGACAGCAACTGGGGCTCCGACATCGTGTCGGATTTCGAGAACGGGATCGACATGATCGACCTGACCGGCACGGGCCTGACCTTCGGCGCGCTGACGATCACGCAGGCCGGGGCGGACGTGGAGATCGGCGATGGCGCCGGCAACCTGATCACACTCGACGACACACTCGCCACTGACATCGACCAGTTCGATTTCATCTGATGCGGATTACCAGGGGACCAAGATGGCAAACAAGAGACTATTGGCAATCGTGACGGCGTTGATGCTGGCCACAGGCGGTGGGCAGATGGCGCTGGGCGCCTACACCTTCAGCCAACTCGAGATCATTGAGCAGTTTATTCTCAACGGGGAGTGGGACTTGCTCAAAGCCTTCATCGACGAGAACCCGGAACTCCTCCAGGGGAACGATGCACTCGCGAACGAACTGCGCAGCTTTGTCATAGCCGTGGAAGAGAGCGGAACGATTTCGACGATCACGACGCCGCCGGTCGTGCCGGACATCATTGTGGTGGAGACGGTCAAGGATTCGTACTGAACGGCGCGGCGATGGACGGAGGCCAGCATATCCCTTCGCGCGAGAGTGTTGCCTATGTGATTGATCCACGCTTTCCCGGCGGGACGTCGTCAGCCGTTGCACGCGAGTTGCGCGCGATTGCGGCCATTCGTGCGCGTGTCGCGGTCTACGCGGTCTCCTCGGCGATGTTCAAAGGCAGGGAGGTTGCGCCGGTGCTGGAGGAGGCGCTGGACGATCTCGGCCTGACTCTGGCCTGGGATCCGCCGGTGGTCGCGGCGGACCGGGTGATCCTGCACAATCCCGCGTTCCTGAAGTTCGATACGCGCTTCGCCCCCCGGATCATCGCGCGGGATCTCTACGTGGTCACGCACGAAAACTTTCTGCGCCCGACGCGCGGCGAAGCCTTCGATGTCGCCGCCTGTCTCGCCCTGATCGACCGCGCGAGCCTCGCGAGGCGCAAGATCCTGGCCCCGATCTCGGTCGGTAATCGTGACACCGTCGGATCCTGGTTGTCGACGGCGGGCGACACCGCACCATGGACGGTTCTGCCTGCCGACTGGTTCAACATCTGCAACTTCGACCTCCAGCCCCCAAACCCGCGCCGCGCCGACCGCCGTGGCCGCCATTCGCGCCCCGGCTATGAGAAGTTCCCGCCCTTGGCGCAGATGGATGCCAGTTTCCCGCCGCATGCGGAGACCAACCTCATCCTTGGCGCCGATAGCTTTCTGACCGATCGCTCCGGGCGGCCGTATTGGCGCATGGTCCCGTTTGCCGGCATGACGGTGCAGCGGTTCTTCGACGAAATCGACTTTCACGTCTATTTCACGGCGCCGACCTGGCGTGAGAGCTTCGGACGGGTTCTGGCGGAAGCCCTGGCGGCGGGGAAAGTCGTGATATCGGACCCAACGACCGCAAGCACCTTCGGCGGCGGGGTCATCCCGGCAGTCCCGGCAGATGTCGACGCGGTCGTTGCGCACTTCCTGCATCACCCAAAACGCTACCTCGCACAGGTTACACAGGGCCAGCGCATCCTCGAGAGGTTCTCGGCCGACCGGTTTCGCGTTTTCTTCGAGCAACTGTCCGAACTGGGAGCGATCACATGATCCTTGTCGATGCAGGCGCGCGCAGCGAACAATCGTTCGATACCCGGCTGGTATTTGCCGAGACCCTCCGACGTGCCGGGATGAAGACGGGGATTGACGACACGACCTTGCCGGGGACGCTTCACCGGAGCCAGAAATATGAAGCAATGGACTTTCTGGTGTCGCCCGGTGACTTCACGCCATGCGGGGTTGTCGTCCTCGATGCCGGCAGCGTCTGTGACCAGACACTCTCAACCTTGCGCGCGTACGGGCTCGCTCCGAACCAGCCCGTGGTCGCCATCGGCCGCTTCGACTCGCGGCAGGCCAAGATCGGCGTTCAGGCGAAGATCGCCTTTGCGGTTGGCACCGAGCCGGCGCTGGTTGATCTCGCTGAGTTCGGACCAGCCGCTCTGATGGCCGGCGCATCGTTGCCACTTTTCGCGCCACTGACTGACCAACACCCGGCGCCGGACCGCCTGCGACTCCTCATCTTCATTCCGGGTGACATGGCCGAAGACCCGGCCTGTGCTTCTGGCCTTTCGGCGCTCGCGGCAATGCGCGGGGTCGATGTGGCGCTTGTAACGGCGGCGAAAGCGAAGGCGGCGCTGCGCTCCGTTGCACCTGCGGCGGTGCGCATCTTTGGCTACTCGGAACTGTCACCGGCGAGCTTCGCCGTACTGGCCGATCTCGTGGTGGTGCTTGGGCAGGGGGCACCGGGCGACCGGATCGCGCAATTGTGCGCCGAGGTCATCGGCGCCGGCGGGATCGTGGTTGACGGCACACATGGTGCGCGCCTCACCCAGACCCCGGCGCCGATCGTGCGCGGACCATTAGATCTTCGCGCCCTGTCCGGGTTTCTTGAGCGCGAAATCCTGCCGCGCGAAAGCGCGATCCGGGCCGAGGTGCGCGCCAGCGACTGGCGGCGCACGAACGACATTTCCCGGCTGATTGAGCAGTTTCCACCGGTGGCCCGGCCACGGGCGCCCGCTGCGGCGAAGATAGCGGCGGCGCAGAAGACCGTGTTCCTGCCGACCAACGGCGTCGGGCTCGGGCATGCGCAGCGCTGCGCGCTGATCGCGGCCCGGATGCCAGACCGTACGGGCGTGAGTTTCGCCGCTTTTCCTAGCTGCGTGGACCTGGTCGAGCGGCGCGGGTTCGCGTGCCGCCCGCTGGTTCAGAAAAGTGACGCCCATGCCGACAGCTACGCCAACGACCTCGTCAATTACCGTCGCCTGCGGCGTTGGCTCGCACCTGGCGACCGGTTGGTCTTCGATGGCGTTTATGTGTTCGACTCGATCTATCGCACCATTCTCGAACGCAAGCTTGAGGCGGTCTGGATCCGACGTGGTCTGTGGCGGGCGCACCAGACCAACGCGGCGGCGCTGGCGCGCGAGCATGCCTTCAAGCATATTGTGGTTCCATGCGAGGCGTTCGACGAACTCAACCAGAACTACTCGTTTGGCACCCATGTTCACCACGTAGGCCCGATCGTGCAGCCGCGCGGTGGGCGCAAGGCCACCACGATCCGCAGGCAGATATCGCGACAACTTGGCTCGCAGTTCGGCAAACTGGCCGTCTCGATGCTCGGTGGCGGTGTGGCAGCGGATCGCGGGCCGCAGCTTCAGGCGATCTGCGCTGCGATGGAGGCACGGCCGGACGTGCTGCATCTCGTCGTTGTCTGGCCGAACGCCAAGGTCGCCCCGGAATTGACACTGTGGAAGAACACAAGGGTCGTTCGCGCGCGCGATGCAGCCGATTTGGCCGGGGCAGCTGATTTCGTGGTCACGGCGGTGGGCTACAACTCCTTCCACGAGATGCTCTACCACCGAATTCCGGCGATCTTCATTCCGCAAACGGCGTCCTACATGGACGACCAGGAGCGGCGCGCGACCGCGGCGGTGGACCGCGGCCTTGCCGAGATGGTTCGACCCGAGGACCTGCTGTTGCTCGACCGTAAGTTGTCCTCATTCCTCGACGGCGATGCGGCGTCGGGGCTTCGGGCGCGGCTGGACGATTTCACGCTCCCGGAGCCCGGCAATGCCGAGGCCGCCCGGATCATTGCAGGAGAGAGATGTGAAACCCGACGACTGGCTTGAGATCCTGTCCCGCGCCCCGGTGCCGCCAGTGCCGGAGATCACGCCGGCGGCCCGGTGCCCGGCCGCGCCCGCGACGTTTGCGGGGGATGCGAGCGCGCAAAGGGCTGCCCCGTCGGCGGTCGTCTGGCCGGAGGAGGGGCAGGTGCCCGCCCGGTTCGGTGTACGCGTGCGCAGCACGCCTGACGACCCGCGCCTGCAGGCGGTCCGACTCGCAGCGGCGGCGTTTGAGCGAGGGGCGGAACCGGTAATCCTCAGCCATGTCGCGCGCAGTGGTTTCGAACAAAGCGGTTTCCGGGTCGAGCGCGTGCACGGCGGGACAGCGGCCGAACGCGCCATGCAGGAAGGTGAACTGGGCCGGTTCTGGGGGCTTGCGATCATCGTCGAGTTCGACGATGTCACCGGGCTTGTGTGACGGCGCCGCGGGTCAGCTCAGACGTTCAAGGCAAAACGAGAAATGCCCGCGCGTTTCAAGCGTGATGTAGCGAAAGCCCCAGTCGTAGGAATGGCAAAACTCGGTTACCGCCTCGACCACGCCATAAGGGATCGCGTCGATGACGTTGCCGGTGCAGAAATCATGGCCGGCGATCAGCCCGCCGGGTTTGACCAGCCTTTGGCAGAGCTCGAGTTCCGCTAGCGTGGTGCGGTAGCTGTGATTGGTATCGATATAAACCCAGTCGAACGCTGCCGTCTCCAATTCCGCGAGCACATCCGCCGACAGGCCCTGGCGGATCACGATGCGGTCATCACGGATTTCGTCTTTCCACTGCTCGCGGATCTTGCCAAGCCCTGATCGGTAGCGATCCGTTGCCCACGCATCGACGAGGTAGAGGCGCACCGGCGCAGTTCGGGTCACGATCTCGCGGGTGAAATCTCCAAACGCCACGCCGATTTCCGCCGCCACGCCGTTTCTCGGCATTAGATCGAGAAGCGTGTTCCGGTCAGGTAGCAATTCGCAACCGGCGGTGTGGCGCCGGCTGAGCGTGGTACGCGACATTTCGTTCTTGATCTTCCTGCGTTCGCCCGCGGTTTTCATGTCGTCCTCACAGGTGAAATGGGTTCGTCGTCGATGCCGTGTCGGGCCCGGTCCCGATCCGGCAGTCGGACCGATCGTAGCGCAAGCCGAGGGGCGGCGCTTAACCCAAACGGGTCATGTGTGGTGGCTGTGCCGGGATCGCGCCACGAGCCATGGCGATCCGGCCCGGTTTCTATAGGCCGATCGCGGCAAGGAACGGTACGGATCGCGCTGCTCGCCGCGCTCTGCGGCAAGCGGCCGTCCGGCGGGCGGATTGCGCATACCATCCCGTCGAAGCGGGACTTCGCCCAGGCCTGCGCGCCAACGCGGGGCCCTCGCCCGGGTTTTCGAAGGGGCTGAAGCCGGCAATGGGGCGAGGGCGACGGGCTGGGCGACCCTCGAGTCGGGTCTTGCCGCCCGGGCAGCTTGATTTCGGGTTTGCGGATATCCTAGGGGGACTTGTCCGGCCGTTTCCCGGCCTGGATTTCGCCCGTGGTCAGCACCGGCGAGGCGTCGACGTCTTCCGCGTCCAGCATTGCCGCGACCCGCTCCAACGACGCCACGAGCTGGGCCTGCTCCCAGTCCTGCATCTTTTCGAAAGCTCGCACGAAGCGCTGCTGCAACGCGTCGGGTGCATCGCGCACGGCCGCGCGGCCGGCGTCGGTGATCGTGACATTGGTTTGCCGCCGGTCGATTTGCGAGCGCTCCCGGGTAACCTGTCCGCCGGCCACCAGCTTGTCGACCAAGGCCGTGATTGTCGCCTGTGCCACACCCATCTGCGTCGCCAGCGCCTTGGGCGTCGTGCTTCCGCCGGGCCGGCCGCGCAGGATCTGCAGCACCCGCAGCTGCGCCGGTGTCAGCCCCGCGGCATGGGCGAGGTCGCGTTCGTAGAGCGCCGTGGCCCGGAGGATGCGTCTCAGCGCGATGAGGCTCTCGTCGACGCGGTCGGGGGAAGTGTCTGCCATGGCGGCAATGTCGCACGATCTGGCAAGACGCTTCAATCCTGTGAAAAACATCGGTGACGGTTGGTTGATGTCTGAAGTGTCGGATTGGGTGGTCGCTTCATTAATACTTAGTAAATTCGCGACAATTATGCCATTTTGTCGGTATTTTCAATCATTTTGCTTTGAGTATTGAATTTGTGGTGCTGATCTATTACTTAGGATGTCAAATGAAAAAGGGACCACTGCCGATGCCGAAAGACACCGCCGAACCCCGAACGCGCACGCCCCGTCTGCGCAAACCTGATGCGACGGACGGGGCTGCCATCTGGGCGCTTGTGAACAGCTGCAAGCCGCTCGACGAAAACTCGATGTATGCCAACCTGATCCAGGCCGACCATTTCCGTGACACCTGCGTGGTGGCCGAACTGGATGGCGAGATCGTCGGCTGGATCTCCGGACACATGATCCCCGCCAAGGACGAGCTGTTCGTCTGGCAGGTCGCGGTCGGCGAAAAGGCGCGTGGCCTCGGCCTCGGCAAGACGATGCTGCTCGAACTCATCGAGCGCGACGCCTGCGACGGCGCCGACCACCTCAAGACCACGATCACCGAGGACAATGCCGCCTCTTGGGCGCTGTTTCGCAGCTTCGCCCGCGCGATCGGCGGCTCGTTGACCGACGAGCCGCATTTCCACGAGGACGTGCATTTCGACGGGCACCACGACACCGAGCACATGGTGACGATCACCCTGCCCGAGGCGGACGCGCTGGCCCGCGCCGCCTGATCTGCCCCCATTTCCGCGATTTCTCCCGAAAGGAGCCCCCTCATGCCCAAGGACATGACCGAAACCCGTGACATCTTCACCCGCCGCGAGAGCGAGGCCCGCTCCTATTGCCGCGGCATGCCTGCGCTCTTCGCTAAGGCGCGCGGCTCGGAGCTCACCGACGCGAACGGCCGCACCTGGATCGACTTCCTCGCCGGCTGCTCGTCGCTCAACTACGGCCACAACGACCCCGACATGAAGGCGGCGCTGATCGACCACATCGCCTCGGACGGGATCGCGCATGGTCTCGACCTGCACACCGACGCCAAGGCCGCCTTCCTCAGCGCCTTCGAGGAGCACATCCTCGCGCCGCGCGACATGGACCACCGGGTGATGTTCACCGGTCCGACCGGCGCGAATGCCGTCGAGGCGGCGATGAAGATCGCCCGCAAGGTGACCGGACGCACCAACATCATCGCCTTCACCAACGGCTTTCATGGCGTGACGATGGGCGCGCTCGCGGCCACCGGCAACGGCTACCATCGCGGCGGCGCCGGCATGGACAAGGCGGGCGTGACCCGGATGCCGTTCGACGGCTACGCCGAGGGCGTCGACTCGGCCGCGCTGCTCGAACAGATGCTCTCGGACGCCTCCGGCGGGATCGACGCCCCCGCGGCGATCATGTTCGAGACCGTGCAGGGCGAAGGCGGCCTCAACGCCGCCAGCCCCGCGTGGGTGAAGCGCGTGGCCGAGGTGGCGAAAAAGCACGGCGCGCTGCTCATCATCGACGACATCCAGGCCGGCATCGGCCGCACCGGCACCTTCTTCTCCTTCGAGGAGATGGGCGTGACGCCTGACATCGTGACGCTGGCGAAATCGCTCTCGGGCTTCGGCCTGCCTTTCGCGGCGCTGCTGGTGCGCCCCGAGCATGACGTCTTCGGCCCCGCCGAGCACAATGGCACCTTCCGGGGCAACACCCATGCCTTCGTGACCGCCCGCGTGGCGATCGAGAAGTTCTGGGCCGATGGCAGCTTCCAGCGCGACCTCGCGGCCAAGTCGCGGCTGATCACCGCCGCCCTCGAGGAGGTCGCCGGCCTCGTCCCCGGCGCCAGGCTGAAGGGCCGCGGGCTGATGCAGGGCGTCGACGTGGGCACGGGCGAGCTCGCCGGCGAGATCTGCGACCGCGCCTACGACAAGGGCCTGGTGATCGAAACGTCCGGCAACGAAGACCAGGTGGTGAAGGTGCTCGCGCCGCTCACCATCCCGAACGAGACCTTCGCCAAGGGTTTCAACATACTGCTCGACGCCACCCGCGACGCGATGGCCGAGCGCAGCAAACTGGCAGCGGAGTAAGACCATGATCGTGCGTGACTTCAACAAAATCATCGAAAGCGAACGCGACCGCGTGGTGTCGGACGCAAACTGGACCTCCGTGCGGATGCTGCTCGCCGACGACAAGATGGGGTTCTCGTTCCACATCACCTTCCTCGAGGAAGGGTCGGAACACGTGTTCGAATACAAGAATCACTTCGAAAGCGTCTATTGCATGAAGGGCAAGGGTTCGATCACCGACCACGACACCGGCGAGACCCACGCGATCCATCCCGGCGTGATGTATGCGCTGAACGCGCACGACCGTCACACGCTGCGCGCCGAGGAAGAGCTGGTGATGGCCTGCGTGTTCAACCCGCCCGTTACCGGCACCGAGGTGCACCGCGAAGACGGCTCCTATGCCCCGGCCGAAGAGGTGGCCTGACATGACCCATACCGTTGAGAAAATCGGCGGGACATCGATGTCCCGCATCGACGAGCTGTGCGATGCGCTGATCATCGGCGAGCGCGACGAGGCCGATCTCTATGGTCGGATCTTCGTGGTCTCCGCTTTCGGCGGCATCACCAACCTGCTGCTCGAACACAAGAAGTCCGGTGAGCCCGGCGCCTTCGCCGCCTTCGCCAACGACGATAGCGACCACGGCTGGCACGACCGGCTCGACAAGGTGGCCGGGGCGATGACCGAGGCCCACGCCCGGGTTCTCGACAACCCCGCCGACATCGAGCGCGCCGACGCCTTCGTGCGCGATCGCGTGCTCGGCGCGCGCAACTGCCTGATCGACCTGCAGCGGCTCTGTTCCTACGGCCATTTCCGCCTGTCGGAACACATGGGCCAGACCCGCGAACTGCTCTCCGGGCTGGGCGAGGCGCATTCCGCCTTCGTCACCACCCTGATGCTGCAGCGCGCCGGGGTGAACGCGCGGTTCGTCGACCTCTCCGGCTGGCGCGACGAGGGCGACGTGAGCCTCGACGAGCGGATCAACACGGCGATGGACGGGGTCGACCCTGCCGTCGAGATGCCCATCGTTACCGGTTACGCGCAATGCGCCGAGGGGCTGATGGGCGAATACGACCGCGGCTATTCCGAGGTGACCTTCTCGCGGCTCGCGGCGCTGACTGGCGCGCGCGAGGCGATCATCCACAAGGAGTTCCACCTGTCGTCGGCCGACCCGAACCTCGTCGGCCATGACGCGGTGAAGAAGCTCGGCCGGACCAACTACGACGTGGCCGACCAGCTGTCGAACCTCGGCATGGAGGCGATCCACCCGAAGGCGGCAAAAACCCTACGTCAGGCCGAAGTGCCCCTGCGCGTGACCAACGCGTTCGATCCGTCCGATCCGGGTACCCTGATCGACGACCAGCCGGCGGAGGAGCCCGGCGTCGAAATCGTCACCGGGCTCGATCTGTTCGCGCTCGAGCTGTTCGAACAGGACATGGTCGGCGTGAAGGGCTACGACGCCACGATCCTCGACGTGCTCACCCGGCATGACGTGCGGATCGTTGCCAAGGTGTCGAACGCCAACACGATCACGCACTATGTCGATGCCTCGCTGAAAACCATGCGCCGGGTCGAAAAAGACCTCGCAGCGCGCTATCCAGCGGCCGAGATCTCGTCGCGCGCCGTCTCGATGGCGGCGGTCGTCGGACGCGATCTTTCCGGGCTTTCCGTGCTCACCCGCGGCCTCATCGCCATCGCAGGCGCCGGGCTCGAGGCGATCGGCGCAAGCCAGGGTCCGCGCAATGTCGACGTTCAGTTCATCCTCGAACGCGAGGCGCTGAAACCGGCGATTGCCGCCCTGCATCGCGCGCTTGTGGAAACGACCGGGCTGAAACTCGCCCGGGCCGCCTGACGGGTGACGATGTGCGGTCCGCACGAGCGGGTGGTCGCTCGGCGGCGGGGTCAACGGCGATCTCGGCCTGTTTGCCGGCGTGTCGGGCGACTTAGGCAGCCTCTATGTGGGCGACGTGGCGCAAGCAACCGCCGTGGTGATGCCCCGAGTGCGCAACAGCGTGGCGCCCTATTGGGATACGGTCGTGATCGGACCCATTGTGGCGCCTGCTTCGCTGGCCTGGTTTGACATTTTCAGCCCCGGAACCAATTTCGTCCGGGCCCGCTACGACGGCACATTCAGCGATTTCGACGTGTCGGCGAGCTATTCCTTCGACAACGTGACCGTCTACGCCGGGGCCGAAGCGACCGCTCCAACGAGTCTCACAGGTATCGTGGGCTTGACGGCGAGCTTTGACCAGTTCGATGTCGCCGCGCGGGTACAGTCTATGCCCGGCTTCACCGGCTTCGGTGCCAATGCCGAGCTGACCTACAACATCTCGGAAGCCTTTTCGATGCCCGGGATGGTCGGCGGTAGTTCCGCCATGGGCATTGTCAACGTTTGCGCGGCGCTCGACTGCCGGATCAACGACTACGCCAAGGCCTCGGTCAGCTATAACAACGTCACCGGCAACCACATCGTAAGCGCCGGGTTCGAGATCACCCTCGACGGCAAGTAGCGCCGCGCGGGGCGCCCCGCCGAAGCCGTCGAGGCTCATTCCCGGACGGTAACGTCCTGCCCTTCCGCGCGCGGCCGGCCTGGTGGCGGGGCGCAGCCGCCGCTCAGAGCCCGGCGATCGACCGGAGGTGGTCCAGGATCGGATCGACCCCGACCCGGTTCTTGATTTCGCAAAACACAAACGGCCGATCCTGCCGCATCTGCCGTGCGTCTCTGTCCATCACGCTCAGGTCGGCGCCGACGTGTGGAGCGAGATCGGTCTTGTTGATCACCAGGATGTCGGACCGTGTAATCGCCGGGCCGCCCTTGCGCGGGATCTCCTCGCCTGCGGCCACGTCGATCACGTAGATCGTGACGTCGGCGAGTTCCGGGCTGAACGTCGCTGAAAGGTTGTCGCCGCCGCTTTCGATCAGCACCACCTCGAGGTCGGGGTGGCGGGTGGTCAGTTCCGCGACGGCGGCGAGGTTGATCGAGGCGTCTTCGCGGATCGCGGTGTGCGGGCAGCCGCCGGTTTCCACACCGATGACCCGGTCAGCGGGCAGAATCTGCATTCGCATCAGCGCCTCGGCGTCTTCCTGCGTGTAGATATCATTGGTGATGACGCCGACGGAGTGGGTGTCGCGCAGGGCCTCGGCCAGGGCGGCGGTGAGGGTGGTTTTTCCTGCGCCCACCGGGCCGCCGATGCCGACGCGGAGCGGGCCGTTCGGACTAGTCATGTGCGAAAGATCCTTGCGTGTTGGGTTTCATGCTGCATCGAGGCGATGTCGGACAGGAAGGCGGTGCTCGACAGCTCAGCCAGATCGCCGCTCTGGGTGTCTGTGGCGACCGCCGGGATGAGCCCGGTGAGCCGGCGCAGGATCGCCTGCGCCTCGGTCTGGCCGACCGGTAGGAGGCGTTGCCCAGCGGCCACCAGATTGGACAGAAAGGCTTGCAGGTAGAGCTGCTGGGTGAGGTTGAGGTGCACGTCCTCGTGTGCGGCGGCGGCGCCGAGCGCCACTGGGTAGCTCAGGCCGGACAGATCGCGGCCCCAGATCGCGCCTGTGACCGTGCCGAAGGCGCGGCCCTGCTGATCGGTTTCGAACAGACGTTCCTTCGAGGGTGCGAAGGCCCGGGCGATGGTGTCGATCTCTTCGAGTGCGGCGCGGTTTGTCGCCTGCCAGCTTGCTGCGATGAGCAGGGCATCCGAACGACCGGCGCCCGAGAGCAGCACGTCTTCGAGCCAGGCCTTCAGCTCCGCGCCGTCCGACACCCACCCGGCTGCGGCTGCCGCCTCAAGCCCGTGGCTGTAGGCAAACGCGCCGACGGGGTAGGCGGGCGAGAGCCATTGGCCTAGGAGCAGGACGCGGGCTTCAGTGGCCATGGGCATGCGTGCGTCCATGGCCGTAGGCGCCGCCTTCGGGCTGAAACGGAGCGCGGATGTCGCGCAGCCCGGCGCCCAGTTTCTCCAGC
>Ga0180436_10003379_pt1 | contig 14680 bp, 20 predicted proteins | sample SS_ome_2_FD_132434 | JGI IMG/M metagenome (GOLD analysis project Ga0180436, IMG submission 132434) | Hypersaline lake sediment archaeal communities from the Salton Sea, California, USA - SS_3_S_2 metaG | ecosystem: Environmental > Aquatic > Non-marine Saline and Alkaline > Hypersaline >...
CTGTACTAGTAAACATTGAGAAATCAAAAACACCAAAGTAACCCAAAACACCAAGCAATACAAGAATCACAAGAAAAGCCCAACCATAAACCTGTATAAAATCTAGCACTGCGTGTCCTTCATTAACTTTTTCCTTACTCATTTTTTCACACTCCCTCACCTTCTTTAGCATGATAAATTTCAGTAAAGTGCGAGCAAGCACTCGTGAAGTTGAAGAAAGGAATCACATTGTTATCTTCATCAACAAGTAACCACTGCACACGATAATTCTTCTTGTCCTTAACAAGCACGTTATCCTTGATATAATTAATTGCTTTTTGAGGAATATTTATCTTTTTGAGGCTATCAGGATTACTAAAGTAAGGACTAACGAGCTTAATATTGTACGTTTCTGCAACAGCCTCATCAACAATAGCCAAACTCTGAACAGCAAGGCAATTATAGATTCCCAAACTACGATAGTTAAAACCAATTTCTTTAATCTGCTCCATAGCAAAATTATAATCAACATTAGGAACTTCATCAGCAAAAAACTTACCATCATCAAGAAAGAACATTATAGGATTCCTGTTTCCTTTGTTAAAATAATACTCCTTAGCTTGATAAATGCACAAACCAACATCAAAAGTCAATATCGCAGGACTCATAGCATTGTAACTTATCACCACACTCTTTTCTTCATCCTTCCAAGTTCTCATAAGATTTAATTCTTTAATATCATCATCCAAATAACCATAATCCTCAACATAATCAAGAACACGATAAGCATTACCTAAAGTATGACTAGTAATCTCGCCAGCATCTTCCATCATCTTCAACTCAGACTTAATACCACCAATTCTCGTAACACCACGCCTAATAAGCTTGCTTGTCGCTATACCAGCCTGACTACTCATACCAAGACCCATCCACATCTCCCTTTGGTCAACATCTTTAATTCTTCTAGCATACTTCCTGAAATGATGCTGTATCTGCATAATGTTACGCTTACTACAATCAGGTATATAATGAGCTAAAGGGATACCTTCAGGTTCAAGATAAGGAGGCAAACGAGGACTCTTATCCCATTTCATTACAGCCCTGCCAGCATCGTGACTCTTAGGGTCAATATACAAACAATAAAATCCTGCTTTTGATAAAATTCCCCATATAATTTTGAATAATAGACTATTATGAAGAACGAAATTCTCACAAACGAAATTATTATTATCCTCAACTTGCAAATCATAAGTATCTCTTTCACCAACATACTCAATACATTTCACCCTATCCCAAAACAAGTCACTAGTAGAAAGAGAGTTATCAAAACGTAAGGCTCTTTCACGACCTAGCCAACGATTATCTTTAAACAAAGGAACAACATCAAAATTAGTGTTACTGCGAGTACTCAAAGCTTCAATATCTGCATACCACTTATCAGTTTTCTTCTTTTTCTCACCAAAGAATCCAATCTCATCAATAAACTTCTTAACAAATAAACTACTTTGCATCTCAACATAGTAATAATTCTTTTTATACTTCTTGTTAAACCTTTTGTACGTTCTCGCTAAAATGCCAAATCTCAACAGTAAATGCTTAACAGAATCACACAAATCCTTAGAGCCACTAGAATAAGTAATAGTATATCTATAATTATTTCTTGATTTCTTCCTAGAAATACAACCATCTCCACTAAACAACCTATTCAAAAACAACTTAACTAAATCTTTCTTCATACCAAACAATTCTTTAGGGAACTGTTTATCAACACTCTTCTCACCAAACAAACCATACTTTTCAAGCAATAAACGAACAGGAGTCTTTTCGTGCTTCATTCTCTTTCTATTAAAAACTATTAAGTATTGATAATCTCTAACTTCTTTTTTCTTCTTTAATTTACAATCAAATTTCTGCAAAGAAATATTCAAATCATCAACCATCAACCTATCTTTTTTCGTGTAACTTAAATGGTATTTGCAACCACCATCAGAAATCATATAAGCAATAATCTTCACTGCATCAGGACTAACTTGAGCTTCTCCAAAATAATTAAGCTCCCTACTAACAGCAACGAAATCCCTTTCTTTCAAATCTCCAAGAGTAACCCACTCATTCTTATTAGTCAAGAACTTATGTTCAGCAGTAGCAAGTATTTCATCACCAAAAGCAGTAGTCAAACGATAAACAGACTTCTTACCACTATATGCCTTAACATATAGTTTAGGTTCAAACAACAAACTATCATTATTACAACTAACCACCTCACCATAATCAGGAATATCTTTAATAGCAACATAACGACCATCAGCCAATAAAACCTTTTGAGATTCTTCACAACATTTTTGGTCACCACTTGCACCTAGTAATAGTAGGTTCATAGCTTTCCTGCTCGTGAGGCTTACATCCAAAGGGTCAAACTTTATTCGCACAATATCTTCCATAGGAATACTATCAGCATCCTCATAACTCTCATAAGGCAACAAAGTACCTAAAGGTATTTCTCCTCTCTTAACCCAAAAATCACTAGTAGCCATCTCACGACCCAAAAGCATAGCCCACGACTTATCAAAAATAACACTCAACTAATCATCACCCTCAAACAAACCCCTACTAAGCATTCTTTGGTTTGTAACCTCAGCACGACCAACAGGAGCAACACAAGTACGACACTGCTTACGCTTAGGACTATTCTTAGTACCACAAAACTTACAACGCCACCTAAACTGCCTCATCTTTTCAAAACCTCAACAACATAAAAAAAACTAAGCATATTTGTTCACCAGTAATTGTTTAGCACTCTTAACACTGTTAAAAGCGTTCTCAATAAGAATCATATAAGGCTCATCAAGTATATCCTCATTCTCCTCAAGCAAATCCAACAACTTATTAGTTACAGCTTCAAGTTCATTTTCTAAAGTCAATTTCATCAGCCTCCTCATCAACTTCTTCTTTCTTCTTAAACTCTTTAGGAACAGGCTTAGTCACAAAACTCTTCCTAGCAATAGGAGGAACTTCATCATCAAGAATAACTTTACCACCATACTTATCAAGCAACTTATCAAGAGCCTCCTCCTTAGCAACCAACTTAACACTACGAAGCTCATCACGAACCTTGCCAATCTCAGACTCACTAATATCACGAGCACGCTCAGCACGACCAAGCCTATCCTCCAACTCATCAAGATACAAATCAACACTCTCAACATAATCAAACAAAGACTGACGATGAGTAATCAAACGCTTAAAATCATCAGTCAAACTACGCTTAATCAAATCAAAACGTCTAGGCAAACTCAAAAAAAGTTCTTTCAAAGCACTATAAGTAACCCTATCAAGAACACGAGCCTGAGCACGCTTCTGCAACTGATTATAAGTAAACTCCTCACCAGTAACAGGGTCAACAACACGAAAATTATTAGTAGTCAACTCCTCATTAAACAAATGCTCAAGAAACTCAGCAACCAACTCATCAGCCTGCTCAACACTAGCCATCTCAGGCTTCTGAGGGCGAACAGGAACAACATTATTAACCATCAAAAATCACCTCTAAAAAAACTAATAAAGAAAAAAAGACCAACAAACTGAATAAACAAAAACAAAGTCAATAAAATAAAAATTAACCAACTATCAAAAAACAACAAAGCATAAACACCAACAAAATAAACACCAAAAAAAGTAAAGAACCAAATAAAAACTAATACATCAGGAACAATATTCCTCAACCAACTTATTAAACTTCGCAAATCCCTTTTCACAATACTATCAATATCTTCTAAAGCAATCATTTTTTCTTACCCCCCTTACCATCATCACTACCAGCACTACGAGGAAACAAACTACGAACATAATCAATATCATCCTTACTCTTTTCACGCAACAAATCACTACTAGCACTAACCTCACTAAACTCCTTAGCATCACCAGCAACCAACTCGTGATAAGTAGCCTCAACCCTACCAGCCTCAATACCAGCCAACTCCTCAGGATTCAAACGACCAGTAAACTTCTCAAGACTATCAAAATCAAACCAATAAACACGAATAACATCATTAGTACGACCACGACTAGGCTTTAACAAATAACGCTCCTCAAAATGCTTCAACAAAGTCTTACCATCCAAATTATGAAAAACAGGAATCCAACTCTTCTTAAACAAACTCTCCTTACGAACAAAAACAGTCTTAACACCATTCTCATCAAAACCAAACTTAACCCAACCAAAAGTCACAGTCTCACGACCAACAAACAAGGCACGAAACTCACTACTATCAAAATCACTACTCACTAGAATCACCACCCAATTCCTTCAACAATGTATTCTTAGCATCAAGAATCTCCTTAAAATCCTCAATATTCCCACCAGCATCAGGATGAAAATGTTTACTCAACTGCTTAAAACGAAACTTCACAAACTCCACATCACTCACACCCTCAGGAACACCTAAAACTTCACGAGGAGTACGACTCTTAGGAGCATCAGGGTCAAAGCCAATACGAAACTGATTCATAACCATACCAAAACTTTTCAAACCACGCCTAATAGCCTTACTATCATTATCAATAACCTGAGCAATACTAGCCAAATTATCAACATCACTAGGCTGACTATCACAACGATAACTAAAAGTCTCACCATTAACAATCCACTCAACCTTAGCCCAAGCAGGACTGCGAAAACCACCAGCACCACCAAAACTAACAGTCACATACTTAGACTCAACACCAATCTTAGCGAAAGCATCAAAAATCTTATTACGATAAGTACCAACACTATTACGAGCACGATAAGGACTAACCTTAAACGTCAAACTCTTACCATTAACAGTAACAACATCACTCATTTTTAATAAACACCCCAACTATTTTCTCTGTAACGAAGATACAAAAATCTACCTAAGAAAAAAAGACCAATAAACAACACGAAAAAGAAACGACCCCACCAACGACTAACCATATCATTACGAATCATCATCTCAGTCTCATTTCTCATACTAAAAATCTTAGCCTCACAAGCAAGACGAGTCTTACTCTCATTATCCATCAAATCAAAACGACACTCATCAAGACTAGACAAAGTAACCTCATAATCACGTTGATAATTACTAGACTCGCTACGACAACGACTAAAATCACTAATACTACTATCCAAATCACTACGACACTGCTCAAGCTCATCATACAAATCCTTATCAACATCACCAACAACAACATACTCAGTATGATTGATAATCTCAGGCTCGCAAACACTCTGCTCACGAGCACTACGCAAAACCTCACTCAACCTCAAACTAGCCCAATCCTCATACTCCTCAACACAATCAATAAGGTCATCAACATCACCACTAAAACATTCCTCACCCCAACTAAAAGTATCAACAATAATATTAGGCAAATAAACATTAAAAGTAAAAGGAATAACAACAGTATCATTATAACTAGAAAGAGTAACATTGTAAACATACTCACCAACACTAGTATTAAGAGGAACAACATAATCAATAATCACAGTAGTCTCATTATTCTCATCAAAAAACTCTTTCTGAGGACAAGACAACCAATCACCATAACAAGTAATATTAACAAAACTATCCTTCAAACCACGAACAACAATCTCGTGACTACCATCAACAGGCAACCAATAATAACTAACATTAACAACAGGAAGCCCACCCAACAACAACAAATCATAACTCTCAGGAACATAATATTGAAAATTATCAACAATCAAAAAACTAAAAACAGTAGTCGTACTCAAACTATTATAACTGTTATTAACAAAAATACTATAATTAAAACTCTCATTACCATCAAGAGTGAAATTATCAATACTAATATCATAAGTAATAGTAGCATTACTCTCATTAACACCCAAAGTATAACTAGTAGGATGACTAACCCACAAAGCAGGATGACCACCATCAGGATTAAAAAACAAAGTCTCATTAGGAACAAGACCATAAGTAACATTAACACTAGTATTCAAAGGCAACTTATAATCATCAAAAACAAAAACCTCAGCACTAACAAAACTCAAAAACAACAAAAACAAAAAACTAGCAACTAATAAAAACCTACTCATTTGTTATCCTCCCTGAACTTCTCAATATCATTCTCAACAGTCTCATCATCCTCATCCTCATCATCCAAACGCTCCATAGCAGAGGACAAACTCTCATTCTTCTTAACAGAACCCTTCTTACTAGAACTAACAGCAGAAGCAGTGCCATTACTCTTAATACTACTCTGCAAACTTTGAAAATACTGCATCTCCTCAGCATCCAACTCACCACTCTGAAAAGCACTCAACTGACGACTAGCAAGACGAGCCTGAGCATCCTGAGCACTAGCCAAAGGATATTTCTGATGACTAACACCATAACGATTACTACTAACACGAGTCATACGCCAATTCCAATTATTAACAATCCAATCCTCACCCAAATCAGTCTTTAACAAAACAGTATAAATACCACGCCTATTACCAGCCCTAATCTCAGCCTCAAAACGAATAAAAGCATCACTAGTCTCCTTACTAGGGTCAGGAAAACTCAACTCCTCACGAACAATAACATCACGCTCATCAAAAACAACAAAACTCTCCTTACGACCCCAACCATAACGAACACAAGGAATACCAGTATTAACAACAACAGCCTGCTTCCACAAACGAATAACCCTACTACTATCAACAACATTCTTAAACAAATCAGTAGCCTCAGGCTCTTTACGAACAAGATACAAAATACCAAACAACAAAAACAACAAACTAGCAATAATAGCACCACTAGCAAGAAGCCTAACACTCCAACCCTGCCAATCAAAAGTATCACTAGCACGCAAATACTTACTCAAAAAATACAAAAAAGCAAGAGCAAACAAGGACATAGCAACAATAACAGCAATCCTACGAACCTTACGCTCATTCATTCAAAACACCTCTTATAAAAATCAAGATTCAACAAGAAAAAAACTTCATTAGTATCAAGAACAATCTTATCAACCAAACCCATATCAACAAGACTATGAGTGGTTACCTTAGCAAGATGAGGACTAGGAAACAACTTATCAAGAGCAAAACTATAACTCATCAAACCCTTATGACGTAACAAATTCTCAAAAAACCACGACTCATACTCATTAAACATCGTCAACTTACTATCCTTATCAAGAACACCCTTCCAAACAACATTACGAACATAACACCAAATAACATCAACACGCTCAGGAGTCAAATCAAGAAACAAACGCAAAGCACTAATAGCCTCATCAGTATTAGTAGCCAACCACAAATCGTGAATCTTATCACGACTCAACAAACCACGACTAACATACTCCTTAATAAGAGTCTTAGACTCGCCATTAAGGTCAACCATTCTTACGCCTCTTCTCACGAACAACAATCTTGAGAACTAACTCAAGCTTATCATCAACACTCTTAGGAGACTGACCTTTAGCAGGAACACTAAAACTCAATAACTCATCATAACGAAAACCCAACTTTTCAAGAAGCTCCTTAGCAGTATAAGTCCTCGTAACAACAGTCTTTTCAGTAGCCAATAAAGCACCTCACAAAAAAATATTCTTTTCAAGGGATTAGCCAACAAAAATATCTCAATGGTAGCAAATCACGAAACAAAAAGAGGTCAGGTTACAAAAACTATACTAAAAATCTATTTCGTAATCTTTTTTTACCTAGATATTCCATCAGCTAAGTACCCCTGAAAAAAATAAGGTGCTGACAATTAAGCCAGCAGTTGTTTTCGCTTCTCCTTCTTAGAAGCCTTAAACTCTTCATAAGCTTCTAAAGCTTTCTTGTAAGCATCACGACTAGCATCAGTCATTAACTTTCTGTCGTTAGTTCTAGCAACACTAATAGCATTACGAAGTTTACTACTCTCACTAGATAACTTAGAACTCACAGCTTTACGTTTTGCTTCACGCTTAGCTTTTTCTTCAGGAGAAAGCTTCTCACGTTTTTGCACCCACAGGTTACCATCCTTGTCTAACCAACGAAGGTGACCATCTTGATATTCCAAAGGAATATCTACTTTTACATTTGTTTTTACAGGTTCACTCATATATATCACACCTCCACAAGATTTTTCTTGTGAATATAAAATTTATTTACCAAAAGTATCACTAATCCAATCAGTAAGACGAAGCTTATCATCACTACTCAAACCCTCAACAAAATCCCTATACTTTTCAAGGTCATCAATACTTTCAACAACCATCATCAAATCATCAACACTATCCACTTCACGCTTCAAATTACCACCCTTCAAATCCTTCACCACATTTGTTAATTCCTCAACACCACTACCAAGCTTTTGCACAGCCTTAACGTGACTAACCATGTTCTCAGCATAATAACCCATCTGCTCCTGACTCTGAGCAAACATATTGAGAACATCCTGCATCGTAACACCAGTATCACGAACACTATTCATAAAACGATTAACAACACGATAATCACGAACAGCACTATCCTTAGCAACACTCTCAAGCTCATCAGCACTAAAACTAAAATCAGCAAGCAACCACAAAGTACCTTCCTCATCCCTAACGTGAAGCTTCTGCTTCTTCAAACGATAACCCTTAGCAACACTATCCTTAATCCTAGCATGATGCTGACGACTAGTCTTAAAACGATACTCCTTACCACGTTTCCAACTAACCTTAGTAGAACGCTCCAAAGGAACAACAACCTTTTCTAAAAAATCATTAACAGCCAACAAATAAGCCTCGTGACTATCACTACTAAAAAAACTCACACCCTTACGAAGAGTAGCAGTCAAACTCTTAGGATGAAACTTAACAAGCCAATCACCCATCAAGAAACTAAAACCACGCCACAAACCACTAACACCAATACTTTTGTAATCAAAACCTAAATTTTTTAAGAATTTTTCTTGTTTACGCAAAGGAAAAGTAAAAGGAAAGGGCATTGTGAAAATGAAAGCGTGCGCTCTATCAGTACCCACAGGGTATTCATCATCACTATTAGCTTTCACAGACTGTGGAGACTCATTACCTATTGCTTGAAATAGGTTAGAAGATGATGTTTGGTTCACACTATAAACTCCATAACCAATCTTCTCCACAACACCCAGTCCTTTTAAATAAGACCATAAACGATAAAAACTACGCCTAGAAATACCCAATCTAAGATATATATCTTCAGGAGTAGCTCCCTCATTAACTAACTCAACAATTTTCTTTAACAAAACATCCTTATTCACTTAGACACCTCCACAAGAGGCTCATCAAGAATATAAATAAAGTATTCTCTGTTCTTAACATACTTTCCTGAAACAGATTTTGGAATAGTAATATTCTTCTGACCAGTTTTCTTCTCACGAACAACAGCTTTAAAATAATCAGTAGTCATAACTAATCCACTTCCACACACACAGACGTTAAGAAAAACGTCACTTTACGTTCTTACAAACGTACTCCTATTTAAAACTTTCTAGAACTAACCTTCTTACCACAAAAAGAACAATAAAAATCAACTTTCTTTAAACCACCAACACGACCCCTACTATTACGACCAAAAGGATAATTCCAACGAAAACGATTAACCTTCTTCAACTTAGGATGAGAACAACGAACACTAACAACAACACCATTCATTTCTTCACCCTCTGAGCCATAAACAACACATCAATATTATCACCCTTCTTCAAAAAATTATCTCTAATGAAATGTTTAGGAATATTAACAGCCAAGCTACCACCATTAACAACAATACGACTTATACTACGCCCCACTTCAACATAACTAGGTTCAAAATTAAGAAAAGGCTCAAGCTGTTTAAATTTCTCCTTTAAAAAATAAAGCTCAGCATTAGCCTCAGCAAGCTCTCTACGAATAATCATAGTACCTTTATGAGTACTATCTTTGAGAAAAGCTTGATAAATTTCTTTGTACTCAACCATAACAAACACACACATATTTAATAATACTTATTTATAGTTAAATATTTAATTCTCTATTATATATACTTTACCTTTTTTTAAAAAAGATAAAAAAAAACACTACACAAGTACGCAAAAACAAGCCACTGGACACACTGGACACCTACACCAAAAAAAACTATAAAACAACACCATCAGCCAACAAATGAGCACAACACACAAAAAAACCCAAGAAACCAAAACCAACAGACCAAGACAACAAACCAACAAACAAACCAAAAATCAAACAAAAAAACAAAGAATGCAAAAAACCCCTCTGCCTAGACACACCACTAAAAACAGCAATCAACAACAAAAAACCAAACCACAAACAACCAAGACCCAACCACGCAACACCAAGAACACCAAGAACAACAAGACTAACAACCAAAGAACAAACACCAACACAAAAAGCAACAAAAAAACCACGATGCAAACCAACAAAACTCTTATTATGGTCAACATCAACAACCAAACTACCAATAAAAACAACACTAAAGAAAAAAAGAACACTAAACAAATCAAAAACAAACCACCTAGTAAACAAACCTGAAAAGAAAACAAAAAACAAACCAGTCAACAAACCAACAAACAAATGACCACGATAATACATAACAGCTACCTCATCCACTCATATACTTCCTAAAATCTCGCAACTCAACACGAATAACATCCCACTTGCGAACAACATAAACAATCAACAAAATCAAAAAAGCCATCAAGAACAAACCAAACCACGACAACAAACCATCAACAAAAACACTCTGAAAACCAAACTCCTCAAACATCCAAATCAAATTATTAGAGGCGTGATAACCAATCCAACCACTAAGAAAAACACCACCAAGATAAATACTAATATTACTCACCAACAAAAACAAACCAGCAAACAAAAACATACGACCAGCATAAGTACTATTCAACAAATGACTAGCAATAAAAAAACCCACACTCAACAACAAAGCAAAACCAAGAACAAAACCCCTCTTACTAAGACCAAGCAAACGCTCCCTATCAGTAAGCATAGTCCACAAAAAAAGACCCATCAAAATACCAACAACCATAGTACCAAAACTAAAAACATAAGTCTCACCAACACCAGCAGTAAAAACAGTAGTAAACAAACGCCAACTCATACTATTACCAACCTCAGCAGTAGCAAAACTCTGAAAAGCCTGATTAACCTGATTACCAAACAAAGGAATACTAAAACTAGTAACACTAAAAGAACCACCAATCAAACGAATAAAACCCTGAATCAAAAAAGGAATACCAAAACCCAACAACAAGAAAAAAGCACTAACACCAGTACTAGTACTAAAAGGAACTTTCATAAACTTAGACAAAACAGGAACATCACGCTCAGTATCCTTCAAAAAAACATTAACAGCCAAAAACACCAAAGCAGTAACACCAACAATCATCAAACTATAAATAACACCAGCAGAAACATCCTTCCAAGCAAGAAACAAACTACCAGCCAAAGCAATAGCCAACAAAAAATAAACCAACAAATTATAATCATCATCCCAAGTCCTAGACCTAACCATTTTTATTCCCAGCCTCCAACAAGTGCCACAGGCACACTCTCATAACCAAGCTCCTTCAAAGCCTCAACACGATGATTACCCTCGCCAACTTTACTCTCATCAAGATAAAAAACAGGAACACTCTCCAACATAGTACCATTAGCAACAAGCTCCTTTATATGTTCTACGCTTTTACCAACACCACCCAAAGTATTACCACGCCTATTTATCAAATAATCAACATCAACAAAAATAATAGCCTCACTAGGGTCACTTAATTGTTCAGCAAACAAAACACCACTAGACTTATCACTAGAAAGATGCGACCACAAAGGATGATACAACTGTTCACTAGTCATACGCTCCCTCATCAAATGCTTAGCCCAATCAACATCCTTAATACAAACTAAACAAGAATCCTGAACACGACCAACAATCCAATCAATACGCTTCTCACGCTCAATAATATCCTTATCAGTCTTAATCATATAACTATCACGAACACGACCATAACTATAACGCATACTACTAGTAATAACAAAATAATCACTTAAAGGCTTAATAACATTAGGGTCAAAAACAACAAGCCCATCAGCAACATTATCGCTAATAACGCCATCATAACCCCTGCTTTTCACCTCACCAGTAAATATCTTAACATACAACGCATCATCAATCTTATCCCATCTTGACTCAACACCAAGAGATTTACGAATCTCCCAAGCCTCATCACTTTGAAAATCAAGCATCTTCAAACTCTTAGGCAACTTAAACTTCTCAACAAAAGGACTACCACCATTATTTATAACACTAATTGTAGCAAAAGCAAAAGCCATCTTTTCAGTCCAAGTAAGATAAACACCATTACCAAGAAGAGCTAAACCACTACCCTTTCCATCGTCATTACTACCACGATAAAAAACGCCCTTATTTTTAGCCCAAACAACAGAATACAAATCATTAGTCTTAGGTTTAGCAAACTCCTTCAAACCTACATCACTCTTTTTACTCGCTGACTTCTTCTCTACCTTATCACCAGCCTTAAACCTCAAATCGTGCTCAGGACTAGACCTCGTATGACTAACAACCTTAGTACCATCACGCCTCTTATATTGTCGTACCTTAACCATTATTTATTTCCTCATACAAATATTAACTTACCCTGATACTCAAAACCCATACTATCCTGACCCCAAGCCTTCTTCTTAGCCTTCAACCAATCCTCAAGAACAACATCATACTTCAAATAATCCTTCTTCTTAGCATTAACAGTCAAAACAGCAACATCCTCACTAATAACCTCACCCTGAAACTCATAAGTACCACGACCCTCAGTAACAGTAGAACCACCAAACAAACCAGTCAAAAAAACAGCAGTCTCACTAATACGCTCCTCAAACTCCCTCTTACTAAGAGCCTTACTAAAATCCTTCGTACTAGGAACAATAACCTTAAACTCAACAGGATTACCACCAGCCAAATCACGCTTATCAGGAAAATCAAGTTCATTATTTTTTTGATTAAACCTTTTGTTCATATATTCAAAAGCGTACAATTTAGCTTCCTCCCTACTTTTAAAAGTCAACTCATTAACAACATCAAAAGGTTTTTTATCGCCCTTCTGCTGAATAAGAACGTAACCCTTTCTAGTCGTAAAAGGCATTTCACTATCAGTAGAATAATGACCATAAGTAATCAATTTATCATCACTCTCATAAACAATATCTTGCATACCTGTACCTTCCAACCAACGCCATTGAGCATCTACTCTGCTTTTACCACGAGCCATACCACGCAAACCCTGAGACTGCTTCTTGCTAGACTTACTCTTGACCTTATCACCAGCCTTAAACTTCAAACCATCAACAGTACGCTTACTACGAGTATAACTCTTAACCTTAACCTTGCCACCACTTCTCCTATGAGCACGAACACGAACCATTTTTTACACTCCTCCTCTGAAAACTACTAAAAATATCAAGCTAGTAATAAAAGTCACCAGCAACCAAACAAGTAGCCAAATAAAAGCTCTACCAACCTTATTATCACTAACACTCTTCACAGCCTGAACAACAAACAAAATACCCCACAAAACGAACAATATGCCAAAGAGCCAAGCAAAATTAAAACCCAACTCAGTAAGCTTACTATCATCAGGGAAAACACTCAAACCAAACAACTCGCTCAAACTAAAACCCTCACCAAACAACTCAGTAAAAATCAATAATCCACCACCACTAAAATCAACAGTAATAGGCAAAGCAATATCAGCACAATTACTACTAGACAAAACAAGAGTAACACTACCACCCTCAGTCTCATTACCAACGAACTGAACACCAAAACTAGCACTCTGACTAGGCAACAAACTAACAACAGGATTACTAATCTGCAAACGACTAACACTAAAACCAACATCATCACCCAAAACAAAACTAAAAGTAGGGTCATAACTACTAAGCTCGTCATTACGAATAACAACCTCAAATAACTCATTAGGCTGAGTAATACGCAACTGCTCAGGACTTAAACTAATATCGCAAACAGGCTTCTCAACAACTTCACCACCTCCACCTCCACCAGTACCATTAGGAATAACAGGAGCTTCAGTAATCTGAAGAACACCAGTGTAATTAAAAACAGCCAAATTACCACTACCATCCTTACAATAAAAAGTAAAACCTGTATAATTACCCAACTCAGTAAACACATAAGTACGCCTATAACTATCTCCACCAAGACTAGGCATCGTGAAATTACCAAGAGTAACATTACTAGGAGATACAAAACTCACCTTAGGATAACTAGTAGCGACCTCGCCAATAGCATCACTACAATCAACATCAAGGTCAACATTAGTATCAACCTGAGCAGTACTAGGAATATCAACACCACTAATAACAGGAGGCGTAGAGTCACCAAAATAATAAGCACTACTATTAACCCATTCACTTTCTTGACCTATCGTGTTATTAGTCCACACACTACAACGAACATAATCATTAAAACCATAATTGCTACTACTTAAATTCTGAGATGACTCTCCACCAACAAGCGAATCATTAACATACCACAAGAAAGATTCACTATCCTGAGCCTCAGTATCATTATAAGTATAACCACAAAACAAACTAGAAACCAAATCAGTCAAAATAACATCAGTAACAACAGGAACAGGATTAAAAGTAACCAAAACACTAGAACTATTCCACC
>Ga0180436_10003380_pt1 | contig 14678 bp, 13 predicted proteins | sample SS_ome_2_FD_132434 | JGI IMG/M metagenome (GOLD analysis project Ga0180436, IMG submission 132434) | Hypersaline lake sediment archaeal communities from the Salton Sea, California, USA - SS_3_S_2 metaG | ecosystem: Environmental > Aquatic > Non-marine Saline and Alkaline > Hypersaline >...
CAGGATCTGGCCGGTGACGTAGTCGGTGCCGGTAATCATGAACATGACGGCATTAACGATCTGTTCAGCACCCGCCGGTCGCCCCAAGGGAATGCGTTGCAGGATTTCCTGGCGCTCGCTGTCTTCCATGTAGCCGGCTGGCCACAGTGCTGCGCCAGGCGCCACGCCATTCACTCTTACCTCCGGCGCCAATTCACGCGCCAGTGATTTCACCATCATGGCGTTGGCTGCCTTTGCCATGCTGTAGACAGGATGGTCTTTGTTGGGCCGCTCGGCATGGATGTCGACCAGGTTGACTATACAACCGTGCGCCTTGCGCAAAGCGGGCGCGGCGGCCTGGCTGAGGAAAAACGGCGCGCGTGCGTTGCTGCCAAACAGGTCGTCCCATTGTTCCTGGGTCGCGGTGCCCAAGGGTGTTGGGTAGTAGCTGGATGCATTGTTGACCAGGATATCCAGTTGCCCGCGATTGGCCAGAACCTCGTCCACCAGTTGCGGGACGCGTTGCATGTCACAGAGGTCAGCCTGAACGAGGGTTGCGGAATCCGGGCGTTGTGCGTTGAGTTTCTCAGCGAGCGCCTGGGCGCGATCTGATGAGCTGCGGTAATGCATGACGACGTGTGCCCCGGCGGCGTGCAGTGCTTCGCAGATGGCGGCACCAATGCGAGCAGCACCACCAGTGACCAGGGCGGTTTTCCCCTGCAGGGAATTGGCAGTAGACAAGTCGATTCTCCGGTTGAAATCAGGCTGCCATAACGGCAATGTTTGGGGACTATAACATTGCCTTTCCACCAGGATTTTCATCAAGGTGTCGTCACTTCAACTTCATCCGGACCAACAGGCTCAGCTGCGGACCACGTTGCAACTGGTTGCAGCACAGATCGAACAGGCTGGCGGCGCAATACCTTTCGATCGCTTCATGGAGCTGGCCTTGTACGCACCAGGTGCCGGCTACTATGTGAACGGGTCGCACAAGTTTGGCGCCGAGGGTGACTTCATTACTGCGCCTGAAGTTTCGCCGTTGTTCAGTCAGTGCCTGGCCAACCAGTGCGCCCAGGTGCTGGGTCAGTTGGGCGGGGGCGAGGTGCTGGAGTTTGGTGCTGGCTCCGGCATCATGGCCGCTGACATGCTGTTGCGGCTACAGCACCTGGAAAGTTTGCCGGAGCGTTACCTGATCCTGGAGCTAAGTGCAGAGTTGCAGCAGCGCCAGCGTCAGACGATTGAAAGAGCGGCGCCTGATCTTCTTCCCAGGGTGCAATGGATCGATTCCCTGTCATCATCGAAATGGCGTGGCGTGGTGGTTGCCAACGAGGTTCTCGACGCCATGCCGGTGAACGTCTTCAGGCGTCACGGGTCTGATTGGCAGGAGCTTTATGTAGCAATGTCCGGAGGACGTTTGGTCGAACAGTGGGGTGAGCCGGGCCAGTTACTCAGGGCAGCGTTGGAGGATTTGCGGACGCGGGTCGGTGAGCTGCAGCAGGGCTATCGTTCCGAAATCAATCTGCGTCTGCAGGGATGGCTGCAGGCGCTTTCTGGTTTTATCGAAAAGGGCGCGGTGATCCTGGTTGACTACGGTTACACGGGCGCAGAGTACTACCACCCGGAGCGTAGCGAGGGCACCCTGATCTGCCACCTACAACATCGTGCTCATGATGACCCTTTGGCCCTGCCCGGGCTGCAAGACATCACCGCAAACGTGGATTTCAGCGCGGTGGCTCATGCCGGTCTGGATGCCGGCTTGGAACTGGCTGGGTATACCACGCAGGCGCATTTTCTTATTGCCAACGGCCTGGACGGATTAATGTCGGGTATTGATTTGGCTGACACAGAGCGGCATCTGCAGCGTGTTCAAGAACTCAAGCAACTGACGTTGCCCACTGAAATGGGAGAGCGCTTCAAGGTGATCGGTTTTGAACGAGGACTTCAGCAGCCACTGCAGGGATTCCAGGCGAGGGATCTTCGTGTCTATCTCTAAACTCGCGCTCATCGCCATGCTGATGTTGCTGGCGGGCTGCCAGAGTCAGCCGGCCAAGGATGGCCCGGTGCAGCCGCGCTCGCTGACCCTGTCCGATATGGTGAAAAGCGACATCGACATGGTGGCCGAGGTGAGTGTTCGTCAGTCAACGGCGTATCTGCGCGAGCTGGCGGAAAAGCTGTACCGGCGCAATCCGAAGCATTTGCAGCTGGCCTCTGGAGGCGAGCTGTCGACGGCCCTGGATGCCTTGTTTACCAAGCAGCGTCCGCGCCAACTCCGTGGCAGGCAGGGTGCCGACGCCATTGGACTGGCGTTTTCAGATGCTTATGCCGGCGATCGGGTCGCTGCGTTCATCCTCGGCTTACGTGACATGCAGCGTGAAGCATACGGCGGAGAACACGAGTTCTTCATGCACCACAAGTACGATCCGCAGAAGATTTACCACCTGGCGCGTAACCTGGAGATAGCCTCCTGGAGGCTGCGTCAGAATCGTTCAGTCAGCGGCAGCTTGTTTTTGTTGAGTGTGGGGAAGGACCAGCATGGCGTGACCAATACCAGCTTCGAACGTCTCTTTGGCAAGCTGATTGGCTTGCATGATCACTTTGCGCACGTGGTGGCGGATACCTCCAATCGGCGCATCAAGAATGTCGTGCAGGGCGTCGCTTCGGCGGTTTTCTTTCCAATTTGAGGGGCGGTCACGGCTGTATCTGCGTGTGCAGAGCCTATAAGTTGAGCTGCTGCTTCCATGTGTCGGCAGAAAAGGCCGTTGGCCCTCAGCGTCCGGCGTTACGGCGCAATCGGTTCAACCCTGCGGCCTTGCTGTGGTCGCACAGAATCCGCTCTGCCATGTCATGCAGTGATGTGGGAGTAATGCCCAGTTCGGCGAGCCCATTCTGGCTGCAGACGCTGGCGGTGCGCAGCGACAGGTAATTATCCGGGGTGAATGGCTTGCCTGGTGCAAATTGCAGGATGTTGGCCTGCAGGCGTGACAGCCAGTCCGGCAGTCGAATAATTTCCTTGTAGCGGCGGGTATGAAACGCCACCAGCCGAACAATCTGCTCGAGGGTAAATTCATCGGGGCCGCACAACTCGTATCGCTTGCCGAATGTCGCGCGATCTTCCAGCGAACGGGCGAAGGCCAGAACCACATCATCCACCGAAACGGGCGCAAAGCGCGCGTCGGCACATGCCAGTGGCAGAGGGCCGGGAATCTTCAGCAGGTTCGCAAAACGATTCAGGAAACTGTCATCCGGGCCAAAGATGACGGAGGGGCGGAAGCTGGTTACCGCGATATCCGGCTGGCCGAGTGTGTGCGCGCGGTTTTCGCCTTCCCCTTTGCTCCGCAGGTATTGGCTGCTGCCGGTGGCCTGGTCGGCCTGCAGCGCACTCATGTGCAGTAGGCGGTGAACCCCGGCTTTGTGGCAGGCTTCGACCAGTGTCTCGGTCAGGCCAACATGCACTTCCCGAAAACCCTGTTTGCGTGAAGCGGGGTTGAGAATGCCAGTCAGGTTGATCGCTGCATCGCAATCGCGCAACGTGCCGGTAAGCTGATTGCGATCGTACGGGTTGGCTTTTACCACCTCTGCACTGACGCGCAATGCAGCGTGCCGGTGAGGGTGACGTGTGATCACGCGGCAGGAGTGGCCGAGCCCGTTGAGGTGATGTGTCAGATGGCGGCCAACAAAGCCGGAGCCGCCAATCAGGGCAATCCTTTTGTACTTCATGATGCCTATTTATAACTGCAGATTGGGCGGACTATAGCTTTGCCCCTCGCTGGGCTCAATAGTGAATGCCTGTCGGGCTAGTTTTGTGCCTGGTGACGGCGCAGTATCAGCATCTTGCCGTTGCGGTCACGCAGGATCACGCGTCGGTCAAAAATCCTGTGTTCGTAGCGGTCAGGTGCCTGAACCTGACCGGCCGGACGCATCCATACATAATGCTGGTCGGCGGTAATCTCAAGATCCTGGTAGCGATCCCGCGAGACATACAGGCGGGCCAGATTGCCCTTGATCAGCAGCAGGCCCCCGCTGTGGGTCTCCCAGCTGCCTTGTAGCAATCTCATCAGGTGAGAATACGGGCCGCTTCGGTTTTGCTGCTGGCGGTTGAACCAGTCGGCATACCCGGGCATTTGGGCGTTGGCCCAGGGAATGCCTGCCCACGGCACGCCACCTGTTGGGGCTCCTTGCATAGGCATGCTGCCGAGTGGATAACCCATCGATGACATGCCCCAGGGGGTGGCTGGCGAAGGTGCCCAGGGGGAGGCCCATGGGTTCGTGACGAGCGGGGCGCCCCACAGGCCCGGGTAGCCGCCGCCCAAGCCTGATGCGTTGCTGGCCTGTCCCAGCAGTGCCAGCCCGGTAAACATGCCGCGCATCAGGTTGACCATGTCATTGGCCTGCACTGGCGTGGCCAGCAACGCCATTATCAGCAGGTGGCGTGCGGCGGTGGACTGGGTGGAAAGACGGCCTTTCACGTTGCTTTGGCGAAAAAGTGGGGCATTAGGGGTCAATCTTCAGGTTTTCTGATAGCTGTCAAAAGGTCTCGGTGTTTGCGGGTGTTGCGGTCTGCGTTGGGAAACAGGATGATTGGCAGCATCATTACGTAAAACCATAACAGAATCGAGTAACTGACCGAACATGAGTAATTCCAGCAGCGAACGCCGTAGCGGCACTCAGGACATCATCGACAAGCTGTTGACGGAGCGTCAGGAAATGCTGGTGATTTTCTGCGAGTTGGCGGGGCATCAGCCATTCAACCTGAATGAGGATGGAGAAACCTTGCAGAGGTTTTGCGAAGTCCTGGTCGATTATTCGGCGTTTGCCCATTTCGAGATTTACGAGCGCGTCATCGACGGTCGCGAGCGTCGCCAGAAGGTGCTGGACGTGGCGCGCGAGGTATACCCACGAATTTCCGAGGCTTCGGAAGTTGCGGTTGAGTTCAATGACAAGTACGACGAGGCGGACCACGAGTTGGACTTGTCGCATCTCGACGCTGATCTGAGCAAGCTTGGTGAGGAACTGGCAGTAAGGATAGAGATGGAAGACCGCATTATCGATGCGCTCACCCACCAGTAAGCGAATCTCCAGCCCAACCCGGCCGCTTTGTGTTCACCGGCGGCCCGTTCTCCATGTTTAAACGTTCACGGCCCCGACGGGAGGAAATCCTGGGGGCTTTGCAGCCGCCAGGGTACCGCCGAATTCGCCTGGAGCGTTTTCCACGCGGTATCGATAACGTGCGAGTGGATGTACTGCTCGATCCGAAGTTTGTCAGTGCGGCCACCAACCTGGTTGCCGCTGTTCTTCGGGAAGATGTGCAGCGGTATTTCTGGGACCAGGCGGTCAAGGCCCCGAACGTCGAAGTCACCGATGTGTTCCGTGCTGCTTATCGCGAGTTGTCCCAGTCGGTAACCAATCAGGCCAAGTTGCTTGCACGTCCGGAGCGCGTGCAACTTTTTCAGCTGGCGGTTTTCAAGTTGCTGCTGATGCTGGTCGACAAAGAAATGGAGGCGCTGCGCGAGGAGTTGATGGATGCGCGCGCGCACCCCGCGCGGCAGCAAAGTGGACAGTCGCTGAGGCTGCACGAGCGCTCGGTCATCCTCTCTCGCTTTGCCAGGGAGATACGTTTTCGCACGCTAAGGGATGTGCTGCAGTTGGTGATGCGTCTGGAACACGCCAGTCTGCGCAAAATGCGCAAGACCATCATGGGGATTTCATGGCCCCTGTCGGAGCAAATGTTGAACGCCCCTGCAGTGCAGTTGGGAGGACGTGGTAGCGCGGAAGACTTCGTCAAGTTTTTTCCTTACCTGCTGTATGACGAAACCACCGCAACCGCTATGCTCGGACAGATCTTCGCTGCCTTGCAGGATTGGCTGCCGGATGATGTGGAAGTTCCCGTTAAGGCTCGTAAGGCGCCCTTCAAGGAAGACAGAAGTCGGGGTGAGGTGGTTGGTGCCCCCGGATTGATCGAAACCGAGCGCTGTGTGTTTGGCCTGGTGGGAGAGAAGGAGCGAATGTCAGGTATGCCACATGCGTTCGATGATGCGCATGCGGTGCGGGAATTGTTTGGTGGCAAGCAGGCCCAATGGCCGGACCCGGGGCGTTGGGGGGAAAAGCGTTTTGCCGTAGAGTTCAAGCGCCGCTATGCCAGCCTGTTTCAACGGCTTCGCAAGGCCGGCTTACTGAACCCGATCCAAGCCTCGTATCTACTGCAGCAAATCTACCCGGCGCTGGGTATTTCCCACTTCGTGGAACCTGTTTATGCCTATCTGCTTGGGGAGACCTCCAGGCGCGAGCTGCTGAAGCGTTTGCAGGCCCGGCCGGAAATCGAAGAGCCGGAGGCAGTGCTGGCGCGCATCGAAGAGCTGGTGAAAACTCATAAGGCGCTCTCCGGGCGCCAACGACGCGATGTCATCCTGCAGTGTGTGCAAGATGCCGTGGCCTACCGGTTTCAGTTCAAGTTGGGCTGGTGGATGTTGAATGGCATGGAGGATGTTCATCTGCTCTCCGATCCGCGCGAACAGGAGATGTCGCGTGCCAACAACCTGTTGCAGTCGTTCGAAATCGGGGCGCCGGAAGGTGCAGGTTCCGAGTTGCCACCAGCAGGTCACGTGATCATCAAGGCTGACATACGTGGGTCAACCAGAATCACTGCGACAATGCGGGAGCGCAACCTGAATCCCGCTGCTTATTTCAGTCGCAATTTCTACGATCCAATCACTGCGCTACTGCGCGATTACGGGGCGGATAAGGTGTTCGTCGAGGGCGATGCGGTGATTCTGGCGGTCATCGAGCGCGCTGGTGAGACCCGCGAACAACTGGCCGTCGCGCGTGCCTGTGGTTTGGCACAGCGCATGCTGGAGGTGGTCGATCGCGAGAATGCGCAAAGCCGGCGCATGCAACTGCCGAGACTTGAAGTGGGGATAGGCATTGCGTATTGCAACGAGGCGCCCGCCTACCTGTTCGACGAAGGCCACAAAATCATGATTTCACCGGCGATCAATCGTGCAGACCGCCTGTCCTCCTGTGATTCTGCGCTGCGCTCGGTGCTGCAAGAGCGCGGTATGCGCAGAGGTGTCGAGGTGGTAGACCGTGTTGCCTCCCATCGGGAGGAGTCCCGGGAGGGGGCAATGACGCTGCACTTCAACGTCAACGGCATCGAGCTGGAGGCGGCAGCGTTTTACCAGTTGGCCAGTGTGCTCAAGCTGCATCGCCTGCGAATGCCCGGCCATGAGGGCTTGTTCCATGCGGGGCGTTACCCGGACCTGCGTGGGCACACGCATTGGTTGATCATCCGCGAAGCGCCAGTGCGCTCGATGCTTGGGAGTCAGATTCTTGAGGCACGCGATGATGGGCGCCACTTCCATCAGGTGGTCACCGAAAAGGGCGTCCGCGAAGCCATCAAGAAGCGCCTTGCCGGCAAGCGTTGAAGCTTTCCGTAGAAGGTTTGCGGATTGGGCGCGATTTATTCACGTAGAATTTCAGTTTGTTTTTTTGGATCAGCAGTCTCATGAGTGACCAGCAAGACAACTCCAGTGATGTGGCAAAGGCCATCGCTGCATTGCGCCAGGCAGCCGAGAAGGGCAATGCAGAAGCGCAGTTCCGTTTGGGCGTGATCTATGGCAACGGTGATGAAGGCGTGGAGCTGGACCAGCAGCAGGCTATGGCCTGGTTCAGCCAGGCGGCCCGCCAAGGACACGAAAACGCCTTGATTACCATGGCGTGGATGTATGCCAATGGTGCCGGTGTGGATGTCGATGAGCAGAAGGCGCGCGAACTTTACCTGATGGCCGCGGACCATGGTTCGGCCAAAGCGCAGTACGTTGTGGGAACCATGTTCCGCTTCGCCCAGTTTGGCGCCGAGAAGGACATCCCCAGAGCGCTGCATTACTACACCGAATCAGCCAATCAGGGCTTCGCCACGGCCCAGTTTGCGCTGGGCAAGATGCTGGTGGAGGGCAAGTTGGTGCAAAAGGACACCATCACCGCCCTGCAGTGGCTAACGCTGGCGCAGGTAAACGGCAGCAAGCGTGCTGAGGGCTATATCAAGGAACTTCTGCAGCGGATGTCCCCACAAGAGGTGGAACAGGCACGGGCCGCGATTCTGCAGGCGCGGGGAACTGATTCCTGAGCAACTAGCTGTTCTGTTCGAAAAATCGTATTATTGACCGTTATCCTCGACGAATTCCTAATCGGAGACTTACATGGCACGTATCACCGTTGAAGATTGCCTGGGCAATCTCGACAATCGTTTCGACCTGGTATTGATCGCCGCCAAGCGCGCCCGTCAGCTGAGCAATGGTGTTGACCCCCTGCTGCCTTGGGAGAACGACAAGCCCACCGTAGTGGCTCTGCGTGAGATCGCAGATGGCCTGGTGACGCGTGATATCCTGAACGAAGAAGAACAGAGCGAAGAGTCCATCGACGACGAATTGGCTGCGGCATTGGCCGGTGAGCTGGGCGTGGTCGAGGAGCCCAAAGAAGAAGGGTGATTCTTGCCCCAAACTCGCTGGCTGTCTGTACACTTTAGGTTTCAATGCCAGTTGCAGAGGTTTCCAGGCAGTGAGTATCGACGCGGCAGATCCCCCCATTCCCAGCGGCCCCGCAGGGGGGGATCCTTACGCTTCGCAGGCGCGATTTCTGGTCAGCGATCTGCTTTCCGAACTGGATACCTACCTGACCCCCGACAAGGTTCGCGATGTCTACAGGGCCTACTTGTTCGGCGCAGAGGCTCATGAGGGACAAAAGCGCCTCTCCGGTGAGCCCTATATTTATCATCCCGTAGCCGTGGCGCGCATCCTCGCGAAGTTGCGCATGGATCACAAGTGCCTGATGGCCGCGATCCTGCATGACGTCATCGAGGACACGCAATTCGCCAAGGAGCAGCTGGCGCGGGAGTTTGATGAAGAAATTGCCGAGTTGGTAGACGGCGTCAGCAAGCTGACCCATCTGCGCTTCCGATCGCGCGCCGAGGCACAGGCCGAGAACTTCCGCAAAATGCTGCTGGCCATGACCCAGGACATCCGTGTGATCCTGATCAAGCTGGCCGACCGTCTGCACAACATGCGCACCCTGGGCGTGATGCGCCCGGCCAAGGCCCGCCGGATTGCGCGCGAGACGCTGGAAATCTACGCCCCGATCGCCAACCGCCTGGGTATCAACAGTATCCGGCACGAGCTCGAAGAACTGGGTATGGCGGCGCATTGGCCATGGCGAGACCGCATATTGCGCTGTGCGCTGAAGAAGCTTTGTGGCAATCGCAAAGAACTGGTTGCGGACGTTGAAAAGTTGATCGTGAATCGTCTCCAGAACGAGGGTCTCGAAGGCGAAGTGCGCGGCCGTCAAAAGCGGGTCTACAGCGTGTATCGCAAGATGCGCGACAAAAAACTGTCCTTATCCGAGCTGGCGGATGTGTTTGCGTTCCGGATCGTGGTGGATTCCGTGGACAGTTGTTACCGCATGCTCGGCGTGGTTCACAATCTTTACCGCCCCATGCCTGGCCGCTTCAAGGATTACATCGCGATTCCCAAGGCCAACGGTTACCAGTCTTTGCACACGGTGTTGTTCGGCCCCCAGGGTATCCCGATCGAGATCCAGATACGGACTGCTGACATGCACCGGGTGGCCGAGGAGGGCATTGCGGCACACTGGCATTACAAGGGCGCTCAGGAGGGAAGTATTCCCACAGATGCCGCTGCCGAATGGCTGCGCAATCTGCTGGAGGTACAGAAGAGCTCGGGTGATTCGATTGAGTTTCTGGAGCACGTCAAGGTGGACCTGTTCCCGGACGAGGTCTACGTATTCACGCCGCGAGGCAAGATCATCGTGCTGCCACGTGGATCCACGGTGATCGATTTCGCTTATGCGGTGCATTCCGATGTAGGCAACCAATGTGTGGCGGCACGTGTGGACCGTCGTCTCGCGCCGCTGAGGACCCGCCTGTACAGCGGTCAGACCGTTGAAATCATGACCAAGCCTGATGCGCGGCCCAACCCGGCATGGCTGAATTTTGTGGTCACGGGTAAGGCGCGCGCCACCATACGGGGTTTTCTGAAACGCTTGGAGAACCGTGAGGCAGTGGCACTGGGTCGGCGCATGCTGGAGCGCGAGTTGGAGCAACTTGGGCACAAGCTGGACGAGGTGGGAGAGGAAGAACTCGCTGACGTGGTCGATGAACTCGGGCACGAAAACTTTGAACACCTGCTGGAGCAGATTGGCCTTGGCAACCGCATGGCGCGCCTTGTGGCGCGACTGATGGTTGTGGCGGAGCCTCAGCACCAGGAAGAGGGAGAGGCCTCGGGATCACTCAGCATCCAGGGCAGCGAGGGCCTGGTGGTCAACTACGGCAAATGCTGCGGTCCAGTGCCGGGTGACCCGGTGATCGCCACTTTCAGTCCCGGGCGTGGCATGGTGGTGCACCATCAGCAATGTCCTAACCTGGGCGATTTCCGACGCCAGGGGCAAAGCTGGGTCGATGTGGAATGGGATGATTCAGTCGAAGGTGAGTTCTCCACACTGATTCGCGTGGATGCCGGCAACCAGCGCGGTATTTTGGCGACAGTCGCCGCTGCCATCGCCGCGGAGGGTTCGAATATTGAAGACGTTCGCAGCGAGGAGCGCGATGGCCTGAGTTCCAGTCTGCGCTTTGTGATCACGGTGAAAGGGCGCAAGCACCTGGCTTCGATATTCCGCCGTATTCGCGCAACCGAAGGTGTCTTGAGGGTTTCCCGGGTGATTGGCTGAAACAGTCCTTGTGCCGGTCAGCGCAGCACCAGTTCCCCGTCGACGTTTAACAGGTTGATCTCGCCGCGCATCACCGCCTGCAATGGATCCCCGGCAATACCCTGGCGCCAGCCTTTGAGTAGGTTACAGTCGCTTTCGCCGCGTACCAGTTTCTGCAGGTCTTTCTGTGTGGCAATCGCCTGCGGCGACAGCTGGTGGCGTTCAGACAACAGGCGCAGGCCGGCGCTGAGCAGGTCGACCATGGCTTCCTGCTGTGGCGTCAGTGGCTGGGGGCGCCCCTTGTCCTTTGGCCAGTGTTTTTTGTCCAGTTCACAGGCATCACTGATCAATTGCAACAGGTGCTTACCCTCGCGCCTGACCAGGCCGGCTTCCATACCCCGGACTTTTGACAAGGCCTCGAGCGAGCGCGGCTGACGGCGGCAGAGTTCCACCATCACGTCATCCTTGAGCAGCCACTTGCGCGGCAGATCGCGCTCGCGCGCCTGCTGTTCCCGCCAACCGGCCAGGGCCTGCAGTACCGCCAGTTGACGCCCTCGCAGGTGTTGTCGTCCCTTGACCTTTTTCCAGGCGTCGAGTGGGTCAGGGTGATAGGTGGCAGGATCGGCCAGCGAGGCGAAATCCGCAGCCAGCCATTGCAGGCGCTCGCGGTCTGAAAGGCTGCCACGCATTTCCAGATACAGCTTGCCAAGATAGACCACGTCGTCCAGGGCATAGCGAATTTGTTGTTGCTCCAGCGGACGAGCCGACCAGTCTGTGCGTGATTGATCTTTTGGCAGGTCGACTTCCAATACCTGTTTGACCAGGTTGGCATAGCCTATCTGGTCACCGTGGCCGAGTAATGCAGCAGCCGGCTGGGTATCGAACAGCGGCAGCGGGATTTGGTGCCAGTCATTGAGAAAGATTTCCAGATCCTGGCGCGCCGCGTGGAATACCTTGAGAATGCTGCCGTCGAACAGCAGGTCCAGTAGCGGCTGCAAGTCTTGCAGCCGCAAAGGATCCACCGCAGCCGCGATTTCACCGTTGCACACCTGGATAAGGCACAGTCGCGGGTAATAGGTTTTCTCGCGGATGAATTCAGTGTCGATGGCAAGCCACTCGCTGCTACGCAGGGCCTCGCATAACTGGGCCAGGGCTTCGGGGGTGTCGACAAAACTTTCTTGCATGTGCTCTTCCAATTTCGAGCGGCAAGCATAGCATTAGGGCCCTGTTGTTTTTTATCGGGAAAGCAAAAGCTCATGACCGAACTGATGCGCTTTTTCTGGCAGCTGGTGTTGTTGCGGCGTCTGCCACAGGATCTGCCTGGCTCGGCGTTTCTTTTGCATGCTCTGCTGTTGCTCAACGTCGGGTTGAGTTTTGTCCTTGGCATGCCGCAGATCGAAAACCCGTTACTTTTGCTGGGCACCAGCCTGTTCGAATTGGCATTGAGCGCCTCGCTGTTGTACTTCGGCTTGCTCTTACGCGGCACTCCGCAACGTTGGTTACAGAGTTATTCGGCACTGCTCGGGGTTGGGGTTTTTTTTGCCCTGCTCATCCTGATTGTCCGTGCACTTGAAACGATTACTGCGGTCACTGGGCTGTCGGAATTTGCGAGTCTGCTGGTGTTCTTCTGGGTGATCGCAGCGATGGCGCACGTGTTACGCCATAGCCTGGAGATTCCCTTGGCAGCCGCCATCGTGATCGTATTCCTCTATACAATGCTGGTAGTCGGGCTGACATCGCAGTGGCTACCCATGCAGCCAACGGTCGGGCAGTCCTGAATCACTTTTCGGTTTTATCTATGCATATCCACATTCTCGGCATTTGCGGTACCTTCATGGGCGGTATTGCGCTCATTGCCCGCGCGCAGGGGCACCAGGTTTCCGGATCCGATGCCAATGTCTATCCACCCATGAGTACCCAGCTCGAACAGGCAGGAATCGAACTGATGGAGGGTTTCGAGCCCGGGCATCTCGATCCTGCACCGGACATGGTGGTGGTGGGCAATGCCATGTCGCGCGGCAACCCGGCCGTGGAATACATGCTGGAACGCGGCCTGCGTTATACCTCTGGCCCGCAATGGCTAGCTGAGCACGTGTTGCATGAGCGCTGGGTGCTGGCGGTTGCCGGGACGCATGGCAAGACCACCACCAGCAGTATGTTGGCGTGGGTTCTCGAGGATGCAGGCCTCAAGCCGGGCTTCCTGATCGGCGGCGTGCCGCACAATTTCGGCGTGTCTGCACGAGCTGGTACTACACCATTCTTCGTGGTCGAGGCGGATGAGTACGACACGGCGTTTTTCGACAAGCGATCGAAGTTCGTGCACTACCACCCCCGTACCCTGGTGATGAACAACCTGGAATTCGATCACGCGGACATTTTTGATGACCTGGAGGCGATTCAACGCCAGTTTCATCACCTCATTCGTACCGTGCCGGGCAACGGCCTGGTGATCGCTCCACTCAACGACGGCAACCTGCATGACGTGCTCGACATGGGGTGTTGGACGCCGGTGGAGCACTTCGATGTGTCTTTTGAGGCAGGGTGGCATGCCGCCAACAGCACGGCTGATGGCAGCGCCTTCGATGTGATCTGCGAAGGAGAGCTTGTGGGTCGGGTCGAGTGGTCGTTGAGTGGCGCACACAATGTGGCGAATGCGCTGGCGGCACTGGCGGCGGCACGGCACGCCGGTGTGCCACCGCAGGTCGGCGTGGCGGCGCTCAGTCGCTTCGAGAACGTCAAGCGACGGATGGAGCTACGCGGTGAGGTAAACGGCGTCAAGGTTTATGACGACTTTGCCCATCACCCGACAGCCATTGAAACGACCCTGCATGGCCTGCGTGCCCAGGTGGGGGATGCCCGTATTCATGCGGTCCTGGAGCCGCGTTCCAATACCATGCGCATGGGCATTCACGCCGATCGCCTGGCAGACTCGCTGGTGGAGGCGGACCGGGTGCATGTGTATTCACCAGCAGATCTGGGTTGGGATGCCCGAGCGACCCTGGCGTCGCTGGGGCATTATCTGCATGTGGCGGAAACCACCCAGTCCATTGTCGACAGCCTTGTTGCTACTGTGCAACCTGGGGATACCGTGTTGGTGATGAGTAATGGTGGGTTCGAAAATATCCATCAGCGCATTCTGGATGCGTTGGCAGGGGAGGCGGCGTAATGAGTGATGCGATCGCAGTGGCCATTACCGGGGCTTCCGGTGCCGAGTATGGCCTGCGCCTGGTGCAGTGCCTGCTGGATGCCGGTCGCCGGGTGCAGCTGATGGTTTCCAAGGCCGGCCAGGTCGTGATCAACATGGAAACCAATTTCCAGTTGCCCGGACGGGCGCGCGAAATCCAGGAATACCTGTCCGACCAGTTCAACTGCGAGGAGGGTCAACTGGAAGTGTACGGCCGCCAGCAGTGGACGGCACCCGTCGCCAGTGGGACCAATCCCCCCGAGGCGATGGTGATCTGCCCCTGTACCACTGGAACCCTGGCCTCGGTGGCGCACGGTATTTGCGACGATTTGATCGACCGTGCCGCTGATGTCGCTTTGAAGGAGCGGCGCAAGCTGATCCTGGTGGTGCGGGAAACGCCGCTATCGTCCATACACCTGCAGAACATGCTGACCCTCAGCCAGGCGGGTGCCGTGATCATGCCGGCCAACCCTGGGTTCTACTTTCGCCCTGGGGAAGTCGATGAGCTGATTGATTTCATGGTTGCGCGGGTGCTCGACCATCTTGGGGTCGAGCATCGACTGGGGCAGCGCTGGGGGGAATCAGACTAGATTGCTTGGTGCATGCCCTTTGGCGCGTGGGGGCCGGGCGGGCGCCAAGCCGGTCCGCGCCGAGGGCGAGACTGATCACCCCCGGCGCGGTCGTTCGCCTCAGACGCGGAAGAAGTTCACCAGCTTTTTCAGTTCAACCGCGTTCTGACTGACTTCCTGGGAGGCCGCCGACGTCTGCTCGGCCAGGGCCGCATTCTGTTGCGTCATCTGGTCCA
>Ga0180436_10003381_pt1 | contig 14678 bp, 11 predicted proteins | sample SS_ome_2_FD_132434 | JGI IMG/M metagenome (GOLD analysis project Ga0180436, IMG submission 132434) | Hypersaline lake sediment archaeal communities from the Salton Sea, California, USA - SS_3_S_2 metaG | ecosystem: Environmental > Aquatic > Non-marine Saline and Alkaline > Hypersaline >...
AAGTCGATCGACACGTCGAGCTGCGCCTCGCCCGGCGCGATGTCGACCTCGCTCGCGCCGGCGTGGGCGCCGGAGCGCCAGTGGACGGCGCGCGCGACCGGCCAGGGGGCGGGTGTCGCCGGCGGAGCCCCCAGCGCCGCCAGGGCCTCGCTCCAAGGCGCGGCGGAGCCGTCGAGGATGGGCAGCTCGTCGCCCTCGACCTCGACGAGCAGGCCCGACCAATACCCGAGGGCGTGACAGGCGGCCAGCAGATGCTCGACGACCGCCACCCGCGCGCCGTTGCGGCCCAGCACGGTGCAGCGCTCGGTGTCGACGACGTGCGCGAGGTCGGCGGCGATCGTGGTGCCGCCCGCCCGGAAGCGCAGCGGTCCCGCTTCGCGATGCAGCCACACGCGCGCCCGGCGTCCGCCGTGGATGCCGACGCCCTCGAGCGGCCGCGTCAAACGCGCCCCTTGACCGCGGCCCAGATCGCCTCGAGGCGGCCGATGAGGTAGCGCTCGCGCACCCAGCGTCGCAGCGGCTGGGCGGGGTAGCCCCCCCAGGTCTCGCCGGCCGGCACGCTCTTGGTCACGCCGGCGCCCCCCGCGATGCGGACGTCGTGGCCGATCTCCACGTGATCGGCGACGCCCGCGGCGCCCCCGATCACGACCCGGTCGCCGACCGTGGTGGAGCCGGCGATGCCGGTCTGTCCGGCGATCAGCACGTCGCTGCCGATGCGCACGTTGTGCCCGATCTGCACCAGGTTGTCGATCTTGCTGCGGGCGTCGACCACGGTGGCGCCGAGGGTGGCCCGGTCGATGCAGGCGTTGGCGCCCACCTCGACCTCGTCACCCAGTACGACGGTGCCCAGGTGGTGGATCCGTTCGGCGCCGTGCGGCCCGGCCGCGAAGCCGAAGCCGTCGCCGCCGATGACGGCGCCCGCCTGCAGATGACAGCGGCGGCCGACGACCACCCCGTCCTCGATGACGACCCGCTCGCGCAGCACGGTCCCGGCGCCGACGCGCGCGCCGGCGCCCACGAACGTGCCCGCCCCGATGACCACGTCGTCCTCGATCCGCGCGTCGGCGGCGACGACGGCCAGGGGTCCCACGGCGACGCGCGCGCCCAGGCGGGCGCTCGGGTCGACCACCGCCGACGGGTGGACGCCGACGGCCGCGATCGGTGGCCGCGGGTCGAGCCGCCGGGACAGCCGGGCGAGGGCCAGGCGCGTGTCGGCGACGGCCCAGCGGGCGGGACCGCCGCGGCCGCCGGTGCCGGCCGCGGTCGATTCCGCCAGGGCGTCGACGTCCCCAGTCGGTGCCACCACCGCGGCGACGCCCGCGTCGCGCCAGCGGGCCCAGGCGTCCGCGTCGAGGCGTGTGAGCACGACCACCGCGTCGGCGGCCGCCGGGCCGCCGGCCGCCGCGTCCCACAGGCGGCGCACGGCCACGGCGGGGCCGTCGGTGCGGGCGGGCAGCAGGTCGCGCGCCTCCGCGCTCGTCAGCGGTTGGGTCTCGGTCATGGTTCCTCGTCCTCCCGCTCGTCCGGCGTCGCCTCCGGCGCGCGTTCGGGCGCGCCGGACGGCGCGGCCACCTCGAGCATCAGCTCCACGCGTCCGGTGGCGAACCCGGGCACGGGCACGCGCTCGAGCAGCTCCCACGGGCCGCCGTCCGCGCGCGCCTCGATCACCAGGTCGCCTCCCCGCGGCCGCTCACGCAGGAAGGCGAGCAGCTCGTCGAAGGTCAGGGGCGCGTCGTCGGGGTCGGGCGGCTCCTCGTCACCCGCCTCGCGCGGCCAGGTCGCGCCGCGCACGACGACCTCCACCCGCCCGTCGAGGTCCTCCGGCCAGGTGACGTCGACGCCGAGCACCTCGCCGGCGCGCCGCCACGGCTGCAGCCGCAGGTAGAGCGGCACGACGGCCCCGGCCACGGGTTCGGCGGCCTCGGCGACCACCTGACGGACCTCGATGTCGCGGCGTTGGTCCTCCACCCGCATGAGCAGCGCCACGCGCGTCACCTGCGGGTCCTGGAAGGGGTTGCCGGCCAGCAGCGCCAGCGGCCCGCCCGCCAGGCGCGCCGCGGCGGTGGCGACGTCGGTCGCGTGGACGACCGCCTCGGACAGGCGCAGCCCCGGACCGTCGCGCAGCCCGACGTCCCAGTGGACGGTCGCCGTGCCGCCCCCGCCCCGCCCGCGGACGCGGTCCAGGGCCTCGAGCGTCGCCACCGCGACGAGCGCGGGCCACAACTGCGGATCGCGCACGACCTCGAAGCTCAGGCTGGTGCTGCCCTCCACGCCGGCCGCGTCGGTGGTGGCCACCGTCAGGCTGACCGGCAGCAGGTCGGGCCGTTGGTGCAGCCGACCGCCGACCGCGGCGAGGCGGTCCTGCTCCAGGCGCCCGAGGACGGTGGCGCCGGCGTCCGCCAGCTTGAACGGCACGCTCCGCCGCGGGACCACGGCGGTGACGCGGGCCGCCAGCAGCGGCCAGTCGACGGCCCCCGCGCCCAGTAGCGGATGACCGAAGGCGAGCCAACGGTCGCCGTCGAGTTCCGTCAGCGTGCCGACGGCGCTGACGGTCACGTCGCCGCGCACCCAGGCGACGGCGACGGCGGACCCCGGCGCCAGCGGGCCCTCGACCTCCGCGGCGGCGCCGCCTCCCGGCACGACCTGCACCGCATGGTGCGGGGCCGACCACAGTTCGCGTCGCAGCAGCTCCAGCGCCCGCTCGCCGAGGCCGGTGACCAGCAGGGGCGTCGCGACCGGCGCGATGCCCGCCCGGCGCAAGCCGTCCGCCGCGCGGCCGGCGGCGTCGGCGTCCGCTGCGGGCCAACCCTGGGCGCGCATGACCCCGATCGGCGTGACGAGGGCGAGGCCGCCCGGGGCATCGACGAAGGTGTAGCCGATCGCGCCCAAGAGGGCCTCGCCCCCTCCGTGCGGGAGCACGACGGGACTCCCGCTCATGCCCGCGGCCACGCCGCCGGCCGCGTCGATCAGCGGCCCGGTGGCGCGCACGAGCACCAGGGGGAAGCCGAGACCGAAGCCCTCCTGGAGGGCGACCACCTCGACCGGGAAGCGCTCGACGCCCGCGGGGCCCTCCGTCAGCCCGTAGCCGACGGTTCCGGGGACCAGCGCCTCGAGCGGGAACGCCGGCCAGCGGGTCGCGCCCTGGCCGTGGGCCGACGACGCCAGGAGGGCGGCGACGACCAGCGCCAGGCCGAGCGCCCGCCCCGGCCACCCGTGCCTCATCGCCGCAGGAAGGTGTCCGAGATGAGGGCGTCCTGCAGGACGGGGATCATGTCGAGCGCCTGGCCCGTGCCGAGCGCGACGCAGTCCATCGGGTGCTCGGCCACCGACACGGGGATGCCGGTGCTCTGGCGCAGCAACTCGTCGAAGTTCATCAGCAGCGAGCCGCCCCCCGTCATGATGATGCCGCGATCGATGACGTCGGAGACGAGTTCCGGCGGCGCCATCTCGAGCACCCGGCGGACGCCGTCGGCGATCTTCTGGACGGGCTCCTTGAGGGCCTCGACCGTGTCCTCGGTCGTCACGCGGATCGTCTTCGGCAGGCCGTTGATGAGGTCGCGCCCGCGGACCTCGATCTCGCGCACGTCCTCGGGCCGGGCCACCACGGCCGCCCCGACCTTCATCTTCACCTCCTCGGCCGTGCGATCGCCGATGAGCAGGTTCTCCTTGTGGCGGATGTGCCGGATGATAGCCTCGTCGAACTCGTTGCCCGCGATGCGCAGCGACTCGGACACGACGATGCCCCCGAGGCTGATGATGGCGACGTCGGTCGTGCCGCCGCCGATGTCGACGATCATCGAGCCCGTGGGCTCCGCGATGCGGACGCCCGCGCCGATCGCGGCCGCCAGCGGCTCCTCGATGAGGAAGGCCTTGCGGGCACCGACCTCCCGCGTCGCCTGCAGCACCGCACGGCGCTCGACCTCGGTCACGCCCGAGGGCACGCACACCATGATGTTCGGCTTGAACCAACGCCCGGCCCCGGTCACGACCCGGCGGACGAAGGCCTTGAGCATCTTCTCCGTCAGGTCGTAGTCGGCGATCACGCCGTCGCGCATGGGTCTCATCGCGACGATGTTGCCGGGCGTGCGGCCGAGCATGCGGTACGCGTCGTCGCCGACCGCCTTGACCTCGTTGGTGTCCCGCACCATCGCGATCACGGACGGCTCGCGGAGCATGATGCCCTTGCCCTTGACGTAGATGAGGACGGTCGCCGTCCCCAGGTCCACGCCGATCTCCTGCCAGAATCTCATCAGACATCAGCTCCCGACGGGGCGCGTCCCGCCGCGGCGGCGGTGCGGCGCCGCGGCGAACCGGAGGCACGATCGCGGTCCTCGACCGGCGTGCGAGGCACCCCGGGCGGCAGTATACCTACCCCTCCGGCACGACCGTCGGCGCGCCGGCTCATGCGCCACCGGCCGCCGCGTAGCGCACGACCGGCGGGGCCGCGTCCCGGGCATCGACCTTGCGGGCATGGTAGGCGGCGTCGGGGGCGCGGTCCAGGCTCGCGGCGGCGTCGCCCGGCAGGTCGACGAGGGCCACCCGCCGGCGGTCGCCGGCGCTCGTCGGCTCCCCGTCGGCCGCCCGCCGCCAGGTCTCCAGCCAGGCCTCGCCGCGGCGCGACTCGACGGCCACGACCCCGCGTTCGCCGGGCCGCAGGCAGGCCGCGGCGCGGGCCGCGAGGGTGTCGCCCCCCACGAGCGGCAGCCCGAGGGCGCGGGCCGCGGCCTTCGCCCAGGCGACCCCCACGCGCGCGCCGGTGTAGGAGCCCGGGCCGACGCCGACCCCGATGCCGCCGAGCGCGGCCGGGGTCACCCCGTGATCGGCGACGAAGCCGTCGAGGCGCAGCGCGAGTTCGCCGGCGAGCCGCCGATCGAGGCGCCACGACGCGCGGGCGACGCGATCCGTCTCGGGCCACCAGAGGGCCAGCGCCAGGAAGGGCGTGGCGGTGTCGAGCCCCAGCCGCGGGCCGCTGGCCGTCATGCCGGTCCCCGCCCGGGGGCCCAGTGCGCGCGGCGCCGGCCACCGTCGCGGGTGAGGCGCAGGTGCCAGGCGCCTGGGTGCGTCGCGAGCAGGCGATCGCCCCACTCGACGACCACGGCCCGCGCGCGCTCGAGGTAGCCCTCGAGGTCGAGCGCGGCGGCCATGTCGAGCGCGGGGTCGAGGCGGTAGGCATCGACGTGCACCAGCGGGCCGGCGGGCGTCGGGTACTCGTGGACGAGGGTGTAGGTCGGGCTGGTGACCTGCGCGTCGCTGCCCAGCGCGGCCGCGAGTTCGACCACGAAGGTGGTCTTGCCGGCGCCGAGGGGTCCGGAGACGACCAGGAGCTGACCCATCGGCAGGACGGCCGCGGTGCGGCGGGCGAGCGAGCGGGTCGCCGCGAGGTCCGGGAGCTCCACGGTTCAGCCCTCGGGGGGAGCGGACCCCGGGGCGGACGGGCCCGAGGGCCGGCGCAGCATGCGCACGAGCGCGCCTCGGTCGTCGCGCAGGCGGGCGCCGAGTCCCTCGCTCGGCGCGGCGCCATGGCCCCACACCAGCGCGCAGCCCTGCTCCGCCAGCGGCGCGAGCCACGTCGGCCTGCCGCCGACCTCGATCTGCACCAGGTCCGGCGCCGCGTCGCCCATGCCCTCGCCGAGCGCCTCCCAGGCCGCCAGCGTGGCGTCCAGCGCGGGGCCCACCGCGGCGTCGTCGACGCCCGCCGGTACGCGTCCCGCGAGCAGCCGCCCGCCGGGCGCCACCAGCGCGACCCCCGCGACCTCCTCCGAGCCCAGGTAGCCGTCGAGCCACGCCCTCACGTCCGCCGACACGTCGTCCGGCGTGTCGGCCGGCCCGTCGTCCGGCCCGTCGTCCGGCGTGTCGGCGGCGGCCGGCTCGCCGAAGAGGCCGTCGAACGCCCCCAGGACGTCGTCGAGCCGACCGCCGCTGACGAGTTGGTCGGCCACGGCCCGCGTCGCCTCGAAGGCGGCCTCCAGGTGCCGCAGCGTCGCCTCGGCCTCACCCAGCGAGGCGAAGAGCTGGGCCTGCAGCCCCGGTGAGACGCGGCCGATCGCCGCGCGCTGATCGTCGAGGTGCATGAGCACGCGGCGCACGGCCGCCACGTCGTCGTTGTTCAGGCGCGCCACCGTGTGGAACGAGGCCAGCGCGGCGTCGAGGCGCTCGTCGAAACCGGCCAGCCGCGCCGCCAGCTCGGCGTCGACCTGGGCGACCCGCGCCTCGAGCGCCGCGACGGCCTCGGCGCCGCCGTCGTCGGCCTCGACCGCCGAGCGGGCGCTGGCGATGAGGTCCCTGAGGCCCTCCGCCGAAGGGACGCCGCCCTCGCTGGCCCGCTGGGCCTCCAGACGTGCCCGCAGGTACCGGCGGCGCAGGGTGGCGCGGCGCACGTCGCGGGTGGCGGCCACCTCGCGCTCGACCTCGTCGAGGTCGGGGAAGGCCCCCTCGTCGAGTTGCCGGGCGGCGGACTGCAGCGCCCGCAGCAGCGTCTCGGGCGCCGGTTCGCCGGCCTCCCGCGCGAGGTCGTCGAGGCGGTTCGCCACCGCGGTGCGGGCGTCGGCGGTGAGCTGCGCCACCAGGTGCGTCAGCGCCTGGAGGCGCGCGTCGTCGGCGCCGCCGTCCGACTCGAGCGCGTCGACCTCGTGGCGCACGGCCGCGGCCCGCGCCCGCAGGCCGACGATGTCGGGCAGCTGCGCCATCCTGGCGCTCAGCTCGCGCACGCGGGCGATCTGCCGCGCGGACTGGTCGTCGCTCGCCTCCGCGACCGCCCGCTGCCAGGCCGCCTCGGCGTCGAGCGCCGTCTCCAGCAGCGCCGACGCCTGTTCCTCGACGGGGGCGCCCTCGCCCAGGGCGCCCAGCGCCTCCGCGAGGCGCTCCCGCGCGCGACGCAGCGCCGGCGCGTCGCTCGCCTGGGTCGCGGCGGCCGCGAGCCGTTCGCGGACCGCGGCGATCTGCGCGCGCTGCTCGTCCCAGCGGGCCGCGCGCTCGCGCCGCTCGCGGTCGACGCGTTCGGCCTGGGCCGTCGCCGTGGCGTGCAGGTCGCGGACGGTGGCGACGTCCTCCACGGCCGGCAGCGTCTCCTCCAAGAGATCGAGCGCGACCGTCAGGGCGTGACGCAGGTCGACCGCGTCGACCTCGTCCGGCAGGGTCTCGGCCTCACCGCGGATGGCCTCGAACTCGCCGCGCAGGGCCTGGCGCCGGGCCTCGCTCTGTGCCGCCCATTCGTGCGCCAGGCGGGCGAGCCGGTCGCCGAGCCTGCGGCCCGCCGCGTGTTCCTCCCGCAGCGCTTCGACCTCGGCGGCGAGCTCCGGCACGTGCCGGAGCAGCTCCTGGTAGCGGGCGACCAGCGCGTCGAGGTCGCGCGCCTCGCCCTCGAGGTCGAGCGCGAGGAGCCGGTCGCGGGCGTCGATGGACGGCGCGGGCTCGCCCGCGGGGGGTTCGCCGCCGGCCTCGTCGCCGACCGCCGAGCCGGCGTCGGCGAGCGCCTCGCGCCCTTCGATGGGGACCAGCGTGGGCGCCCGCGGGCGCCCGTCGCCGCGCCCGAGGTCCGGCAGCGGCTCGTCTTCGTCCAACACCGTCGACTCGACGAGCTTGCGCAGCTCGCGCGCCAGCTTCTCGGCGCGTTCGATCTCGGCCTCGACCAGCGTGCGGCGCTGCTGGGCGTCGCGCACCCCCGCGACGAGCGCGGCCAGCCTGCGCACGCCCGCGGAGCCGAGCGGCGAGACGACCTCCAGGACCGACTCGAGGTCGGCGAGCGTGCGCGCCTGCAGCACCAGTTGGTCCTCGAGCTTCTGGTGGACCAGCTGCAGCTGCGCCTCGGCCTCGGCCACGACCGTGGCCGCGTCGCCGCCGGCGGCCAGCTCGTCCTCGGCGAGCTGCACGAGCGAGCGCAGCTTGCGCACCTCGGGCCAGCTGAAGTAGAGGTTGAGGGGGCGCAGGGCGTCCTGAAGCTCGCCGATGGCGACGAGCAGCGTGCCGTCGTCCGCGGCCCCGGACGGCGGCGGCGCGCCGGCCCCCTGCGGGGCGTCGGCGGCGGGCGCCGCCACGGCCTCGTGGGCGGTCGGGGCCGCCTCCTGCAGGTACGCCTCGAGCTCGTGCACCAGCTGCCGCGCGTCGTCGACGCTGCGGGTGTGCTGCAGGTGGCGGAAGACGGGCCCGCGCAGGATCGTCTCGCTCGCCCCGTGCGTCAGCGTCTCCGGCGACGCGCCGGTCGCCGTCAGGCCCTCGCGCAGCAGGCGCGACACCAGTCGCGGTGCCATCTGCGACTCGAGGGCCTCGACGAGCGCCTGGTACAGAGCGTTCGGTGCCATCCGCCCGGCCTCGGCTCAGCGACCCAGCGGCATCAGGCTTCGTCGTCCCAGTCGACCGTCCTGGCGGTGGACTCGGTGGAGCGGGTGCTGGCGACGGGGCGTTCGCCCGTCCGGCCCGGCGAGCGCGCCCTGCGGCGGCCGCCCAGGAGCCCGAACTGGCGGCTGATGCCGCTGAGGCCGGCGATCGCGAACAGCACCGCCAGCAGCGTCAGCGCGGCCCACACGGTCTGGGCCACCGTGTTGTCGAAGACCGAGTAGGCGGCCAGCGGCAGGAGGGTGTCGATCGCCGCGTAGGTGTGCAGCAGGCCGCCCAGCCCGATGACGCCCTCGAACAGGGCCGGCAGCCACAGCAGGAAGAGGGCCACGCCGATCGCCTGCCAGTTCCGGTTGCCGCCGCCGAACGCCAGGTTCAGCAGGAACAGCGGGATGAGCGCCAGCAGGCCGAGGGCGAGGGTCACGGCGTCCCGCACGGTTCCCGCCCACACGGCCGTGGTCGCGGTCGCCCCGCGCTGCAGCGCGGGCGTCGCGGCGCCGGCGAGGGCGGCGGCGGCGGCGTCGACCTGGCCCGCGAGGACGACGGCGTCCTGGGCGCGCACCGGTGACAGCCCGGCGAGCTGCGCCATGAGGTCCTGGGTGTCGTCGTCCACCGGCGTGTCGCTCGAGCGGACGATGGGGGAGAGCCAGTCACCGTAGGCGGCGGTCAACTCGTCGATCGCCGCGTGCGCCCGGGCGTCGTCGCCGAGGTGCGCGGCCGCCACCACCGTGGCGGCGTGGCCGGTCACCGCCGCCAGCATGGCCTCGACCGTCTCGAAGCCCGCGTCCAGCAGCAGCTCGGCGTGGGTGGCCCGGGTGGCGAAGGGCATGCCGACCGCGGCCAGCTCGGCCTCGAGGGCGTCCAGGCGCTCGCGGCGGGCGGCCTCCTCCAGCTCGAAGATGAGGGCCGCGATGTCGATGACGGTGCCGTCGCCGGCCTCGCCGACGACGACGAGGTCGAGCAGGGCGGCGATGGCGTCCTCGGGGGCCTCCTCGCCCGCCTCGGGCTCCGCGACGTCCCCCTCCACGCCCGGCAGGACCACGGGCTGGGGCGAGAGCGCGGTGCCGCCGCCCGGCACGCTCGCGCGCCGCTCGCGCGCCGCGGTGCCCATCGCGAGGATCTCGCTCTCGACGGCCTCGGCGGCCTCGGCGTAGCCCTCGAGCTCGCCGCCGACCAGGGCGACCGCGGCCCGCAGGAAGTCCTGGTTCAGCGTCGCCACCGTGCGGGGCGAATCCTGCACCAGCAGGAAGGCGCCGTAGCCGCGCGCGAACGCGCGGTACGCCCCGCCGACGTCGGTCTCCACCAGCTCGTCGGCGACGGCCAGTTGCTGCGCGACGACGTCGGCGATGCCGACCTCCACGAGGTAGCGCAGCGTGGCGGTCGGCTGGTCGGGGTTCGCCAGCGCCTCGCGGTCGGCGGGGTTGAAGCCGACGTCGTCGGCGATCCGCAGCAGCCGCTCGCGCGCCAGCGGCAGGTCGCCCTCGATGGCCGAACGCAGGGCCGCGTCGTACAGCAGGCGCTGGAAGGCGCCCTCCAGCACGGCGGCCTGCACGGCCAGGTCGTCGCGGCTGCCGTTCGCGATCGCCGTCCGGGCCCGGTCGAACACGCGCTGCATGCCCGTCACGAGGCTGCTGCCGGCCGCGTCGCGCGACAGCGTCAGCAGGCTGGCGAAGGCGCGGTCCACGCTCTCACGGGCGGTCACGTTGTCGGCCGGCATGGCCGCCACCGCCAGGCGCAGGTTCTCGACGGCCAGGCCGTAGCGCTGGACGAACGCGTCCTCTTCCTGCGCCCACGCCGAGGCGGCCAGGACGAGCGCGAGCAGCGCGCTCAGGGCGAGTCGACGGGTGCGAGCGTTCATCGTTCCTCCTCCAGCGCGGCGAGCGCTGCGTACACGGCGCCAAGGTTGACGTCGACCGTACCCATGAGGGCGATCCAACCGGGCGGGACGGGGATGGCGACGAGCCGACCCCCGGGGGTGTCGATGGCGACCGAGCGCAGGGCCCCTTCGCGCTCGATGAGCGCCGCGCCCGCCGCGACGAGTCCGCCGAGGCGCTCGGCGTCGGGCAGCGCGCCCCGGACGTCGAGCGGGCGTCCGGCGTCGTCGTACACGCCGACGCCGTGGACCCCGTCGAGCGCCGCGAACACGGTGGCCAGGCCCTCCACGTCACGGACGCGCGCATCCCGCGATTCCCCGGTCGACGGGGCGGGGGCGATCGCCGGGACGGGCAGGCGCGGGCCCGCCTTCACCTCGCTGGGTGTCGCGCCGCGGCCCGGCAGCGACCAGGAGCGCGCGTCGCGCGCCAGCTTGCGCAGGGTGCGGCGCAGCCCGGGATCGGGCACGATCCCGCGCAGTTCGCGGTAGACGCCCTGCAGCAAGACGCGCGCCATCTGCTCGCCGGAGACCTCGTCGGCCGAGCGGCGGTGCCGCTGCAGCGCGCGGTCCAGGACGCTGGCCGCCGCGCGGCCGGGCAGCAGACCCGTCAGCGCCGAGCGGGTGCGTTCGTAGACCGCGTTCGCCAACATCATCCCCCATCCGGCCGCCGACCGCTGGTCGCGGCGACGCCAAGCTGCGCGCATCATACCGGCGCACCCGAGCCCCGTCGGCACGGCGGGCCGTGTGGGCGTCGTGTCCTCCGGTGTCGTCCAGCGTAGGCTTCGTGGGGCACCTGGCTTGTGAAATCCTCACTGGCGTCGAAGGATCGTGGCCGCCCGCGACCTCACGAGGCGGCGGCGCGGACGGCGCGGGTCACGCCGCTCACGACCTGCAGTGCGGGACGGTAGCGCAGGCGCGCCGGACCGATCAGCGTGAGCTCGCCGGCGGCGGCGCCCGAGCGCCAGTGGGTGGAGACCAGCGCCAGCGCCTCGTCCCAGGCGAGCTCCAGGCCGTCCGGCCCCTCCGGGGGCTCGGCGGGGTCGCGCACCGGGCCGGCGGCCGGTCGCTCGACGCGTTCCACGAGCAGGCGCACGAACGCGGGATCGTGCGCCTCGGGCTCCTGCAGGACGCCCGCCAGGCCCGCCGTGACCGTGCGCGCGGGCGTCACGGCCGGCCAGGCCGCGCGTATCGCCTGTAGCGTGCGGGCGAGCTCGGGCTCGGCGCCGCGGGCGAGCGCCGTCAGCGCGGCCGGGATGGCCGCCACGGGCAGGGTCAGCTGCCGCAGCTGCCGCTCGGCGTCGTCGAGGACCTCGTCGTCCGGGTGGGGATCGAGGTCCACGCGCACCTGGCGGACCAGGCCGTTCTCCAAGACGACCACCGCCATCAGCGCCCGCGCGTGGATCGGCGTGAGGTGGATCTCGAGGGCGTGCAGGCGGTCGTCGGCCGGCAGCGTGACGACGACCGCGTAGCCGGACAGCTCGGCCGCCGCCTGCGCGAGTTGCTGCAGTAGGCCGTCGCCGTGGCTGCCGGCGAAGCGCCGGCGCAGCGCCTCGAGCAACGCGGGGGCGAGGGGCGCGGGCGGGATGAGGTCGCGGGCGTAGTGCTCGAAGCCCGACGACGTCGGGATGCGGCCGGCCGAGGCGTGCGGCTGTTGCAGCAGGCCCGCCTCCTCGAGGGACGCGAACGCGTTGCGGACGGTCGCGCTGGAGACGTCGAGCTGGGCCGCCACCGTGGCCGAGGACACCGGGCGTGCCGTGCGCACGTAGGCCTCGGCGACGAGGTGCAGGATGCGCTCGAGCCGCTCTTGCATGCGCAGGAGGCTACCACCTTCGGGGCCCGCCTGCCGCCCGCCGCCCTCAAGCCTCGGCCAGCGCCAGGATTCGGTCGACCGCCGCCGCGGGGATCGGCATGACGGACAAGCGGTTGCCGCGCCGCAGGAGGGGCAGGTCGAGCGCCGCGAGCACCGGGTCCGCCCGCAGTTCGGCGAGCGTCACCAGGCGCGGCAGCGGCGCCTTCGCCCTCACGTCGACCAGCCACCAGCGTGGTGCCGAGCGGTCGCTGCCGGGATCGTGGTAGGCGGACCTGGCGTCGAACTGGCTGGGGTCGGGGTACGGCGGGCTGGCGACCTCGGCCAGGCCCGCCACGCCCGGCGGTTCCGCGTTCGAGTGGTAGAAGAGCACGACGTCGCCCACGCGCATCTCGTCGCGCATGTAGTTGCGTGCCTGGTAGTTGCGCACGCCGTCCCACGGCGTCGTGCGGCCCGGCGCCCGCATGAGGTCCGCGAAACCGAAGACCTCGGGTTCGGACTTCACGAGCCAGGCTCTGGCGCTCGCGCTCATCGGCTCACTCCCATTCGATCGTGCCGGGCGGCTTGGAGGTGATGTCGTAGACCACCCGGTTGACCTCGGGTACGGCGTTGACGATGCGGTTCGACACCGTCGCGAGGAACTCGTGCGGCAGACGCGCCCAGTCGGCGGTCATGCCGTCGACCGAGGTCACCGCTCGCAGCGCCACCGTGTGGGCGTAGGTGCGTCCGTCGCCCATGACGCCGACCGAGCGCAGCGGGGTGAGCACCGCCAGCGCCTGCCAGGTGTCCTGGTAGAGGTCGAACTCCCGCAACGCGCTGACGAAGATGTCGTCGACCCGCTGCAGCACGGCGAGCCGCTCGGGGGTCACCTCGCCGAGGACGCGGATGGCGAGACCCGGGCCGGGGAAGGGGTGGCGGTCGCGCAGGTGCGGCGCGAGACCCAGCGCCTCCGCCACCTCGCGCACCTCGTCCTTGAACAGCGTCCGGAAGGGCTCGATGAGCTCGAAGTCGAGATCGTCCGGCAGGCCGCCCACGTTGTGGTGCGACTTGATGTTGGCCGCGCCGTGCCCGCCCGCCGACTCGATGACGTCGGGGTAGAGCGTGCCCTGGGCGAGGAAGCGGATGGGGCCGCCGTCGGCCTGCAGCCGGCGGGCCTCCGCCGCGAACACGTCGATGAAGGCGCGGCCGATCGCCTTGCGCTTCGCCTCCGGGTCCACCAAGCCCGCCAGCGCGCCCACGAAGCGGGCCTGCGCTTCGACGCGCACGAGCGGGACCCCCAGGCCGCGCAGCGCGCGCTCGACCTCGTCGCCCTCGCCGAGTCGCAGCAGCCCCGTGTCCACGAAGACGGGGACCAGTCGATCGCCCAGCGCGCGGTGGAGCAGCAGGCCCAGGGTGGTCGAGTCGACGCCGCCGCTGATGCCGAGCAGGACGCGCTCGTCGCCCACCCGTGCGCGCACGTCCGCCACCGCCGCATCGACGATGTGGGCGGCGGTCCAGTCGCGGGGCACGCCGGTGGCGTCCACGAAGCGATCGAGCAGCGAGAGGCCCTTGGGCGTGTGGCGCACCTCGGGGTGGAACTGCAGGCCGTACCAGTGGCGCGCGACGTCCTCCATCGCGGCCACCGGCGTGTCCGCGGTGCTGGCCGTCACCACGAAGCCGCCGGGCGGCCGCGCGATGCTGTCGCCATGGCTCATCCAGGCGACGAACTCGCCCTCGACCCCGTCGAACAGGGCGCCGCCGTAGCTCGTCAGGACCGCCTTGCCGTACTCGCGCACGGACGACGGCGCGACCTCGCCACCGAGCGCCCGCGCCAGCAGTTGCATGCCGTAGCAGATCGCCAGGATGGGCAGGCGCGCCGCCAGCAGCCCCTCGGGGAGCTGGGGCGCGTGCTCACCGTACACGCTCTGCGGTCCCCCCGAGAGGACGACGCCGCGGGCGTCGAGCTCGCGCAGGCGCGCCGGCGTGACGTCGGGCGTCTCGATGACCGAGTACACCTGCAGCTCGCGCAGCCGGCGGGTGATGAGGCGGGTGTACTGGGATCCGTAGTCGATGACGACCAGGCTGGCCATGGGGTCTCCGGTGCGGCTCAGGGCGCCGCGGGGCTGGGGAACGCGAGCTGCAGGGCGCGTTCGAACGGGAGGATCAGGTCGACGGTGGGCGACCGCCGATCGCCGAAGGCGGCCGCGAAGCTCCAGCGGCCGTCGAGGTCGAGCCACACCTTACCGGGCACGCTGCCGATCACGGAGCCGGGTGCCAGGGTCGAGCCCGGCGGGCTGGCGACGACGACCAGGCTGACGGGCGGTTGCCCGGGCGGGTCGACGGTGACGTCGACGACCTGACCGCGGGCGAGCGCGGACGGCCGCGCGTGGGGTGCCGTCATCCGCGGGCCCCACCAGGCGAGCGACGCCCACGCGAGGGAGGCGAGCAGCAGGGCGACCGCGAGCCGCAGGCGTACCTCGGGGCGCAGCCCCGCGGCGGGCCCTTCGCCGCCGCCGCCCGCCGTCGGGGAGGCGGCGCGGACGCGCGGGCGGGGGTGCGAGGGCCGGGCGCGTCCGGCCACCGCGGCGACCGACGCCCGCGTGGCGGCCCACCAGTGCTGCGCGTCGCGCGCGACGAGCGCGGTCACGCCCGTGCCGCCGCGGCGCACGAGCGAACCCCGCGGGGGGC
>Ga0180436_10003386_pt1 | contig 14668 bp, 12 predicted proteins | sample SS_ome_2_FD_132434 | JGI IMG/M metagenome (GOLD analysis project Ga0180436, IMG submission 132434) | Hypersaline lake sediment archaeal communities from the Salton Sea, California, USA - SS_3_S_2 metaG | ecosystem: Environmental > Aquatic > Non-marine Saline and Alkaline > Hypersaline >...
CCGCCCCGCGCGCCAGTTCACGGACGAATCCGGCCCGCAGCGTCACCCGCTCCTGGCCGTTGCGCACCACGATGCCTCCGGCTTCCGCTTCCTCGTCCACGGTCCGGGTCCGGGTCAGGGTCTTTTGACGGCCTTCTGTCGATGGCGTTCGAGTTCCTCGACCGGGACCACCTTTTCGTCGCGGGCGTCCCCGGCCGGGGGCCGTCCGTTCGTCCCGGCTTCGCTCTTCCGGGTCTCGTTCTCGCGCGGTTTTTCGGCCTGGCCCGGTTGTCTCGGGTATTCGATGCGGCTGTGGAGCATGCTGCGAAGCGTCTTGGCGAAACTCTCGCGCAGCGTTTTCAGTTCCTTCACGGTGAGCCCGCAGCGATCGAGTTGGCCATCCTTGATGCGATTGAAGACGATGTCGTCGACGAGGGTCCTGATCTTCTGGGGGGTGGGCTTCTGCAGGCTCCGGGAGGCGCTCTCGACGGCGTCCGCGAGTGAAATGATGCCGCTTTCCCGGGTCCGCGGACAGGGGCCCGGATAGCGGAAGTTCTTTTCGTCGATGCTCGGCAGGTCCTCGGGGTTCTCGAGGCCTTCCTCGACCTTCTCCTCCTCCTGCCGCCGCTGTCCCTGCGCCTTGCGATAAAAGTAGTAGACGAGCGAGTCCCCGTGATGCTCGCGGATCACGTCCACGATGCGGGGATTCAGCTTGTGCTTGATGGCCATGTCGACGCCGTCCTTGACGTGCGCGATGAGGATGAGGGCGCTCATCGTCGGCGTCAGCGCGTCGTGGGGGTTTTCCTCGCCCTGATTCTCGATGAAGTACTCCGGCTTGTTGAGCTTCCCGATGTCGTGGAACAGCGAACACACCCGGCAGATCATGGTGTGCGCCCCGATCGCCTCCGCCGCCGCTTCCGACAGGGAGGCCACCACAAGGCTGTGGTGAAACGTCCCCGGCGCCTCCAGTTGCATGCGGCGCAGCAGCTTGTGATTCAAATCGCTCAGTTCCAGCCAACTGATGTCCGTGGTCAACGAAAACACCTCTTCCAACAATGGCAGCAACCCGCTCACGATCATGGCCGTCACCACCCCGATCCCGATCACCGTCACGCTCTCGATCCCAAAAACCTCCCAGTCCTCCACCCCGCCCCGCACCAGCGGACGAACCGATATCACATCAAAGGCGCACGCAAGAACCCACGCCGCCGCCCCGGCATAAATCCCCGCCCGCAACAGCCTCCCCCGCTTCCGCATCTCCCGCGTCACGTAAACCACCGTGACGCCGCAAAAAAGACTCGTCATCAAATAGGCAAGCATCCACTCCCGCGGAACAAGGAAACTCCCCAGAACGCTCACACAGGCCACCGAATACACCCCCACGTTCGTCCCCAACAGGACCGAGTGAATCAACGGCGCAAAGGCATACGAGATCAACAACAACTCGAAGGAGGCGCCCAACTGGCTGCCCTCGACCACCGCCCCCGCGCCCCCCACCAGCGCAAGGTGCGCCGCCAGACCGCCGAACACCAGCAACACCTGCCCGTTACGCCCTGCCACCCGCCGATGGCTCATCTCGAAAACCATCACCGCCATCACCACCGAGATCAGGCTCGCCACGATCTCGTGCGGCGGCTCCAGCGCCAGCCCGTTCCCCCGCGGGGCGTTGAGCACCAGCAGACACACGATCACCGCAAAGGCGCCATAGATCGCGTAGCGCACCGTGCCGCTGCGGTCCAAGGTGCCCACCACCCGGCCGTCGGGCTGGGTGCGGCGTTTCTTTCCGGACGACAGGCCCCGTTGCGTCAGGCGCCGGCGCCGCATGAAGTCAAAAAATCCCACAAGAAACTTCAGTCTCCCGCCGCCCGGGACGCTGCCATCCCGCCCGCGGCTGCGAATCTCCCTAACAGCAATCCTCCCGCGTGGCAACCCGATTCGAGCCCCCCGGCAAATCCGTCCCGCGCCTCAAGGCCTGTCGCGCTCCTCCCGATACCTCCGGTAGGCGTCGATGATCCGCCCCACGACGGCGTGGCGGACCACGTCTCCCTGATCGAAGTGCAGGAAGCGCACCCCGGGGACATCAACCAGCGCCCGCTCGGCCTCCTTGAGGCCGGAGGGGATTCCCTGCCGGAGATCGACCTGGGAGCCGTCGCCGGTCACGACGCACCGCGACCCCTCGCCCAGACGCGTCAGGAGCATGAACATCTGCTCCCGGGTCGTGTTCTGGGCTTCATCGAGAATGACGAAGGAATGCGCAAGGGTGCGTCCCCGCATGTACGCCAGCGGCGCGATCTCGATCGTGCCGTCTTCGAGATAGCGATGTCCTTCGCCGGGTTCGAGGATGTCGTGGAGGGCGTCGTAGAGCGGGCGGAGGTAGGGCGCCACCTTTTCCTGCAGGTCACCCGGGAGGAAGCCGAGCGCCTCGCCGGCCTCCACCGCGGGCCGCGTCAGCATCACCCGGGTCACTTCCCCTTCCTTCAGGAGCGAGAGGGCCATCGCCATGGCAAGGTAGGTCTTGCCGGTTCCGGCCGGTCCCAAACCGAAGACCACCGCATGCGAGCGCATGGCTTGCAGATAGTCGAGTTGGTGCGGGCTGCGGGGCGCCACCGGCCGGCGCGTCCGGGAACCGAGCAGGCGCGTCCCCGCCAGCTCCGACACCCCGGTCTCGGCCCCTGCCACCACCAGGTCGACCGCCATGCGGAACTCCCGCTTGCCGATGCTGGCCCCGCCGCGCCGGGCTTCCTCGAGGTCCGCGAACAACCGGCGCCCCCGCTCCAACGCCCCCGGCGGGCCGGTCAGCAGGATCCAGCCTTCCCGCGTCACCGCCCGCAACCCGACCCGCTCCTCGAGGAAGTGCAACTCCCGCGGGTCGTCACCAAACAGCGAGTGCAGAAACTGCGGCGTCTCAAACTCCAGCTTGAGCTGACCCTCCGGGGGAGCGGGTTCCATCATCGGCGCGGCTCCATGAGACGATACCGCACCGCCCTGCCGCAAGCCAAACCGCCGCTCCGGCCGGGCAATCCGCCGCCGGACTCCCGTCCCCGCCGCTAATAGAGGATCATCGGCCCCCCCGGCTGCGGCACATACTCGTTCCGCGGACGCGCCGAAAGCTGCGTGGCGTACACCGATCCATCCGCGCCCCGCACCACCGCCACCCCGATGCTCTCATTCGGCGCCAACAAATTGCCGCGGTGCGCCCCCGACTCGATCCAGCTTCCCACAATCCGCCGGCCCAGCTCCGAATCCGGAATCCCCCGGCCCCGCATCACGTTCTCGATCAGATTTTCCAGCTCGTAACCCTCCTCCGCCACAAACTGCCGGTAATGATACTGGCGGTGCGACATCTTGCCCCTGCGCATCATGTCCCCGCTGTGAATCGCCGCCAACCGGTCCAATCCCCCGTGCCTCCTCAGCGAATCCTTGCCACGAGAATGACGAAAGGCATTGATCCGCGCCACGATCTCGTCCTCCACTCCTGCCGCATCCGCCGGTTCCCCTCCCCCGCCCTCCACCACCACCATCGCCGACTCCATCATCACCGCCGGGGACCGCCCCGAACACGACCCCAACCCGAATGCCAGCACCAGAACCCATCCCTGCCAGCCCATCCCGGAAATGAATCTTTTGATGATAACGCCCATTTCGGACAATGGAATATCAGTTTATCCAAAATTGTCGAGGGGTTAATGATTAAGAAAACTTAATATTATTGCATTCTCCCTGATCTTGAACGATTTACGAGGAGAGATTTTTTGTGTCATGGGGATCAATGATGGCTGGTGGGTCTCGCATCTCCCTCGACAAGCGCGCAAGGGCGCCTATTCTCCCGGGCCTTTCGACGATGGCCAACGCGCTTCAACCTCTGCCCGGTTTTCGGGATTTTGCGCCGCCTGAGCGCCTTGTGGCGCGGTATTTTTTCGAGGCGTGGTCGCGGGTGGCATCGCGCTACGGATTTTCGGAGTTTGAGGCTCCGATCGTGGAGGGGGCGGCCCTGTATCTCAAGAAGTCGGGGGGGGAGCTGAGTTCGCAGCTTTTCCGGTTTGCGGACCAGGGCGGACGGGATTGTGTGCTGCGTCCGGAGTTGACCGCCTCCCTTGCCCGGATCGTGGCGGGGCGCCAGCGCGACTTCCCGAAGCCTCTCAAATGGTTCGAGATCGGCCGCTGTTTTCGGTACGAGAAACCGCAGCGAGGGCGCCTGCGCGAGTTTTACCAGTTCAATGCCGACGTTCTTGGCGAACCGTCGCCCGCCGCCGACGCGGAACTGATCGCCCTCGCCATCGACATCATGCGCGAACTGGGGTTCGTGGCGGGTGATTTCGTGGTGCGCCTCTCGGACCGGCGGGCATGGCAGGGATTCTGCGACGCGCAGGGCGTCACGGACGTCGACGGGTTCCTCCAGGCGGTGGACAAGCTCGATCGCGAGCCGGCGGAAAAAACCGAGGCGCGCCTCCGCGCGACGGGGACCACCACGGAGGCGGTGCAGGGGTTCATTTCCGATCCGGGCCACCACACCGGCGGCCTCGCGGCGGTGCGAAGCGACCTCGAGGCCCGCGGCTTGGGGGACTTCGTGGAAATCGACCTTTCGGTGGTCCGCGGCCTGGCATATTACTCCGGCCTCGTCTTCGAGGTGTTCGACGCCGGCCGGGCGTTGCGCTCGGTGGCCGGGGGCGGGCGCTACGACAACCTCGTGGCGGTCCTGACCGACGGGGCCACCGGCCTCCCGGCAACGGGATTCGCCATGGGCGACTGCGTCATCGCGGAACTGGTGAACGAAACTCCGCACGCCCTGGCCCGGATGCAGGCATGGCGCCAGCGCCAGCGGACCTGCGAGGTTTACGTCGTGATCGCGGACGAAGGGCAGCGCCCCGCCGCCATGCGCCTTGTGAGCGATCTTCGCGCCGCGGGCATCCGGACCGACTTCCCGCTCGCCCCCGCCCGCGTCAACCGACAGTTCAAGGCCGCCGGCCACGCCCTCGCCCGCTTCGCCGTCGTGGTCGGCAGCGAGTTCCCCGAACTCAAGCTCAAGGTCATGGCCTCACGCCACGAGGAGTCCCTCGCCCCGAACACCGACCCCGTGGCCTGCCTTCAACAACGCCTCGCGCAACCCGACGGTCCCCTGTTGGCATAACAACCCTTGTCGACCCTCCCCCGCCTTCCGAACACCTTGATCCCTCGAAACCCCTCCGGACCCTCCGCCGTTACCATTCCCACCAGCATGCGCACTCACCACTGCAACGAGCTTCGCCCGGAGCACATCGGGCAAGCGGTCACGCTCACCGGTTGGGTCAACACCAAGCGCGACCACCACGGCGTGATCTTCATCGACATCCGCGACCGCGAGGGGGTCACCCAAGCCGTCTTCCGCCCCGAGGAGAACCCCGAGGCAGCGCGCCTCAGCCATTCCCTGCGCCCTGAAGACGTCATCATGGTCAGCGGCCGGGTCGAAGCCCGCCCCGTCATCGACGGCGAATCCACCGTCAACGACGCCATCGCCACCGGCGAAATCGAGGTGGTCGCCACCGCCCTCGAAATGCTCAACAAGGCCGGGGTCCTCCCCTTCCAGCTCGACAAGGAACTTTCCAACGAGGACCTCCGCCTCAAGCACCGCTACCTCGACCTCCGCCGCCCCCGTCTCGCCGCCAACCTCCACCTGCGGCACGTCACCACCATGGCCGCCCGCGATTTCCTCGACCGCAAGGGATTCATCGAAGTCGAGACCCCCGTGCTGTCGAAGTCCACCCCGGAAGGGGCCCGCGACTTCCTCGTCCCCTCGCGGCTCCACCCCGGCGCCTTCTACGCCCTTCCCCAAGCCCCCCAGCAATACAAGCAGCTGCTCATGGTGGCGGGCGTCGAGCGCTACTTCCAGATCGCCCGCTGCTTTCGCGACGAAGACCTGCGGGCCGACCGCCAACCGGAGTTCACCCAGATCGACCTCGAGGTCTCCTTCACCAACCCCGACGAGATCATCACGATCGTCGAGGGCGTCCTCGCGGAAATGTTCCGGGCCGGCCGCGGAATCGAGATCCCCCGGCCCTTCGAACGCCTCTCATGGCGGAACGCCATGAACCGCTTCGGCTCCGACAAACCCGAACGCCGCTTCGGCATGGAACTCACCGACCTCGGCGAACTCTTCGCGGAGAGCGGCTTCAAGGTCTTTGCCAACGCTCTCAAAGGCGGCGGAGTCGTCAAGGCCGTCAACGCCACCGGATTCGCCGACATCACCACCGGCCAAGTCCAGAAACTCACCGCCCTCGCCACCGCCTGCGGCGCCCGGGGACTGGCCTACATCCAGGCCCGCGGCGAAGACCCCTCGACCTGGCGCTCCCCCATCACGAAATTCTTCTCCCCCGGCGAACTCGACGGCCTCCGCCGCGCGATGGGCATCAAACCGGGCGACCTGATCCTCTTCGCGGCCGACCGATGGCAGCGGGCCTGCGAAATCCTCGGCCGCATCCGCCTCGAAGTCGCCGCCATGCAGAACCTCCTCGCCGGCAAAAACGATCAACTCGACTTCCTCTGGGTCACCGAGTTCCCCCTGCTCGAATTCGACGAAGAGGAAAACCGCTGGGCCGCGGTCCACCACCCCTTCACCCGGCCCGTCGATGAAGACAAGGCCGCCCTCGACGCCGGCCAATACGAAGGCCTCCGCGCCCAAGCCTACGATGTCGTCCTCAACGGACAGGAACTCGGCGGCGGCTCGATCCGGATCCACGAACCCGCCCTCCAGAAATCCATGTTCCGGGCCCTCGGAATCGACGACCACGCCGCCTCCGCCCAGTTCGGCCACCTCCTCGAGGCCTTCCGATTCGGCGCCCCGCCCCACGGCGGCATCGCCCTCGGCCTCGATCGCATCGTCATGCTCATCGCCGGCGAACAATCCATCCGCGAAGTCATCGCCTTCCCAAAAAACAACAAGGGAATGGACCTCATGACCGCCAGCCCCGCCCCCGCCGCCCCCCGCCAACTCCGCGACCTCCGCATCAAAAGCACCGCCGAGGAATCACCGAAAACCCCCGCCAGCCCCTGACCCGCGCCCCGGCCGACAACCGACAACCGACAACCCGCCCTCCTCTCATGAAGCTCCTTCCGCTCTTCGTCGCGCTCTCCGCCCTCCTTGCCTCCGGAGCGGCCGGCGCCGAGGCGGACCGGGACGTCCCCCTCGGAATTGAAGCGGTCACCGGCATCCGAAGCGACTACGTCTATCGCGGCTTCAACCTCGCGGGCGCCGTCCTCGACTTCCAGGTCGAGTCCGAACTCGCCCTCGGGCGCGATTTCTATCTCGACATGGGCGGCTGGTTCGCGGCCGGCGCCGCCAGCGACTTTTCCGAACTCTCCGGACTTGTCGACCTCCGCCGCACACTCTCCGACCGCTTCTCGCTCGGCGGAATCCTCGCTTACCATTCCTTCGACGAGAGCCTTTTCCGCAGCGGATTCGATCTCGGCCTCTACCTGAGCTACTTCCCCGCTGACGACTGGGCGTTCACCGCCGAGGCTCGTCACGACTTCGCCGCCTCCGGCTGGTACGGCAATGCCGAAGCCCGCTGGTCCGGGCGCCTGACCGACGACGCCTTCCTCACTGTCCGCAGCGGCCTCAGTGTCGTCGACGGATACTACCAGCGTTCCGGGTTCAACGACCTGCACGCCCGCGCCTCCTTCACCTACAACATCAATCGCATCGTTTCCGTCTCCCCCTTTCTCGGCGGCTCCGTCGAACTGCTCGACGGCGACGGCAACGAACTCTTCGCCGGACTCTGGTTCGAGGTCTCCTTCTAGCCCCTCGGCCGCCTGCCGCCCGCTTGGGGCCGGTCCTCCGAGTCGAGTTGCCCGTCGCCGTTGCGGTCAAGCCGCCGGAACAGTGCTCTGAGGCGCTCTTCATCGCGGTCTGCACGACGGGCGTGGTTCTTCCACTCCTCGAAGGTGAGGGATCCGTTGCCGTCGCGGTCAAGTTCCGCGAAGACTTCCGGAGAATGGAAGGGCGGCCGCCCCTTCCCCCGGGGAAAGCCGTGCGGCCCGCCCCGCCAGTCGCTCCTCGTCAGAAATCCGTCCTGATCCCGGTCCATCCGCCGGAACATTGCTTCCCGTCCCTCCAGCGGCATCCTGCTCAGCCGCGGGTTCTCGAGAAACTCCCGGCGGGAAATCCGCCCGTCCTGGTTCGGATCCCAGTGCGGGCGGTGCATCCGGCGCCCCGGCAGCTCTTTCCGCCGGATCTCGCCGTCCCCGTCCTTGTCAAGGCGGTCGAACAGGCGCCGCCGGCCCCTCTCCGGCAATGCCTGCAGCTTCTCCGACGCTGAGAACTCCTCGTAAGTGATCCCGCCGCTCCGGTCGGTGTCGAGCCGCCGCATCATGACGGCAGAGGCATCTCCGGCTCGCCTTTCCTTGCGGTGCGTCCCCCTTTCTCCGCGTTCGCTTCCCGCTGCCCCCTCATCCCGGCCGGCCCGGGGCGCCTCCGCCGGAGCAAGCGCCGCCCCCGCGAGGAATACCGCGAAAATGCGCGAAAGACCTTTCATAACGCTGGAAATGCAGCAATTTCAACCCCGGCAAGCAATCCAATCCCGCAGCCGGATCTCCACCGATTCAACCCTTCCCGGCCCGATCCGTTGCGCGCTCCCGCACGATTTTGGTCGGCCCCGGCTGCCTTCACCCCCAGTGACGCCTCCCGGCCCATGCATATTTCGGAAATCCTGAAGAATCAGCGACCGTCGGTATCCTTCGAGTTCTTTCCCCCAAAGAACGAAGCCGCCGCCATCGACCTCTTCCAGACCGTCAGAAACCTCCAGTCTCTGAACCCTTCGTTCGTAAGCGTCACCTACGGCGCCGGCGGGTCCACACGCTCCCGAACCCACGACCTCGTCCTCCGCATCCTGCGCGAAACCCCCATCCCGCCCATCCCGCACCTCACCTGCGTCTGCCATGACGAAAACGAGATCTCCGCAATCCTGACCCGCTACGCCATGGCCGGCGTCGACAACATCCTCGCCCTCCGCGGTGATCCCCCGCACAACATGCCCGGCTTCGATCACTCGATGGACCGCTTCCAGTTCGCCGCCGATCTCGTCGCCTTCATCCGCCGCTTCAACGAGGAACGACGCCACCCCGGAGCGGGATTCGGAATCGGGGTGGCCGGATTCCCCGAGGGCCACCCCGAGACCCTCAACCGGCTCCACGAAATGGACTTCCTCAAGGCGAAGATCGACGCCGGCGCCGACTACATCTGCACCCAGCTCTTCTTCGACAACCACGACTTCTACGACTTCCGGGAACGCTGCGAACTCGCCGGGATCGCCGTCCCCATCATCGCGGGCATCATGCCGATCACCACCCGCTCCGGCATGCGTCGCATGGCGGACCTCGCCGCCGGCGCCCACTTCCCCGCCCCGCTCCTCCGCCGCCTCGGCCGGTTCGAGCACCACCCCGAAGCCTTCGCGTCCGCCGGCACCGAATTCGCCACCGAGCAATGCCGGGACTTGCTCGAAAACGACATTGCCGGCCTCCACTTCTACACCCTCAACAAGAGCCGCGCCACCATGCGGATCGCCACCGAACTCAACCTCGGGCGCCCATGATACGGACAGCCCCTACTGTTCCACCCGAGTCTTGTCGTAGATGTCTTTCGCGAGCTCGGAACCGATCCCGTACAGGTTGTCCTGCAGCGCCAGATCAATCCAGCGCAGCCCGGTCTGCGCGTCCACCGGATACATCTCGGCCAGCGAGACGGTCCTCGCGAACGCCTTCCGGTTGACCCCGATCCGCAACGCCCCCTCGATCACCGGCGCCCGGACCTGCCGCAACCGCGCCTGCTCCGTCAATCGGCGGATCATCTCGTCCGCCTCGTCCCGCCACGGCGCCTTCGAATCCCTCCCGAACGACGCCGGCCCGCCATCCCCGGACAGATCCCCCAACGCCATGCTTCCCGTTGCGTGCTCCTCGAGAAACTCCGTGTCCTCCCTCGACAGAAGCGGGTCGTCCAGCAACCGGCGCTCCTCGATGTTCAAAAACTCGGACACCTCCTTTTCGGTGGGGCGCCGCACCACGAACTCCCCCTCGATCCGCATCACCTCCTGCGCGTGCAGCCAGATCTCCGAAAAGACCGCCTGCTCGCCCCCCGTCTCCATGTTGAATCGCCCGTCCGTGAACCGCACATTCTTGTAACTCCGAAACCGGTCCACCACCGAAATCGCCCGCAACAACGGAAAACGGTCCCGCAGCTCCACCCGGTCGCCGTCGTCGAGGTACACCGCCGCCTTCATCCGAACCCCCTCCTGCCCATACGGCGATCCCCCCAGCTCAAGCGTCCCCGAGATCGTGCCCCCAACGTAGTCCCGAACCTCCGACACCACCAGCGACTCCACCGGCAGCGACCGGAACGATCCCTCGCCGCGCAATTGCGGGTTCGAGGCCGCCCCCCGAAGCGTCGCCGCCAGATTCAGCTCGCCCAGCCCCCGTCTCAGCCTCATCTCCTTGAACTCGATGCCCCCCTCGTGAATCTCGGCCCTGATGCGCTCGATCTTCATCCGCTTCAACCAATTCTGGCTGAGGGTGCCCCCCGTGATGATCACGTTCCACCCGTTGCGCGTCCGCATCGCAAGGAGGCTCGCATCCCGGATCGCTCCCCGCGTCACGGTCGAATAGCCCCACGAAATGTTCGCCGCCTCGGCCTCGATCTTGGCGAACTCGAACCCGCCACCCGGCGCCAGAAGCCGCTCGAATATCCGCCTCCCCAGCACGTCGCTCTCCGCTCCCGCCCGAACCTCGATCGAAAGCATCTCCATCGAGACCGCCATCCCGTCCCACGTCCCGCTCAGACCGTCGAGGAGGCCCATCTTGGTGCGGAGCCCGCGCACCCGCGCCTCCTCGAAAAAACTGTCCTCCCCGCCTTCCATGACGATCTGGCCGATCTCGAGATTCCCTTCCTTGCGGGACACCCCTTTGACCGCCTCCACCTCCACCCCCAACCCTGAAACCAGTCCGGCCTCGATCTCCTCCCGAAACGCTTCGAAGTCCGGCCGCTTCAGCACATACACCCACCCACAGGCAAGGACCAGCAACCCGACGAGGCCCAGCCGCCTCAAAACCCTCAGCAGAAGAGCCCCGAGAACAGAACCCCCGGCGCCCTGCACCCCCCCCGCATGCGTCAGCTGAAACAGGAACCCCTGCTTCCCAACCCACGCGCTCATGCGCGCTTGAAACGCGTCCAGTTGCTCGGGGTCCATCCTCATCGCGTCTTCCAGACTCCTCACCACTAGCCCCGTCCGGCCCGGTTGCCAACACCAATTCACAGCCGCCCCAAGGTTTTGCCTCGCCCGCGCGACCCGCCTGCCGTATGCCATCCGCGTGGAAGCCGCCGACTACACGGTCAAGCTTGAAATCTTCGAAGGCCCCCTCGACCTCCTCCTCTACCTGATCAAGCGGGACGAGATCGATGTCCAGGACATCTCGATCGAGCGCATCACCAGTCAATACCTCTCCTTCATCGAGACCTTCAAGCTGCTCAACATCGATCTCGCCTCGGAATTCATCGTCATGGCGGCCAATCTCATGTACATCAAGAGCCGTTCCCTCCTGCCACGCAGCGAACAACCGCCCGAGGAGGACGCCGAGGAAGACGACCCCCGATGGGAGCTGATCCGTCAGCTCATCGAATACAAGAAGTTCAAGGACGCCGCCCACTCCCTCGCGCGCCGCGCCCGCGAGCAGGAAAACTACTTCGCTCACCTCCCCGAGAAGGCCGCCCCGCCCCCCGACGAACCCCCGCCGCTCGCCGAGATCTCGATCTTCGACCTGATCCGCGCCTTCCAGGGGGTCCTCCGCCGCTTCGAGGAATCCCATGATCTGGGAGACATCATCGACGACCGCTTCACCGTTTCCGACAAGATCGAGTTCCTGCTCCAACGCCTGCCCGCCGGGCAATGCGCCAGCTTCCAAAGCCTCTTCGCCGAAGCCACCACCAAGGCCGAAGTCATCGTCACCTTTCTCGCCCTCCTCGAACTCATGAAGATGAACCAATTCCAAGTGTGGCAGGACAACATCCTCGGCGACATGGAAATCGAGCGCCGCCCCGCCGTCTGATTCCCTCCGATGTCCAAACCACAACGCCTCGCCGTCTTCGGCGGCAGTTTCGATCCGGTCCACAACGGTCACCTCCAGATCGCCCGGACCGCACGCGACGCCCTTCGTCTGGACCTCGTGCTCTTCATCCCTTGCCGCCAGTCGCCCCACAAGGAAGACGGAACCGTCGCCTCCGAGGAAGAGCGCCTCAAAATGCTGGAACTGGCCACTAGCGACCTCCCATGGGCCAATGTCAGCGAAATCGAAATGCTGCTCCCTCCCCCGTCGTACTCCTGGGTGACCGCCGAGGCCCTCAACGAAATCTACCCCGCGGCGCGCCTTTTCTGGCTCATGGGCGCCGATCAATGGGAGCTTATCCAGTCATGGGCGCGGCCCGAATACCTCGCCGACCTCGTCGAGTTCATCGTCCATGACCGCCGCGGCCGGTCGCCCCGGCCCCTCCCCGGCTTCCGCGTGCACTTCATTCACGGCCACCACCCCGCCTCCGCCACCGCCATCCGCAACGCCGTTCCCGGCCCCCTCCCCCCCGGCTGGCTGCACGAAAATGTCGAACAATTCATCACGTCCCGCGGTCTCTACCGAAGCTGCTCTTGACAGCGGGCCCAGCCGCCCTGTGATTGTCCCGCAACGCGATTCGTCCCCTCGATGAAAGGCCTCCGAATCCTCCCGCCCCTCGCCGCCGCCGTCCTTCTGGCGGGCGCCCTCCCGCTTCCCGCCCAGCAGGATCCCCGTTCCCTCCTGCCCGTGCCGGAGTGGCAAATGGACTTCGAGAACCTCGACCCGGAGCGCCGGAAGGAATTCGCCCAACTCGTGTTCGAAGCCAAACGCCTCGCTGATCAGGAGCGCGTCATCGAGTGCCTCAACACCATCGCCAAGGCGGAGGCCATCTTCGACCGCAACCCCGCCCTCCTCAGCATGAAAGGCTCCGCTTATGTCGAGTTGCGCGATTTCGAGCAAGCCCGCCGCCACTTCCAGAAAGCGCTCGAATTGCAGCAGGCCTTCCTCGACCGCGTCGACTCCGTCGACAATCACGTGCGGAGCAACGTCCTCCGGCAGGTCAACTCCATCCACTTCAACCTCGCCGAGATGGACTTCGTCACCGGCAAATGGCAACGCTGCCACGAGCAGTTCGGCCGCCTCCTCGCAAGGGGCGTCGCCGACGAGCGCATCGCCCGCCTCGTCGAGTTCAAATACCTCCTCTGCAAACTCAAAATCGGACAGGTCGAGGAGGCGAGAAAGCTCGCCGGAAAATACGACTACACGGACGACCACCCGTTCTACTACTACGCCAATTCCGCCCTCGCATACTTCGACAAGAACTTCGAAGAGGCCGAACGATGGCGCGCCGTCGCCCGCCGCGTCTTCAGCATCCCCCCCGGCCTCCTCGTGGCATGGGAGGATACCATGATCGAATTCGGCTACGTGAAGGGCTTCTACGGCGGCGACCTCTCCGACGGCCCCGGCCAACCGCCCGCCCCGCCGGAGCCCGTCGTCCCCGAGTAACTCGCTCCCCCGTCACTCAAGGATGCGCGCCAGAACGTAGGGAAGGATGCCGCCGGCCCGGTAGTAGTCGATCTCGATGGGGGTGTCGAGACGCACCACGACCGGAACCTCCACCCGGGGTTGCCCGGGACGGACGGCCGCGAGGGTCGCGGCCGAGCGGGGCGCAAGGCCGCTCTGAAGGCCGGTGATCGAGAAGACGGCGTCGTGAAGGTCCTTCACGCGCTCGTAGTCCGCGGGGTCCCGGAAGGTGAGCGGCAAGACGCCCATGCCGGCAAGGTTCGAGCGATGGATGCGTTCGAAGGACCTGGCCACCACCGCCCTCACCCCGAGAAGACGGGTTCCCTTGGCCGCCCAGTCCCGGCTACTACCCATACCGTAGTCGGAGCCCGCAATCACGACGAGGGGGACGCCCTCCTCCCCGTAGGCCACCGCGGCGTCGTAGATATGGGTGTAGATCCCCCCGGCGGCGGCGGCGGATTCCCCCCCGGGTCCAAGGCTCAGCGGCTCCAGCATCCCGGCGTTCCGGCCGCGGTACACCGTGTATCCGCCCTCGACACCCGGCACCATCAGATTCTTGATGCGGACGTTGCCGAAGGCGCCCCGCGTCATGACGCGGTCGTTGCCCCGGCGCGCCCCGAAGGAATTGAATTCCTCGCGCCGGACATGGCGGGCCAGAAGGTACCTGCCGGCCGGGGAGTCGGGCTTGATCGCCCCGGCGGGGGAAATATGGTCGGTGGTGACGGAGTCGCCGAAGATCCCGAGCGGCCGGGCCTCGAGGATGTCGGCGATGTCGCCGGGAGTGGGCGAAAACCCCTCGAAGAACGGCGGATTCCGGATGTAGGTCGAGGATTCGTCCCAGTCGTAGAGCGGGCCGGACTTGCCCGCAATCTCCTCCCACTTCGGGTTGGCCGTCTCGATATCCCCGTAAAGGGTTGCGAAGACCTCGGGCTTCAGGGCCGACGCGAGCAGTTCCTTCACCTCCTCGTGGCGCGGCCAGATGTCCTTCAGAAAGACGGGATTCCCGTCGCGGTCGTTGCCGAGCGGCTCGCCAAGCAGGTCGAGATCAACACGCCCCGCCAGGGCATACGCCACCACCAGCGGGGGCGACATCAAAAAGTTC
>Ga0180436_10003387_pt1 | contig 14666 bp, 11 predicted proteins | sample SS_ome_2_FD_132434 | JGI IMG/M metagenome (GOLD analysis project Ga0180436, IMG submission 132434) | Hypersaline lake sediment archaeal communities from the Salton Sea, California, USA - SS_3_S_2 metaG | ecosystem: Environmental > Aquatic > Non-marine Saline and Alkaline > Hypersaline >...
CCGGCGAAGACATTACCGTCAGCAAAATCAATAATCATAGTAGGCGTTTATTCCTATGATGAGAATTCGGATTATAAACACTGCAGCAAAGAGATACGGTGCAAAACTGCTCGTACATATGCATATTATCCTGTAGTACGCCGGCTTACCGATGGATTATCGAAGCATATAGAAAACTTGGGATATAAAGTGGAATCAGGTCAGAATATCCCGTTAAAATATGTTGCGGATAGAATAGGGCTTGGGTCATATGGTAGAAATGGAGTGCTGCTGACAAAAGAATACGGCTCATTTGTTGCCTTAAGAAGTATTATAACAAATTTACCGATGGAACCTAGCAGCTTTCAAAAAACAGATTTTTGTACGGGGTGTAATGTATGTTTAAAGGCTTGTCCGACAAAAGCACTTTATGAACCATATAAGGTGGATCCAAAATTGTGCTTGAATCCTATTGGAAGAAAAGAAGACCATATAAGTATTGAGATGCGGAAAAAGATGAATAATTGGCTAAGGGGCTGTGATATTTGCCAAGATGTCTGCCCTGTTAACAGGCAGCTGACTCCGAGAGATATCCATCCTTTGGCTGGATTCGATCCAGAGCATCACGAAAGCCACACGGATCTGGGAGGTCTGGAGAAATGTCCGGAGGCATTGGAGTTAATAAAAAACACTTATCCTGCAACTGTAAGAAGAAATGCAGTTATCTCTTTGGCAAATAGGAGCAAAAACAGAGAGAAGATAACTAAAGAAATCGAAAGAAATATGGTGGATATGGATAAGGAACTGAAAGAATATTTCTCTTGGGCGATAAAAGAACTTAAATGAATAAACAATACTTATTCCATGTGATAAAGGCAGATTGATAGCATTTAGATGAGCATTTTGGATATTGTATTGTTTGTGCCGTATACTAAAATCTTTGCATAGTTTTAAAGCCAACTTAAGAGGAGCTGTTTTTTGTATGGATATGTTTTAATCTCGTTATTTTTGTTTATCTATATCTGATATATGTATTAGGTTAGTTATGTAAATTTAAGAGAAATATTGATATATGAATTGATTTGCATCACGAAAACTTATAGAATATAAAAGGACATTTCAGAAATAGAAGGTGGGGAGCGAATAGAAAATGAAAATAAAGCATGTGACTACTATACTCTGTTTTATAATAGTGTTTTTTCTATTCTCTATAACGGGATATGCCGCAGATATCAGTCCTTTGGATGGTTATGAAGATAATGATTATGATAAATTACAGGCTTTTTTAAATTCAGCCTCACTAGAAGCGGGGAAGACAAACGGAGAGTATCTAAATCCTTCGTATGACAGTAACGATCCGGTTACGTGGACGGGCGTTACATGGAACGCCGTAACTCCTAAACGCGTTGTGGATATCGACTGGTTTGAAAAAGCATCCTTAACCGGAAGTTTGGATGTCAGTGATTTTACTTCTTTGACCAATTTGGACGTTAGCTATACGAGAGTAAGCTCGCTTAATACAAATAATTGTTCCGCATTAGCAGATTTAAATTGCGGCTCCTGTCTTTATATCACCACACTTGATGTAAGTACAAACACTGCTCTTACGAGCCTTGAATGCAGTATTAATGATATTTCTGCACTTGACTTGACAAACAACACTTTATTAACGCATCTGGGCTGTACCGCAAATGAAATTACGACTCTTGACGTCAGCAACCAACCACTGCTGGACAATTTATATTGTAAATCCAATCAACTCACGTCGATTGATGTCAGTAATAACACAGTTCTGAAAACGATGGACTGTTCCAATAATGATATAACTTCAATAGATGTTTCTTCGAACTCTCTTTTGGAAACACTGGTATGTAATAGTAACGAAATAACAGTTTTGAACACAAGCGGCAGCAATAATCTGATAACTGTCAACTGCGCTTATAACCATCTTTCATCCGTAGACTTTTCGACAAATACAGCTATCGAAGACTTAAATGTATCGGGCAACAGCCTTACGAATCTGAATATATCTGCGAACACTGCTCTGATAACACTGAACTGTAATAATAATCAGCTCAGCACATTGAACCTAACGCCTAATACAGCGCTGGAATCACTTAATTGTGGAAGAAACCAGCTTACAGCCCTAGATATATCGACGAATACTAATTTAACCTATCTCACATGCAGTACAAACCAATTGTCGTCGTTAAACTTAAGCTCTAATCCTTTGCTGGAATATTTATATGCAAACAGTAATCTTCTGACATCTTTGAACACAACGAGCAATCCGCTGATAAAAACCATATATGCAAGTTATAATGATCTTACTTCTGTAAATCTTCTTGGATGTACATTATTAGACGATCTTAGATTGATAGATAACGATTTAACGTCCATTACCTTGACTACAAATACTGCCCTGCAAAACTTGGATTTACAAGATAATTTGCTGACAACATTGAATACAAGTGCTAATTCCTTACTTGGTGGAATTAATGCCAGTAATAACCAGCTGACAAGCCTAAACACAACGGGTAACAATGTTTTGACTGCGCTAAACGTTTCCAACAACAATCTGGCATCCATTGACTTATCATCCAATACAGCTCTTACGACTTTAAATATCAACGATAACGTACTGACCGCTTTGGACACTATTGCAAACTTATCTCTTACTCAAATATACCTGCAAAACAACAATTTAACCGCTTATGATGCATCTTCGAGTACTGGTCTTACTATATTGCACGCATTGGGTAACCCGCTAAAACAAATTGATGCGGTTATAGGCGGATTCGATTTATCGATAACAGCACTCGGTTTTGGAACGGTAGGTCTTTTTTACAACTCCTTCGCATCATCTTTGTATGGAGAAGCGACTGTACAAGTGCCATATGCATTCTTTGACTGGACAGATGCGGCAACAAGCACTCAAGTTTCAACTGATTTGATATACAACATGTCCTTGGGCTCTGCACATGACTTAAACGCAAACTTCACGGTAGGCGTTATGTTCGATGAAAACGGAGGAGACACACCGTCTGTACCGTCTTCGTACGAAGCAACGATCGGCTCTTTAATCACTGAACCGGCAACGCCTCCGACATATGCCGGACATTCGTTTGCCGGATGGTGTATTGATGCTTCAGGGAATACTGAATGGGATTTTGCAACGGACACAGTTCCCGGACCGGGCAACTTGACGTTGTTTGCAAAGTGGCTCGGAACTTTTACCGTCACTTTCGATAGAAACGGAGGAGAGACTGATTCTGTACCAAGCAGTGTTATTGCCGCAAACGGAACAACAATCAGTGAGCCCGGAACAGACCCGACCAGAACAGGCTACACCTTCAACGGTTGGTATATCGATGAATCAGGGAACACAGCCTGGGATTTTGCTAATGATACCGTCAGCCATGATATGACATTGTTTGCGGATTGGACACCCATACCTTATAATGTCTCTTTCAATGAGAATGGCGGAGAAACGATGGCCAGCCCTTCTTCGATGATTGTAGATTTCGATGCACTGATTCCGTCCCAGCCAACCCCTCCGACTTGGACAGGGTATGCTTTTGACGGCTGGTATATCGATGCATCAGGAAATACTGCCTGGGACTTTGCTAATGATACTATAAGCGGAAATCTCATACTCTATGCAAATTGGCTGGAAGAATTTACGGTTACCTTCGACAAAAACGAAGGTGACATTGATGCTGTTCCAAGCAGTATGGAAGTTGCAGACGGAAGTACTATTTCACCGCAGCCCACACCGCCGACAAGGGCGGGGTATGGGTTCAACGGCTGGTATATAGATGCTTCGGGGAACACAGCATGGGATTTTGTAAATGATACGGTTACGAGTGATATTACACTGTTTGCGGATTGGACACCAACAACATTTTTGGTTACATTCGACGAAAACGGCGGAGATACAGCCGCAATTCCGCCAACTATGAATGTTGATTTCGGCGAGCTCATATCGCCTGAGCCGACTCCGCCGACTCTTGCAGGTCATGTGTTTGCAGGTTGGTTTATCGATGCCGGAGGCAATACAGAATGGGACTTTGGCTCTGATACAGTCAGCGGCAATTTGATACTCTACGCAGATTATAGTCCGGCAGTTACCGTAATCTTTGATAGAAACGGAGGAGACTTCGATTCAGTGCCGAGCACTATACAAGCGGGTATAGGCATGACGATAAGTGCTCCGGGGACAGAACCTACCAGAACAGGGTATACTTTTAATGGTTGGTTTATCGATGTTTCGGGAAACACAGCATGGAATTTTGCGACAGATGTTGTCAACAATAACATGACCTTATATGCGGATTGGACCCCGATCCCGTATAATGTCACGTTCAATGAAAACCAGGGCGATACTTTGCCTGTTCCTACGAGTATGATTGTGGACTATGATGCGCTGATTCCGTCCCAGCCGACACCGCCGACCAGAGCAGGATATGTCTTTGATGGTTGGTGTACGGATATAGCGGGCGTATTCCCATGGGATTTTGCGAATGATACTATAAGCGGTAATCTCACGCTTTATGCAAAATGGCTTGAAGCATTTACTGTGACTTTTGACCGAAACGGAGGCGATACAGATGCTGTTCCTGCAAGCATGTCAGTGCTCGACGGAGACACTATAAGCCCGCAGCCTGCTCCTCCGACAAGAACAGGACACACATTCAATGGCTGGTATGTGGACGATTCGGGGAACACAGCCTGGGATTTTGTCAATGATACCGTTACGAGTGATACTACATTGTTTGCGGATTGGACACCGATCACTTATCTGGTCACTTTTGACGAAAACGGCGGTGACACAGCAGCTAGCCCTGCAACTATGAATGTCGATTATGGTGAGTTGATATCGCCGGAGCCTTCTCCTCCGAGTCTTTCGGGTCACGTGTTTTCTGGCTGGTATATTGACGCCGGAGGGAATACGGAATGGGATTTTGATAATGACACTGTCAGCGGTAATCTGACACTGTTTGCAATATATAGAGAACAATTTGTCGTAACCTTTGATGAGAATGGCGGTGATGCACCGGTAAGTCCGCCGACAATGACGGTGTTGAGCGGAGATTTGATCGACCCACAGCCGACGGAGCCTGCGAGAACGGGTTATGTATTTGATGGATGGTATATTGATGCTTTAGGAAATACCGAATGGGATTTCGCAAACGACACAGTTTTGTCCAGCATGACGCTGTATGCAAACTGGCTGCAGGTATTCACTGTAACGTTTGATGAGAACGGAGGAAATACTGCTGCTATACCGAGCACTTTACAAGCGGATATCGGCACAACGATAAGTGCACCGGGTACAGAGCCGACAAGAATCGGATATACCTTCAACGGCTGGTATATAGATGCTTCCGGGAATACTGAATGGGATTTTGCAACAGATGTTGTTAACAACAATTTGACTTTGTTTGCGGACTGGACTCCCATCCCATATAACGTAACATTCAATGAGAATGAGGGCGATACTTTGCCGATTCCTTCCACTATGATAGTGAATTATGATGCACTGATTCCATCCGAGCCGACACCGCCGACCAGAATAGGCTATGTCTTTGATGGCTGGTGTACTGATATAGCAGGTACGCTTCCTTGGGACTTTGCTAATGATACTATAAGCGGAAACCTAACGTTGTTTGCTAAATGGCTTTAAGCTCATTCTGTGGTTTTTGACAAAAATGGAGGAGATACTGAGGCTGACCCTAATAATATGTCCATATTAAATGGGGACACTATCTCTCCCGAGCCGACAGCTCCGACAAGAACAGGGTATACATTTGACGGTTGGTTTGTCGATTCTTTGGGGAATACCGCATGGGATTTTGCTAATGATACGGTTACAAACGATATGACACTCTATGCGGACTGGACTCCAATACCATATACAGTCGTGTTTGATGAAAACGGAGGCGATACTGCAGCAAACCCTGCCACAATGGTGGTGGACTATGATGCTCTTATCTCTCCCGAGCCGACAGCACCATCATTAACCGGATATGCTTTTGTTGGATGGTATTTGGATTTGGCAGGGACTATAAAATGGGATTTCGCAGCGGATACTGTTTCAGGTGATATGAACCTTTATGCAAAATACGCCCAGCTATTCACTGTTATATTTGATGAGAATGGAGGGGATTCTGCGGCGAACCCAACCACAATGATGGTTGCTGAAGGCTTTACTATAGACCCGCCGCCTGCTCCTCCGGCATTAGCGGACTATGTTTTTGTCGGCTGGTTTACCGATGCAGCTGCTACTAACGCTTGGAGCTTGGGAGCGGATGTTATCAGTGGAGATTTGACTTTATACGCAGGGTGGACTGATATAACATACCAGGTTACATTTGATAACAACGGTGGAAGTACGAATGCAAGTCCGTCAGTGATGACTGTTGCAAATGGAGCCATAATCAATCCTGAGCCTTCTCCGCCGACAAGGTCGGGTTATGCTTTTGAAGGATGGTATATCGATGAAGCAGGAACAATCCCTTGGGATTGGGAAACGGATACAGTAAGCGGCTCTTTGACGCTCTATGCGAAATGGTCCGAGCTCTTGTCTTTGAACGGCTCGCCTAGTGATGGTATGATTTATCAGGATGGACGAATCGAGATTACGCCCAATATCCCCGGAGGCGTATGGAGTTTTGATGAAGACATGGTGTCTGTAAAATATTCCGGAACAACTGCTGTTTTTACAGGTTTAAGATCCGGAACAACGACCGTCGAATATACAGTGGACGGACAGACTACGGTTTATACTATAACGATATCCGAAACAGAACTGCCTGCTACAGGTCAGGATTATACGTTAATCATTATCATCGGTTTGCTTTCAGCGATTGTGAGCGGAGCACTCTTGGTTATCATCATGAATGATGACAGAATGAAAAAGTCAAAGGAGATATAAAAACGCTTTATTATGAGAAAAGCAGCCCAGCAAAAAAGCGATAAAAATAAAAACATGACCAAAAAGAGAAAACAAGTAATAGTTCTTGTGTCAGTTCTTGCTGTGCTTTTGATTGCCGGCGTTATCACTTTGGTTTTTATCTTCAATAAAGGAATATCGGCATCCAAAGATGCTGATGAGCTCTTGGATGAATACGAACAGGAAAGCACCACAGAAAACGGAGAAGATGAATATTCTTCTGCGGAGAGAAACTTGGATGCAGATGCGATAGATAAGTATGATGTTATGGCAAAGCTAAGCATCGAATCTCTCAGCCTTGAGCTGCCGGTTATTTCGAAAATGGATGATGAAGCTTTACGCGTATCCGTTTGTTATTATAAAGGAGCAATTATCGGAGAAAAAGGAAACATGGTAATCACCGGACATAATTTCGCCAGCGGTGCACATTTCGGCAACCTCGATAGAATAAAAATCGGAGATATAGTTTCCCTTTTCGGACCGGACAATAAGGAATATCGATATAGAGTTTACGATACAGAGGTTGTTAATCCGGATGATATTGAGGCTTTGAACGAATATGAGGGAGAGTATGCTCTGACACTGTTAACCTGTGTTAATAACGGCAACAGCCGTCTTTTGGTACGATGTACGATGAGCAAATAATTCTTCATATGGGATTTCCGCACAACCGGAAAATCGTTCTTTTAATCTTTTAATAACTTTTATTCTTACTACTCCTAAACAAACCCAAACGTTATAATCTGCTATAAAAAAGCGTCCGTCAACATAGGGTTTTAGCCGTATGCTGAAGGACGTTGTCTTTTTGCTCATAAGTTTTTATGATATAGACTTACTTGCCTTTTTCTCAGCCTGCAAAGCCATAAGTATTTTCGATTCCTTCATCTTAAAGGAAAATGGGAACTGAATCAAAGTGAGTGCAATTATTCCAATCATAGGAACCAAAATCTTTCCTGATGCTCCGAGCAGCACATCAAATAGATATACGAACAGTATTCCTGAAATCTGTCCTGCCATAAGTATCAGACCAAAAGATGTACCCTCTCTTGCTGGATATGCGACTTCCGCTCCGTGCTGAAAGAGTATAGGAGCAAGACCCATAATAACGAAGCCTAGGATTGCAGCATCTATAAGTATCATGATATATCCGCCTAAGAAAGTAAGACCCACAACCAAAGGAATAATCAAAGCCAGTCCCAGCCTGAAAAGCGGCACTCTTTTCACTATCTTATCCGATATCATAGGAAGAACAACGGCGCCTATAACTCCGGCAACAATAAATGCAGTCCCGACCCAACCGGCGTTTTCAAAGGAAATACCTCTGGGAGTCAAAATCTTTTCCACCATGGTCAACAGTGTATTGAACATTCCCATAGCTATAAAGCTCACTATCAGAACATAATTGAAGTTCTTGTTCACAAGAAGATTCTTCATAGACTTTAAACTTATGTTCTCTTTTTCCGCCTCCGGACCAGGAGCCACCTTTGGCTTTTCTTTTAAGAATATAACAACGAGAAGAGTTGCTGCTGATGCGATAATTGCATAGATACCAAGCATGGATTTAATTCCAATGCTGGTAGCCAATATCGGAGACAGAGCCATAGGCACGATAAAGCCTAAGTATTGCGCCATAACGAGTATTCCCGAAGCGGTTGCCCTTTCTTTAACAGGGAACCAGTTCGCCGGAATTTTCGTTGATATATTTATCAAGAAAGGCTGTCCGATAGCTATAAAGAATTGTGTCATAAGAACGACCGGGAAAACATCGGCAAAAATAAATCTAATAATTCCAAAACCTGCTGTGATAAACGCACCAATCAATACAGACACTTTTGCTCCATATTTATCGATTACCCATGAAGCCGGTATCGTAAATAGGATATACATAAGCATATAGATCATAGAAAAAATAGTTATGCCTATACTGCTTACTCCATAAAAGTTTTCTGCCAAACTGGCTATTGGTGCGAATGCGAGCCAGTATATTTCTGTGGCGATTATAACCGGAACCATAACCGCAAGTATCAGCCACCTGTAAGGAAACACCTTATACTTACTTTCATCCATAATAATAAAACTCCTCAAAAAATATTTTCTATCAAATAGATTGATTGTTTTATTGTAACAGGAATCGGACACTTTGTATATTGAAAGTGTCGAATATTGCGATATAAAACTTAAGAATTATATGCTTCTTGCAATGGGATTTCAGCCGATGCAAATTTAATATTATTGTAGGACAGAAGAGTTTGTCGGTAAGGAAACAATAGATGTAAACACTATCCTATTTTTCTTTAGCATAAACAGCGTAATTGAGCAGCTGCAAAAATCCGGAAACGAACAATGCCTTTGAAAACCCGCTTTTGGAATTATAGGCACTTAATATTCTTTTGAAAAGATTATCCACTGTCTTGTAATGCTCCAGAGGAAGGTGAAATCCTCTGCCTGTAGAGAAAATCTCGTCTATTACATCGCTGCACTCCAAACACTCCGCAACATTATCGATAAGTTCCTTTGAGATAACGATTTTATTTTGGAGATAATTTCCATGATTTTCGGAGTCAATACGATATTTGTCCGCTCCATTGACAAAATAAAGACCGCCGTATGTAATTGGATAGTCTTGTTTTTCAACAGCGACCTTTCCGGAGTCAAAAAACGCTTGAATTACTATATAGCAATTTTCGGATGATGGAATGGTTTCATCAATTGGCCCTTCACTCTTTTCTTTGTACGAACAATATAAAATATCTTCCATAATATTTTTTCTCCTTTAAATTATTATAGCATTTTTTCAAGAAGAAGATAGTTTTTTTGAGATTAAACCGCTTTTAAGAGCAGTCGGGACTGTGAGAATTGTGTGTTAGCTGATAAAACAATTTATATGTAGATGACATTGAGCACTATATCAGCTTTGAAGTGGAGATTGATACTGGAAGTGCAAAAGAAAAAGCAAAAAGGACATTCTCACTTGAGTTAAAAAAGAACCTGCCCGATATGATTTTAGAGTAAAATACTGTTGACAGTTGGGTAAAAAATGAATATAATTACATTAAAGTGTATAAAAATTTATAGTATAATATCGTGTTTGTTGCGACATTCTTTTATGATGTTGAATTGCCTTAATATAGTCGTATGGTTTATTTCATAGGGCTTTTTATTTTAAGAGAAAATTTTTAAGAGAGGTGAGGTTAATGTTAGGACTTGGAGATTTTTCAATCTTTGCAGCTTATGTGCTTTGCATATTATCAGCGATTGCTTGTGTTGTGTATGGCGCTGTTAACTGGAACAAGGGTTCTGATGGAGTAAAAGAAAAGGATAAGGAATGGAATAAAACAGAAAAGGATATGGCTGAAAAGCTGGATATCTAAATAAGAGCGATTGGAGAAAAATAAATGGATATTAATATTGTACAAATTGTAATTATAGTTCTTTACCTGTTTATCGTCGCTATATTGGGATATTTGGGTTATAACAGAACTAAGAACACGAAGGACTATTTGCTTGGCGGAAGGAAAATTCATCCTATGGTAATGGCGCTCTCCTATGGAGCAACGTTCATATCCACATCCGCTATAGTTGGTTTCGGAGGAAATGCGGGAGTATTCGGATTCAGCTTATTGTGGCTGACGTTTTTGAATATTTTCCTTGGAGTTTTTATTGCATTTATATTCTTCGGAAAGAGAACGAGACGCATGGGTCACAACTTGAATGCGCACACCTTCCCGGAGTTTTTAGGCAAAAGATTCAATTCGAAATTCATACAAAAATTCGTAGGTATAGTTATATTCCTGTTTATGCCGATTTATACGGCAGCAGTTATGATCGGGGCATCCAAAATACTTGAAAATGCATTGGGTATGAACTATAACGTTGCACTGCTTGTGTTTGCTTTGATTATAGCAGCATATGTATTCTTTGGCGGAATTAAAGGAGTAATGTATTCGGATGCTTTCCAAGGCGGCTTGATGCTGGTTGGAATGACCATTCTTCTAATAGCTGTGTATACTAAATTGGGCGGAATAACAGCAGCTCATCAAAAGCTTACAGACCTATCAGCCAATTCTGCTGTTTCGGAACAGATAGCAGGGTTGCAGCAGGGCGGTTTCCAAGGCTGGACAGCTATGCCTAAACTCTTTTCTAAGTATTGGTGGATTGTAGTTTCGAGTATCGTAATGGGTGTTGGAATCGGTGTTTTGGCACAACCGCAGCTGGCAGTTAGATTTATGACTGTAAAAAGCGATAGAGAACTCAACAGAGCGATTCCTATCGGCGGTGTTTTCATTCTTATGATGACAGGAGTTGCATTTGTCGTTGGAGCACTTTCCAATGTGATGTTCTTTGAGGCGGATGGTTTGATTTCTGTGGCAGCGGCCAAAGGTACGGACGGAATTATTCCGATGTTTTTGGATAACTTCATGCCGAAGTGGTTTGTTACCGTATTCTTGGTTGTTTTGATGGCAGCAGGAATGTCCACGATAAGTTCTCAATTCCATGCAATTGGAACAGCGGTTGGACGCGATATATTTAAAGTTGATGATTCAAAAAGTCAAAAAGGATTATTGATTACACGCTTGGGCGTTTTGGTAGCTATCGTATTCACAATTGTTCTGGCATACGTACTTCCTAACGTATGGGATGGCGCGATTGCGATCAGTACAGGACTGTTCTTCGGACTATGCGGAGCTTCCTTCCTTCCGATGTACTTCGGTGCATTGTATTGCAAGAAGCTTACAAAGTCTGCTGCAATATCCAGTATGGTAGCAGGATTTTCGACCAGTCTGCTTTGGATGATGTTTGTTCATTCAAAAGAATCGGTTGTTTTGAAAGTTTGTGAATTGATATTCGGCAAGCCGACATTGTCTGCGCCTGAGTCGATGCTGCAATTTGTAGACCCGTTGATTATTTCATTGAGCGTATCTATTATCGTTATAATTGTGGTTCAACTGATAAGTAAGAAGAAGCTAGACAAAAAACTCGTTAATACCAGTTTTGAAGGTATAAAATAAAGAGTTAGAAAAAATTAAATGAAATGGGCGGCGAAGCAAAGAATTTTGCTAGCCGCCTGTTTTATATTTACAAAATCCCTGATTCAAATGATATTGGTTCGGTGATTAAAAACAGAAGATAATAAAAAAACACACATAAAGAGTTATGTGCGTTTAATTTGTATTAATCTATCAAGAATAATTAAAGCGATTTGATTAAGTCGTCCATGCTGAGCATAGAAACCTGCTTTGACTGCAATTCTTTAATCGCCAAAGGAACATCATCCACTTTAAAGACTATGAGTGCGCTTTCTTTTGGTTTGCTCACAAAAGAATATAAGTATTCAACACTCACATCTGCATCGGCTAAAACATCCAGAACACCGCTGAGTCCGCCCGGATGATCGGGAACCACAACGACCAATACCTCGTTCAAATTTACGGTATACCCGTGTTCCTTTAATACTTTCACAGCAGCTTTATCGTCGTTTACAATCATACGAAGTATACCGAAATTAGTTGTATCTGCGATAGAAAGTGCCAAAAGGTCTATGTCGGAATCCGACAAAACTCGTGCCATTTGAGACAATCTGCCTTTCGAATTTTCTAAAAAAACCGATAATTGATTGACCATAATATCCTCCTTAAGAAAACTTATATTTTTCGTTTATCAAGAACTCTCTTTGCCTTGCCTGTGCTTCTCTCGATTGTCTTTGGCTCAACAAGCTTAATCTTTGCTGTAAGCCCGAGAAGAGATTGAACTTCATCCTTGATCTTTGCCCGTACTTGTTCCACTCGACGCACTTCGTCGGAGAACAGATTATCGCTCATTTCGACCCAGATTTCCAATGTATCGAGATTGTTTACCCTGTCAACCACCAGCAGATAATGGGGCTCGATTTCCGTGATGCTGACAAGAACGCTTTCGATCTGTGTCGGGAATACATTTACACCGCGTATAATCAGCATATCATCAGATCTTCCCATTACTTTTTTCATTCTGACAGCGGTTCGACCACACTCGCATTTTTTATAGTTTAGAGAGGTGATATCTCTTGTACGGTATCTTATAACAGGGATACCCTCTTTTGTGAGCGTTGTAAAGACCAGCTCGCCTTCACTGCCTTCAGAAAGAACATCACCGGTTTCAGGATTTATAATTTCGGGGACGAAATGGTCTTCTGTGATATGGAGTCCGTCCTGAATCTCACATTCTGTTGCAACCCCCGGACCAATAATCTCGGATAACCCGTAGATATCAGTAGCTCTGATGCCTAGTTTCTGCTCAATCTGTGCACGCATCTCGTGCGACCAAGGCTCAGCACCGAATATTCCGTATTTCAGATTCAGATCTTTTCTTGGGTCTATGCCCATTTCCTCCAAAACTTCCGATAAAAACAGTGCATATGAAGGAGTACATGCGATTGCATGCGAGCCAAAGTCCTGCAGTACGGTGATCTGTTTTTTTGTGTTTCCTCCGGATATCGGAATAACCGATGCGCCGATTTTCTCCGCTCCATAATGTGCCCCCAAGCCTCCGGTGAAAAGACCATAACCATAAGCGATCTGTACTATGGAATCTTTAGTCACTCCGCTTGCAGCGAATGTACGAGCCATCAATTCGGACCATGTGTCTATATCATTTCTGGTATATCCGACCACTGTAGGCTTGCCTGTGGTACCGGAAGAAGCATGTATCCTCACGATGTCTCCGATTGGAACTGCAAAAGCATCATAAGGGTAATTATCCCTCAAATCATCCTTTACCGTGAATGGTAGCTTGTTTAAGTCCTCAATGCCTTTGATATCTGATGGCTTTATGCCGATATCATCCATCTTCTTTTTGTAGTAAGGTACATTTTCATATGAATAATTGACAAGCTTAACTAATCTTTCAGATTGAAGAGAAGTCATCTTGTCCCTATCCATACATTCGTATGTTTTATTCCAAATCATATATCCCTCCTATAAATATAATCACATATTTTCTATTCTTCTCGCAAATCAGTCACCCTTTGTGCTTTTCCCTGAAAACGCTTAAGTGTGCTCGGCTGTACTAAGGTTACTTTTGCATCAAGAGACAATATTGTTTTAAGCTCTGCTCTGATTGTATTCTGTAAGCTTTCCAGCTTCGAATAGTTATCCAGCAAACTGGCATCAGCCAACTCGACCAAAACCTCCAGTTGGTCAAGCCAGTTTTCGCGCCGTACTATGATCTCGTAGTGCGGTTCTACTTCCTGAGAACTCAAGAGAACGGTTTCGATCTGTGACGGGAACACGTTCACTCCTCTGATGGTCAGCATATCGTCGCTGCGACCCGTTATCTTCGCCATGCGCTTCAACGTTCTTCCGCATGTGCATTTTTCGGGTATCAGGTATGAAATATCCTTTGTACGATAACGAAGTATCGGCAAAGCTTCTTTGCTCATAGCGGTTATAACGACTTCGCCTTGCTCCCCATCCTTTAGAACTTCGCCGGAAACAGGATCGATGATTTCCACCAAGAAATGGTCCTCGTTTATGTGCATACCGCATTTATGGGTGCATTCCCCGGAAACCCCGGGTCCGATTATTTCAGAAAGACCATAGTTCTCTGTTGCGATAATATTCAGCCGCTTCTCAAGCTGGTCACGCATATGCTCCGTCGAAGCTTCTGCACCGAAAAGACCATACTTAAGCTTTAGATCTCTTTTCGGGTCTATTCCCATCTTCTCCATAACCTCGGAGATATAAAGAGCATAAGA
>Ga0180436_10003388_pt1 | contig 14666 bp, 15 predicted proteins | sample SS_ome_2_FD_132434 | JGI IMG/M metagenome (GOLD analysis project Ga0180436, IMG submission 132434) | Hypersaline lake sediment archaeal communities from the Salton Sea, California, USA - SS_3_S_2 metaG | ecosystem: Environmental > Aquatic > Non-marine Saline and Alkaline > Hypersaline >...
AAGTTACGGCGGCCATAGCGGCAGGGAAACGCCCGGACCCATCCCGAACCCGGAAGCTAAGCCAGCCAGCGCCGATGATACTACCCAACCCGGGTGGAAAAGTAGGACACCGCCGAACACACATTAAGTCCTGGGCCCCTCGCATTTATGCGGGGGGCCCAGGCATTTGTATTACTAAATCGAATTTCGAGTCAACCGACTTCGGTCGGCACCGGCTTTGAATTCTTCAGAAGTCGAATCCGAATTGTTCGATGTCGGCCCGATAAATCCGGCCGACGATGTCACGCGTAGCGGAGTCGTAGTAGGACCGGTAGTCCCCGCGACTGGTTGCGTTGGAGTGGATCAGCCGGACGTCGCGGGCCAGTGTGTCTGACAGCCAATCCTCGGTATCGGCCAGCCGATCGAAGCGTCCCAGATGATTGAGCGTCTGCTGGGGCTCGCGCCCGACGTAGTAGGCCCGCGGACGGAACACCCCGTCCAGCCGCCACGCGTTGCGGGCGGCGAGGTAGCCGTGGACGAAGGTCGCGAAGGTGCCGAAGTCGGCGTTCCGGTAGCGCCCCGGGTGAAGCATCTGCGCGCCGCCGTCGACGCCGCCCTGTTCGAGGAGTTCATCTGCCGCGTGTAGAAGGCCGACACCGCTCGGGAATGTCATCGATGCCGCTGGTAGGCGCCGCCGCAAGGTGTGTACATCGATCGTCGCAGCGGTCTACAGCGGGCACATCTTCGTGTGGTTGCCCGATTCGCAGACCTTGGCCGCGGTGATCGGCGGCTGGCTGGACTACGCCGCCCACGCCGGGCAGTGGCAGCATCGAAACACCGGCGCAGAAGTGGTCCGAGCAGAGGCTGGGGCTATAGGTTTATCAAGTCTGCAGTTGATGAGCGGAAGGTTGCCCCGGCGTGGACCGCTGAATAGCAACAAAGGGAGCAGCACCGTGCACGGTCCGATCGCCGGCGATCAGGTGCTGGTCATCATTGGTGCAGCAAAATGCGGAACCACGTCGTTGTTCAAGTATCTCAGCCAGCACCCAGCGGTGTGTCCCAGCGTGCCCAAAGAGCCCGCCTACTTCACCGAGTACCGGCACCGGCTCGCGCCGGTTGGCCGTTACGAGGAAGTCTGGCCCGACTTCGATCCGGCGGTTCACCGCTATGTGCTTGAGGGGTCCGTCGTCTACACGATGTGGCCCGAGGGCATCGGTGTGCCTGCCCGCATGCGGGCATACGGGTTACGACCACGGTTGATCTACCTGGTTCGGGACCCGATCGAGCGCATTGAGTCCCAGGTCAATTTCCGCCGTATCTACAGTCGCCAGCGGATTTCTTTCCGGGACTCCCACCCTGTCGACGCCTCGCGGTACGCCACGCAACTCGATCCATACGTCGCGACGTTCGGCCGTGAATCTGTCCGGGTCGTGGAGTTTGCTCATCTGCGAACGAACCCCGGGCAGGTGTGCGCGGGGCTCTTCGCATGGCTGGGTCTCGAGCCCTGTGCCATCTCCGATCTCAGCGCCGCGAATGAGACCGCGGATCTGGCAAGAAGCCATCTCGACCGCGCGCTCGCCGACAGCGACGCAATGCGGCGGGCCGGAAGGCTGCTGCCGCCGACTATCCGTCGGCTGGGAAGAAAGTGGGCCCTGAGACTGGCCCCTTACCATCACACGGAGGTTCGGCTCTCGCCTGAGCGGACTCGGGAGATCCGAGAGCTCCTGCACCAGGACGTCAGCCGACTCGCTCGCGAGTGGGAGGTGGACGTGTCCGAGTGGGGCTTCGATGAGGCAACCGAGGCGGATGCCGACTGATCTGGTCCGCGTCCCGGGATCAGTGAACGCCGACTGCGTTACCCGCCTGCGACCAACTCCACAAGAACATAGGTGAGGCCGTACGCGACGTATTCGCATCCGAGCCCTGACTCGTGGAGGAACTCTTCGAAGGCGCGGTACTCATGGTCTTGCCAGCCCCGATATCCGATGAGCTCGTCAAAGAGGATCCACGAACCAGGACGTAGCATTGGCCCGAGAACGTCAAAAACCGTCTTGGTCGACGCGTAGATGTCGCAATCGACACGCAGTAGCGAAATCGCGGTCCCTGCGTGTTGAAGAGACCACACCGGAAGCGTGTCTGAGAACCAGCCCTTGTATAACCGAACGTTCGCCGGCACGTCGGGCAGCATCCCCTCAACGTCACCGAAGTGACCGGCGAGCGCTATCGACCAGTCGCCGGGTAGCCCCTCAAACGAGTCGAAACCGTGGATGGTGACATGCGGGAAAATCTCTGCGAGGCTCCGAGTGCTCTCTCCCCTGTAGACGCCGAGGTCCAAGATTGGTCCGTTGAGGCTCGTGATGGCCGTCCGCTTCGACCTGATCACGGCGAACTGGTCTAGCTTGAACACGGCGCCGGGCATCGCGGCATCAATGAAGTCGTAGGTGCTGACGGCGGTTCGCCGATTCCTTTCGGCCAAGTTCGCGACCCAACGGTGGTTCTGGGCGAAGAAACGGTTCAGTTGCTCCTGGCTGCGGGACGAGTTCAACTCCTCAATCGCCCCAGCCGCGAACTCGCGACCTGCGGCCCGGATCACCTTGCGGACAACCCCCTCGACTCGGCCCCGGTGGCGTTTCTTGATTGTCATGATCTGGTGCCGACTGCTCCGCTCCGGTTTTTCCGCAAGACGGAATGGGAACCGATGATCATCCATCCCGTCGGACGTTAGTGGCCGCCATGTTAACGGCGTCGTTTTCACCGCATGCCTTAAGCCTGCGCCGTCGCTGAACTTAGCGAAGCTAGTGAAAGGGGCGAATCTGCTCAGGAGCGGTCTTGGCCGTGCGCTTGCGGACAGCGACATCACGGGGCAATCCGGGAGTGGGTCTTGGACGTATCCGAGTGGGGCTTCGATGAGGCAGCAGAGCGGATCGCTGATCGAGCTGATTCCCGCTAAAATCCGATGGCATGCTGGGAGATCAAATCGTCCACGAAACCATTGACGGCGAGACGGTCGTAATCAACCTCGACAGCGGCAGCTACTACTCCCTGGAAGGCTCGGGGGCCGAACTCTGGTCGCGGCTCCTCGGTGGCGAATCCCCGGTTGAGTCCGCCGCGGCGCTGGCGATTCAGCACGGCGCCGATGTTGCGGCGATTGGCTCTGTGATTGCCGCCTTCCACAGGGAACTCTTCGATCAGGGTCTGATTACCGCGCAGCCACCGGACGCCCCGACCGTCGACGGCGACCTGGGCTCGTTCGAGACCCCTCAACTTCACGTCTACAACGATCTCCGAGCGCATCTGCTGGCTGACCCAGTTCATGATGTCGAGCCCGGGGCGGGGTGGCCGGCGGCGTACCCGGCCCGGTGATCTGCTCGCCCCCCCTCGCGCCCGGTGCGCAGGCGTTCCGCGAACTGGTTGTCACAGCGGCGTTGCGAGCGAGGAAGTCCGCCGACATCGTGGCCCTGCGGATCGCGGACGCCGATCTCGAACTCGCCATCGCGGACACAGCTGTGGGAGCGGCCCTGTTGCCCGCACTGCGGCACCACATCCATCCCCTCGTCGCGCACGGCGATCGGCATGACACCGCCACCACCAGCGTGGTCGTGTGGAGCGGGCCGATGGACCCATTCCCCTGGAGCCGCGGCGATCTGGGTCGCGGCGGAGCGGTTGCGGGCCTCTCCCGCGGGCCGGTCCGCGCCACGGCGGCAGCCGACGACACCAGCCTGATGCTCTGGGATGACGAACACCGGATCGCCTGCTGTTGGTTCGCCGGAGTAGCTGGTGTGACCCGATGGGACCGGGCCGCCCCCTTGCGAACGGCCCTGCACTTCGCGCTTGCCGGACCGCATCGGCAACTGGTCCACGGCGCCGTGGTGGGCATGGGCGGTCGCGGTGTTTTGCTGGCGGGCCCCGGCGGCGCGGGCAAGTCGACGACAGCGCTCGCGTGCCTGCAGGCGGGACTGCAGGTGGTCGGAGACGACTACGCGGCGGTAAGTTTCCCCGCCGGGCGGACCCAGGCATGGAACTTGTTCCGGTCCATCAAGGTTGGGGAACGCGAAGCCGGAGTCAACGGTCGTGATGACCGCCGGACGTTGATCGTCGGCGAGGACATCCCCGGCTCGGCGACTGAGATGCTTGAACTGTCGGCGGTGTTGCTCCCCCGAGTGGCGGGTGGACCACAGTCGTCGGTGTCCACCGCGTCGCCCGCCGAGGCACTCCGCGCCTTGGCGCCCTCGACCCTGTTGCAGATCCCCTACGAGGAACGGCCCAGCATGGGTTTGCTGGCACAGCTCGCCCGCGCCTTGCCGGCTTATCGCCTCAATCTGGGCGCGGATCGGGGCGTCCCGGCGATCCGGCAGGTGCTGGCCGCATGAGCCACGTTCTGGTTGTCGATCAAGAGCCGCCGCAGGCCAGTCGTGACGGTGGCGCCGCGCGGATGGTGAATCTGCTTCGCCTGCTCCGCGAAGAGGGCAACGCAGTGACCTTCGCTTGCCTGCGGCCCTGGCCCCCGGATTTGGCCGTCCCGGAACAGCGGCTCGCTCGGCTCGGTGTCTCGGTGGTTGCTCGTGACGGCGCGGTAGCGAACTGGCTGAGCCGACACGGTGCGGATCTCGATATCGTGGTGGCCAGTCGCCTGTCGGTCGCGACGGCCTTGCTTCCACTCGTTCGCCGGCACTGCGCGAATGCGCGGTTCTTCTACGACGCGACCCACGTCGAACACCTTGCGAAGTATCGGCTGGCAAAACTGACCGGGAACCGCCCGTTGTTGATCGCGGCGCTGCGAGACAGGGTGGCCGAGCGTGACGTGGTCGCCGTGGCCGACGTCACCTTCGCGACCACCGACGAGGACGCCGACGCACTTCGGACGCTCGTCGCCGGCGCCCAGGTCTACCGTATCCAGGCGGTCGAGGTTTGCGAAGTTCGCAGCGGCAGAGCCCAAGGGCCGCGTTCCGGGATCGTGTTTCTGGGCTTTCTCGGCATGTACGAGAACGAACTCGCGGTTCGACGCCTCGTCGATGGGGTGTGGCCGCTGGTGGAGGCCGAGTGCGGCCCCACACCCTTGACGGTGATCGGTGCCGCCCCGCCCGATTGGCTGGTCAATGCCGCCATGAGGCGGCCCGGTCTGGTGGTGACCGGACACCTCACCGAAGTGGGCCAGGCCCTGCGCGCGGCGGCGGTCTTCACGGTGCCGTTAACTGGTGGTTCCGGGGTGAAAACCAAAGTGCTGCAGGCCTTCGCGCATCACGTGCCGGTCGTGGCCACCGCGGACGGACTGCGGGGCGTCCCCGCTATCGACGAGTTTCACGTGCTGCGCGCCGAGTCGGACGCGGAATTGGCTGAAGCCGCGGTGCGGATTATGCGTGATCCGGATCTGGGACGTGCGCTTGCACGGCGCGCCGCGGATGCGATGCAAAAGATGTTCAACAGCAACACGGATCGCGCGACCCTGCGGCAGGCGGTCGGACCCCGTGCCTGAGATCGGAGTCGTGCTGCCGGTATTCAACGGCGAAGCATTCCTGCGGGAGGCGTTGGACTCTATCGCGGCGCAGACCCGTCAACCCGATGACGTCGTGGCCGTCGATGACGGTTCGACCGATGGCAGCGCCACACTGCTGCGTCAGTTCGGTGCCCGCGTGGTTCGGGCCAACCGGGTGGGCCAGGCTCACGCGCGGGACCTGGGAATACGTACGGTCACCGGCGAGGTGATCGCCTGCCTCGACCAGGACGACCGCTGGCGTCCTGACAAACTTGCCCGCCAAGTCGCCGTGCTCGACGCCGCACCGGACGTCTCCTTCGTCGGCGCGCTGTGTGTCACTTTTCTCCACCCGGGCACCCAGCGGCCGCTCTGGTGGAAGCCAGCCTGGGACACCGGAGCCTCAGACCCGTCGCTGTCGCCGAGTGCCACCCTTTACCGCCGTTCGGCGTTCGAACGCGCGGGCGGCTTCGGCGGCACTGGCGTCCAGATCTCCGAAGACGTTGCGTGGACGGCGCGGGCCCAGGATCTCGGGCTGCGATCAGCGATCGTCGATGAGGTTCTCGTCGAGCGGAGAATTCACGGAAGCAACACGTCGGGCGACCAGGACCTGCGGGTGCGGGAGCATCTGGCGATTGTCCGGGCCACCATCGCGCGGAAGCGAGCCCGCAATGACTGACCTGCACACCGGCCTCGTGGCCGCCGTAATACCGGCCCGTCCGGAGGAGCCGTTCCTCGCCGAGGCGCTGAATTCGGTGCTGCACCAACCCGAGGTGGCTGACATCGTCGTTGCGACACACGTCGATGACTCCCCGACAGCTCGACTGGCCGCGAGCCACCACGATCCCCGCATCCGGCTCGTCCGTTCGGACGGACCTTCCGCGGGTGAGAATCTCAATGCCGGGATTGCCGCCACCGACTCCGTGTGGCTGGCCTTTCTCGATGCGGACGACTGCTGGCCGGCCGGCCGTATCGCTGCGAGTTTGCGGGCAGCGAACTCCGTTGCCGGTACCCAGTTGGTGCTGGGACAGCAACGGGCCATGAACGTTGACGGGGTCCTGATGACGGATGTTCAGTGGTCGCTGCTCGGTGCCGCGCTCGTCACCCGGGATGCTGCTAACCGGATCGGGCCGTTTGACACCGGGATGATCAGCCAGATGCGCTGGGTGCTGCGAGCGCGGGATCTTGGAGTCCCGACCGTCGAATTGGCGGAAGTGTTGCTACACCGGCGGGAGCATTCCGCCAACCTCAGTCGACTGCGGCGGACCGACCTACATCAGGCGTATCTGGCACTGGCACGTGAGCGCGCTGCACAACACCGGAACACCCGGAGAATTACATGATGGGCAGCGACGCGATTAAGGCGATCTGGAAGCTGCTGCGCGCACGTCGACTTACGCTGCTGCTGGGTGTCGTGGCGCTCGGGTTTCAGGCATTCCTGTTGTTACCCATCGCCTGGTTGGTTCAGAACATCTTCGCCGTGCGGATCCCCGCATCAGATACCCGTGCCGTGCTGGTGGCAGGCCTTGGCATCCTGATCCTGTACGCCGCCTCGACGGGGCTATCACTGATCGCTCGGCGCTTGATTCTGGTGGCCGTCTTCACCAGTATTGCCCACCTTCGGGTGCAGGTTTTCGACCGGCTGCACGACCTGCCGCTGTCCTGGCATGAACAGCAGGACGTCGGCCGACTGCACGGCACGGTGGTGCCGGATTGTGAGCGGTTGGAGTCCGCCCTGCCGCCGTCTCTTGTGGTGTCGCTTCAGGCGTTAGTGGTCGGGGTGCCTCTGGCGATCGTCGCGGTGATCGTCAGCCCCCTGCTTGCCGGGGTGGTCGCGGTCGCCGCGCCCCCGATGCTGGTGCTCAACGGCCGCCTCAAGGCCCGGACCGAGCGGGCGATCAAGGACTGGATCTCCGCCCATCGCGATTACGCGGCGCACGTTCTGCGGATGCTGCGGGCTACGCGCCTGATCCGGGTCCGCGGCGCTGACGACGCGGAGCTGAAGGATATCCGGGAACGCATAAAGGAACTGACTAGAACCAGCATCGACAAATCCTGGGCATCCAACGTCACCTCCGTGCTGAATGGTGCGATCGCTGGCGTCACGGGCGCTCTGATCCTGGTCGTGGGCGGCGTCGCCGTCACCGCAGGAGCACTCACGGTGAGTCAGCTGCTGACGTTCTACGCCGTGATCGCGCTCATGCTGCGCAATGTCACCGGAGCAGCAGGAGCAGGGACGAATCTGATGGCCGCGGTCGCTTCCCTTCGTCCGCTGCAAAAGATCGTCGAACACCGGCTGCCCCGGATCTACGGCGGAACCGCTCGGAGGCCCTTCGACGGAAGCGTCACCTTGGCAGGCGTGACCCTCGGCTACGGCGAAACCCCCGTTCTGCGCAACCTCGATCTTGACATCGCCGAGGGCGAGCGTGTTGCCCTGGTGGGGCCCAACGGAGCCGGCAAGTCGACCGTCGCGAGGCTCATCCTCGGGCTGGATCGGCCCTGGGAGGGAACCGTATTCGCCAGCGGCCACCCGCTCGACGAGCTTGACCTCCCAGCCCTCCGCCGCCAGATCGGGGTAGTGCTGCAGGAGGCCATGATTCTCCCGGGCACGATCCGGGAGAACGTCGCATTCGGCCGGCCGGGAGTGACGGCCGCGCAGATCGAGTGGGCCCTCGACGCAGCCGGAGTCACGGCCATGCTCGACCACCGATTTCCCGACGGTGTCGACACCGACATCGGCGATGACGGGGAGTGCCTGAGCGGTGGTCAGCGCCAGTCGATTGCGATAGCCCGGGCATTGGCCGGCGAGCCGCGGCTGTTGATCCTTGACGAGCCCACCAACCACCTCGACGCGGCCGCGATACCCCGGCTGTTGGATGCGGTTGACGCGATGCCGGTACCACCGGCCGTGCTGCTGATCACTCACGACACCGAGTTGCCCGGGTGGGCCGACCGGGTGGTGCGATTGGGAGACAGACCCGCCCAGGCGAATCGTACGATCGCGAGGTCGGCGTGACACGCCGCGCGCTGCGGGCCGCTCCGCCGGTGCGCCGTCCCCGGACCGCGCGGGAGGGGCGGCCGTTCCCGACCGAAGCCCAGCTCGACCTCCTGAAGGCGGCAGTTCTTCCCGCCGAGCAGGCCGCGCCAGCGTGGCGGCGGTGGAAGTCGCGCGGGATACCTCTGGTCGAGGTCGACGATGCATCGGGCCGGTTGTTCTCCCAACTGTGGATCAACCGATCGGCTGCGGCGATCGGGGAGGAGGACCTGCCGCTCATAAAGGGGGTTTATCGGCAGGCTCTCGCCAGCAACGCGGTCACGTTGAACGCAGCGTTCGAGACCACGCAGCCGCTCATCGAGGCCGGGATTCCGGTGGTCTTCATCAAGGGGGCGGCCATGATCGCCGCGGCGGGAGGGCGCCTGGGCCTGCGCCGGATCGTCGACGTCGACGTGATCGTCCCGGAGGCTGACGCCGAACGGGCGGTGGCCACCCTGAAGGCCGCCGGCTACCCGGAGAAGTGCCCGACCGGGCTGCCGCCGGCCTTCGGTCTCCACCCCGCGTGGACGTGTATCGCCGCGAACGGATCCGAACTCGATCTGCATTGGTGGGCCTATAAGACACCCGGCGACGACCAGAGCGTGTTCGAAACCGCCAGGCCGGCAACACTGCTCGGGCGTCGCGTGCTGATTCCGTCGACGACGGAGATGTTGGTGATGACGATTGCGGGCGCATTCGTTGGTGCTCCGCCGGACTCGCCGTTGCGCTGGATCGCCGATGCCGTGGAGTTGTTCGAACGTGAAGAGAACCACATCGAGTGGGGCGTGCTGCTGCGGCGGGCGTGGCGGCCGGGACTGACACTCGGCCTTCTCGCCGGCCTGGAGTTCTTAGCGCGGGAGTTCGATGCCCCGGTACCGCCCAATGTCTTGGCGGATCTGCGGCGCCGGCCGGTGACGTGGCGTGAGCGCGGAGCCCATTGGGCTGCGTGCCACGACCCTCGGGTAGGGCTGAGACTTCTCTTCCACCTTGAGTTGCATCGCACCCGACGTCTGCGCGACCCCGCCGGAGTTCCGCGCGACTTCCTCGGCTATCTGGCACAGTCCACCGGTGCCAAAACCGGCAAGCGTCGCGACGTCTTCGAACGGCACGCGGTGCTGGTAGTTCGGCGCATCATCAAGCGGGAGTCGCTGCTTCGCTGACGGGTGCCGGAAGAATTTCAGGACTGATCTCGCTGGCGATGACGAACCGTGTTGCGAAACGTGCCGAAGCAGAGATTGCGCAGGCTCAGGCTCGCCCGACACCGGAAGATGCGGCGCCACTTGATGATTGTGTGGGACGGGTTTCGAGTAGCGCGGTTCTGGTGATCGGGTAGCGGTCGGACGGGTATCGGGTCATGTCGGGTCCGTCGAGGGCGATGATTTCGGCGGCGGCGACGATTCGGTTGAGGATTGATTCGGCGATGACCGTCGTCGGGAAACTCACGGAACCATATCGGGTATCGCCCACCCAATACGTCACAGTGACGTATTGGGTGGGCGTGGCTGGGGTGGGGCAAGCGCGGGGCTCCACGTCGCCTGAGGCGCAGGCATTTCTTGTTTTCCCGTCGAATTCGCACAACAATCGCCGAGTAGCCCACATCCGGCAACGAGCCCCTACTCTGATATTCGTGTGGATGGTCGCCGTCTGGATATTCATCGTGCTTCCAGCTCTGACGGCCGTGCTGGCGGTGGCGTGCGCACTGTGGGCGGCGGCACGGGCGTGGGTGTGGCCGGTGCTGGCACTGGCGTTCGTCAATCTCGGGTCAGCCCCGTTCGCCAGCGGCGAATGGTTCTATCAGCGGGCGGAAGCGACCCGGTATCAGCAGGCAATAGCCAGCGGTGACTTTACGGGTCTGCAGGACCTGCTGGGCCGGCACGATCCGGCTCTGCAGCCCAGGATGATCGGCATCGCGCTGGGCATGTTGTGTTCGGTCGCGTTACTGGCCTGGTTGCGGGTGCGTGTCAACCGCGGCCTGGACACACCCACCGCGGGCAGGAGGGCCGTAATCGCATTGGTCCTGCTCGTGGGAGGGCTCACCCTCGCTCAGGTTTTCCATTCGGGTACCCGCGTATTCACCTAACGCTGCGCACGCCTTCGCGCACCGTCGCCGCCGCGCCCCTCTCCAGTTCGAGAAGAGCTTCTTTTCGGTGTAGGCCTCCGCCGTACCCCGTGAGCTGCCCTGAGGCACCGATCACCCGGTGGCACGGCACGATGATCGACATCGGATTGCGGCCGTTGGCCAGGCCGACCGCCCGCGAAGCGCCCGGGGTGCCGATCTGATCGGCGATCTGGCCGTACGAGCGCGTCTCACCGTATGGGATGGTCCGCAAAGCCTCCCAGACCCGGCGCTGGAATTCGGTCCCCACCATGGTTAAAGGCACATTGAACTCGAACAGTTCGCCGGCGAAGTAGGCCTCGCGTTGGTCGACCGCGTCGGCGAACACCCTTGGTGACCCGTGTTGCCAGCCGGCACGGTCCGGCGCGTGGGTCTGTTCTGTCATCCGCAGATGCATCGGGGCGGATTCGTTTCCGGCTAAAGTCAATGGACCAACCGGACTGTCGACAGTATCGTCGTCAACACTGAGGAGAGTTCGTGACCAACGAATCGGGCCTGAATCGTCATCACGCCGCCACACTGGCGGCAATCTTTGAGCGCCCGGCACGCCACAACATCCGATGGGTGGACGTGGTTCATCTCGTCGAGGCTGCTGGTGCGGTCGACGAGCGTCATGACGGTCGATTCAAGTTCACCATTGGTCCGCGCTCGGAAGTGTTCGATCGACCCAAAGATAAAGAGATCGGTATCGAACAGCTGGAAGATTTACGGCGGATGTTCCGTGGCACTGATTTTGAACCGAAGAAGCCCGAGAAAGAGGTCTAGCCATGGAACACGGCGCCCACAACGTTCTTGATATCCGCAACCAGCCCGTCATCGTGGCGATCGACTTCCACGAGTCGCGAATCTATCCCCTGAGCGCACCCCCACACAGTGCGCCCGAGACCGTAAAGGCGGATGACCCTCGCGGTCGCTACCACAACGTCTACCATCGCCACGGAAACCCGAATGGCACCTACGAGGCCGACAGCCCCGAGTACTGGCGCACTCTGGCTGCACATCTGGAGCCGGCCAGCGCGATCCTCTTGCTAGGTCACGGCAAGGGTAAGTCCAATGCGTCACACCACTTTGTGGTCTGGGCGGAGAAGCACGCCAGTGCCGTTGCGGCCAACATCGTTGCAGACGTACGCGCTGACATCGACGACATCACCGATGAACAACTAATTCGTCTCAACGAGCAGTTCTTCGGGACGGCACCCGAACGTGACTACGGAGACGATCGGCGTTCGACCCGGTAGCTGAAAGCGAGTTCTACCGCCGGCATCGGTTCCCGACGAGGGCCGCGGCGACCCATGCCGTCAGCAGCCGGCGCTCGCCTGAGCAATGAGTTCCGATGTGGCCGTTTCGATTTCTGTCGTGGCCCTTTCGATTTCGAGCAAAGCACGTTTGCGGTCCAGGCCGGCGGCATAGCCGGTCAAACTTCCGTTCGTGCCAACAACACGGTGACAGGGAACGATGATGGCAATGGGATTGCGTCCGTTGGCCAGGCCCACAGCCCGGGCTGCCCCCGGTGAGCCGATCTGGGTGGCGATCTGTCCGTAGGACCGGGTTTCACCGTACGGAATCGTTCGCAAAGCCGACCACACCCGCTGCTGGAACGCACTGCCGGCCGGTCTCAGGTCGAGGTCGAATTCAGTCAGTTGGCCGCTGAAATACGCCTCGAGTTGATCCACGGCCCGGTTGAAAGCCCCCGGCCCGGCCGCCTGCCATCCCAGCCGGGCGGGTTCGTGCGCTTGGTCGGTCATCCGGAGGTGTAACAGGCTCTGACCGTTGCCCGCGAGAGTCAGCAGACCGACCGGACTGTCGATAACCCGGTAGTGCACGGACACCATGGCCCGATGGTGTCACACCCCTCGGTGGCTGTCCATAACGCCCGCGGGGCCCGCGACGCCCCGACGATCGGGGCGCCGCAGGCCTCCGCGGAGGGTGACCAGTCGCCCGCGCGGACGCCAATGGCCCGGTGCGGAGCGCCCGCCTCCGTGCAGCAGCCGGGACGGCCGTTACTCCAGAATGATCTGTTCGGCGGTCAAATTATCGGTGCGGATGTGGACGTCGAGATTGGTACCGTCGGCGCGGACGAACCAGACAGACGGCCCCTGCTGCTCGATTCGAATGGACGTGGGGGACAGGTTCAAGGCCCTCAGATCTAGCCGGTCCCCAGCACCGAATCCGATGATTTCATCCGGATTCGTGAAGGTGGAGTCGGCAATCGACTCCAGGACGAAGCGATCCGCGCCATCAGATCCCACGAGGAGATCAGCGCCGCCGGCGCCGATCAGAGAGTCGTCGCCCTCTAATCCCTCTAGGCGGTCATTGCCGGACGTACCGACAACCACATCGTCTCCGGGTGTCCCCAGCACCGGAAGGGTCGCTTCATCGACCGAGTAGGGCTGGGTGATGCCGGTGGGAATCGGCCGCGCGGAGTTTCCGTCGGGACCGGCGAACAGGGGTAGTCGCAAAACATCCGCTTCGCGTCGGGCGAAGCCATCCACCTGCTCACCGGTGGGAGCCGTTTCCAGCCAGGGCAGGTGGATGTGGTCTGCATGCAGGCTCCAGCCGGGAGCGAAGCCTTCCTCGCCGTTGCGGAAGCTGAGATCCTGCCTGCTACCGCGCTGTAGCCGCTGGCCCAGTTCACTGTTCTGATCTGGCAGGGTCATATAGTCCGAGCTCACCAGATGAAGGTTGTTACTGATACGTCCGTAGTGGATCTGCAGCTGCAGCTGGGGGATCAGCAGGCGGTGACCGTCGGGACCGGTGCCGCTTCCGTTTCCGTAGGCCAGATGGCTCTTGTGATCCGGGGCGTCGAGCTGCTCGCCGTCCCAGTACTCCGGGAAGATGATGACGGCCTGCAGCGGCAGGTCGCGCCATTCGTCACCCAGCGGGATGTGGTCGTAGGAGGCCGATTCGCCGATGTAATTCCAGAACACCTGTGCCCTGGATTGCCGCTCCATGGGCATTGCTGAACCGGTGATCATCTTCAGCCCGGTAGGCATGTTGACCAGTTGGTTCGGTTCATTGGGTCGAAGAACGCTGTAATACGCGATCGAGGTCGGCAGCGGGTCGATATAGCGCCGGTCACCACCGAGGCCGTCGTTGCCCTCATCGATCAGACTCGGGGCCCAGTAGGTGGAGATGTTGTTCGCCGGGATTGCCGCGCTGTTGGTGGCTTCCATCAGCGACGCCACGGTGGAGTCGGCGCCGGTGGTGGGATTGGCGAAGAAGTCGTGCATATGCGGGAAATTGACATTCCCCGGAGCGACGATCGGATCGACCGTAGCGCGATGGCTGAAGGCGATCGTCGACCGGAACTCGCCCTGATTGAACCCGGTGAGCTCATAGGCACTGACAGCCGGCTCCGTGACCGGAGGCGTGACCGGCGGTGTGACCGGCGGTGTGACCGGCGGTGTGACCGGAGGCGTCACCGGCGGCGGCCCTACCTCTGTTCCGATGGTGCCGTCGTTGTTGAGGTCGACGCCGAAGAGGTCTTCTGCGGCGGTGCGGGTTGCGGTGTCGTATCTCTCTTCGCCGGTGAATCTGCCGGTGTCGTCGAGGATCCAGCCGTATTGGTTGTCGCCGCTGGCGTCGAGGACCCGGAGGTTGCCGGTGTCGTCGATGGCCGCGGAGATCAACGTCGATCCGCCCCGGCTCAGCGGGACCGCACCGCTCCAGTAGGAGTCGGCGCGGGTGATCTCGATTGCTGGGTCGGTGCCGTTCTGGATGAACGCGATTCCGGTGGAGAGGTCGGTCAGCAGCGTGACCGATCCGTTGGATTTGATGGTTTGGAGTGTGCTTGTGCTGTTGCCGGTTCCGATGGTGCCGTCGTTGTTGAGGTCGACGCCGAACATCGTCTCGGCGTAGGTGCGCGTGGTTGCGTCGTAGCGCTGTTCGCCGGTGAACTTTCCGGTGTCGTCGAGGACCCAGCCGTATTGGACATCGCCGGTGTTGTCGAGGACCCGGAGGTTGCCGGTGGCGTCGATGGCCGCGGAGACCAGCGTCGCCCCGCCGCGGCTGAGGGGAACCTCGCCGTTCCAGTAGGAGTCGGCGCGGGTGATCTCGATCGCCGGGTC
>Ga0180436_10003390_pt1 | contig 14657 bp, 13 predicted proteins | sample SS_ome_2_FD_132434 | JGI IMG/M metagenome (GOLD analysis project Ga0180436, IMG submission 132434) | Hypersaline lake sediment archaeal communities from the Salton Sea, California, USA - SS_3_S_2 metaG | ecosystem: Environmental > Aquatic > Non-marine Saline and Alkaline > Hypersaline >...
AACCGGGGGACATTCCAGGGCTTACGCTGAGGGTGGTTTTCAGCCGGTGACCTCCCATCTCTAGCAGCGAATATTCCTGTACTCTTCCCGGTTATGGGTCGATTTTTTCTGTTTTCCGAATTATACCTGCTCCCAGACAGCTAGTCAACAGTGCAGGTGGGCAGTCACCTCAGAGGGGTCTTTTAGAACTCATCTGATATCTATGAAAATTTCCCCTGAGCCCAAACCTTAAAATTTCTTGACTTTCACCCCCAGAATATGCTATTCTTTGGGTTATTGCAGGCGGGAAAATGTCCGATTTTCACAATTTTTTATCATCTGGGAGGGTAAATTGTCTATGATTCACCGGGAACGGGTTGCTGATGACGTTTATACATTCCAAAGCGATGTTTATGCACAGGTAAACGCTGGTGCTGTGATCGGTCAGGATTGGGCAGTGGTGATCGATACACTGGCTTTTCCAGAAGAGACCCTGGCTATCAGAGAATTCATCGAAGATGAATTGAAACGGAAAGTACGTTATGTGATCAATACCCATTACCATGCTGATCATAGTTGGGGCAATTGCTTTTTCCCTGGAGCGTATGTTCTCAGCCATGCCCTGTGTAGGGAAATGCTCAAAAAATATGGTGCTGCTTCCCTTGAATCAGCTATCGAAATGGACTCTGTCTTTCAGAAAACCCAGATTGTATTGCCGCATCTGACCCTGGATACTGGAATCCTGGAACTTATTGTTGGCGATAAAACCCTGAGGTTTATTGAACTTCCAGGACACAGTCCTGATGGAATCGGTGTTTATATTGTAGAAGATGAGGTGTTATTTGCCGGCGATGTGTGGATGCCTATTCCGCATATCGTGGATGGTGATGCGGAGGTTATGCGCGAATCTTTGAACAAGATCGATTCCATGACGATAGAAAATGTCGTTCAAGGTCATGGAGAAGTGATCTTGCGGGGAGAGGTGAATTCCAGCATCAAGGACAGGATAGAATATCTGGACAAGATTGATCAGATAGTCCAGGAAGCAGTTTTAGATGAATTCCCTGGCGAGTTCCTGAAAGAGATGGATATCGAAGATTGTGGGAAAAGCCGGATACTCCTTGGTGGGGCTGCTGAAGAGATCCATCAACAAAACTTACGTCATCTCTACTACAAAGTCCATGGGGAAGAGCCTAAAGGGTTTGATTCCTGAATTAGGAGAAGGAATTTAAAAGCAGAGGTCCTGGTTATTACCAGGGCCTTTTTTGTTTTTGGGATCAGTCTTTTTTCTTTGCCCGAAAACCAACCAATCTTTCGGTTCCGTTCAGCAGCCTTTTGATATTTGGGCGGAGAGCCCAGATGATCAGGATCTCAGACAGCAGTCCGGAAAAGATATATTCCCAGGGTTGATCTGCGTTCAAGAAACGGATAAGAAGTAGGATACTTCCTATCAGAGGCAGGCTTATGGTTGCCAGGGAAGCGTAACCAATTACCATAACAATCAGGTAGCCTGCTGGTACCAGGATGAAAACACTGGGCCACCAGAAGCCGATAATTGCTCCAATAGCAGGAGTTCCCCCAGCACCTCCTCCTAATCTGCGTTTTCCATCTTTATCTTTCTCAACTAAGAAGATTGAGAAATTATGGCCAATCACTGCGATGAATCCGGCAAATACCTGGAGCCAATATCCGTCTGGGAGAAGATACCGGGTAATCCAGACTGCCGCTGCGCTTTTCAACATATCCAGCAATGATGTAATAAAGCCGAGTGTAAAGCCCGCAGCGCGCATGGTATTGGTTCCGCCAGTTCTTCCACTTTCGATCTTTCTGACATCCTGCCCGGTGATGGCTTTCACGAGGATGAATCCAAATGGGATCGATCCCAATAGATAGGCAATCACCAGTATACCGATTTGAAGAAGGATAGACATCAATTAACTCCTGAAATCTTTAAATTTACCGATCATAATATGTAACACTGGATTTCGGGTCGGGAAACGATTTAGATGAAAAATGCAATTCCCCAGGAGAGGATTAAGATCAATCCTGGCAAGAAAAAATTTTCAAGTGGGATTTCCTTTTCACTATCAGGCAAATCATCACTGATCTCGATTAGCGCGAATAGTGGGCCAGCCAGGGCAATCCCAAAACCAATCGAAACGACTGGAAGGTAATGAAGGCCTACAGCGAGCTCTCCGATAAGCAGAAACGGAACAGATCCCTGATTGATGGCCCATACTCCATTCTGGCGAAGATGGATTACCCGTAAGTAGACCAGAAGGGCAGCTGCGCTGAGAACGGGTACACGGTAAAATAATCGCGTTTCAGAGGCATGCATGGAAACAGCTAGAATGAGAAATAGAACTATGGATAGAGCTGTGATGCCCATCTCTGCAGGTACGAAGAAGCGATTTGATGGATCCAGAACAACATATTCAGCAATAAGCACCAATATCAACACCACTCCGCTAGCGGCTGTGGCGATCCACCAGGTCGCGTTAAATGGAAGCTGATTGACTGCTAACATCAGAACCAATGATGTCAGAGATGGGAGCAGCCAGTGGATTATCGTGTTGTCATATTCTCTCTTTGCAGGATGATCCTGCAGCAGCCAGGCTGATCCGGAAGCAGTCAATCCGGCAACCAGGATCGATACCAATGTTGAGAAATTTATCGATATGCTGAAGAAGATCCCCAGGAGCGAAAATCCAACTTCCTGGGGAGGAATTGACATAAAATGGGTCAGTGTATAGGCTAACAGAATTGTAGAAACGGTTATACTGAGCCGATTGAGATCAGGTAGATGATTCCTGATATTATCCATGACACCATTCTACCTTTAAGTTATTTATCGTGAGTATCTATTTAGGTGTTTCAATATGATAGACTAAAACAAAGATCCTTAATAGAAGGATTTTTGTTTTCGATGAATAAGAAAGAAATTGGCTGCTGGGGAGAAAATATTGCCGCCGACTATTTAAGTCGGAAAGGTTATTCGATCCTGGCCAGGAATTTTTATACTCCACAAGGGGAAATTGACCTTATTGCTCTCAAGGTGGATAGGGATGAAAAGACACTGGTTTTCGCAGAAGTGAAAACCAGAACCAGTGATAGATATGGTTATCCTGAAGAAGCGATCACGTTGAAGAAATGGAAGAATATGCTGAAGGCGATTGATAATTATTTCCAGGATCAACCGGAATATCAGGATGGCTGGCAAATCGATGTGATAGCCATCCAAAGATTGAGAGAAGACCACCCGCCAGAAATCGCACATTTTGAAAATGTTCTAATGGACTATGGAAGAGAATAAGAAACCCTTGATTGTCATTGTTGGCCCTACAGCTGTTGGAAAGACAGCTCTCTCTATTCAGCTGGCTGAAGCATTCCGGGGTGAAATTATTTCAGCGGATTCAAGATTGTTTTACAAAGGGATGGATATCGGAACGGCAAAACCATCCCCAGATGAACTGGCTCAAGTACCCCATCATTTAATTGATGTCGCAACCCCGGATCAGGAATGGAGCCTGGCGATGTATTTACCGCAGGTTCATGAAGTGATCCGCGATATTCATCAGCGGGAATCCCTTCCATTTCTGGTTGGTGGAACTGGTCAGTATATCCAGGCGGTAGTTGAGGGATGGGATCTGCCCAAAACGAAACCAAACCCTGACCTGAGGGAAATCTTGAACAGGTGGGCAGAAGCAGAGGGGGTAGATGGCATGCGCGCCCGACTGGCCGAGCTAGACCCAGAATCAGCTGCGGGTATTGACGGTCCAAATTTGAGAAGGATAATTCGGGCTCTTGAGGTCATTCTGACATCGGGAAGGAAGTTCTCTGAGCAAAGGGGGAAGATGGGATCTCCATACCGGATCTTGCAGATTGGTTTAATCCGATCCAGGAATGAGTTATACCAACGGATCGATGAGCGGATCGAAATCATGTTATCCCGGGGATTGGAAGCTGAGGTAACATCCCTCCTTGATGCAGGTTACACTCCTGACTCTTCCGCTATGTCAGCCATTGGATATAAACAAATGGCTGAATATCTCCTGGGGGAGAGTACATTTGAAGAAGCTGTCAGCCAGATGAAAAGCAAAACCCGTAAATATGTGCGGCAGCAATCCAACTGGTTTAGTGAGGATGATCTGAATATCAGCTGGTTTTCAGCTTCAAACGATCCATTTGAAGAGATCATTGACGAAATTCAACATTTCCTGTCATAAATTTGCTATACTGAATAACAGCCAAAGCAATCTTGTCTAAGAGGAGGAATCCAATGGAGCACCGACCCTGGCATGATTATTACGATGAAGGTATTCCTTCGAGTCTCACATATCCAGCAGTTCCCATTTTTCACTTTCTAGAAGATTCAGCAAAAAAATTCCCAGATAAACCCTGTACCATATTTAAAGGAGCTGAGATAACTTACAGTGAGATGTGTCAGATCACTGATAATCTAGCTGCTGCTCTGGTTGATCTGGGGGTGAAAAAGGGAGACAGGGTGGGTGTACTGATACCCAACACTCCCCAATTCGTTATGGCTTATTTCGCAGTTCTAAAAGCCGGCGGAATTGTAGTTGCAACAAACCCTCAATACACAGGAAGAGAGATCATACACCAGGCCAATGACTCAGGCATGGAATTGATGATCCTGATGAGCAATTACTATGAGCTGGTAAAAGGTATCCAGAAAGATACAAAGATCAAACAGATCATTTGTACAAATATCAAAGAAACACTTCCCCCGTTGATGAGTTTGCTTTTTACACTTGCCAAAGAAAAGAAAGGTGGATTCAAGGTAACTTTGAGAGACAACGACATCTGGATGCCTGACCTCCTGGAGAAATACAAGGATTATGATTGTCCGGAAGTAGATGTTGGAGCAGAAGATACTGCGATATTCCAATACAGCGGTGGCACAACCGGCATTCCAAAAGCTGCTATTGGCTTGCATCGCAATTTGGTTGCCAACACTATTCAGATGATATATTGGATCAGAACTGCAGAAATGGGTAAAGAAGTGGTGATGATGGCCATTCCTCTTTACCACGTTTACGGGATGGTCGCTGGCATGAATTACGGTCTGGCCGTAGGCGCCACCCTGGTGATGGTTCCTGATCCTCGAGATTTGAAAGACCTGCTCAGTAATATGCAGAAATATAAAACCTCGATCTTCCCGGCAGTGCCTGCCCTGTATAACGCGATCAATAATAATGCTGATGTGAAAGCAGGCAAGTATGACCTGAGCGCAATCAAAGCCTGTATCTCTGGTTCAGCGCCCTTATTGCGGGAGACGAAAGAAACCTTTGAGAAGCTGACAGGTGGTATGTTATTTGAAGGGTATGGACTATCCGAGACACCAACAGCAACTCACTGTAACCCAAATCTTGGTGAAAATCGAGCTGGATCAATTGGCCTTCCTTTCCCGGATGTGGATGCCCGGATCATAGACCTTGATGATGGTGTCACTGTATTGCCTCCTGGAGAGATAGGAGAACTGGTCATGAAAGCTCCGCAAGTTTTCAAGGGCTACCACAATATGCCTACTGAAACACGGAATTCACTCAGGGATGGATGGCTCTATACTGGAGACATTGCCCGCATGGATGATCAGGGATACTTCTATATCGTAGATCGCAAGAAAGAACTCATCAAGCCCGGTGGTTTTCAGGTTTGGCCCCGGGAAGTTGAAGAGGTCTTGCAGGATCACCCTGCGATCCAGGATGTGGGTGTGGCGGGTGTTCCGGATCCGAAACGGGGTGAAACAGTGAAAGCCTGGATTGTTCTAACAGAAGGAGCCGCCCTGAACCAGGCTGAATTGAAAGAATGGTGCACAGAGCGCATGGCCAAGTATAAGATCCCCACGGAGATCGAATTCCGGGATGAACTGCCAAAGACCCATGTTGGCAAGCTCCTGAGAAGGGAATTGGTCCGCGAACATAAAGAGGCAGCTGAGGGATAGCTTGCCAGGCAGGTAAATAAAGATGGATAAAAATAGCCTGATCCTTGGATCAGGTTATTTTCTTTTCGTGGAAATTTTGTTGAGGAATTTTTGAGCTTGGTCGAGTTTCGTGAATTTTGCTTCTTCCTTATGGAATGATCTGGTGTGTACCATTCGGCGGGAGTTTACTACTTGGGCTCCCAGCTTTTTATGAAGGAGTTCGTGGTACATAACATAGTCCACCACGAATTCGGGGACTCGATCTTGGTCCAGCGTCCGGCTGACCATCACGGTATCCGTATCCCATTGATAATGACCGAATTTCCGTTTCGTTGAACGGTTGCTCCAGGTCAGATGAGGTTCTGCTATCTTGTCATCGAAATAGTCGGCATTCACCCTCTCAAAGCTTTCTGCCAGATCATGAACCGAGCCCTTCGCGAAACTGCCCTTTGGTATCCCAAGATATTCCAGGTATTCCCGGGTGGCCTGATATGCAGGGGAGAAAGTGTGATCCCGAATTTGCTGTCGCGATGATTGGGACGGTTTTCCCAGGGCAGTCTCCAGGAGAGCGATCAGGACGGAGTCAGGAGCATTGACCAGGCTTTCTTGGGCAGTGATCTGGATCTGAGAGGATTTTCCCTGGAATTGGAATAGGGCACTGGTGTGATAAAAAGAGAACTCGATTTTGTATCTTTTATATTTGGGAAGGGGTTTCACTGCTGGAAGAAAGAGATTGATCCTGTGCAGCGCATCCAAATGATCGGCGGCATTTTCTTGCTGACCAAGATACTTTAGCCATTGATAAGCCCTTCTGGATCGGATGGCCAGATCTGTGGGAGTTTTATTCTGCAGGTTAAGGACCTCATCAATAGCCGCAGTCGAATTTTGAGAGTTTTGTTTTAGATCCACTGAGAATGCCTGAAATGCATCACCTGAGCGGCTGGCTTCGGCAACCTCGGATAGTGTTATCAAGTCCTGGATGGTTGAGGTATGTTTTACGATATTCTGGATCGAGATTGATGACATGTTGTTTTGACTTTTGTAACTTTCAAAGATCAAGAAGGATGAATAAACTGGACTAAATTTGACTTCATTTTGAAATAAGAACAAAAATCACCCAATTTTTCTTTGACAAGCAGGGCATGTTGTCATAAAATCGTGTAGTCAATTAACAAGAGGTTCAGTCCAAATCTCAAGTATATTACATAACTGCCTCTGAAATCACAAGATTAAAGAAGAAATCAAAATTTCTTAGGAAGGTTTAATCAATGAAAGAATATTCAACTTCAAACATTCGCAATATCGCTCTGGCATCTCATAGTGGTTCTGGAAAGACCATGTTGGCGGAGTCGCTGTTGTTTTTCAGCGGTGCCATAACGCGCCTGGGTGAAATCAATGCGGGTACAACAGTATCTGATTTTCAGGATGAAGAGCAGCGCCGCGGTATCTCCATTTCGACGTCAGTTGTCCCGGTCGAATATCAGAACGTAAAGATCAATATCCTTGATACTCCTGGATATACAGATTTTGTCGGTGAAGTGATCTCAACCATGCGTGTAGTGGACGGCGTTGTGATTCCCGTAGACTCAGTCGCTGGTGCAGAAGTGGGAACCGAAATCGCCTGGAATTATGCTGATGAGTTTGAACTTCCACGTTTTGTGATCATCAATATGATGGACCGAGAGAATGCAAATTTCCAGAAAGCTCTGGAGTCTGTCAGGCAAATGACATCCATGCGCCTATTACCTCTTCAGCTTCCCTGGGGAGAAAAGGCAGATTTCAGTGGTGTGATCGATATCCTGGAGAACAAAGCTTATAAGGGTGATGGCAAAGAAGTTGTTGATATCCCCGCTGAGTTTGCAGACCAGGTAGAAGAACTACGGATGGAGATCATCGAAGCTGCAGCAGAAGGAAATGATGAACTGCTGATGAAATACCTGGAAGGGGAAACTCTATCTGAGGAAGAGATCTTCATTGGTCTGAAAAGCGCTGTTGTTTCCCGGTCATGCGCTCCAGTACTGGTCGCAGCTGGGACCGCGAATGTTGGTATGGCTCCCCTCTTGAATGCGATCATCAAAATCATGCCTTCCCCAGAAGAAGTTCCAGCAGTGACTGCTGAGGGCGCGAAAGGCGATGAGGAACTGGCTTGTTCAGATGCGGGCCCATTCGCTGCCTATGTTTGGAAAACCACAGCGGATCCTTATGTGGGCAAGATCACTTACTTCCGGGTATATTCCGGCACAGTCAGTTCTGACTGCAAGGTCTGGAACTGCCACGAAGGCGAAGAAGAGCGTTTCGGAAATATCCATGTCATGTGTGGAAAACATCAGGATGATGTCAAGAATGTGCACGCTGGTGATATTGTCGCAGTGCCTAAATTAAATGTCACTTCCACTGGCCACACTTTAGGAGATGCAAATCATCCAGTTAAATTACATGTCCCGACTTATCCGACCGCACTTTATCGGGTGGCTGTCATCCCAGCTACTCAGGGCGACTCTGCCAAGCTCAGCCCGACCTTGAGCCGCTTATGTGAAGAGGATATGACACTGTCCTGGAAACAGGATACGACAACCAAAGAAACAATTCTGGAAGGTATGGGAGGCCAGCATATTGATGTTGCCATTCGAAAGGCCAAAGACATCTTCCAGACTGAATTGAATATTCAAACACCCAAGGTGCCTTACCAGGAAACCATCAGCAGGAAAGGATCAGCTCAGTATCGGCACAAGAAGCAATCCGGTGGGTCAGGTCAGTTTGGTGAAGTGCATATGCGCTTGGAACCGCTTCCCGATGAGCAGTTCGAGTTTGTCAACGAGGTGTTCGGTGGCGCAATATCGAAGAACTATATGCCTGCCATTGAAAAAGGTGTCAAGACAGTCATGCAAGATGGCGTATTGGCTGGTTATCCGGTAGTAAATGTCAAAGTGGCCGTATTTGATGGTAAAGAGCATCCGGTTGATTCCAAACCAGTAGCATTTGAGATCGCGGCCCGCCAGTGTTTTAAATTAGCCTTCAAGGAAGCCGGCGGTGTTCTTCTTGAGCCGATCATGGAAGCTAAAGTGACAGTACCTGAAGAGAATATGGGTGATATCCTGGGAGATTTCAACACCAGGCGTGCGCGAGTTCAGGGTATGGATACCAAAGGCGGCCGCTCAGTGGTTTCTGCCCAGGTGCCCCTGGCTGAGATGCAGCGCTATACAACTGACCTGCGTTCAATGACAGGTGGACGCGGTATGTTCGAGATGGAATTCTCCCATTATCAGCAATTGCCCAATCACCTGGCTGAAGAAGTGATCGCGGCAAATACTGAGGAAGAAGAATAGGATTTAAATTACTAAGACAAAAAAAGCTCTGGCAATTTCGCCAGGGCTTTTTTATTTGATTTTTTGAGGCTGGATCAAGCTAGACCAATTTTAACCACTTGAATACTCTGGGCGCGCCATATGAGATCCAGAAACCGATCAAGAAATATCTGAAAAATCTCAAAGCATAGGAAAGGAAAGAGATGTCATCTGGAAAAATGGAGCCAAGTCCTTTCCAGACAGCCAGGATACCAATTAATCCGACAATATAACGCAATATCAGCTGCCAGATTTTTCCTTCATTGTTGAATGTACCGCTCAGGTTCAACAGGATGACACCTAAACCCAAACCGAGGAATGAGCCCGATGTTGTTAAAACTCCATCATAACTGTAGGGTTGAATGATCTCTCCGGCCCCTTCTATCCATTCGGGGTTTACCGGAGGTGGATTGAAAGGTGGCACTAGCAGGACGATTGGGAGGAGAAGTAAAACAGTTATGCTCACCAGTGCCAGGATCTGAATGCCAGGGCGGTTTTTCTTGAACCATTTAATGACTGGTTCTTCCAGCCTGAGGAACAGCCATAAAAACAACCCGCCGACCAACCAGCCAATCAATACGTCATGAGTGAAATGCACTCCCAGAACAATTCTTGAAAAGCCGATGAGGAAGATGAGAGCCAGGGCAGTCCAGCGAAGCCATTTTTTCTTGGCTGCCGCTGCAACAAGGCCCCAGATTCCTGCAGCATTCTGGGCGTGCCCGGAAGGAAAACCGAAACTGGCACCTTCAGCCAGATTGGCAACCTTGGGGGTTACCCAGAAAGGACGCGGCCATTGAAAGCTGAATTTTAGGATGCTGTTTATTCCACCACCAACCAGGAGCATGACCCCGATCCGAATACCCAGGGTGGTGTTAATGCACCAGAATAGTGCTGGCATGATCAAGATGTAGAATTCGGTATTTCCCAGAAATGTAATTCCCTGGAAGAAAGTGATAAGCCAGGCAGCCGTTCCTTGAAACCAGATCGAGACCGGAAGAAAGAATTCGGTTAGGATTTCCATGTTAACTTCCTCCAAAGTAAAGTGATGAGTATGGATGGAATAATTAATATCAGTGTGACGAAGAATACAGAATTGGGATTCTTTGTGTAGAGTGCTCCGGCAAGAGGGGGAGCAGCGATCAAAGCGATGCCCGTTACAGTTTCTATAACACCATATGCCAGCCCGAGGTTCGAGGGTTGGACCAGTTTCTCAACCTGGGCGATCAATAATGATCGGGTTGCCCTGTATCCTCCTAAAAGGAAATATGCCAATACAAGGACTGGCATCTGTGTGAATTGCCATACAAGGGCTGCGAATATTCCTACGAATACCTGTCCCAGGATCAGTCCGATTTGAGGTGGAAGGATGCCAAATAGGAGATTGATCAACACGTTGCCCGTATTGGTGATCGCACCCAAGGTACCGATCGTCTGCAGCGAAACCAAGCGCTGGTTCTTTAAGAAATTGGGCGCCAGTGGTTGAGGGAAGAACGTGGCAAAATAAACCAGCAGTAATACTGGCAGATAGAAGATAAATCTTTTATTTTTGAGTAGATTCCCGGCGGGGTTCTTGAGTTTCGTTTCTGTCGGTTGAGCTTTGATGAATAAAACAATTATTGACGAGATCACAAAGCATACAAATGCAAAGAAATATATAGATCTTATACCCAAGCTCTGGGCAAGTGATCCCCCGATCAATGGACCAATAATGCCGCCCAGGTAGAATGCTGCGTTATTGGTTGTTAGAACCTGTTCAACGCTTAACTTCCCACGGGCTGCTGTGATATAGCTGTTCAGTGGGGCGATCACGAATACTGTTGTAGAGTAGAGAATGATCCCAATGGAGAAAATAAATAGGGATTTTGCAGCGGCCATGATCCCAGTTGTGATCACACCCATAGCCCAGGCTGCCCACATTAATTTCCTGCGCCCTATCCGGTCTGAAAGGAATCCGGCAGGGATGTGAAAGAGAGTCATTGCCAATCCCACCCCCCCCCAGGATGCTGCCGATCACCAGTGGAGAAGCCCCCAATTCTTCCAGGTAGAGAGGCTGGAAATACATAAACGCGCCTTCACCCACTCCCCAGATGATCAGGCTGACTGTTACCAGGATGAAGTCTTTCTTCATGGTTTGGAACCGATCGTTTTAGCTATGAAGGCTTGCACGCTATGAAAGACCAACTCCTTGTCCATATCCCGCGTGACGACGTGACCGCTGTTTTCGAGGAGCACTTTCTCTTTTAGATTCTCCGGCGTGCTGAGAGCGTTATAGATCAGGTCTACATTTTCCAGGGGAACTCCGATATCTTTTTTGGAGTGAACCAACAGCGCAGGTGCGGTGATTTTGGGGAGCGCTGTTCGCAGTTCTTCAAGCAAACTGCATAATTGAATGATCGCTTTGGTTGGGTAGAGATCATAGGAGAAATGATCCTCTACAGCGTTAGGGTCCTGCCAATCGGAATCCCCTTTTTCTATATAAGGGATTAACCAGGAAATATAAGGCAGCAGTATTCTGCGAGGATCGGATCTGATCTTATAAGGGGCTGATAGTCCAACAACACCAGCTACCGGAAGAAAAGAAGAATGGTATAAAGCTAAGGCTCCTCCCATTGATAGTCCAATTAAAAAGATATTCTTTGCTGTTGATTTGAGCAGATGCCAGCCATCTAAAACTGAGGCGGACCAATCACCCCACTGCATGCGGTTCATGTCTTCTATCTTTGTGCCGTGCCCTGCCAGGCGAATCCCGAGTACGCTGTACCCAAACTCGGCCAAGTATTCGCCCAGGGGGTGCATTTCGGTCGGTGCTCCGGTAAATCCATGGATCAATAAACAGCCAGTATCATTTCCTGGATAATAAAAAGGTTCTGTGTTCTTTACCAACATTCTTAGCTCCTACCAATTAACTTTCCTGTTGATTTCAATCTTCGATCAGAAGTTGTGTTAATCCCCGAGGAGATTGAGTCAGGGTCATTCCGGCATCTTCAGTGACCACGATATCGTCTTCAATTCGTACTCCACCACGTTTAGGTAGATATATTCCGGGTTCAATGGTGAAAGTCATTCCAGGTTCAAGGATGGTTTGGTCGAATTGGCTGATATTGGGTTCTTCATGGGCTTCTCTTCCCAGCCCGTGTCCGGTCCGGTGAAAGAAATATTCTCCATATCCAGCAGCTTCAATCACCTGGCGAGCAGCCTGATCGACTGAGCTGGCCGGGACTCCAGGCTTAACTGCAGCGCGAGCTGCTGCATTGGCATCCTCGACAAATTTCGCAATCTGCTCAATTTCGGGACGTAAATCTCCCATGGCAAAAACTCTGGTGATATCAGAAAAATATCCCTGGTAACTTGCGCCCCAGTCGATAAGAATGATATCTCCAGGATTGAGGACACGTTCGGTTGGAGATGCATGAGGATTGGCAGCATTTTCCCCAAAGGAGACGATAGGGAAGAAAGGCAACTCTGGATCTGAACCTTCCTGCAAGAGACGCCCAACCAGACGACCGGCGACCTCTTTTTCAGTGACCCCTGGCTTGATGGCCATGATCGTGCTGGATAATGCACACTCAGCTATTCTGGCTGCTTCACTCATGAATTTGATCTCATCTTCGCTCTTGATCCTTCGCATCTGGGTCAGGATTGGCTGCGCAGTAACCAGTGACATTTCCGGAGCAGCACCAAGAAGGTAATATTGTTCAAGATAGCGGAGCCTGCGGGGGATGATACCTAATTTGCCGGTGGTTAAATCCGCTTCCTCGAGAGCTGTGCGAAATACATCGGTCCAGGTATTGGGATCCTCGTTGAAATAGTAAGACCTGATTTTGTATGGTAGTGAAGCGATCTTGGCTCCTTCCAATTCAGGCAGTATAAAGACCGGATCCCCAGAAGCAGGGAATATACCAAATACTGGCCTTTCCATTAGATGAAAATCCAGGTCAGTCAGGTATGATAGATCCGGACCTGGATTTAAACCTATGGCATTTACCCCGCTATTCCTTAGAAGCCCGCGCAGGGTTTCTTGACGTTTATGATGAATATTTGTCGGCATCCTGACTCCATTTTGGTCCGGTTATTTGAGTATAAAAATCCATGAGATAAATCTTGGATCATACTTGGTATGATAACTCAATTTGCTATTGAGAATCCTATTAATTAACAAATTGCCTGAGGAATATTATTTATGACAGAAGTTATCAAACTGATCTAGTAAAGACAAAAAGAGTAATATGATCCCTCAGCCTTGAAATTGGTTGTAGAGATCATGTGCCTACTCTTAATTACTTGTATCAAGAATATTGAAGTATTATTTCAGTCTAGATTATCTACTTGTTGAAATACCAGGACCTCACCTGTGTCGGAAATGATCTGCAGCACCTGACCTTGAATGGAGTAAGTGACAGCCCGGGACAATAGGCTCATCACTTGCTGCTCCTGCTCCATAATACCCTCCGGGTCCATGCAGGCCATCTCCGTCCAACCCAGTCCTTCGATCTCGATCTGATCGCCTTTGATTTTATACCCTCCAAAGTAATGATTACAGCTGGCGGAACCACTCACGCTCCCACTTTCAAAGAAGGCTGTCATGGCTGACCCAGGGATTAAATCATTTCCGTTCAAGCTGACCAAGGTCCAGGCAGTTCCACTCAAGTCACTGTTGCTACCAATTGGTAAAACCCCACAGCTGCTGAGGACGAGAGTGGTAAGTATTATGATGAGCATTATTTTTTTATTCATTTTCATCTCCTAAATTGATTACAACATAAAGACGGAAAAAGGGGAAGGAAAGTTCCTGTACTTGAATTGATTGGGGCAGCGCAGAGGATCCGAATTTTGTATCAGTGGAGCATTCTGTCGAGGCTATAATTGAATTGTCCAATAAATGAATACCTGGGAGATCTTATGCGGGGAAAAAGAGGATATATAAACTGGATACTTGGAATAGTGATCGGATTGATCCTGCTCTTGATCGGTTTGAGGATTTTCAATGGAGTTGAAAACAGGGTACTGGATGATGACGCCCGGAAGGAGATTGGTGGAGCTTATATTCAATTGGATCAGGGTATGGTTCATTATTATCTGGAGGGCCCCGAGGATGCTCCCTTGGTTGTATTTGTCCATGGTTTTTCCGTTCCAGCATACGTCTGGGAACCAACAACCAGGTTCTTGAACGAATATGGATTTCGTACTCTGCGGTATGACCTTTATGGGCGAGGATTTTCTGATCGTCCAGATCATGTTTATGATATTTCATTTTTTGAAGATCAACTTTCTGGCCTGATCGATAGTTTCGATTTAGATACACCTTTCACCATGGCGGGGTTATCCATGGGAGGTCCAGTTGCGGCCCGGTATGCTCAGCAGCATCCAGATCGGGTAAATGGTGTGGTTCT
>Ga0180436_10003391_pt1 | contig 14656 bp, 14 predicted proteins | sample SS_ome_2_FD_132434 | JGI IMG/M metagenome (GOLD analysis project Ga0180436, IMG submission 132434) | Hypersaline lake sediment archaeal communities from the Salton Sea, California, USA - SS_3_S_2 metaG | ecosystem: Environmental > Aquatic > Non-marine Saline and Alkaline > Hypersaline >...
AAAATAATTATCGCTATCTCCAGGTATGGCTAATAATCCCTGAAAGAACAATGGCACTTTATAAAATAGATTTATCTGTATCTTATCTCCTGGAAGATAGCCTCTAGAAATAAATTCCATATTCAGCCTATCCCCGAAAGACCATCCCGGAAGTGAAGCTGATGCATAAGTTTCTGCTGCCTTTATAGCATCAGCTTCGGGATCGTCTGAAAGTGTTGCAGATCGAGCTGCCTCATAAGACGCTGCATTGACCGCAATTTTTGCATTTAATAAGAAGCCGAATTGGATTATTCCAGCAAGTATTAATAATAATACAGGCATTATTAAGGCAAACTCTACCAGCACATTCCCTTCTTCAGACTGTCTATTTAGCACCATTACACCTTCTTGATTTAAAGGCTGTCTACAATAGATTGAAAAACTGATTGGAGCCTACCACCAAGCGCTGTTACGACGGCGATACATACTATTACAACTAGTGCAATGTATAATGCTATTTCAATCAGTGTAGCACCCTTCTGGCTGAAAAATATATTTGAGTATATTTTTCTGATAATATTCATGCTTCCTCCTCCTCTTCTTTTTTTGCTTATTTTAATTAAATATCATCTTTAACTGCGGTATTACCGGCAGCAAAAATAAAACCATCATAGGAATAAACATAAAAACAAAGATTACCATCATGAGACTGCTTTCCAGCCTTTCTGCCTTTATCTTTATCTGATCACGCTGATTTATTCTTAGAGATCTGGACAGATCCTTTAAGACCTTATTTACTGGATTTCCCACCATATCTGATTGAACAATGATTTTTAATGCTGTCTTGAATTCATTACAAAATGATAATTCTGCTATTTTATAATATGAGTCTCTGGGGCTTTCCCCTTCATATATCTTAGTCTTTGCAATTTTAAATAGATCACTGATATCTCCCCTATAATTTATGGAATAATAATCAATTGCCTGATCCAGATTTAGTCCCGCCTTTATTAGTGATGAAAGGATATCCAACGATTCTGGCAATTCATTTGATATTTTTTTGCTTACTGCTTTTATTCTGCCTTTTAGAACTTCCACTGGAAGAAAATACAGGATTAATGCCATAATAAATGAAATAAGATAGAGATTATTTCCCAAAAAGAACCCTGGAATATTAATAATTACAAAAACAGTAGTTGATAGAATAATCCGGAAAACTAAAATGCCTACAGATGTTTTCACACTTATGCCTAATATCTGTACCGGGCCTTTTTCTGTTAAAAAAAGATCTATTTCAGGTGATTTTTTAAATTTCTTATTATCCGAAAAGCTCTCGGCATAATCCTCAATTCTTTTGATAAAAGATCGTGCTTTTACGTCTTTTGCATTAAAGAATATTAAGAAAATAAATAAAGAAACAGCTATAGATATTATGATCAGTATCCAGTTCAATTTGACCTCTTTATTTCATTTGGAGAATTGACTAACTTATTTATTATAAAAATACCCAATCCATTGCTTATTAAAACATAGCATATGCAAACCAGGCCGAGTCCGGAAAACAATATCTGGGATATATTTCTGTTTATTAATACAATGGCAATAATCACAAATATTGGTACCAGCATGATCACATAAGCAGTATATTTTGGGCCTGTACTTATAATTTTGATATAATTATCAATATTCCTTTTTTCTCTAAGATATTCAATCTGGTCATCAATGAAAATCATTAAGTCTGCTCCTTTTTGATCAGCCACAATCAATCCTGTCAGGATTATTTCAATCAAGTAACTGCTGCTCCTATCGATCATTTTCCTTAATGCTTCTTCGAGCAATAGTCCCTTTCGGGTATCTTGTATTACTTTCTCAAAATCAGCCTTTAGCGGAGATCCTGTATCAGTAATTGTCTTTTCAAGACTTATTAACAGATTTGGATTGCCATAAAGATTTCCTTTCAGATCTAATAAGAATTGCTCAAGTTGCTTTTCTTTTTTTATATTTTCTTTTTTTCTTCGAATATTTACCGATATAAAGAAAATAAAAAGAATCAATATTGCAAACAGGATAGAGATGATAGGATCATAAAAATTTGTCACCACGATTATTGTAATTATGGAAAACAATATGGAAAGAAGGATAATAAATTCTCCAGGCTCAATATCAATATTGTTCTTCTTCAGCCACAATTCTATCTTATTATAAATACTGGCATTATTGATTTTTTTATCTATGGTTTGGACATTCTTTGTCAATCTTAGGACTCTTGATATATATCTTTTTCTTCTGCCAATAAGAAATAAAATAAGTGAAACGAAGATATAGATCAAACCGAGAAATACTATTAGTGAGATGGTTATAGACGTTCTAATCTGTAGCCTCCTTTACTATCCAGCTCATCATGGACTATGATGATTTCTTTTAATTTCCTGCTCGAAATATTAAAATCAGAATCTTTTACCAGATCCAAATAGACCACTACATCTATAGCTTTTGATATCATTCTTTTTGCAATATGATTACCAATATTTTCCTTATACTCCATGACCAAGGTTTCCAGCCTCAAAAGAGAGTCCAGGGCTGAGTCTGCATGTATAGTGCCAAAGCTTCCCTTGTGTCCAGTATTTAATGCCTGAAGCATGTGATATGCTCCCATTGCATTTCTTACCTCTCCCAAAATGATCCTATCCGCTTTCATCCTTAAAGTTTCAAATAATAGCTTTCCATGAGTTATCTCATTATCGATCTCTCTAGATTTGGGACGGGTGCACAATTGCCGGACATAAGGGTGCTCCCTCAACCTTATCTCTGGGATATCCTGTATAACGCTAATAAATTCATTTTTAGGTATCAACCTCGCCAGGGTATTTAGAAGTGTTGTCTTTCCTGATCCCATTGCTCCAGCTATTAAAATATTTTTTTGTTCTTGAACAAGTTTCGTTAATAGATCATATTTATTTCGGTCAAACATCTCTAATCTGAAAAGATCTTCAAGGTTAAAATCCCTGCAGTTAAAAACACGGATAGATATATAAACCTTATCTGATGCAGGAGGTATGACTACAGAACACCTGCTGCCATCATATAATTCTGAATTCAGGAAAGGAATTCTTTGGTCAATAGTCTTGCCAGTATGTTTTTTTATCCTATCAATTATCAGGAAAACTTCCTCCATAGTATTAAACACTTCACCAAGATGCTGCTTCTCTCCATCCCTGATTATTACAAGCTCTTTATCCTGTACGAATATGTCGGTAACTTTTTCATCCTGAAGATATTTTTCCAATATACCGAGTCCAAATATCTCTGCCAGACTCATATTAATGATTTCATCATCTATCCTATAAGACTGATAGGGATACATGTCCTGGACCTTTTTAGAAAGAATTAAATATATCCTGTCTTTAAAATCCTCCCTGTCAAAGAAGAAGTTATTTATCAGACTATCATCCTGCTTTATATCTTCCTTGAGACTGTTTATTAGCCTGGACCTTGCTTTATTGTCTATTAAACTGCTGCTAAGCATCCTGTCTTTTAACATCTTGAAACTCCGCATCTATGCTTCTTGTAGCTCTGGAAACTTGTTTGAATAAGCCTGATCTTAATATCTTTGGTTCATTGAACAGAATATTACTTTTATTGAATTTTCTATCAAAGTGTATTAGTGAATCGATTGGTAAACTTATTATTTTCGAGATTTCCCAGATCTTCAAATATGAAAAAGGCCTTTTCTTATTTATTACAAATTTAAATTTATTTTTACTGATCTGAAATCTTGAATTAAGTAATTGCAGGTAACTTGATACCCGGGCAATACTTTCCATTGTGGGGTCGCTTACCATTATCAAGAGGTCAGAGGCTTTAATGAAATCAAGCAATATACCAGTAAGAACAGTATGCGTATCCACTACTATATAGTCATAATCATTAATTATGCTTCCCAAGAAATCACCAACTTGCATACTATCAATATTTTCGGCAATAATCGGATCTTGCACACCCCTTAGAACATCAAGTTTTTTCCCTGCATTTTTAACATATTTTTTATAGCTTTTATTAAATCTAACCGCCATTTCAAGTGACATATCTTGAGTTATATCGAATAGTGTCCCGAAATCTCCAGGTGAACAATCCAATTCTAAAAGCAGTGTTTTTTTATTTAACTCTCTTGATAAGCTTAAGGCAAAGCAGCAGGCAATCGATGTTTTGCCTACTCCACCTTTATTGGATATTACCGATATTACCTTCTTATCTTTTGTCTTGGTGGGATGACAATATGAGTCATCTTTATAATTATTTATCTGTCTATTTTTTATTAGTTTGTTTTTCATTATTTATTTATAACTTCTCAAAAATAATCTTGTATTTATTATCAGAAGTTATCCTTGCAATAATTGGTGCCTCTTCCAATTCACATTTAAAATACATTTTTACAAAATCAATTTCATTGTTTATTAAAAGACTATTACTATTCTCAATAATATCTTTTTGGAGATTTACTATTTTTAGATTTCTTATGACTATCTGCCCATCTATGGAAAGTACGTTTTTTGAAAGCTTAAATGTGTTCATCTTGATATAATCTGAGGATAAGTATATATTTTCACTATAATCTACAATTAGTCCTGAATCATTGAGACCAGTATCCTCAATTCCATTATTTGTATATTCCAGAAGGAGATCCTTATCTCTTGTTGTGGAGACAATCGTTACTATATCCCCTTCTTCCAGCTTATCCAGAAGAGGTTCTGGATGAGTTATCTCAATGGCTATCAGTGCATCTCCGCCATCCAGATCATCAAATATGTCATTGACTTTTATATCTTCTTCAAACATATCTAATGAAAGGTAATCACCTTTCATTCTTTTGATATTAATAGTTTTGCCTAATAAACCTTCCTCGGTTAATAAATATTTTTGAGGAAGTGAATTTCTATAGAATTCCATAAAAGCCAGGTCTTTCGCAGATATTACCGTACCGATCTCTAAATCATTTGCCGCTACCAGAATTTTTTCTCTATCAAGAAAATTGTTTAACAAGAGATAAACGGCTAATCCTATTATAACTGCTCCTGTAATAGCAAGAATCAAATATCTTCTAAAATAATTTTTCATTGTTCTCCCTTTAATTTGATATTATTTCCAATACTTTATCTTGTAACTTTGAGAAATCTGGTACATCTGAAAAGTCGAGATCGCTAAAATCCGTTTTTTGCCTGAGGATCTTATTCTCCTTAACTGAAATATAGTTTTTCATATCAAAAAAGCTTCCAATATTTTCATCTGAAAGATTATGCCCATTTTGGTTTCCGCACATATTGAGGATCAAAAGCTTTTCTAAACCTTTATATAGATATCTTTCATTTATCTTGGCCAGCCTGCCGATACTCCCTATCGACATATCTGAAATAAGCATGAGCAAATCAGCCAGGTCAATGGCTCCAAGCCAAAGATCGCCCAGATGATTGGGGAGGTCTATTATTAGAATATGATATTTTTTCTTTGCTATGTCTGTTATGCAATAAATATCCTGAAGTTCTATTTTTCTTGATTGTTCAAATGTGGGAGGAGGCTGAAGGACGTGTAAATTTTTTTCTATCTGAATAATAGAATCATCTAGAGCTTCCTTACTGTAGCCATTTAAGAAATTTAATATATTTGGTGATCTTGGAATATTAAGATAATAGCTTATATCCCCACCGCCTTCATTAAAATTCAAATCCATTAATAAAACTGAAAATTTTTCTAATATAGAGCTTAAGAAAATTCCAATTGTAGTACTCCCTACTCCACCCTTAGCTTTTGCTAAAACAATAGTTTTCTGCTTTATTATTTTCATTTTTGCCCGGGGGGATCGCTCATTTCCTGTGCTATCCAGCACGTGGTCTCGATTTATAGGATTTTTAACATCATACTTCTCTTCAGTTTTTAATTCTGGTTTCAATAATTTTGCTGATATTTTATTTTTTTCCTTATTTGGTTCATTTTTAATAGTAGGTTTATTAATAATGTCTAATTCAATATTTTTCTTATTTGACTGGATGTTTTTGGTGCTTTCCTTCTTTTCCTCAAATAATCTTTTTCCTTCCAGCCACATACTCTTAAATTTTTGCTTTAATGGGTTATTAAGATTTTTTAAACTATTATTCTTCTTTTCCTGCTCATTTTTTAGTAACTCACATACATCCTCATAATCAACCGGATAATTTAGATCTTTTCCAAGTATATATAGTTTTATTCTTTTATCTTCAGCCCTTTTAATGATCCCATTCAGATTTGATATTTTATTGCTTGTGAGAACACAATCTATTTTTTCATATTCGAGCATGAAATTTACTGCAAAGTCGCTGCTAAGAAATATTACATTATGTTGATCACTTAGGCCTTTTAAATCCTCGAAGGTCTTCAGATCTGTATCTGCAATTATTACCTTCAATTTTGTATGTTCTATTTCCATAATTTGTATTATTGGCTTTTTATACTTATATGTTTATATATATTTGATTAATAATTCATATTATGATTTAATAGAATAAATAATATTGAAAGTTATGTCAATATATTTTATATTTATATATCATTTATATTAATTGCTATTATTATTATGTACATTATTATTAATATATAAAATAGATTAGGAGGCAGGGATGGAACACATCATAGGCATTACAAGAGCAAGAAATAGTATTAAGGAGATAATCGATAGCATAATGGATAATAATGAGAAATATATCGTCACCAGGGATGCTAATCCAGAAGCAGTCATCATCTCTTACTCAGATTACTTAAAGCATAAAGAGGTACTGAAAAAGTATATCAAATTAAAAAACGAATCAGAAAGAGAAAACTCTAAAGACAGGATAAAGGAATGGCTCTCAGGATTTGGGGTTAAAACAGAAGTGATACCAGAGGAAGAGATAATGAAGATGCTCAGGGATCTGGAGATCAATAAATAAAGGGCCCCAAAATAAAATGACCCCTAATGGGTCATTTTTACGGAAACCATATAAATGGATATTCCGCCTTTAATTCTAATTAAATTCTATACCTATATAAGAATACTGTCAATCTTGTACCAATAGATACAAGATTGACAGTATATACTTTCCAACAATCCAATCTTACAGAATTGCCATATATTACTCGAAATAACTCCAGCGCGCCTTTTCCAGCTTCTCCGTCTCCGGTTTATACTCCACTGGCTCCCTGCCAAAGCACACGCCTGTCTTCTCATGGAAAGCCACCATTTCCCGGCTCACATGCCTTTGTTTTATGGCTGTTGAGGTCGGTATATACTGGACCTTGCCCCTTTCAACACCGGTCACTGTAACTCCGGAGACATCATTATTTAAAAGTATCACCGCACCGGCACCGGTCTCATTCCCAAAATTGGCATCCAGGGCACTGGTACTTCCTGAACGGACAAGATAAGTCAGAACCATTTCCCTCACCGCAGGGACCTCGTTCATCTTCTCCACAAAGAGCCCCTGGTCTGCCATAAACTGCTTAAAGCTTTTATCGCCCTCTATGCGGTCAGTAAGCTGCTGCCTTATATATTTACCCACACCCGACAGTTTCTTATGGCCGAATGCATCTATGTTAACGCTGCTGTCAGTTATATTTTCACCGGTATCATCGGTTATCCCTTCAGCCGCCACAATAGTATATGTGCCGGATTTGTATTCACTTGACTCTATGCGCCTCATGAAATTTTTCTTCAGGTCTTCATAGATTATATCAAAGTCTATCGGAACCTCTGGTATAAGGATACAATCTGCATCTGCCGCTATGCCTCCCCTGAAGGCCGTGTGTCCTGCATATCTTCCGAATACTTCAATAGCCATTATTCTGTTATGGCTGTCTCCTGTTGTTTTCAGCTCTTCCACATACTGGGCTATCCTATTAACTGCGGAATCGCCACCCACCGAATAAGAATGAAGGTCAAGGTCCATAGTCTTTGGCACGTGCACGCAGGAAATACCGTTTTTATCCAGGTCCACTACCACGCTTCCAGTATCATCGCCACCGGATATTACAAGTGCCCCGATATTATGCTTTTTAAGACCCTGGGATATCCTATTATATTTATCCTTGTCATCTATCTTGGATATTTTTACCCTGGTATTGCCTGCCTGTGAACCGGCTTTGAGGGAAGATATCTTATCTAGCCTGTTATTATTAAGCTCAAGAAGATTATCGCTCTCGACAAGATTATAAAGGCCTGCATAACCGTTTAATATGACATATGGCTTTATGCCGTATGCCAGGGCCATGCTGGCTGCACCCTTTATAACTGCATTCAGCCCCCCGCAGTCACCGCCGCTGGTAATTATCCCGATAGCCTTACCGTCTAACATCTAATTTCCCCTTCCTTTACCTTAACTATATTTATCTTCAATGCTCCCCGCATTGATATATATATTAAACCCGTTTACCTGAGTTTTTTTGACATGATCGCATTAACTATCCTGGGGTTAGCCTTCCCCTTAGTCTTAGCCATGACCTGGCCTATGAGAAAGCCTATAGCCTTTTTCTTGCCTTCCCTGTACTGCCCGACAGGTCCCGGATTGCTGCTTATCACTTCATCGATTATGGCCTCAAGCTCACCGGAATCGCTTATCTGCTCCAGCCCCTTATTCTTGATGACTTCTTCCGGATCACTGCCATCATTAAACATCTCTTCAAATACAGTCTTTGCGATCTTTATGCTTATCCTGCCGCCGGCAATCATCTTAAGCATCCTGCAGAGGCTTTCGGGAGATACCTTGCTATCAGATATATGGATCTTTTCCTTATTTGCCAGGGCGCTGAAATCACCCATTATCCAGTTTGCCACTGCCTTGGCATCATCAAAACAGTCGAGGCATCTCTCAAAATATCCGGCAATCTTACTATCCCCGGCCAGAAAGCCTGCATCATATGAGGATAATCCATATTCTTCCATATATCTTCGGGACTTTTCTTCCGGAAGCTCTACAATGGTCTCCCTTATGGCATCCACCATATCTTTACCAATTATAATCGGCACCAGGTCAGGTTCTGGAAAATACCTGTAATCATGAGCTTCTTCCTTTGACCTCAAAGCCTTGGTGGTGCCGCTATTATTATCAAAATGCCGTGTCTCCTGGATCACCTGCTCCCCTGAATCCAAAACTTTTTTCTGTCTCTTGATCTCATACTCAAGTCCCTTTCGCAGGAACTTGAATGAATTGAGGTTCTTTATCTCAGTCTTGGTCCCCAATCCATCACTGCCTTCCGGCTTTATAGAGACATTGGCATCGCACCTTAAGCTTCCTTCTTCCATACTGCAATTGCTGACATCAAGATAAAGAAGGAGGTTTCTTAGAACCGTCATATATTCTTTTGCTTCCTCCGGTGTCTTTATATCTGGCTCAGTCACTATCTCTATGAGTGGTGTCCCTGCCCGGTTATAGTCGACTATACTGCCGCCGGATCCACTTATCCTTCCCGTAGAGCCGGTATGCACAAGCTTTCCTGCATCTTCTTCCATATGTACCCTGGTTATGCCGACATTTCGCACATAATCCCCCATATTTATCTCCAGGTATCCGCCTACCCCCAGGGGTATATCATACTGGGATATCTGATAATTCTTGGGCATATCAGGATAGAAATAATTCTTCCTGTGAAAAATTGTCCTTTCATTTATAGAGCAGTTCAGGGCCAGGGCTATCTTTATGGCAAACTCTACTGCTTTCTTATTAATGACCGGAAGCGAGCCTGGATGACCCAGGCATACCGGGCATGTATTGATATTTTTTTTCTCGCCAAATGAAAGCCGGCAGCCGCAGAACATCTTGGTAGCGGTTTCCAGCTCAAGGTGCGTCTCAAGACCTATAGTGGATTCATAATTGTTTTCTGTCTTTATAATGCCTGTCATATTTTGGGTATCCCCTTAAAGCCTATAGCCTTCTCCAGGGCATATGCCGCCCTTATAACATTGTCCTCCCTTAAGACATTACCCATTACCTGCAGGCCGATGGGAAGCCCGTCATTTGAAAGTCCTGCCGGTATAGACACTGCTGGAAGCCCGGCAAGATTTACCGGTATGGTGCAGATATCTGACATATACATGCTCAGGGGGTCATCTGTCTTCTCGCCCTTCTTAAAAGCAGTTGTGGGCGATGTGGGAGATATAAGGACATCATATTTGGAAAAGGCATCATTGAAATCCTGTATTATAAGGGTCCTTACCTTTAGCGCCTTTTCATAATATGCATCATAATATCCGGCAGAAAGGCAGTAAGTCCCTATCATTATCCTCCGCTTTACTTCATCGCCAAAACCCCGGGCCCTGGTCTTTTTATACATATTCCTCAAAGTATCAGCATCGCTGTCCCTGAAGCCATATCTTACGCCGTCAAACCGGGAAAGATTGGAACTGGCCTCAGACGGGGCTATTATATAATATACATTAAGGGCATATTCAAGATTAGGTATTGATATCTCTTCTACTTTTGCTCCCATATCTTCTGCCATTTTAAGGGCTGAATTTACAGCGCCCCTTACCTCGGGGTCTATACCTTCTAACATAAGCTGGGAAGGTACGCCTATCCTCATACCCTTTATTTCATCTTTTAAGAAACTCTTAAAATCGGGGACTTCAGCATCAAGGGAGGTAGAGTCATGGCTGTCATGGCCGCATATCACATTAAGCAGGGCCGCGCAATCTTCCATATCCCTGGCAAATGGTCCTATCTGGTCCAGGGAAGAGGCAAATGCTACCAGCCCATACCTGGATACCAGTCCATAGGTGGGCTTAAACCCCACCACTCCGCAGAGTGAAGCCGGCTGTCTTATGGAGCCCCCCGTATCAGAGCCCAGGCTGCATATAGCCTCCCCTGCCGCCACGCTGGCTGCAGGGCCTCCGCTTGAACCCCCGGGCACCCTTTCGGTATCCCAGGGATTGGATACAGGGCCAAAAAATGAGTTCTCGTTGGAAGAGCCCATGGCAAATTCATCCATATTAAGTTTTCCTGTAAGGATATAGTCCTGGCTCTTTAGCCTCTTTATTACTCCGGCATCATATATGGGGATATAATTATTCAAGATCTTTGATGCACATGTGGTAGTGATGTCCCTGGTGCAGATATTATCCTTTATTCCTACAGGTATGCCGGTAAAATCGCATGTATCTTCTCCTTTGGAGATCTTTTTATCTATCCTGTCAGCACTTTTAAGGGCGCTGTCTTTTTCCAGCCTTATATATGCATTTATGCTGACATCAACTTCTTCTATCCTGGAAAAAACGCTTTCCGTGACCTCCCGGCAGGAGATCTCCTTTTTCTTAATCTTATCTTTTATATCATGTGCAGTAAGGTAATTAAGATCCAACTGATTCTCCTATTTAAATCAATCTATCCTGGGGACCCTGAAACCGTCGTCCTGCTCCAGCGGCGCGTTTTTAAGGGCATCTTCCTGTGATAGGGTATCGGCTGGGGTATCATCCCTGAATACATTCTTTATATCCATTACATGGGAAGTGTTTTTCACTCCTTCAGTGTCAACAGCGCTTATCCTGGCTACATGCTCAAGTATCTTATCCAGCTGCAAAGTTATCTTCTTTATCTCATCTTCGCTGAAATCCAGTTCAGCCAGCTTGGCTACATGTTTTGCATCATCACTGCTTATCCTCATAAAACCTGTCCCAGTCCATAGTTATGTAATATTTAAATCCAAAACAAGAATACAATATTTTAGCAAAAATTTTTTACAATTAGTACACATTTATCATCTCCAGCTGCCCCAAAAGGATCAGTATAAGGATGAGATTATATACGGCATGGAGAAAGATTGCCGGGAAAAGCGATCTTGTCTTTTCAAATAGATATGCCAGCAGCCAGCCGATCAAAAAAAGGGGGATAAAGCTGTAGACCTGAAGGTGCACTACGGAAAAAAGTACTGCAGATAAAATAGGGCTGGAAGGGTCCCCCAGTTCTTTTTAAAAGCAGAATACAAAAATCCCCTGAAGAACACTTCCTCTACCACGGGGCCTATAAATGCTACTACTATAAGAAGTATGGTATTTGATATGCTCCTGTTTTTTATAAGGATCTCGATCTTGCTGGAAGGGGCTTCAATGCCCAGTACAGAGCTCATGACAAAGACATAGATGAAGCTTATGATAAAAATGGCAATGAGGGATATGAAGGTATACCACAGGGTCTTTCCTATGCTGTAATACCTGATTCCCAGATCCCGCAGCCTGGACTTCTTCCTGTGGAGGGTAAAAAACCAGACTGTTCCCAGCATGAGCAGCACCTGTATGCCGTACAGGATAATAAAACTTATATTACTGATATTGGCGCTTAAGAGCTCCCTATTGCTTAGCGCAGTAAATATCGCAGAAGACCCGAAATATACTGCTGTAAGAGCAGCCGCCAGGAAAGCTACTGCAATTATCCCGTCCAGGGCACTCCACCGGATATCAAGCTGGGTCCCATTATCGATTTTTTCCTTATGTCTTGGGATATGCCTTTCTGCCATCAGCTGCCTTCAACCATTTCCTTAAATTCTTTTTCATCAATTACTGTAATTCCGAGATTGCGGGCTTTTTCCAGCTTACTCCCGGCATCGCTTCCGGCAAGAACCATATCGGTATTCTTGCTGACACTGGATGTCACCTTCCCCCCGAAACCTTCGATAATATCTCCTGCTTCATCCCTGGTATAATCTTCCAGCTTTCCCGTCAGCACGAAGGTCTTTCCCGAGAATGCTGCTTTCTCCCGGACCTGCTTCTTACCTCCTCCCATATTGAGCCCTGCTCCTTTAAGCCTTTCGATAACTTCCAGGTTCTGCTCCTCTTCAAAAAAATCAACCACGCTTTCAGCTATTCTGGGGCCTATCTCTTTTATGGCCTGTATCTCTTCAAAGTCAGCCTTCATAAGCCTATCCAGGTCTCCAAAATTATCGGCCAGAATATCTGCAGTATGGGAGCCTACAAATCTTATACCCAGGGCAAATAAGAGCCGGGAAAGGGGCTTTTTCTTGCTCTCCTGGATGGCATCCAGCAGGTTTTGGGTTGATTTTTCCTTAAAATTTTCCAGGGAGAAAATATCATCATATTTTAGATAATATATATCAGAGACGTCATCTATAAGTTTATTTTCAATAAGCTTTGCCGCGATAGAAGGCCCAAGGCCCTCAATATCCATTCCTCCCTTGGCGGCAAAGTGGACTATCCTTTCAAACTGCTGGGCCGGACATGCTATGGATGTGCATCGAAGAGCCACTTCTTCCTCCAGCTTTACCGCCTTTGATCCGCAGACAGGGCACTTATCAGGCATCTTGAATTCTTTCTGGCTGCCGTCCCTCTTATCTGTTACCACGCTTACTATCTCCGGTATTACATCACCGGCCTTATGGATGATGACGGTATCCCCTATCATCACGCCTTTCCTTCTTATCTCATCCTCATTGTGAAGGGTTGCATGGGATATGGTAGATCCTGCTACCTTCACCGGCTTAAGCTCTGCCACAGGGGTAAGGGTTCCCGTCCTGCCCACGCTTACCTTTATATCCAGGACTTCTGTGATACCCTGTTCCGGGGGATATTTATATGCCGCAGCCCACCTGGGGTTCCTTGATGTCTGTCCCAGCCTCTGCTGCAGGCTGAAGTCATCTACCTTTATGACTATCCCGTCTGTCTCATAGGAAAGCTCTTTTCTGGCATCCCGCCAGCTTTCTATATATTCCCTTATATTGTCAAGCCCCCTTACAGTGACTATATTAGGGTTTACCCTGAGCCCCAGTTTCTTAAGGTATTCAAGCATCGCCGACTGGGCTGTTATATCCTCCACCTGGCCGCTGACTCCTCCATAGAGGAATACATTTAGCTTTCTTTTCGCAGTCATCCCGGGGTCTATCTGGCGCAGCGACCCGGCAGCAGCATTCCGGGGATTGGCAAATACCGGGAGTCCTTCTTCTTCCCTCTCATTATTTATCCTCAAGAACTCTTCCCTGGGAAGATATACTTCCCCCCTGACTTCCAGTCTTTGGGGCATTTTTACCATGCCATCAGGCCTAAGCCTTAAGGGTATGGAATTTATGGTCCTTAAGTTTGAAGTTATATCTTCCCCGGTAAGTCCATCGCCCCTGGTTGCGCCCCTGGTAAATATGCCGTCTTCATATACCAGGGATACGGCAGAACCGTCTATTTTAAGCTCACATGTAAAATCGATATCATCTGATGGCATCCCCAGGTCTTTTTCCACCCTTTTGAGGAAATCTTCCAGCTCCCCATAATCAAATATGTCCTGGAGCGACAGCATCTTTTCCCCGTGCTCTACTGTACTGAATCCGCCTTCAAGGGGCGCGCCTATCCTCTGGGTAGGTGAATCGGATGTTACCAGATCGGGAAATCTTTCTTCTAGAAGCTCAAGCTTCCGGAACAGCCTGTCATAATGGCTGTCGTCTATAGTCGGGGCGTCTTTTATATAGTAATTGTAGTTATGCCGGTTGATGGCATCCCGCAGCTGCCCAACAATTTTCCCAGCTTCTTCTTTATTTAATTTTCCAGGGTCAATTTTTATAAGTTCCTGGTGCTCCATAAATCCTAAATTATTATTTTGCCTGACTTTTTATAAAATTATACATTTTATTATGCCTATAGTTAAGCATAATCATCAAATGCAGTCGTGGATGTAATTTTATAACA
>Ga0180436_10003392_pt1 | contig 14654 bp, 17 predicted proteins | sample SS_ome_2_FD_132434 | JGI IMG/M metagenome (GOLD analysis project Ga0180436, IMG submission 132434) | Hypersaline lake sediment archaeal communities from the Salton Sea, California, USA - SS_3_S_2 metaG | ecosystem: Environmental > Aquatic > Non-marine Saline and Alkaline > Hypersaline >...
GATCCGCAGCGGCAGATGGCGGGTGGAGAAGGACGACAGCCTGACCGGAATCGCCGAGGAGTACCTGAGGATTCGGTGCAATGCCGACCTCGGCAACCGGCTCGAATTCGCTGCCGACGTGGAGTTCGTCGCATCCGACGGGAAATGGCCGAGCATCGGAGTCTGCCTTCGATTCCCGGAGTATCGTCTCTACGATGAGGTCACGTTCTACGCCTGCAAGCGCCGCCAGCAGGTCACGGTCACTCGCTCGGACGTCGATGAGGAAGCGGTAACCGCCCCCGCAGCGGTCGAGGACACGAACGCCCTCCGCATCACGGTCTTCGATGAAACGGTCAACGTCTACCTCAACGGCGACCACGTCATTCGCGACGCCCAAGTCGATATGCACCATCCGGAGGCCGCGAAGCAGCTTGAGCTTGGCACGTACTACGTCGGCTCCGGCAACTCCCTGCGCTTCAGCAACATGAAGGTTCGCCGGCTGACTAAGCCTCCCAAGGCCGAGTCGGAGACCCCGAAGCGAGGTTCCTCGCAGCAGGAGGGCTGAGCCCGAGGGACGCCGCGCGGGCCGGCCCCGTCTTGGGCCCGCACCCCCAGCCCCAAGCGCCAACAGGAATCGAGCCCTCCTCGCCGTAAATGCCATATAGTCGAAACCGCTTGCTCACAAGGGGACACCGAGGGATGCCCGACACGGCCCCCGAATCCGTTCGCACCCGCGTCGCAGAGCTGCGCCGCCAGCTCAACCGCCATAACTACCGCTACTACGTCCTCGACTCGCCCGAGATCAGCGACGCCGAGTACGACGCGCTCTTCCGCCGGCTCCAGGACCTGGAGGAGCAGCACCCCGACCTCATCACCTCCGACTCACCCACCCAGCGCGTCGGGGCCGAGCCCCTCAGCGAGTTCGAGACCGTCCGGCACCGCCTCCCCATGCTCAGCCTCGGCAATGCCTTCGACGAGGACGAGCTGCGCGCGTTCGACGAGCGCGTCAAGCGACACCTCTCACTCCCCGCAGACGAAACCATCGACTACCTCGCCGAGCTCAAGGTCGACGGCCTCGCCGTCTCCCTCACCTACGAGAACGGCATTCTCGCCCGCGGCGCCACCCGCGGCGACGGCGCCACCGGCGAGGACATCACGCAGAACCTCCGCACCGTGCGCGCCATCCCCCTGCGCATGCTCGCCGACGACCCACCGTCTTTCATAGAGGTCCGCGGCGAGGTCTACCTCGACCGCCGCGAGTTCGCCCGCATCAACCGAGAGCGCGAGGAAGAGGGGCAGCCCCTCTTCGCCAACCCCCGCAACGCCGCCGCCGGCTCCGTCCGCCAGCTCGACTCCAGCATCACCGCCCGGCGCCGCCTCGACATCATCGTCTACGGAACCGGCGCCCTCGAGGGCCTCTCCTTCGAGCGCCACAGCGAAATGCTCGACTACCTCGTCACCGTCGGCTTCCGCGCCAGCCCGGAGCGCGCCGTCTGCCGCGGCATCGACGAGGCCGCCGCCTACTGCCGCCAGTGGCAGGAGAAGCACGCCGACCTCAGCTACGGCGCCGACGGCGTCGTCCTCAAGGCCGATTCCCTCGCCCTCCAAAGTGACCTCGGCCAGGTCTCCCGCAGCCCCCGCTGGGCCGTCGCCTACAAGTTCCCGCCCGAGGAGCAGACAACCGTCGTCAAGGATATCTTCGTCTCCGTCGGCCGCACCGGAGCGCTCACCCCCGTCGCCATGATGGAGCCCGTCGTCATCTCCGGCTCGACGGTCCAGATGGCCACCCTTCATAACGAGGACGAGGTCGCCCGCAAGGACGTCCGCGTCGGCGACACCGTCGTCGTCCGCAAGGCCGGCGACGTCATCCCCGAGATCGTCAGCGTCATCGAAGGCAAGCGCACCGGCGACGAGCGCGCCTTCGTCATGCCCGACACCTGCCCCGTCTGCGGCGCCGAGGCCGTCCGCGAAGAGGGCGAGGCCGTCCGCCGCTGCACCGGCATCGCCTGCCCCGCCCAGGTCAACGGCCGCATCGAGCACTTCTTCTCCCGCGGCGCGCTCGACGCCGAAGGGCTCGGCCCCAGGATCATCGCTCAGCTCACCGCCAAGGAGATGGTCCGCCACCCCGCCGACCTCTACTTCCTCACCAAGGACGACATCCTCAAGCTCGACCGCATGGGCGACAAGCTCGCCCAGAACATTCTCGACGCCATCGCCACCACCAAGCGCCCTCCCCTCGCCCGCCTCATCTCCGGGCTCGGCATCCGCCACGTCGGCGGCCACGTCTCCGACGTCCTCGCCGAGCGCTTCCGCTCCCTCGACCGCCTCGCCTCCGCCACCGAGGAAGAGCTCGCCTCGACGATGGAGATCGGCCCCGTCATCGCCCAGGCTGTCACCGTCTTCTTCCGCCAGGATCAGACCAAGGAGCTGCTCCGCAAGCTCAAGGAGGCGGGCGTCTCCCCCCAGGCCCCCGCCGCCCCCGAGCCCGCCCCCGCCGGCATCCCCTTCGCCGGCAAGACCGTCGTCTTCACCGGCGGCCTCACCATTCCCCGATCCGAGGCGGAGGCGATGGTCCAGGCCCAGGGCGGCCGCGCCACCTCCAGTGTGAGCAAGAGCACCGACTTCGTCGTCGCCGGAGACTCGCCCGGATCCACGTTCGACAAGGCCCGGCAGCTCGGAGTCCGCGTGCTCACGGAAGAGGAATTCAGGCGCATGATCGAGCAATTAGAGTAAGAGGAACCCATGCTCAACGACGAACAGCGGAAGACGCTCCTGCGCATCGCCCGCGAGGCCGTCGAAGCGGCCGCGCGGGGCGAGGGCTACACCCCCGAGGCCGACGACCCCGAACTCCAGCAGCTCGGCGCCGCCTTCGTCACCCTCAAGAAGCGCGGCGACCTCCGCGGCTGCATCGGCGCCGTCGATGCCCACGAGCCCACGCTCACCAGCGTCGCCCGCATGGCCCGCGCCGCCGCCCTCGAAGACCCCCGCTTCCAGGCAGTCCGGCCGGCCGAAGTCCCCGACCTCACCATCGACATCTCCCTCCTCAGCCCCGCCGAGGCGGTCACCGATGTCAACGAGATCGAGGTCGGCAGGCACGGCCTCATCATCGAGCAGGGCTCCAACCGCGGCCTGCTCCTGCCCCAGGTCCCCGGCGAATGGGGCTGGGACCGCGAAGAGTTCCTCGAGCACACCTGCCGCAAGGCCGGTCTGCCCAAGGGATGCTGGCGCAGCGAGAAGTGCACGCTCTATGCCTTCACCGCCGAAGTTTTCGGAGAGGAGGACGAACCCTCACCATGATGGACCGCGACACCGCTCTCAACCTGCTCAACTCCAACGTCAAGAACAAGAACCTCCGCAAGCACTGCCTCGCCTGCGAAGCCGTCCTCGCCGCCCTCGCCAACCGCTTCGGCGAAGACGAGCAGGCCTGGCGGCTCGCCGGCCTCCTTCACGACCTCGACTATGACCAGACCGCCGACGCCCCCGACGTCCACGGCCTCCCCGCCGCCAAGATGCTGGAAGAGCAGGGGCTCGACTCCGGCATCGTCCACGCCGTCCTCGCCCACGCCGACAAGGCGCCTCGCGAATCCCGCCTCGACAAGGCCCTCTGGTGCGTCGACCCCCTCACCGGCCTGATTGTGGCCGCGGCCCTCATCCGCCCCGAGAAGAAGCTCGCCGCCATCGACGCCCAGTTCGTCCTCAACCGCATGAAAGAGAAGTCCTTCGCCCGGGGCGCCAACCGCGACCAGATCAAAGCCTGCGAAGCCGAGCTCGACCTCCCCCTCGAAGACTTCGTCGCCATTGGCGTCACCGCCATGCAGACCATCAGCGACGACTTGGGGCTGTGAACGAAGATCCTGGGCTTGCGTGGACCACCCACCTCGCCCGCCGCCGCCCCGCCCAGGCGGCCGGCGCCGTCGCCCTCATTGCTGCCGCCTCCCTCGCCGCCGGATTCGGCTTCCAGAGCCTTCTCCTCGGCCTCCTCGCCGCCGCGCTCCTGATCGCCTCCGTCAGCGATTACCTCTTCCCCCTCACCTTCACCCTCACCCACGAAGCCGCCGAAGCCCGCGGCCCCCTCCACCGCCGCCGACTGCTCTGGGCCCAGGTCCGCCGCGTCTCCCGCGACGACCTCGGCCTCAAGCTCAGCCCCCTCCCCCATCCTTCGCGTCTCGACGCCTTCCGTGGTATATATCTCTGGTTCGAGGACAACGCCGACGACGTCATGGCGTTCGTCGCCCACCACGTGAAAGCGGAGGCGGCTGGTGGAGACGATCTCTCATCTCTTTAGCTTCCTGCGGCCGCGCCCAATCGACCCGAGCGCCCGCGCCGCGGAAGAGGCGCGCAAGAACGACCTCATAGACGCGCTCGCCCGCGGCATCGTCGCCCGCCGCCTCGAATCCCCCGCGCTCCTCTTCCTCGAACTCAACCGCCCCATGGGCTTCCTCTACAGCCAGGCCGCCCTCTTCTTCCGCCCCTTCCTGGCGCTCTTCGTGAGCATGTCCCAGGTCGACGCCGCCGCCGAGGTCCTCGCCGACCGCGACGCCTTCGACCGCCTCCTCGACCGCATCGCCGAGCTGAGCGCCCAGCCCTCCGAGGAGTCCAGCTAACGTGGGCAGCCTGGAGCACGCCAACTGGTTCATGCGGATCCTCTTCCTCTCGCTCTGCGCCATCATCGTCGCCGGCGTGCTCCTCGCCCAGCGCGGCCGCGAGATGTTCATCCGCCGCATCCCCGGCCTCACCGCCATCGAGGAAGCCGTCGGCCGCGCCACCGAGATGGGCCGCCCCATCTTCTTCTCCCCGGGCCTCGACTCCATTAACATCGTCACCCTTCAGGCCCTCGCCATCCTCTCCTACATCGTCCGCCTCGCCGCCGCCCAGGCCACCCGCATCATCGTCGGGCTTCGCTCCCCCATCGTCTACCCGGTCGCCGAGGAGTCCGTCCGCGAGGCCTACGACGCCGTCGGCCGCCCCGAGAACTTCCGCCCCGACGACATCCGCTTCATCTCCGACGAGCAGTTCGCCTACGCCCTCGGCGCCGTCGGGATCATCTCACGTGAGGAAGTCGCCACCAACTTCCTCTTCGGAGCCTTCTACGCCGAAGCCCTCATCCTCACCGAGAACGGCCGCGCCCTCGGCGCCCTCCAGGTCGCCGGCTGCCCCGAGCCCACCCAGATCCCCTTCTTCATCGCCACCTGCGACTACGTCGTCATCGGCGACGAGTACTACGCCGCCAGCGCCTACCTCACCCGCGAGCCCACCCTCACCGGCAGCCTCGTCGGCCAGGACATCTGCAAGGCCATCGTGATCGCCATCATCGCCCTCGGCGTCGGCCTCGCTACCGTCTTCGCACCCGAGAAGAACTTCCTCCTCACCTGGCTTGGAGGCGGCGGCTGATATGTGGTTCTCCCGCCTTCTCCAGAGGCTGTTCCCACCCGCCCCGACTCCGGCCGCGCTCTACCTCTATCTCGCCCTCGCCGTCGTTGGCAGCATCGTCATCATCGTCGCCCTCCATCGCCTCCTCGGACTCCGCGGCCGCCGCTGGCTCATCGCCTTCGTCACCTTCATCGCCGGGCTCTTCTTCGGGCTGGAGTACTTCTATCCCGTCCACGGCGACCCCGGGAAGAACTTCCTCAGCGACTGGATCGAGCCCGTCAGCGTCATGCTCACCGTCGTCGGCGCCTTCACCGTCGGGCTCGGCATCTACAGCCTCCTCCAGGTCCACGGCCGCAACCTCGCCCGGCGCCGCCCCGGCTGGCACAACAGCCTCGCCTTCTTCCTCGCCACCTTCGCCATGCTCGTCTTCGGGCTCTGGGAGCACTACCTCCATCTCCCCCAGCCGCCTCCCGAAGTGGTGCCCTGGCCCAAAGGCATCTACGAAATCCTCTTCAACGGCCTCTTCGCGCCCCTCCAGGCGGCCACCTTCTCACTCCTCGCCTTCTACATCGCCTCCGCCGCCTATCGCGCCTTCCGCGTCCGCACCGGCGAAGCCGCCCTCATGATGGCCGCCGCCTTCATCGTCATGATCGGCCAGGTTCCCGTCGGAGCCTGGCTCACGAGCTTCATCCCGGCCGACAGCCCGGCCGCCTTCTTCCGCCTCGAAATGCTCGGCGAGTGGGTCCTCCGCTGGCTCAACACCCCCGCCCAGCGCGGCATCATCTTCGGCATCGCCGTCGGCGCCCTCGCCATGTCGCTGCGCATCTGGCTCAGCCTGGAGCGCGGCACCTTCTTCTCGGAGCAAAGCTAGGTGAGCGCCCCCCAGCCCACAACTCTTTCTGACCGCATCCAGCAGATCCCGCGCCACTACGTCTATCTGCTCCTCGCCGGCGTCGTCGTCTGGCAGCTCCTCTTCCCCATCCGGCTCCCCATCACGCCGAGCGTCCCCACTCGCGGCGTCTACGACGCCGTCGCCGCCGTCCCCGACGACAAGCTCATCATCATCACCACCGACTGGGACGCCAGCACCCAGGCCGAGACCGGCCCCCAGACCCAAGCCGTCATCCACGCCTGCTTCCAGAACCACAAGAAGTTCGTCATCATGAACCTCCAGCCGCCCATGGGCGTCAAGCTCGCCCAGGACCTCGCCCAGGAAGCGGCCCAGGAGTACGGCGCCGTCTACGGCGTGGACTACGCCAACTGGGGCTACAAGTACGGCTACGAGAACGTCCTCATGGCGATGGCGAAGAACATCCCCAACGCCATCGGCGACGACTTCTACGGCAAGCCCGTCGGCGAGCTTCCCCTCATGCAGGGCGTTCAAGACATCCACGACATCGGCCTCGTCGTCATCGTCACCGGCCTCTCCGCCATGACCGAGATGTGGGTCGGCCTCATCCAGGGGCCCTACAACACGCCGCTCGCCGCCGCCTACACCGCCGTCATGGCCCCCATCTACTATCCCTACCTCGACTCCAACCAGCTCAAGGGCATGCTCGTCGGCGCCAAAGGAGCCGCCGAGCTCGAAGCCATGGTCGACCGCCCCGGCAAGGCCGTCGCCATCATGAACGTCCAGTCCTGGGCACACGTCCTCATCATCGCCCTCATCATCGTCGGGAATCTCGGATACCTGTTCGCCCGCGGCCGCGGCGGAGGGAGACAGCCGTGAATCCCGACCTCTACATCCTCTGGGCCGCCGCCATCGCCACCCTTGGCGTCTACACCATCCTCTACCGGGAGAACCCCATCTCCCGCCTCTTCGAGCACATCTTCGTCGGCCTCAGCGCCGGCTACCTCATCGTCGCCACCTGGACCCTCAACCTCGAGGGCAAATGGTGGAACCCCATGATCCAGGACAAGAAGTGGTACTGGATCTTCGCCCCCATCGTCGGCGCCCTCTTCTACTTCATCTACAGCCGCCGCCTCGGCTGGCTCGCCCGCCTCATCATGGGGCTCTTCTTCGGCACCGCCGCCGGCACGTTCTTCCGCCAGTTCTTCCCCATCTACTCCCCCCAAATCTACGCCTGCTTCAAGCCCCTCGACTACCAGGCGGGCATGGGCCTCCAGGGCGTCATTTTCGAACTCGTCCTCCACAACTGGATCTTCGTCATCATCCTGCTCACCGTCATGAGCTACTTCTTCTTCTCCATCCCCCACGAAGGACGCTTCGGCCGCAACCTCGGCCGCTCCGCCATGCTCGGCCGCTGGTTCCTCATGATCGCCTTCGGCGCCATGTTCGGCAACACCGTCATGGCCCGCATCTCCCTCTTCATCGGCCGCATGCAGTTCCTCCTCAAAGACTGGCTCGGCTCCCTCCTCCCCTGGTTCGCCGGGCGGGGCATCTAGCGCCCCACCACCCTGTTCGGTGTTGCTGTTGCTTCGGGAGCGAGCTTGCCCTGAGTATGGACGAGGAGCTGCCGAAGCCCCCCCACTGAATCTCTCTGGCAATCCCCCCCAAAGCAGGAGCTTCCCTCCCTCCCTACGAATCCTTCTGATAGGCCAATGACCTCCTCCCGCGTCCGGATCTTCACATTCGGCTGCAAGGTCAACCAGTGCGACTCCGAGGAGATCGCACGCTCGCTGGCGGCTCGCGGCTACGCCGTCGGCGGCCGGGGCGACCCAGCCGACATCTACATCATCAACACCTGCACCGTCACCTCCACCGCCGACTCCAAGGCGCGGAAGCTCATCCGCCGTCTCGCCCGCAACCATCCCGAGGCCACGCTCATCGCCACCGGCTGCCTCGCCGAGACCGACCCCTACTCGCTCCTCGACCTCCCCGTCGCCGCCGTCGTCCCCAACAGCCGCAAGCTCTCCCTCGCCGACTTCCTCCCCGGCCTCCAGCCGCCCCTCCTCGCCAGCTCTTACATCCCCGCGCGCACCCGCGCCTTCGTCAAGATCCAGGACGGGTGCGACCACGGCTGCGCCTACTGCATCGTCCCCAGCGCCCGGGGCAAGCGCGTCAGCAAACCACTCGCCGCCGCGCTCGCGGAAATCCAGTGTCTCGTCGACGCCGGCGCCCGCGAGGCCGTCCTCTGCGGCATCCGTCTCGGCGCCTATGGCTCCGACCGCGGCGACGCCACCCTCGCCGCCCTCCTCCGAAAGCTCCGGGAGATCGACATTCCCCGACTCCGCCTCAGCTCCATCGAGCCCATGGACCTCACCGACGACCTGGTCGCCGAAATCGCCGACCACCCCACCCTCTGCCACCATCTCCACCTCCCCCTCCAGTCCGGCGACGACACCGTCCTCGCAGCCATGGGGCGCGGTTACACCGCCGCCGACTTCGCCTCCCTCGTCGGGCGCGTTCGCGAGGTCTGGAGCGACGCCGCCATCACCACCGACGTCATGGTGGGCTTCCCCGGCGAGACCGACGAGCAGTTCGACCACACCCTCAGCTTCGTCCGCGAGATGGCGTTCTCACGCCTCCACGTCTTCCCCTACTCACGCCGCCCCGACACCCCTGCCGCCGACCGCGCCGACCAGGTTCCCTCGAAGACGAAGCGCGCTCGCACCGACGCCATGCTCGCCCTTGCCGACGACCTCGCCCGCGCCGCCGCAGAGCAGTGGATCGGCCGCACCGTCTCCGTCCTCATCGAAGAACGGGAGAAGGGCGACCTCCTCGCCGGCCACACCCCCCACTACCTCAAAGCCCAAACCCCCGGCCCCGACGACTGGATCGGCCGCATCATCGACCTCACACCCACCCGCCAAGACCGCGGCGAACTCTTCGTCTGATCCCCCAACACCCCCCGCCCCCTGCCGGCCAGTTCTGTTCGGCAGGAGCTTGCCTCCTGCCCAGGCCATGTCATTACCCGGCACGGCAGTGCCGGGTGTCGTTCCCGCGGGGGTTGATAGGGGCAGCAGCCCCCTATCCGGATTCCGCCGGGAGGATACTCCCGGTGCCACCCCCCGCCCCACGCACTCACTCCCGTCCATCGACAGCAACGCTAAACGCGAGTGAGGGGAGTGCAGAGGGGGCGAATCGCCGGTCGCCCCCTTTGCCAGGGGGCGCGGGGGACAGCGTCCCCCGCCAACCGTTCAGACCATCAGCACCCCGACCAGCACCACCGCCAACGGCACCGCCACCGCCTGAACGACCTCCATTCCACCGGCTTGGCGGATCACTGCGGCATTGCCCAGAGCCAACGCCGCCGCGCACCCCACCCAACACAGCAGCGCGCCGAGGCTGGCTCGCGCTGAACGACGCACGGGGTCGCGACCGAGGATCTGCCAGTGGAGCAGCCCCCAGCGTTTGACCCGGGGATACAGTGCCAGCAGGAGCGGCGGACCGAGGATCGCCGCCACAATGAAATTGTTGAGAGCGATGATGTTCGCCACGGCAAAGCCGGGGGCCAGCCCCAGGAGCTCGCAGCCCCACCCGATGACGACTGCACACACCAGGCTCGCCGCGCCCGCCACAAGGAAGTACTCCCAGAGGCCGCGCCCGGCGGTGATCGGGGCATCGACCTCGCGTCTCGCCAGCCCGTGGGCGCCCCAGGCGCGGTACGGGATATAGGCGAACAGAAAGTTCCCCACGAACCCAAACAAGCTCCCCGGACCGAGCGTCCCGAAGAAGTCGCCGATCAGGTTGCCGAACGCCGAACCCCACGCCGCCGCCGGCCCAAAGAGCAGCGCGCACACGATCGGAATCGCGTTCGCCGGCCGCACCTCCGTGATGCCGGGGACGAGCGGTATCGGCTTGAAGGGAATGAGGATGGCTGCGTAGAGCCCGGCGGTCAGGGCCACTTGGACGACCAACCGAGTGTTCTTCCACACGGCAAACAAGTCGCGCATCTCTCGCCCTCCCGGCCCTCACTTCGCCGATCAAAACATCACCCCTGCCACCTCGGCCCGCCGGACTTACGGGCATCCTGCCCCTGACCGAAACGCGGCCTCCGCCCCCTACCCGCAATCGTGCCGAACTCATACCTCCACTCATGGTATATAGTCCGCGAGAAGGGCACCCCATGACAAGCACTGGTGAACGCCCGCAACAGGAGCCGTACATCGTCCCCTGCGCGGTCATCTTCCTCATCGCCCTCGCCATCCGCCTCGCCTACGCCTACGCCCGCCCCATCCCCGTCTCCGCCGACGCCGCCTACTACCTCCACGTCGCCGAGAATCTCTACCAGGGCCGCGGCTTCGTGTCCGACTACGTCTGGAACTACTTCGCGGGCCTACCGGAGAGCCTCCCCATCCCCAGCAACTCCTACTGGATGCCCGGCACCTCCGTCCTCACCGCCGCCGCCTTCGCCATCGCCGGCGACACCTCGCTCCGCGTCGCCCAGTACCCCTCGCTCATCCTCGGCGCGCTCCTCTGCGCCATCGCCGCCTGGATCGCCGGCGTCCTCACTCGCCGCCGCGACGCCGCCCTCCTCGCCGGCGCCGCCGCCGCCGTCAACTACTACCTCGTCGAGCTCTCCCTCTTCCCCGACCACTTCATGCTCAACGCCGTCCTCGTCAACCTCAGCCTGCTGGCCCTCTGGGCCGCCTGGCGCGCCCGCGCCTCCCTCGCCCTCCTCGCCGGCGCTCTCGTCGCCCTCGCCTACCTCACCCGCAGCGACGCCGCCATCATCGGCTTCGTCGCCGTCATCCTCGCCCTCGTCTGCCGCCGCCGGGTCCGCAAGTCACACCCCGTCGAGATGCTCGTCTACTTCCTCATCGCCTTCTCCGTCATCTCCGTCCCCTGGTGGGCGCGACAGGCCCTCGTCTTCAGCCATCCCGCCGGCGCCGACCCCCTCCGCACCGCCTTCCTCACCGACTACAACGACCTCTTCCGTCTCGATCAATCCCACCTCACCCTCCATGACTACCTCCAGACCAGCCAGGTCGTGAGCATCGGGATGAAGGGCTACGCCCTCTATCGCAGCCTTCGCCTCCTCCTCAAGGCCGTCGCCCTCTTCGCCGCGCTCGCCCTCGCCGCCCTCTGGATCCGCGATCTACGCCGCGACGCCCTCCCCTGGCTCGCCTACCTGCCGCTCGCTCTCGCCATCCCCTGCCTTCTCGTCCCTTACCCCACCCTCAAAGGCACCGGCTGGCACCTCCTCCCCGCGCTCATGCCCGGCATCCTCGCCCTCGGCTCCGGCGCAGCCGTCCACCTCCACGACCTCGCCCGATCCCGCGCCCATGTCGCGCTCGGTTGGATTCTCGTCGCGGCGGCATTCATCTCCCCCTGCTACTGGTGGGCCTTCCCGCCCCCGGAGGCGCAGCGAGCGGCCCAACCCCTCTACCCGCTCGTCGCGGCCAAGGCAGTTGAGGCCCTCGGCCCGAATCCCGGTCCCGTGCTCACCGACAACACCTGGGGCCTCTACCACGTCACCCGCATCCCCTGCGCCCAGTTCCCCACCGACGGCGCCCAGGCCGCCCTCGCCGTAGCCGACGCCATCGGCGCCGGCTACGTCATCACCCGCGCCGACGCCACCAACACCGCACCCGCCCTCCCCGCCATGAAGGAGATCACCGGTCACCGTCGCTTCGAACCCCTCGCCCGCCACTCCGACGAAACCGCCTCCATCCTCGTCTACCGCATCCTCCCGCCGTAGGAGAAAACCGAGGCACCACCGAACAGGCGGCTCAGGGATGGCTACTCCCGCGCGGTCCCCATGCTGGTCACAGGAGGCACGGCACCATGGCAGACGTCCCCACCGTCAGCGTCACCCTCGACCACACCGGCGACATGGCCTTCGACGCCGCCCTTCCCGGCGGTCACACCCTCGCCTTCGACGCCGCCGAAGAGCACGGCGGCCGCAACTCCGGCCCCCGCCCCGTCGACGTCCTCCTCGCCTCCCTCGGCGCCTGCACCGCCATGGACGTCATCTCCATCCTCCGCAAGATGAAGCAGCCCGTCGAGGGCTACCGCCTCCTCGTCGAAGGCCAACGGGCGACCGAGCACCCGAGGATCTACACCCATATCACGGTAACCCACATCCTCACCGGCGACATCGACGAAGAGCGCCTCGCCCACGCCATCCAGCTCTCCGACGAGAAGTACTGCTCCGTCGGCGTCATGCTCGCCCGCACCGCCCACATCGAAACCACCTTCCGCATCGAACGGCCCTAGCCCACCTCCTGTAGGGCGGGCGTGTGGCTAGGTCGGCTTGGCTGACCGCCATCCCGGCCCGAAGGGCCTATGGACTAGGGACCCACGCCCGTCTTATGGAGACACGGACACAGTCTCCCCCGGCATACTGCTCTCCCACAGTCGCTGATCATTCTTCCCGCGGTACATGCCCGAGAGTTACGCGCTCCCACACGCCTCAAATGCCGCGCAGAATGACAAGCATGACGAAAGCGCCGCCGGCGGCGATGACGAGATCAGCGATGAAATGGGCCACCGTGGGTACCATGCCCATCAGGGTCAGCACCACCGGAACCTCCACCGCGATGATCAGTATGACCAGCCATGCCTACGACCATTTTCCTCCGTACGGCGCCACGCCGCTCGCCGCCATCCCGATGCTAACGAATGTCGCCGTCCCCATCCAGATCGCCGCAATATCCAGCCATTGCCGGGGCTCCTGTTTGAAGATCAGGGTGCGTACCATCAGGTCGGTGATCAGCAAAAACCACAACATCAACAGGCCCCACGCCCCCCAGCGCTGTGCTGTGGCAACGATGCGTTCATCACGCAGTTCGCTCATGCCAGTTCCTCCGCCCAGAAAAGATCAGTCAACGATTTGTGTAACGCCTGTGCCAGGCACAGGCATAAGGTGATCGTCGGGTTGTACTTCTCCGCCTCGATCAGCCCGATGGTCTGCCGGGTCACCCCGATCAGATCCGCCAATTCCTGCTGCGTATATCCGCGTTCGACCCGCGCCAGCTTGACCCGGTTGCGAACGCGCAGCCCTGCTTTCATCGTGTCGATGCTCCAATCCCCACGGTCAGACTTCGCGAGTGTAATATATACTTTCCGTGATGTCAAGCATATATTGCATAAAGTCAGACATATTTTGCAATGCTCTGCGTTGCTTGGGAAGAAGGGGACGGAGCTGTTCTCCGCGCTTTCCTCGGTCGGACGCGCCCTCCCCATCGCACATTCCGCCGACAACCGTCGGCCTGCCGCTTCTCGCCGCATTCACGCCCAACCCCGGCTGTGGACGACTGGCGCCTCAGCGCGCACTCTTCCCGGCCCCCATCGGCGGGCCTGGCGCCGCCTGTCTCATGCCGTACCGTTCTGCTGCGCAGGCGCATCCTCGGCATTGGGGTCCTGAAGCCGGAAGCTGGCGACCAGGCTCGCAACACCTACGACTGCGCCGAGCGCGAACGTCCCTTCGTACGACCATACAGAGGCGAGCCATCCGCCAAGCAGGGGGGCCATCAGCCCGGGCGCGCTGAGCGTGTTCCCCAGGCCGACGTAGAGCGGTCGCTCCTTCTCGGGCGCCAGTTCCAGGAGATAGTTGGAGAAGCCCATCATGCCGCCGCTCATCATCGCACCGCCGAAGAAGAAGACAGCAGCGTAGGCGTACTGCGCCATCGCTGATGGGACCGGCCCAGGGAAGAGCGCGAGCACCATCGGCACGAAGAGCGCGAGCGCAGGGGCCATCGGCCGCGCCGCCGAGACGCACACGACCACCGACCGCGGGCCTCTGCGATCGTTGAGCCAGGCGAACACCAGGCTGCCACTCACGCTCCCTGCGGTTGTGGCCCAGATGAAGATCGCGCCCGCTGCCGCCGGGAGATAGAGAGCATCCATGCCGTGGAGCACGTAGAACGGCCAGCCAAGCGTGGCAATCATGCCCAGCCAGCTAACGGCAAGCAATCGTCTGAGATGGGAGCTGGAACGCCAGACGCGTGGGACCTGCCTCAATACCTCTCTGAGGGGCTGGGGGCGCTCCGATGAAACCACCCCTTCGGGCTCGCGGATGAATGCGAGTAGAAGCAGAGACAGAAACAGCCCGGCGCAGAGACATGCGAATAGCACGCCGTACTGGCGCGGGTAGGTCAGGTGTGGACTGGCCAGGACCTCCCTGACAAGCCAGCCGGAGCCCAGCGCGCCGATCCTCCCACAATGCTGAAGCCAGCGAAGAACCGGCCGCGCATCCGCGGCGGGATGGTCTTCGCGATGATGTCGTACCAGGCCGCACCGATGAGCCCGTCGGTGAGGAAGAGGATGGCGTAGCACCCCATGAGTGTCCACAGCATCACCGCCTTGCTCTGCGGCGGAAAGAGCAGCAGCAGGAGGGGCAGGGCGAGCATGGGGGTCCGCCCGGTCGCGGCCACGGCCAGCAGGAACCCCTTCTTGC
>Ga0180436_10003393_pt1 | contig 14654 bp, 12 predicted proteins | sample SS_ome_2_FD_132434 | JGI IMG/M metagenome (GOLD analysis project Ga0180436, IMG submission 132434) | Hypersaline lake sediment archaeal communities from the Salton Sea, California, USA - SS_3_S_2 metaG | ecosystem: Environmental > Aquatic > Non-marine Saline and Alkaline > Hypersaline >...
GACGTCGTGCGGCTGAACATGTCGCATGGCAGCTACGAGGAGCACGAGCAGCGTGCCGAGTGGGTGCGCAATCGTGCACGGGCCAGTGGTCGCCAGGTGGGGGTGCTGGTCGACCTGCAGGGGCCGAAGATCCGAATTGCGCGATTCGAGAACGACAAGATTCATCTCGAGGTCGGCGACAAGTTCACCTTGGATACCTCCTGGGATCCGTTGAAGGGTAACCAGGAGCGGGTTGGTTGTACGTACCCGACACTGCATGATGAGTGCTCACGCGGTGACACCCTGCTACTCAATGACGGACACATCGTGTTGTGGGTGGAAGAGGTCGAGGGCACCGAAGTGCGTTGTCGTGTCGAGGTGGGTGGACCGCTTTCCAACAACAAGGGCATCAACAAGCAGGGTGGTGGGTTGTCCGCGCCCGCACTGACCGACAAGGATCGCGAGGACATCAAGTTCGCGGCCAAGCTCGAGGCCGATTACATCGCGGTGTCATTTGTGCAGGAGCCGGGCGATGTCGAGCTTGCTCGTCAGTTGCTGCGTGATGCCGGTGGTCAGGGGGGCGTTGTCTCCAAGATCGAACGTGCCGAGGCGCTGGACTGTATCGAGGATATCATCGATGTTTCCGACGTGATCATGGTGGCGCGCGGCGACCTGGGGGTAGAGATCGGCGATGCGGAACTGCCTGCGGTACAGAAGCGACTGATCCACCAGGCGCGCATCCAGAACTGCGTGGTGATCACCGCGACCCAGATGATGGAGTCGATGATCGAGAATCCGATCCCGACCCGTGCCGAGGTGTTCGACGTGGCCAACGCCGTGATCGATGGTACCGACGCGGTCATGTTGTCGGCGGAATCGGCTGCGGGCAAGTACCCGGCCAAGGCCGTCGAGGCGATGGACCGGGTTTGTCGCGAGGCAGAGAAACAGTCCTCTGCACGTCAGTCCGATCACCGCCTGCATACCGTGTTCGGTCGTGTCGACGAGTCCATCGCGATGGCAACCATGTATACCGCGAACCACCTGGGTGTGGCGGCGATCGCCTGTCTGACCGAGTCGGGTTCGACGCCGAAGTGGATGTCGCGCATTTCCTCGGGTATCCCGATCTACGCCTTGACGAACCGTGTGGGCACGCGTAGAAGAGTCACGCTGTTCCGCGGTGTATACCCCGTGAGCTTCCAGTTGGCGCACGGTGTGGATTCGCAAATGGCGAACACCGAGGTGATTGAAGAATTGCAGCGACGCGGTGCGGTGCGGGATGACGATCTGGTCATCATTACCAAGGGTGACCTTAACGGCGTCGCAGGCGGCACCAACGTCATGAAGGTGATCCGCGTCGGGGAGCATATCCTCCCCGGTAAAGAAACGAATTGAAGCAAACATCTATTAACACGTAAGGAGCATAACTATGGCACTGATTACTCTGCGCCAGCTGCTGGATCACGCGGCCGAGAATGACTACGGCCTGCCGGCTTTCAACGTAAACAACATGGAGCAGGTGCACGCCATCATGCAGGCTGCTGATGCCGTGAACAGCCCGGTAATCCTGCAGGGTTCCGCGGGTGCACGTTCCTACGCGGGCGAGCCGTTCCTGCGCCACCTGATTTCCGCTGCCATCGAGCAGTACCCGCACATTCCGGTTTGTATGCACCAGGACCACGGCGCTTCCCCGTCGATCTGCCTGCGTTCCATCCAGTCCGGTTTCAGCTCCGTCATGATGGACGGTTCCCTGATGTCCGACGGCAAGACTCCGGCCTCCTATGAGTACAACGTTGACGTCACCAAGACCGTGGTCGATATGGCCCACGCTGGTGGCGTATCCGTTGAGGGCGAGCTGGGTTGCCTGGGGTCGCTGGAAACCGGCGAGATGGGCGAGGAAGACGGCCACGGTGCGGAAGGCAAGCTGGACATGGATATGCTCCTGACTGACCCGGACGAGGCAGCTGACTTCGTTGAGAAGACCGGTGTTGATGCACTGGCTATCGCTATCGGTACCTCTCACGGTGCCTACAAGTTCACCCAGGAGCCGACTGGCGAAATCCTGCGTATCGACCGCATCAAGGAAATCCACGCGCGCATCCCGAACACCCACCTGGTTATGCACGGTTCCTCTTCCGTACCCCAGGATTGGCTCAAGATCATCAACGACTACGGTGGTGACATGGGTCAGACCTACGGCGTGCCGGTTGAAGAGATCGTCGAAGGCATCAAGTCCGGCGTTCGCAAGGTCAACATCGATACCGACCTGCGTATGGCCTCTACCGGTTCCATTCGTCGTCACCTGGAAGAGAACAAGAGTAACTTCGACCCGCGTAAATTCCTCAAGGAAGCTACCAACGCGATGTCCGAGATCTGTAAGGCCCGTTACCAGTCCTTCGGTTGTGAAGGCCAGGCTGACAAGATCACTGCGAAGTCTCTCGAGACCATGCAGGGCTTCTACGGCCTCTAACTCGTTAGTTCAGAACGTTTCGACGTGCTGAAAGAAGCGCCCTTCGGGGCGCTTTTTTGTGCTCCAGAGAAAACGGCTCGTCAGCGTTGGCAGTTGGGGCAATAGGTGCTGGTGCGCTGTCCAATCTGTTTGGCCTTGATGAGCGTGCCGCATTGTCGGCACTGCTCACCTTCGCGTCCATACACCATGAGTTCCTGTTGAAAGTATCCGGGCCTTCCATCCTGTTGTTGGAAATCGCGCAGTGTCGTACCCCCGCGCTCGATCGCATAAGCAAGAACGATCTTCACGTTCTCCACCAGGGATTGCAGGCGTGTCCCGGAAACCCGGTTGCATTTTCTCGATGGGTGTATGCCACTAAGAAACAATGACTCGGTCGCATAGATGTTGCCGACGCCGACCACGATTTTGCCGTCCATCAGGAGTTGCTTGATCGGCGACTTGCGTGTTTTCGCTTTGTTGAACAGGTAGTCGGCATTGAAGTCATCGGATAATGGCTCCGGGCCGAGTGAGGCGAGAAGAGGGTGCTGTTCGGGTGGTTCTTGTGTCCACAAAACGGCACCAAACCGGCGCGGGTCGCGCAGGCGCAGACACTGTTTGCCGAAGTGCAGGTCAATGTGGTCGTGTTTCTGTGGTGGCGTATCGGCCGGCAATACACGCAGGCTGCCGGACATTCCCAGGTGCATGATCAGGGTGCCGACCTGTCGTTCACCCTGGACGCATTCGATCAGCAGGTACTTGGCGCGGCGCCGAACCCTGCCGATATGCAGCCCGGGGAGAATGTCACCGATTTCCGGGACATCCCAGCGCAGCTTTTTTTGCCTCACAACCACGTTGCGAAAGGTCTGCCCCTCGAGATGGGGCGCTATGCCGCGTCGCGTGGTTTCCACTTCGGGTAGTTCGGGCATCAGGGTTGCTCCCTGAAATGCTTGGCCGGAAGACTGGCAATTCGGAAATAATTTTCGTCGATCAGATGGACCTGGTTTTTTACCAGGACATAACGGCGACCGGGCGGTACAGAGGCATCGCCAAAGTGGATCGCGTTGTCGTCGAAACTGATGCTGAGCACCGGTTGTTCCAGGCCGTATGTTTGCAGGGTTGCGGTATCAGCCTGGGTCTGCCAGTGAGAGGGGGCGTGCAACAGGCCCAGCAGCGTGCCAGCACGTTTTACCGCAGCGCGTTCGATATTCGGATGCATCAGCATCCAGCCTTGTGTATCGCGCAGTAAAGATAGCCGCAGGTGGCGGTCGCGGACCACACGGATCTCTTTGATCTGCATTGCATCTATTTGCAGCAGTGGGCGCGGTTCTTCCGCCGGTTGTTGGTTTAGCCACAGGAGCAGCGCGAGCAACAGTGCCAGCAGGAGATTGTAGCGATCCAGGGCCCTCATGCGCGTGCTCTAATCCAGCGAATCAGCAGTCCGGTGCCCAGGTACAACAAGGGCAATATGATCATGTGCAACATCGCCGCCAAGGCCGCGCGATTCTCGGACCAGTCGATGCTCAGGTCGTCTGTCGGCATCGCGGTGGCCAGGCGGTTATCGGTAAGCCAGTTGACCAAGCCCAGTGCCAGGATGCGGTTGCCAGCTTGGCCGATCTGCCCGTTGCGCACAAAGTCACTGTCACCGATGACCAGAACCCGTGCCTGTTCACGCTGCAGCGCGATCCCAAGGGATAGGGGGCCATGCCTTTCACCGTACAAAGGATTGCGCTGTGCATTGGCGTGAAGTGGGCCTGTTTCATTCCAGGCTTCGCTGCTGCTTGGCAGGCGCGAAGAATGTTCCCAGGCGTCACCGCCGCTCAAGGCGGTCGCGCCGTTCAGAACGGCATACTGGCGAGGAGGGTGTGGGAAGAGGCGCTTGGGAAAATCGCTCAACAGCACCTGTGTTATCGAAGCAAGGCCGCCGCGTTTGGCAGTTGGATCGATAACCTGGCCCGGTAGGCTTTCTACGTCAGCGAGTTTTTGCAGCGCCAGGGCATTGGGGCCTTCATGCATCCACAATACGCGACCGCCTTTCTGCAGGTATTGCTGCAGTAATTCTACCGTGCCAGCCGGATAATCCTGGCGGCTGCCGGGAATCAGCACCAAGGCGGCGTTGTGCGGTATTTGTTGGCTGGTCAGCGGGTTGAAGCCGACCACGCGGTAGCCCTGGTTTTCCAGTGCGGCCGCGAAAGCGCTCAAGCCGGTCCGGTCTTGTTCGTCGATACGCGCCTCGCCGTGCCCCTGGAAGGCGAGAATCCACGGCGAGCCCTGGCGGGAGAGGCGCTGGAGCGCCCGCGAAAGTGAGCTGCGATCGGGGGTACGCACCTGTTGCCGCCGTCCCATGCCCTCGATGATCAGTTCGCCATCCTGCTCAATGCCTTGTGCCCGCGCAAGATGGGGTTCCTTTTGAGGATCGACATAGCGCAGTTCCAGCTCGTTGTATTGCTGTTGCAGCGGTTGAATCAGCTTGTCGATGCGCTTGCGCAACAGCGGAAGTTCCGGCGCGTAGGCAGTAACCACCACGGGTCCTTCGAGTGCCTCCAACGTCTGCCGCAAAGACTCCGGGACCTGCGCGCTACGGGCCTGGATCAGTGGGGTATCGTAGCGAGCTGCCAGGTTGCCTGCAGCAACCAGGCAGGCCAGTGACAACGCGATGAATACCGGCAGACGCACCGGTCCGTCGTGGCGGGCGCTCCGTACCTGTGCCAGTCCGACGCCTGCGATCAGCAGCGGGGCCAGGATCAGCAGGAGGAAGTAGGCCAGGTCCGCCAATGACAGTGTGCCGGAAATAATGTTCTGCAGGTGCGGATTCAGGGCGAGCCAGTATCCGGCGGCTCGCGGGGGCAAAAAGGAATCCAGCAGCCAAAGCAACAGCAGTGTGCCAATGCTGGCCGCGAATGCCGCCGGTTGGTGGCGGCTGAAACTGGAGTACATGAGGGTCAGTGCGCTGCCGGCAAGCACCAGGAGTGACAGGCCGAGAGCACTGATAGCCAGGCGTTGCAGGTCGATCGGCAACCCGGCGATCAGCGACAGCGGTATCAACAGGCCAACAGCCAGCAAGAGCAAGGAGGCCGCTGCGTTGCCGGCCCATTTGCCCAGCAGCAGCCGGGTGGCGGAAAGTGGTGTGCTGAGTAGTACCTGCAGGTGGCCGTTGCGGCGTTCTTCGGCAATCGCGTGCATGCATAGCAATGGCGTGCCCAGCAGCAACAGGATGCCGAGCGAGTTGAGGGTGGGTGCGATGACCAGGTCATTGACCCCGAGGTCGGCGTTGGCGGCGATCAGTTGGGCCGAGATCTGTTGATAGGCATCGAGCTGCGCAAACAATAGCCAGGCCAGTATGCCTTGCACAGCGGCCAACAGTAACCAGAACGTGAGGTGATGCAGGTGGGCGCGCAATTCACGCCCGGCGATCAGGGCTATCATGACGGTTCACCCTGACTAAGTGACTGGAAGCGCCGGAGCAGTTGGTTGTCGCCGGGCATCCACAGGCGCAGGCCCCAGCCCTGACACGCCAGCTTTTCCGGCATGTGGGGAACCGCGTCGGCTGCGAGCTGCAACACGACCCGATGGCCGTCACGCGAATGTATGCCTGTCACGCCGGGTATGCGCAACAGGCTCGCATCGTCGGGTGGTGCGCTGAATTCAGCGACCATGTGCCGGGTAACCGGTGCTACCGGTTCATCGGCAACGATCCTGCCCTGCTCCAGGAGCAGCGCGCGTTGACACAGGATCTCGATATCGGCGAGCAGGTGGCTTGCAATCAGTACGGCGCGCTCGGGCGCCAATGAAGCGATCAGTTGACGCAGCTGTTGCGTCTGCAACGCGTCCAGCCCGGCTGTCGGCTCGTCCAGTAGTAGCACCTCCGGTTGGTGGACCAGGCAACAGGCCAGTCCCAGGCGCATGCGTTCGCCACCCGAGAGTTTATGGGCCAGGCGTTTCCGCAGATCGCCGAGATCAAATTGTTCGAGGGCGTGGTTTTCCGCCTGCGAATCAGCGCCATGCAAGCGCGCCGCGAAATGCAGGTTCTCACGCACGCTCATATCGTCGTAAAGCGGGGCGTGCTGTGGCAGCCAGCCGATATGGCGGCGCAGCGAGGCGTTCTGATGCAGCGCCTGCCCATCGATGCGTACCTCACCGGATTGGAGTGGCAGAACACCGGCCAACGCCGCCAGCACGGTAGACTTGCCGGCGCCATTGATGCCGAGCAGGCCGTGGACCTGGCCGGGACGCAGCTCGATTGATACATCTCGCAGGCGTGGCGGCAGGCAGAGTTCGGTGGCGCTTAGCATGACTTCCATCGTGTTGCAGATTATACGTTGTGGCAGCCGTTACAATACGCGCCATGAATTGGTTAGGCGTAGACACGGGCGGCACTTTCACGGATTTCGTGTGTGTTGATGGGCAGGGGAAGGTGCGCGTGCACAAGGTCCTGTCCACCCCGGATGCGCCGGAGCGGGCCATTCTGCAGGGTATTGCCGAGATGGAATTGGATGTGGTCGACCTGCGCGTGGTGCATGGCTCCACGGTGGCGACCAATGCGGCGCTTGAAGGCAAAGGGGTCCGCACCGTTTTCGTGACCAATCGCGGGTTTGCGGATCTGCTGAGTATCGGGCGGCAGAACCGTCGTGATTTGTACAGTCTGACGCCGCAGCAACCGCGGCTGCCGGTGCCGCCCGAACTGTGCCTGGAAACCGGTGGTCGGTTATCGAGCGGTGGTGAACTGCTGGAACCCCTTTGCGAAGACGATATCTCGGTGCTGGCCGATCAGCTCGAGCAGATCGCGCCGGAGTCGGTCGCGGTCAATCTGTTGTTTTCCTATCTCGATCCAAAGATTGAGCAGCGGCTGCGCGAAGCGGTTCCCGCCGGTTGTTTTGTCTCCTTGTCTTCCGAGGTGTTGCCGGAGATTCGCGAGTACGAACGTGGCATGGCGACCTGGCTGAATGCCTGGATCGGGCCATTGGTGGCAGGCTATCTGGCGCGCCTGGCGGACGGGCTGCCTGGTGTGGCGGTGTCTGTGATGCGCAGCTCGGGCGAGACGGTCAGTGCCGGGCAGGCGTCCGGGCAGGCGGTGCGGATGTTGTTGTCCGGGCCGGCAGGTGGGCTGGTGGGCGCGCAGCACGTTGCGGCGACAGCGGGGTGCAAAGAACTGTTGACCTTCGACATGGGCGGTACCTCCACCGACGTGGCGTTGATCGACGGTGACCTGCAGCTCACGACGGAAGGGTGCATCGGTGATTACCCGGTGGCGGTACCCATGATGGACATGCATACCATCGGCGCCGGCGGCGGCTCGATCGCCTGGCTGGATGCGGGCGGCATGTTGCAGCTGGGCCCGGAGTCTGCCGGTGCCGCTCCGGGTCCGGCCTGCTACGGCCTGGGTGGCGAGTTGCCGACCGTTACCGACGCCAACCTGTTGCTCGGCCGATTGCAGGCCTCCGCTTTTCTCGGAGGGGAGATGCAGCTGGACCATGCGGCCGCGGAAGCGGCCATGATGCCGATTGCCACCGCGCTTGATTGCGACGCGGTTGGCGCGGCACGCGCGGTGGTCGATGTCGCCAATGCGCATATGGCGAGAGCCTTGCGAGCGATCTCCATCAAGCGCGGCGTCGATGCACGCGGCTACACACTGGTGTCGTTCGGGGGTGCGGGAGGCCTGCACGTGTGTGAGCTGGCTGAGGAGCTGGAGATGCGATCAGCGCTGGTGCCCGTCGGTGGCGGTGTGTTGTCGGCCCTGGGGATGCTGGTGGCACGGCCAGGCAGGCAGCTCTCACGGACCCTGATGCTGTTGCTGGACGCAGAAGTCGAAACGCAGATCGCAGCCGAACTGGCGCAGCTGCGGGAGCAGGCGGAGCGGCAGTTCGCCGACGAGGGTGTGGCGGCCGCCGACCTGGTACCAAGTGCATCGCTGGATTTGCGCTACCGAGGCCAGTCTTACACGTTGAACCTGCCTTGGCTCGGTAGCGCCTCGGAGGCAGCCAAGGCCTTCCATGAGTTGCACGAGGCCAGGTACGGGCACCGCCTGGAGGTGCCCGTGGAGTTGGTCACCCTGCGGCTGGGTATAAATGCCCCGGGCAGCGGCTTCCAGGTTCCCCCAAAAAAAGCGGCTACGGATTCTGCGGAGCCAGAGCATTGTCTTCTGCCGGGCGGTACCCGCGTGCCGCTTTGGCAGCGGGAGTGCCTTCCCGTCGGCATCCGGATCCAGGGACCGGCGATCATCGCCGAGCAGGTCGCTACAACCTGGCTGGCTGAAGGGTGGTCCTGCGAGGTCGATGGGTACGGCAATCTGTTGCTCTTGCGTGCAGATTAAGGGTTACGCCTTTTGGGGGTATAATAAAAAGCTATGGTTTGTTCGGGAGATTTTCATGACGAACGGTTTGCTTGATTTGGCTTGGTGGCAGGTTCTGCTTGTTACCCTGGCGCTGACCCACGTGACGATTGTTTCGGTCACCGTTTTTCTGCATCGTGCGCAGGCGCATCGGGCCTTGACGCTGAACCCGTTGGTGTCGCATTTCTTCCGTTTCTGGTTGTGGATGACCACCGGCATGGTCACCCGCGAGTGGGTTGCGATTCACCGTTACCACCACGCGCGCTGTGAGACCGAGGAGGATCCGCACAGCCCCCAGGTGCTGGGGATCAACAAGGTGATGTGGGAAGGGGCGGAACTGTACCGCGAAGCTGCTGACAAGCAGGAACTGATCGAGCGTTACAGCCACGGAACGCCGAATGACTGGCTGGAAAAGCATGTGTACGCGCGCCGTTCGCTGGGAATCGCCCTGATGCTGATGGTCGATGTGCTGTTGTTCGGTGTGCTCGGCGCGGCCGTCTGGGCAGTGCAGATGATCTGGATTCCGTTCTGGGCCGCCGGCGTGATCAACGGGCTGGGCCATTACTGGGGCTACCGGAATTTCGCCTCACCGGATGCTGCGACGAATATCTCGCCGTGGGGGATCCTCATCGGGGGCGAGGAACTGCACAACAACCACCATGCCTTCCCGAGTTCCGCCAAGCTCTCGGCAAAGTGGTGGGAATTCGATATCGGGTGGATGTACATCCGTATCCTCTCCTTGCTGGGCCTGGCGCGGGTACGCCGGGTGGCGCTCAAGCCCCTGATCGACAGCGGCAAGGTCAATATCGACATGGATACGGTCAAGGCGGTGGTGGTGCACCGCATGCACGTGCTGGCCAACTATGCACGCGAGGTGGTCAAACCGGTGGCAGAGGCCGAGATCTGCCGCAGCGAGGCCCATTGCAAGAAGCTCGCACGCCAAGCACGCCGTCTTCTGAATGCCGATGAAAAGCGCCTGGACAGTGTCGCGCGTGCGCGTTTGCAGGAGATCCTGGACAAGAGCCAGGTGCTGGCCACGGTGCATCAGTATCGTGAACGTCTGCAGAATATCTGGGATCGGACCGCGACCAGCCAGGAGGCACTGCTACAGGCACTGCAGGACTGGTGCCGGGAGGCGGAATCCACCGGGATCAAGTCGCTGGAGGATTTTTCCCGTTCACTGCGTGGTTATCAGCCGGCCGGCTGAACGACAAACAGAGGGACAAAAAGAAACCCGCCGATGGCGGGTTTTCTTTTGCCACCCTGAAGGTGGAGGGCCGATCAAGTAACGATTACTTGATCTTGCCTTCTTTATACATGACGTGCTTGCGGGCGACGGGATCGTACTTCTTGATCTCCATCTTGCCGGTCATGGTGCGCTTGTTCTTGGTGGTGGTATAGAAGTGACCGGTACCAGCACTGGAATTGAGGCGGATTTTCTCGCGGACTGCCTTAGCCATGATCTACTCCTTATACCTTTTCGCCACGGGCACGCATTTCGGCCAGAACGGCATCGATGCCTTTCTTGTCGATAATGCGCATACCGGCGGTGGAAACACGCAGGCGCACGAACTTCTGCTCGCTCTCCACCCAGAAACGGTGGTGGTGCAGGTTCGGCAGGAAGCGGCGGCGGGTTTTGCGATGCGAGTGGGAAACGTTGTTTCCGCTGATCGGTCGCTTACCGGTTACCTGACAGACTTTGGACATGGTTAAAGCCTCAAAATACGTATGAATTCGTTGCTCCCGGGCGCGCTTGACCACAGGCCCGGGCTGAAAGGCGCGTATTTATAGCAGAAGTATCCTGCTCAAGCAACCGCGAATAGTGCTCAGATCATCCCCCGCTGGGCGAGCGAACAGTGCTCGCCGTCGCCGATCACGATGTGGTCGAGTACCCGGATGTCCAGCAGGGCCAGCGCATCGCGCAGGCGTTCAGTGATACGGCGGTCTGCCTGGCTGGGTTCAGCGATACCTGAGGGGTGGTTGTGGCTGAATATGATGGCCGCGGCATTATGTGCCAGGGCACGACGCACGACTTCGCGGGGGTGCACACTGGCGCCGTCGATGGTGCCGTGAAAAAGCTCCTCGTAGGCGATCACCCGGTGGCGATTGTCGAGAAACAGGGCAGCGAACACTTCATTTGGATAGTCACGCAGGCGCGCCATCAGGTAATTGACGGTGCGTTGCGGTGAATCGATGGTGTCCTGGCGTTGCAGTTGTTCGCGCAGGTGGCGGCGGCTCATTTCCAGCACGGCCTGCAGTTGGGCGTATTTCGCGTCGCCCAGTCCTGCGCCGCGGCAGAATTGCTGGCGGTTGGCGCCTAGCAGGGCGCGCAGGCTGCCGAACTCCCTGAGCAGGTCGCGCGCCAAGTCCACCGCGCTGCGCCCGGCGACCCCGGTACGCAGGAAGATGGCGAGTAATTCGGCGTCACTCAGGGCATGCGGGCCCAGGCCGAGCAGTTTTTCGCGGGGGCGTTCGCCCTCTGGCCAGTGTTTTATGGTCATATGGCTTCCTCCTTGAAGCGATGCCCAGTATAGCGATTTCCTCGTAGCCGCTCGCCGGATCGCCGGTTACACTTGCGGCATGACTTCGGACGTTAGTGATCACTACCGCTTGAGGGGGCGCCGTGTTCTGCTCGGCATCTCTGCTGGGGTTGCAGCTTACAAGGCCGCGGAGCTGGCGCGTCTGCTGGTCAAGACCGGCGCGCAAGTACGCGTGGTGATGACACCTTCCGCACACGAGTTCATCGGTGCGCAGACCTTGCAGGCGATCACCGGCGAGCCGGTGCGCGATGCGATCTTCGATCCCGAGCACGAAGCGGCCATGGGGCATATCGAATTGGCGCGCTGGGCCCAGGCGATACTGGTTGCCCCGGCGACGGCGGATTTCCTGGCAAAGTTGCATGCGGGCAGTGCTGATACCTTGTTGCATACCTTGTGCTTGGCCAGTGAGGCACCGTTGGCGGTGGCGCCCGCCATGAACGAGAAGATGTGGATGGATCCGGCAACTCAGGCGAACATGAAGGCGCTGCGCGAACGCGGGGTTCACGTGCTCGGTCCGGCCGCTGGCGAACAGGCCTGCGGTGATGTCGGTCCTGGGCGGATGCTGGAGCCGGGTGAACTATTGGTATCCCTGGTCGACATCCTGGGACGAGGGCGATTTTTCGGGCGCAAGGTGGTTGTGACCGCCGGGCCGACACGCGAACCGCTGGATGCGGTGCGTTTCCTGGGTAACCGCAGTTCCGGCAAGATGGGGTACGCGATTGCCGAGGCCCTGTTGCGTGAGGGTGCGGACCTGACCCTGGTCAGTGGGCCGGTCTGTCTGCCCGCGCCGGCCGGGGGGCAGCGGGTGTTGGTTGAAACGGCGTTGCAGATGCGCAACGTGGTGATGCAAGCGGTACCGGATGCCGATTTGTTCGTTGCTTGCGCGGCCGTTGCAGACTATCGTCCGCAACAGGTGGCGGAACACAAGATCAAAAAGACCGAGGACAGCCTGACCGTTGAACTGGTCAAGAACCCCGATATTCTGCGGGAAGTGGCGGCATTGCCACAGCGCCCGTTTTGCGTGGGCTTTGCGGCTGAGACTCGAAACCTCGAGGACTATGCCGAAAGCAAACGCCGGGACAAGGGAATTGAAATGATCGCTGCCAACCAGGTGGGTGAAAGCCAGGGATTCGAAGCAGACGACAATGCCTTGCTGGTGTTGTGGGAGGGCGGGAGCTCTACGTTGCCGCGACAACCAAAGTCCAGCCTTGCCGAGCAGCTTGTTTCATTAGTAGCAGACAGGATCGATGCACAGACTACAACTGAAAATTCTTGATGACCGTCTTGGCAAGGAGTTTCCTCTGCCGGACTATGCGACCGAAGGGTCGGCGGGCATGGACCTACGAGCCATGCTGGAGGAGCCACTGGAACTGCACCCCGGCGAGACCCAGCTGATCCCCACGGGAATTGCGATTCACATTGCCGATCCCGCGCTGGCGGCGGTGATCCTGCCGCGTTCCGGACTTGGTCACAAGCATGGCATTGTGCTCGGCAACCTGGTGGGCCTGATCGATTCGGATTATCAGGGGCAGTTGTTTGTCTCCTGTTGGAACCGCGGTAGCGATATGTTCCGGGTGGAAATCGGCGAGCGTATTGCCCAGCTGGTGTTGTTGCCGGTGGTTCGTGCGGTATTTGAAAAGGTCGATGAGTTCGACGAAAGTGACCGTGGTGCAGGTGGCTTCGGGCATTCCGGAAGGCATTGATGAAAGGTTTGAGTCTCGGCAAGAAAAAAGATGCTGCTACCGTGGGCGGCGGTTCGCCGGGCGGCGCCAAGGCCCCGGGTACGCCTTTATGGACGTACTTCCTGCCCGGCCCGGTGGTGGCGGTTCTGGTTATCCTGGCCTTGGGCCTGATGACGCTGCAGCTGACCGGGCAGGCCCGCGATGAGGTAAATGCCCGCAACGCGAAAGTCGTGGCGGAGGCAGTCAGTGCACGCTACGTCGGTGTCCTGGAGGGCCGGGCGGGGCAGTTGAGTTTGCTGGCGCAAAACGAACGTGTGCAAAAGGTATTGTCGGCCCCCGATCCCCAGGGGTTGCGGGAAGCCGCTGAGCAGGTTGCGGCCTTGTTGCCGGAAGTCATACAACTGCGTCTTTACTCGGTCGATCAGTTCAACGAAATCAAACCTGACCCACAAGGCGCTGCGCCTATGGGGTATGCCGGTGTCGACATGGTTCACCGGGCCCTGAAGGGGGCGGTCCCACCGGCAGAGGTTCACCAAATCACCGTTGGTGCCCCCTACCTGGCCATGGCGGTGCCCGTGCGTGCGAATGGCAAAGAAAGTGGCGCCTTGTTTGCGGCCTGGTCGGTTGATCTGTTGACACAGGTGATGGCTGAGGCGCCGCGCTTCGAGGGCGATTTGCAGCTGGTGCAGGGTGGTTCCGGGGGGCATGTTGTCGCCAGTAGCGGTCCGCTCGAGCTGTTGGTCAGCAGCGACGGTACGGTCGGCGTGGACGGCAGCATCTTGCAGCTGGTTTATTCCTACTTGCCCGGTGGAAGCGGCGATTTCGCTTTGCTGGGGGGGCTGGCCGCTGGTGGGTTACTTGCCCTGGGACTGGCGTTGTTTCTGCAAATTCGTATGCTCGGTCGCGATATGCGCCAGGACATGGCCACCGTGGTCAACCTCGGGGAAAGCATTGCCAGCGGAAAGCTGGGTGCAGAGCAGGGCGCGCGGGTGGCTGCTACCCGAGACGCGATCCTGTTGTTACGCGAATACGCCTTCAACGCCCGCAAACAGAACCGCTTGCAGGGGGAGGGGGCCGGCCAGGCGGCTGTAGCCGAGGCGGCGCAGGCAGCGCCGTCTCTGTCACCTGCGGCAAGAGCGCCGGCAGAGAACGTGGAGGTGGCGTCCTCGATCTGTCGTGCCTACGACGTTCGTGGTGTGGTTGGCGAGACGCTGGGCGCAGATGTTGCCTACGTGCTGGCACAGGCTTTCGCGGAAGAGGCGATAAAGAACAGTATCGAACAAGTCTGTGTGGCGCATGATGCGCGGCTTTCCAGTCCCGAGTTGTATCAGGCCTTCAGCGATGGCCTGGTTGCCCAAGGTATGAATGTTGTGCAGTTGGGGCAGGCGCCAGTGGCCCTTCCCTATTTCTACATGCACACCACCCCGGACAGCGCTGCCGTGGTCGTTACCGGTAGCCACAATCCGCCGGAATACAATGGCTTCAAGTTTTATCTCGATGGTATGCCGCTACATGGCGAAGCGTTACAGGCCCTGTGCGGGCGTGCTGGCCGTGGGGGGTTTGTTGCCGGAGCCAAAGGTCGCGTGGAACAGCGTGACATGCACGAAGCCTATCTCAATGCGGTCGCCGAGCAGACCCAGATCGGGCGTGGCTTAAAGGTCGTTGTCGACGGCGGCAATGGC
>Ga0180436_10003396_pt1 | contig 14647 bp, 15 predicted proteins | sample SS_ome_2_FD_132434 | JGI IMG/M metagenome (GOLD analysis project Ga0180436, IMG submission 132434) | Hypersaline lake sediment archaeal communities from the Salton Sea, California, USA - SS_3_S_2 metaG | ecosystem: Environmental > Aquatic > Non-marine Saline and Alkaline > Hypersaline >...
CGAAACCCGAATCCTGAGACCCGCATTCCCGCACCGCCATGCCAAGAGACGACTCCCTCCACAAGATCCTCGTCATCGGGTCGGGCCCCATCGTGATCGGACAGGGATGCGAGTTCGATTACTCCGGCACCCAGGCCTGCAAGGCCCTCCGCGAGGAGGGATACGAGGTGGTCCTCGTCAATTCCAACCCGGCCACCATCATGACCGACCCGGAATTCGCGGACCGCACCTACCTCGAACCCATTACCCCGGACGTAGTAGAAAAGATCATCCAACGCGAGGAGCCCGACGCCCTCCTGCCCACCCTCGGCGGGCAAACCGCCCTCAACACCAGCATGGACCTCTGGCGCAGCGGAACCCTCGAAAAACGAAAGGTCCGCATGATCGGCGCCGCCGCCGACGCCATCGAAAAGGGCGAGGACCGCCTCCGCTTCAAGGAGGCCATGGTCAAGATCGGCCTCGACGTCCCCCAATCCGGCGTGGCGCGAACCATCGAGGAAGCCCGGACCATCTCCGGGGAAATCGGGTCCTTGCCCCTCATCATCCGGCCCGCCTATACGCTCGGAGGCTCCGGGGGAGGCATCGCATACAACCGCGAGGAATTCGAAACCATCGCCGCGCGCGGCCTCGACCTCTCCCCCGTCACCGAGATCCTCATCGAGGAAAGCCTCCTCGGCTGGAAGGAATTCGAGATGGAGGTCATGCGGGACCGCCTCGACAACTGCGTCGTCATCTGCTCGATCGAAAACCTCGACCCGATGGGGGTCCACACCGGCGACTCGATCACGGTCGCCCCCGCCCAGACTCTGACCGACCGCGAATACCAGATCATGCGCGACCAGTCGTTCGCCGTGATCCGCGAAATCGGCGTCGAAACCGGCGGATCGAACATCCAGTTCGCCGTCCATCCCTCCACCGGCCGCCTCGCGGTGATCGAGATGAACCCCCGCGTCTCGCGGAGTTCCGCCCTCGCCTCGAAGGCCACCGGCTTCCCGATCGCCAAGATCGCGGCCAAGCTGGCGGTCGGCTACTCCCTCGACGAACTGCCCAACGACATCACCCGCGAGACCCCCGCCAGTTTCGAACCCACCATCGACTACGTCGTCACCAAGGTGCCCCGCTTCACCTTCGAGAAGTTCCCCGCCGCCGACCCCGTCCTCACCACCCAGATGAAGTCCGTCGGGGAAGCCATGAGCATCGGCCGCACCTTCAAGGAAAGCCTCCAGAAGGCCCTCCGATCGCTCGAAACCGGACGCTGGGGACTGGGCGGCGACCACCGGGATCCACCCCGCCCCGACCGCCGGGAGATCGAGCGCATGCTCCTCGTGCCCAACGCGGAGCGAATCTACTGGATCAAGACCGCCTTCCAGAACGGCTGGAGCGAAGAGGAAGTCTTCGAAGCCACCCAGATCGATCCATGGTTCCTGCGCCAGATCGAGCAGATCGCGCGCGAGAACGACAACCTCGCCGCCACGGACCTCCGGCGCGCCAAGCGCATGGGATTCTCCGACCGCCAGATCGCGCGCGCCCGCAGCGCGGCAGACGGCCCCGTCGTCACCGAGGACGACATCCGCGCCGAACGGCTCGCCGGGGGAGTCCGGCCGGTCTACCGCCTCGTCGACACCTGCGCCGCCGAGTTCGAGGCCTGCACCCCCTACTACTACTCGTCCTACGAAGACGAAAACGAGGCCCGCTCCACTCGGAAGAAGAAAATCGTCATCCTCGGAGGGGGCCCGAACCGCATCGGACAGGGCATCGAGTTCGACTACTGCTGCGTCCACGCCTCCTTCGCCCTGAAGGAACTCGGATACGAGACCATCATGGTCAACTCGAACCCCGAAACCGTCTCGACCGACTACGACACCAGCGACAAGCTCTTCTTCGAGCCGCTCACCCTCGAGGACGTCCTCAATATCTGCGACCAGGAACAACCCCACGGCGTCATCGTCCAGTTCGGCGGACAGACCCCCCTCAACCTCGCCGGCGACCTCGAACGACACGGCGTGCCCATCATCGGCACCTCCCCGACGTCGATCGAACTCGCCGAGGACCGCAAGTTCTTCTCCGCCCTCCTCGACAAGCTCGGCCTGCGGCAGGCCGAGGCCGGAACCGCGGTGTCCGAGGACGGCGCCCTCGAGGTCGCCCGGCGCATCGGCTACCCGGTCCTGGTGCGTCCCTCCTTCGTGCTCGGCGGCCGCGCCATGATGGTCGTCTACGACGATGCCGATTTGCGCCGCTACATGCGGGAAGCGGTCGACGCCGCCCCCGATCGCCCCGTCCTCGTGGACCGCTTTCTCGAGGGCGCCACCGAAGTCGACGTGGACTGCATCTCGGACGGTGAGACGACCGTGGTCGGCGCCATCATGCAGCACATCGAGCAGGCCGGGGTCCATTCCGGCGATTCCGCCTGCGTCATCCCTCCTTTCAGCCTCGACGCCGGCGTCCAGGCAAGGATCGAACAGGCCGCCGTCGAGCTGGCCCGCGAACTCGACGTCCGCGGCCTCATGAACATCCAGTTCGCGGTCAAGGACGAGGAACTCTACGTCATCGAGGTCAACCCCCGGGCCTCCCGCACCGTCCCCTTCGTCTCGAAGTCCATCGGCGTCCCGCTCGCCAAGCTCGCGGCCCGCATCATGGCCGGCGAAAAGCTCGCCGCGATGGGATTCACCGAACGCATCGTTCCGCCATACTTCTCGGTCAAGGAGGCCGTCTTCCCGTGGCCCCGGTTCCCGGGCATCGACATCGTGCTGGGCCCCGAAATGAAGTCCACCGGCGAGGTCATGGGAATCGATCAGGACCTCGGCATGGCCTACGCCAAGAGCCAGATCAGCGCCTTCAACCCGCTGCCCACCACCGGCAACATCTTCTTCTCCGTCAGCGACCGCGACAAGCTGCCCTCCATCCCGATCGCGGCCGGGTTCGCCGAACTCGGGTTCACCATCTACGCCACCGGCGGAACGCACCGGAAACTCCGCGAGGCCGCCGTCCCCTGCCGGCGGCTCTACAAGCTCGCGGAACGCAAACGCCCCAACGTCCTCGACATGATGAAGAACGGGGAGATCCACTTCATCGTCAACACCCCCAGCGGTCATGAGGCCCGCGCCGACGAAGTCACCATCCGCAGCAACGCCGTCGCCCACAAGGTCAGCCATTGCACCAACCTCTCCGCCGCCGAAGCCACCGTCCGTGCCATCCGCTCCCTCCAAAACCGCGAACTCACCGTCACCCCCCTCCAGGAATACCAGCAACCCCGGTGAACCGCCCCGACCCGGGAAATCCCGCGAAATCCAAAGCTTGCTGCAAATCGCCCGAGTTCCTGGACCGCGATGGCGGTGAACGACGACAAGGACCGATGACGGGGAGAAAGCTTCCCAATCGGCCCCCGTTGCCGCCGCTCCCGCCCCGGCGGAATCAACCGGCCGGAATCGACAAAACCGGTTGAATATCGAGAGAACCGCGCTCTATTCCTCCCGGCGCTTTCCCGGTCGGAAAGCAACGTGCAGCCTCCCGAGCCGGGAGCGTCTGCCATGCGTCATGAGTAGCAAGAGACAAAACAGAGCCGGCGGGTCGTTCAGCGGGTTCCTGACCGCGCTGGGAATTCTCGCCGTCTACCTCGCCCTCCAGCTCTGGGTGTTGCCCGCGGCGGGAGTCTCGACCTGACTCAGCGGCAGATGCGCCGCCCCGGTCGGGGCGGAACCCCGCGAAACCAAGGAAAACGAGAATCTCAAGGACGAGGAATGTGCACCTTGACATGGCGCCGAAACGGCGCCGCGACATTCGAGATCTTTTTCAATCGCGACGAGAAGAAGACCCGCTCCCGCGCCGAACCGCCCACCCTGCGCGAGGCAAGAGGGATGCGATTCCTCGCCCCCCGGGATCCAGACGGCGGAGGCACATGGATGCTGGTCAACCAGCGCGCCCTCGTGGTCTGCCTCCTGAACCGCTGGCACGAGGAAGCAGCGCCGGCTTCCTCCACGACCACCAGCCGGGGACGCCTCGTCTGGGACCTCGCAACCTGCGAGAACGTCCCGGCCGTCGCGGAACGCCTTCAATCGAGCGACCCCTCCGGCGCCCGCCCCTTTTCGCTGGCGGCCTTCGACCCCGTGGGACAGCGGGGATGGGATTGGAACGGGCGCGAGTTGACCCCCGTCCGGCTCGAAATGCCGGTCTGCTCGTCATCCTTCCATTTCGAGGAAGTCGCGGCAGCCCGGCGGGCGCGGTTCAACGATCTGCGATTCTCGGCCCGCGCCTCGAGGGATTTCCTCGAAGCCTTCCACTCCGACACGACCGGCGGCCCGAACGCCTTCACGGTGCGGATGTGCCGGGCCGACGCCCAGACGATGAGCCGCAGCCACCTGCTGGTGGAGGAGGACGCCGTGCGCTGGTCCTACCTCGAGGAACCCCCCAACCTCGAGGGCGAGCCGCGCCACGTCGTCGCCGAATTCAGATTGGCGGATTGAGTCGCCGCCGCACGCTGCCATCATGACGGGCATGCCCGCGCCGGATGGCCCGCTCCTCGACTGGATTGAGGAGTTCGGCACGTCGCCATGGCTCGTCGTGCTCGAACTGAACGGAGTCACGGGCGAACCGGTCCACATCTACCAGCCGGGCTTCCCATGGAGACAGGGAATCCGCGACCTCTGCCGCCATTGGAAACAGGCCTGCGAGATCGGCGCCCTCAACCGCGCCCGCGGCCCCCGGCCCACTCCGCTCCGCCGCCTCATGGCCGTGATCCGGCTCCACCGCCGCCACCAATGGTTCGAGGCCGATGACCTGATGCGCCCTCCTACCCATGCCTGACCCCCGGCCCGTTTTCCTCCCCCTCGAAAAACACCTGCCGGCCCTCGCGGGCCGCGGCTGGCGGGCCTCCCTGCGCAACGCCCTCGAAATACTCCTCGGAATCCGAAGCTGCCGCCTCCTCCTCGCGAAACTGGAACCCATGCTCGAATGCGGCAAGTCCGTCTTCGACGCCTTTCTCGATCTCTGCGAGGTGAAGCTCGACGCGGCCGGGGTGGCCGCCGCCATCCCCGCCACCGGTCCCCTCGTCATCATCGCAAACCACCCGTTCGGCGGCATGGATGGCCTCGCGGTCGCGGCCCTCGCCACCCGTTCCCGCCCCGACGTCCGGTTTCTCGTCAACGCCGAACTCCTCGCCCTGCCCGGCGCCGGCGATTATCTCCTCGCCCTCGAAATCCTCGGCGAGGATGGCGCCCCGCGCCGGAACAGCGCCTCGTTGAAACAAGCCGTCCGCCACCTCCGGAACGCCGGCGTCCTCGTCGTCTTCCCGGCCGGAGCAGTCGCGCACTGGCAATGGCGAACCGCCCGCGTCGAAGACCCCCCATGGCCGCTCCACGCCGCCCGCATCGTCCGCCGGGCGCGCGCTCCCGTCCTTCCCATCCGGGTCTTCGGCCGCAACGGCCCCCTGTTCCAAATCCTCGGCGCCTGCCACCCGATGCTCCGCACCGCCCTGATCTGTCGCGCCTTCCTTGCCATGCGAGGACACACCATCGCCTGCCGCGCCGGCCCCCTCCTCCCGTTCGCCGCCTTGCCCGAGAATCCGGCCGCCCTGAGCACCGCTCTCCGCCACGCCGTGGAATCGGTTCCCCCGAACTCGGGAAATTGATTTGCCGATTCGCCCGTCCCACTGTCAGACTTGGACCACATGAAACGCCTGATCCACGCCAATCTCCATTACATGGGCCAGGCGGTCACCCTCTTGGAATCCATCGACGACGGCCTCTTCTGCAAGGGCGGCCCCGCCTTCCACAACTCCTCCCTCGGCCGCGAGCTGCAGTTCCTCGCAAGCCATTCCGTCCACCACTTCGCCATGATCGGAGGCATCTGCCGGGCCCTTGAAGCCCCGCTCCCGGATGACTTCGGCGCCGCCCCCTCGACCATCCGGCATCGCGCCACTTGCGAGTCCTGAACCATGTCAGCCCTCGAAGAAACGTCCCTCCCGGACCGCGCCCTCAGCCCGATCGCCGACGGCGCCAACCAGTCCCACGTCCGCCGCGAGATCGAATCCCTCCGGCGCCACAACGCCCTCCTCGCCACCCAGGGAGGCCTCGAAGCGTTCCTCGCCACCGCCGACACCATCCCGGCCGTCCTCCACGACATCGGCCGCCTGCGCGAAATCTGCTTCCGCGCCGTGGGCGAGGGCACCGGCCGCCCGCTTGACCTCGACCGCTTCGACCACACCTACCTCCACGTCTTCCTCTGGGACTCCAGCCGCCACCGCGTCGCGGGCGCCTACCGGCTGGGCCCCACCGACCTCCTCCTCGCGGAATACGGCCCCTCCGGCCTCTACTGCTCGACCCTCTTCGACTTCGAGCAGCCGTTCCTCGACCACCTCACCCCGGGGCTCGAACTCGGACGCAGCTTCATCGCGGGGGACTATCAACGCTCCATGGGAGCACTCCACGCCCTCTGGAAGGGAGTCGGACGCTTCGTGGCCCGCGCCCCGCGTTATGCCCGCCTCTTCGGACCCGTCAGCATCAGCAAAACCTACACCCCCATCTCGCGCAACCTCATGGTGGGATTCCTCCGCGAAAAACGAAAAGACCCCTCCCTCTCCGCCCTCGTCCGGCCCACCCGCCCTTTCGAACCCGAGCTGCCCGGCGGCATCAGCCCCCGCCTCGAAGACATCAAGCAAGTCTCGGCCCGCGTCTCCGAAGTCGAACCCGACGGAAAAGGCGTCCCCGTCCTGCTGCGGCACTACCTCAAACTCAACGCCACTTTGCTCGAGTTCAACGTCGACCCGCAATTCTCAAACTGTCTCGACGCCCTCCTCATGGTGGACCTGCGCCGCGCCCCAGCCGCCATGGTCCGCCGCTACCTCGGCCCCGACGCAGCCCGCCTCCTCCGCACCGAGGCCGGATCAAGTCCGAGCCCCTGAAAACCAGACCTTTGCGATTGAGCTTTGCCCAAGGATGACTAGATGAGGAGGTGTGATCTACCTCCGCCTCATGGGCCGCCTCGCGCTGGGCTTCCTCACTTACCTCGGAGAACTCGCCAGCCTCGTCGGACAAGTCTGCGAGTCGATCTGCCGCGGACGACGACGATGGCGCGAGTTCTTCGAACAGGTCGCCGAGATCGGATACCGCTCGCAGCCCGTCGTCATCGTCACCGGCGCCTTCACCGGCGCCGTGCTCGCCGCCCAGTCCCTCTTCCAATTCTCCCTCGTCGGAATGGAAACGCTCGGCGGCGCCCTCGTCAGCGTCGCCATGTTGCGGGAACTCGGACCAACCATCACCGGGCTCATGCTCGCCGGCCGCGTGGGCTCCGCCATGGCCGCCGAAATCGGAACCATGAAGGTCACCGAGCAGATCGACGCCCTCCGGTCCATGGCCGTCCACCCCATCGATTTCCTCGTCACCCCCCGCCTCCTTGCGATGCTGCTGTCGATTCCTCTCCTGATCTCCGAATCCGCGGCCTTCGGCATTCTGTCCTCATACTTCGTCGGGGTCTTCACCTTCCGCGTCCCGGCCGCCTATTGGAACGACAACGTCGAGCACTACACCGACATGTCCGATATCACGATCGCTCTCATCAAGGGCGTCGTCTTCGGGTTTCTGATCGTCATCATCTCCTGCCATCAGGGGTTGCGCGCCAGCAACGGCGCCGTCGGCGTCGGCCGGGGCACCACCGACGCCATGGTCTTCTCCTCCCTCGCGATCCTGATCTTCAATTTCTTCCTCTCGCTGTTGATGCAGATCGTCTTCCCGGCCAGCTTCGTGCCTCAATAACGACAGCCTCCCTTTGACAGGCCGCCCCCCGGAGGCTACCCGTCCGGCATGAAACAGGCATTCTTCCGGCCCGCCGCCCTCGCGGCGGGCCTCGTGATCTGCGCCAACCACTCCGGCTGTGCCGAAAACAAGGAAAATGACACGAAACCCGCCATGAAAACAGCTCCCCATGCCCCGGCCCAGCCAAACCGCCCGGTCAAAAAATCCGATCAGGACTGGAAAAAAATCCTCACCCCGGAGCAATACCGCATCCTGCGCCGCGCCGGAACCGAACCCCCCTCGGGCCCCGTCTACAATGAGTTCAAACACCAAGGCGAAGGAACCTACTACTGCGCGGGCTGCGGCGCCGAGTTGTTCAGCTCGAAGGAAAAGTTCGACGCCCGCTGCGGGTGGCCCTCGTTTTTCAACCCCTCCCGGCACAAGAACATCAAAACCGTCCCCGACCCGGACGGCATGCGCGTCGAAGTCCGCTGCAACGTTTGCGACGGCCACCTCGGCCACCTCTTCGAAGGCGAGGGATTCAATACGCCCACCGACAAGCGTTACTGCATCAATGGCACCGTCCTCGTCTTCGTGCCAAAACAAAAACACCCCAAACCGCTGCCCGCCGACCCTCCCCGCCAGAGTCCCTGAAATCCGGAACTCGTCACAAATGCGCCAGGTTTTCGGGGCCGCCATCTCGGTGAACGAGAACGGCGACCAGAGCGGATGACGAGGGGCGCTTCAGTTCTGGACCGCCATCGGGGAATCCCCCGCCTCCGCGGTCGCCGTCATCGGCGCCTCCCCGGCCGCATAGCGATAGTGACCCACGATCTGATACTTGAACAGGTCGTCCTCCCACTCCGGTCCGGCGCCGATGTTGTGCACTACCCACTTCTCGTCCTTCCGCATCCCCGGCCCCGGCACCACGATCCCGATGTGACTCGCCACGTGCTTGTCCGAACCAAACGGCAGACGCCACGCCACCACATCGCCATACTCGTAGTCATCTATGGCGCGACTCGCCGGAAGCTCCTTCCCGTACCGCGAGAAAAACCTCTGCAGGTTTGGTATCCGCCGGTGATCAATGTTGCTGTCCGGCTTCTTCAACTTCCAAAGCTGGGGATACAGCCGAAAATGCCTGCGCATGTCTTCATGCACAAGCTGCTGTAAATCAACCCCCAAGGCGCGGTAACTGCGGATCACCAAGTCGGAGGAAATCCCCTTGTCGGACGGAAGATCCCCCCCGGGATACTCCAGATCGTAATACCCGGGATCATAGGATACCTCGGCCCGCGTCCGCGAAAGCGCCGCCGCCGCCAACTGCTTGCTGAAATCCCCGGACGCGCTCAATTCCTCAATCGCACGAACCGCGTTCGTCTCGCTCGCCCGCGCCTGCTGCGCTTTCAAAAATGGAACCAACGGACGAATGTAACAGCACCCGATACCTGCCGCCAGCAGCAGCAGCAACCATCCTCCCAGATGGTTGCAGAGTCCCCTGCCTCCACCCCTGCCCTTCCTTTGCTTGCGCCGTGGCGAGCCAAGGTAGTCGATCGTTCGCAGCTCCAACATACGCCCGTAAATCCAGACACGATGAGTGTATCCACGAACCCTTACGCATTGCGAGTAAAATTATTAAGTTTTGCTGAATTTCTTTATAGATTTATTGCCATCGGATGAACACCCGAACTACCCTCGGGCAGGCGGTTTCATCGCTGTGGGTGGGGCGATGACGCGCATTCCCTTGATTGCACCCACCCGTTGGACCGCCTTAGGGTGGGGACGTGCCGAATCTCCCCGAGGCCAACCCGCTTCCGGACCGGCCTCCCGTCTACCTGAAGGGAGGCAACGTCGTGATGGCCTCGCCGCTCGATGTCAGGGAGACCTGCTTCGCGATCCCTGCCATGCGCGCCCTCCGGCAGGCGCGACCCACCGCCACCCTCGCGATCCTCACTCCCGCCTCCCTCGAACCACTTTGGAGAACCCTCACCGGCATCAATCATTTCCTCGTGTATCCGGACGGGTCCCCGGCCCGCCGAATCGCAACGCTCTTGAAGAAATGCCCGGTGCGGCTGGAATCTTCCTTTGCATGGCAGGCGGGCAAGGCCGCCCGCGCCTTCGCCAGGGCACGCCTCCCCCAGCGTCTCGGATACGATCTTCCCGGGTTGCGCCGCACCCTCACGGACCGCTTTCCCGCCCCGTCCAAGACGGGCCCCGGCTGCCACCGCGTGCGGTTCTACCTCGCCGTGCTCAAGCGCCTCAAGATCGATCCCTACCGCCCGGAGAGCTTCGCCACGCCGCGGCGCGGGGCCCCGCCGGTCCCTCCCCGCGTGGGCCTTGTTCCCGATTCGGAACTCGGCCCCGCTTACCAGTGGAGCCTCGATAACTTCGAATCACTCGCCAGCTTGCTTTTCGACGCCCGCGAGCTGCAACTCGAGATCCTCGCGCCGCCCCAAACCAACACCCGGGCTTCCCGGCTCGCCGACTCCCTCCGCGCCCCGAACCTCCTCCCGTTCACGCCCCCTCCCGACCTTCGATCGTTGCTCGGCGCCCTCCGTCAATGCTCGGTGGTGGTCGCCAATGACGGCTTGGCCGCCCACCTCGCCGCTCTTTCCGGAATCCCCGTCGTGACCCTCTTCGGGCCGGGGGACCCCGTTGCCACCCGGCCTCTCGGCCGCATGCACACCGTCCTCTCCGAATACCGCGAATGCAGCCCCTGCCGGCAGCCGCTCTGCCCGCTCCGCGACCATCGCTGCCTCCGCGACCTCTCCCCGCAACGGGTCCTCGCCGCCGTCCAATCCCACCTCGACAGCCACTAATCGAGAACGTGCTCCAACAAAATACCCTGCAGTGCGCAGTAGAACTGGCTCCGAAGAAACGCCGAACGCTTCGCCTCCGGAAACATCTCAAGATCCGCGCCACCCTGCAACCCGCCGAATCGATACCGGGACTCGAGCGCAAGGCGGGCCTGGTTCAGGGCCCCATACCAATCCGCCCCCGCCTCCCGCCTGATGAAGACGTCTCCCGCCGGCGCCTCCTCCCCCTGCGATGCACCGCGCTGCGCCTCGCGAACCGTTTCCGCCACGTGCTTCAACTGCCCCGAGAAGAACTCGCGCAGTTCCGGAATCACGAGGTCCGCCCATTGGGATTCGTCGTCCATCAGCACCCCGAGCTGTTCAGAAAGGTGATCCGGCCCCCCGACGAGCGCATCGGGGGCGATCTGTTCAAGCACCAGCCAGTCGGCGGCGGTTTGAACCTCGATCCGCAGTCCCCCCTCCAGCGTCGGCAGCACTCTCATTCGCATCTCTCAAGGCTCGCCTGCAACTGGAACCCGTGAAGTTGTTGCACGTATAGTTCCGCCCGCTCCCGCTCCCCGGTCCAGACGAGCGCCTTGCCGGTGTTGTGAACCGTGAGCATCAAGTGCTCCGCCTTCTCTCGCGGATAGCCGAACACCTTCTGGAACACCTTCACCACGTAATCCATGAGATTCACCGGATCGTCAAAGACAAGCACATTCCACGTCCCCGCAAGCTCCGCGGACTCTTTCTCCTTCTTCTTCGTGACCGTCGACCCGCTGCTCATCAGTCAATCCGCCGCGATCATACCCGGCCCGCGCCGGTTGGCAACCTACAGCTCGGCCGCTTCCCGCACCGGCGGGTCAACCCACTTGCCGTGCTCCCGAATCAGGTCGATGAGCCTCTCCACCGCCTCCTCCTCCGGAATGTGGCGCCTCACGGGCTCCCGGCCGACATAGAGATTGACCCGGCCCGGCGCCCCGCCCACATACCCGAAATCGGCGTCGGCCATCTCCCCCGGACCGTTGACGATGCAGCCCATCACCGCGATCCGAACCCCCTTCAGGTGACCCGTGGCTTCCCGAATCCGTTGCGTGGTCGACTGCAGGTCGAAAAGCGTGCGCCCACAGCTCGGGCAGGCCACGTAGTCCGTCTTGAATATGCGCGCCCCCGCCGCCTGCAGGACGTTGTAGGCGAGACGCAGACTCCGGCCCGGCTCTTCTTCCCCCTGCACCATCACGGCATCCCCGATCCCGTCGCAAAGAAGAGCCCCCAGATGACAGGAAGCCGTCAGAAGATTCTCAAGGAAATCCCCCCCCGCCGGTTCCAAGGCGTCCTTCAAGAGGATCGGATGCCGCTCGTCAACACCCACCGCCAGCAAACGAAAAGCCGGAATGACGCCCATCCCGATCCCGTCCCGCACCGTCACCATCACCGGCTCCTCCCTCCCGTTCAGCCGCAAAACCGCCTCCCGGTCCCGCGGATCAATCTCCGCCACCCCGCTGTCCTCCATGACGATCTCCGGCTTGTAATCGCCCAGACGATCCAGCTTGGGCGCCAGAGCCTCCCAGACCGGCCGCCTCGCAACAACCCGCACTTCACGATCCCCTCCAACCTCGCACCCCCCCGCTCCAACCACCGAACTCCCCCGCCGCCGGTACGAAAACGGATCCCACCGCGGCTCGATCGCCCCGACCGGATCGCCGGAGAATCCGCCGCCCGCTCCCCTGTCCTCGGCCCCGCCGCCCGCCCCGGCCACAAACCTCGCTGCCAAAGCCCGGGCCACCGGGATCTCGTGAATCGAGTCCTCCGTCAACGACACCCGAATCGTGTCGCCAATCCCGTCCGCGAGCAGCGAACCGATCCCGATGGCGGATTTGATTCTCCCGTCCTCGCCTTCCCCGGCCTCCGTCACCCCCAGATGAATCGGATAATTCCAGTCCGCCCCCTCCTCCGCAAGCCGCGCCACCAGCAACCGGTACGCTTCAATCATCACCTTCGGGTTGGAGGCCTTCATCGAAAAGATGATCTCGTGATAGCCGCACTCCCTCGCCATCCGCGCGAACTCGAACGCGCTCTCCACCATCCCGCGCGGCGTGTCACCATGGCGGTTCATGATGCGGTCCGACAACGATCCATGATTCGTCCCGATCCGCATCGAGCGCCCGAGTTCGATGCAACGCTCCACCAGCGGCACGAACTTCTCCCTGATCCGATCCAGTTCCGCCTGATATTCGGCGTCGCTGTATTCCCGAATCTCGAACCTCTTCTTGTCCGCATAATTGCCCGGATTCACGCGCACCTTCTCCACCCACTTCACCGCTTCCAGGGCGGCATCCGGCTTGAAGTGGATGTCCGCCACCAACGGCACGTCACAACCCGCGCCCCGGACCCCGTCGCGGATGTGCCGCAGGTTCTCCGCGAACTTCCGCGTCTGCGCCGTGATCCGCACAATCTCGCACCCGGCCTCCGCCAGCCCCAGAACCTCCCGCACGCACGCCTCCGTGTCCCGGGTGTCCGCCGTGATCATCGACTGCACCCGGATCGGGTTCTTCCCCCCCACCCCGACGCCGCCCACCATCACCTCCCTCGTCACGCGCCGTCGCGAGTCCAGCAGATCGCCGCAGTATCTCAGTCCAGCTCCACAGTCCATCAACGCCGGTTCTATAACCCGATTCCGCCCACTCCGCAACGGCTCCCGCCACCCCGTCGGGGAATCGCCCCGGCCATCCGTGAAATCCGGGATTCCGGAAGAAGGCCTTTCCCGGCGCCGGGCGCCCCCCACCCCGGCCCGAAGCGGACCTTGTGCCCAGCCCGGGGATGACCTATGTTCTCCCCGAGATGCGCCTCCGGTTCGCCCCGCCGACTGTCTGTTCCCTGCTCCTCACCTCCCTCCTCGCTGCCACTCCGGCCGAAGACCGGCCCCAACCAACCGACTTCATCCGGGTCGACGAGGACCAAAGCGCCGCCCGCCTGCAGACCGCCATCACCCGCTACGACAAAGGCCCCGTCACGGTCGATCTCCTCGGCGCCGTCCATATCGCCGACCGCTCCTACTACGATCGGCTCAACAAGGCCTTCGAACATTACGAGGTCGTCCTCTTCGAGCTGATCGGCGGCGAGCGCCTCGTCGACGGAAAGTTCCCCGCTGACACAAGCCTCAACGACCCCGAAATCCGCTCTCTTCATGAACTCATGGCGAGGATGGCCGCCTTCCTCCAACTCACCCGGCAACTGGAGGTCATCGACTATTCCAAAACCAATTTCATCCATGCCGACCTCACCCTCGAAGAGTTTGAAGAACGGCAGCGGCAAAACGACGAATCAATTTTCGGATTCGCCCTCGCCGCCACCCAGAACGCCCAGAACAAGGGCCTCGCCACCCCCAACCTCGCTCGCATGCTCGCCGCCCTCCTCTCCGGAAACTCCAACGCCCTCAAACTCGAAATGATGTCGCAACTCGGCTCCGGCGACGACCAGATCGCCGCCCTCGCCGGCGAAAACGTCATCATCTCCGACCGCAACCGCAAGTGCCTCGACGCCCTCAATCAACAAATCGCCTCCGGAAAAAAACGCATCGCCGTCTTCTACGGCGCGGCCCACTTCCCCGACTTCGAAAACCGCCTCCTCGAGGAGGGCTTCGCCAGATCCGGTCAGAGATGGCTCACCGCATGGAACGTCCCCAAACCCGAAAGCTAATGAGGCGGGGCCTCGGACCAGGCGAGATGTAGGAGGGTAGTTTGTGCGCTGAGGATGGTCTCGGAGCGCCGAGGCCCCGCCTCATTAGTTAAACGGCCGTCCGGCCTTCGGAGTGGAAGGGAGGGAGGGGCGGTGTCCGGCCAGGCGGCGCGGCAGCTTCGGTAGAAGGAGCCGGAATTAAGCCCACTCGGGGCTGGTATCCTCCGCGAACGGAGGTAACAAGAGCCCAACCGGTCAACCACTATTACTTCTACGGCGTCGACAAGGACTTCGGGCCCTTCTTTCTGAAGTTCTGCTCCTGCTTTGCCTACCCCGCCAAGCTCTGCATCAACGGGCACGAATACCTCAAACGCCAGCTCGCCAAGCGCGGGATCGGCTTTGAGGCTCTCGACAACGGCCTCTTGAGCTGCGAGGAGCCGGCGTGCGCCC
>Ga0180436_10003401_pt1 | contig 14632 bp, 10 predicted proteins | sample SS_ome_2_FD_132434 | JGI IMG/M metagenome (GOLD analysis project Ga0180436, IMG submission 132434) | Hypersaline lake sediment archaeal communities from the Salton Sea, California, USA - SS_3_S_2 metaG | ecosystem: Environmental > Aquatic > Non-marine Saline and Alkaline > Hypersaline >...
AATATCCTGTCATGTATGATAAGTTCCAGCTTCGAAGAAAGTATATAATTGAAATGCTGGGTATTAAGCAGTGAGAATATGAGGCTGTTTCCATAAAAAATATTGGTAATCGCTTCTAACGCTGCCAGGCCCGATACACCCAGGACCGATAAGAGTATATAGTCTTTTTTGCTCCTGGCCAGATAAAATATAAGGGGAAGAAGTATCATTATTGGGAAAAACCTCAATGCAATAGCCACTGCCAGCACCAGGATAGACCAGTATTTCCTGTCTTTCTTTGCCAGAAGCAGTGCTATTATAGTAACAAACACCCCTATTATGTCATGCCTGGCAAATATATAAACCACAAAGATGACAACCGGGTTAAACATCCAGAACCTGAAGACATTCAGCCGGCCTTCTGCATTGTCGTCAAAAGACAGCCTCAGGATAAAGAACATGCACAGAAGGTCGAATATGAGGTATAGTCCCTTGAAAAGGGCCAGGACCGTAAATACATTGTAGCCGGTTATAAAATTTATCCAGGAAGTCCATGTATTCTCATCCAGCAATATAGAGGAATATTCGCTTACTGCGGGCACTATGGCATTTATTATAAAAAGATAGGCGCTATGGATGGCATGAGTTAATATCTGGTAGAAATCTGAAGCAAAATCACCTGCAAATACCGCCTCTGCCGCCCTCTGATAGGTTGACAGCAGGTCCCTCTGGAAAAAGAACGGGAGCATCATAAGCCTTATCAGCATCCCTATCAGGAAATACTTATAAAACCTCCGGGAGAGCCCTGGATCATTATAAACGGCCGGCGTGAGGAGTCCCCTGCCTATATGGCTGAAAAAGACCTTTGATCTATTCATTACTGTTTATTTTCCCTGATCCTTTCTTTGCTGGTGCGGTAAAAAGGCATGCTTATGATTATCATGGCGATGATCCCCAGGGCCACCGTAAACAGGAGCACTACCAGGTGATAGCTGAATCCGACTATAATTGATATCTCCTCCGAAAAGCCCAGGATCACGAATGCCAGGGCGAACGCCCCCTGATATGTGCCGAACCCGGCCAGTGCATGTGTGGGCAGGACTGCCGATATCTCTGCCGCAATGGTGGCCAGGAGTATCACCCAGTAATTAAGGTCGCTGAAACTGTATCCCATGGGCGCCAGTATGGCATGGATGATAAGATAGTAGCTGGTGAACTTTAACAGCCTGGTGACAATGGATGACAGATATACTTTCCAGTATATCCTCCTCCCCCTTATTATCTTCAGGTTATTATTTATATCCAGGACCTTGGAGTAAATACGGTATATGGGCCTGCCTTCCTTCACTTTAAACTTCTCCAGGAGCTTCCTGTATACGATAAGGATCATATCTATGATATTGGACAGGAAAAACAGTATAATAAGCGATACCGCCAGCAAAGCTACTGATATAAGTATGACCGACGCCGATGATATGGAATAGGTATTTATTCCTACTATGATTATTGAAATAAGTATTATGGAAAATACTATCACCAGGTCGAATATCAAGACCACCATCAGGGTGGAGACGCCTATCTCCAGGGGAAAATGGAAGCGGCTGGTAAGCACATATATATAGGAAAGCTCCCCGGTCCGGGCAGGAAGAACCATATTGAATGCATTTCTTATCATGGTCACCAGGAACATGTCTCCCATGCTGATCCTGTCAGAGCCTACCAGTATATTCTTGCGGTAGGCCCGGAAAAGATTGCTGAGGAGCATTATGGCCAGGGCTGCTATCAGCGTAGGCCTGTACATCCCCAGGAATGCAGACTTGATATCGGCAATATCCACCTGGTTGAGTAGGTAGTATACCAGGAAAGCACCAAAGCTTACCACTATCACTATATTTACTATCCTGAATACTAATTGCTTTTTACTTTTCTGCACGTCTCCTGTTTCATCCATATTCTTATCCTGCTTTCCAGGCTTATTTGCGGCTGACATAATTTGAAATATATCTTGCTGTCTTTCCCGGACCGCTCCGGAAAAGATGATATAGAAATTTTCTAAACAAATATGTTCTTCCTTTGGGATTATCATCTATCCCTGCAGCAGCATCGCTGTCTTTTCTTTCTTTCAGGGCGCTTGAGACAGGATCTTTGCAGAATGTTATGATGGGACGGCAGACTTTATCCCAGGAATAATCCCGGGAGACTGCATTTATATTCCTTACACACTTTTTGTAATATTCCTTATCTCCGGCAAGCCTGAGTATGGCATCTGCAAGCTCCTCTGGCGAGTCTTCCATGACAGTCAGCCCCAAACCTTCCTTATCTATCATATCGCTCAGGCTGTCACCTTTTGTGGATATGATGGGAAGGCCTGTCCACAAATAATCAAGGATCCTGGTCCTGAAGGAGAACCGGGTCTCTATATGCATGGGATGGGTTATTATACCTATGTCTGATTCCAGTAAATAGTTCTGCCTCTCTTCATAATCCACCCATCCAAAATTAAAAAATATGTTCTCTCCTGACAATCCAAGCTTTTTTGCCAGAGAGACTGCTTTATCTGCGGCATCAAATCCCCTGACCTCAGGATTAGGATGTTTTACCCCCATAAAGAATAGCTTGATATCCTTCCTTTTTTGTCTGACCAGGTCCATCGCCTTTATCAGGGTAACCGGATCAAACCAGTTATATATGCCTCCGCCCCATATGATGACTATGTCTTCTTTATCAATACCCCGGACCTTGCCCCTCAATACATCCCTGGTGTGCAGGGGCCTGCTTTCCGGAAGTCCGAAAGGGACTACATCTATCATCTTCCTGAGTGAGGGGTCCTGCTTGTAGGAGTATGGGTTTACCCTGTTTAATGCTGCCAGCATACCCAGCCAGAAATCCCTCTGCCGCTCTGATGCGCAGATAAAGAAATCGCCGTAATAGAACTGCTCATTGAAGATATTGTATATGGACCTGAACACCTCCAGCTGTTTTGTTATAGGTTCATCCTCATATTCTGCCAGGGTTGCCAGGTTATATGGGTCGTATATGTCTATTATCAGGTATTTGCCGGAGTCTTTGATGCTCTGGTATTTTGCAAATGTCATGCCGCCGCAGAGGATGATGTCACTACCCTTTATTAATTCCCTCAGCTGCCCGTCGTCGGCAAATGACCGTATGCTGAAATCCTGTTCCGCAAGACCGGTCTTATTGGGCGCTGCCAGGGTTACCTCCATATGCTCCGAAAGCACTCTGGCAAAATTCCACACCCTTATAGCAGGCCCTGCCATCTCCCTGGAAAGCACCTCGCTGGATATTATCAGCAATCTCCTCCTGATGGATTTCTCAAATACCTGGTATATCCCCAGTTCCCTGAGGATGTCTATCTGTCTTTTCTGGTAATCGGGATCGGGCGAGACTGCCAGGAATTGCCCTTTAAAATATGTAAATATTGCCTTGTCATCTCTTTTCCTGTGGTCCTGTATCCACTTCCTCTTACTCACCAGACTGTCCAGGTCATCATAAAAACTCCGGGCAGCAGCCAGCGAGCTTAATGGCTCCGGATCTATGTTTATACCGGCAGCAGGCTCATCTTTATTGGGCCCGGAAAGGTCGTAATAATGCATATAATCAAAATCCACATCCACAAAAACCCTGTTGAATATGTTTGCCAGCGTGCCGGATAATGCCCGGGAAAGATTGATATCGTCATAATTCTTGAAAACCGAATACAGGGAATTTCTTTCCTTGAGGAACCTCAGCCTGTCTTCACTGAATATCCTGGAAGTGCCGTGATGCTGATGATATACGATTGAATCAGGCGCAAATATGACTTTATAGCCAAGCACCCACAGCCTCCACCCCAGATCCACATCCTCATAATATGCAAAAAAATCTTCATCGAAACCGCCGGCCTCCAGAAAGACTTTTTTATTTATCATCATGGCGCCGCCGTTTACAAAAGGCAAAAATTTTGGGATATTATGGTCATCATCTTCCGAACTTTTGCCATAATCTATCTGGAAACCCTTGCCCTCAAAATTTATCATGCCGCCTACAAAATCAAGGGACTGTCCATCCATTGAGAGCACTTTTGACCCGGATGCCGCTATTTCCCTGCTTTTGTATATAGGCTTCAGGAGTCCGGTCAGCCATCGGCTGTCAACCCTGGTATCATTATTCAAAAATGCAATATAGTCTCCGGCAGCAGCCCTGGCGGCCTGGTTATTGGCCCTGGCAAAACCCAGGTTTTTTTTATTGCGGATTATCTTTATAGAAGGATATTCTTCCTGGATAAACTCAACAGAACCGTCCCTGGAGCCATTATCAACTATTATTGTCTCAATAAGGTCCCGGGGATAATCCAGTCCCTGGAGGCTTTTAAGGCAATCCTCTAGATATTTTTTGCCGTCAAGATTGATTATGGAGATAGTTATCAGAGGATAATCTGCCATATCTGCCATATTGAATACTCCTAAGATCGCCTGTTTCCAAATTTAGACTAAATTATAACAAACAATTTATTTTAAACAATATTAATGGCGGCCGGCTAAAGGCTCGGCGGGACTTATTTTATTACATTGAAAGCCCTGATATTATATAATGATTATCCTGGAGACATTAATAAGCATCAAAGGATAGAGATAGAATAATGAGGGAAATAAATATCGCATTTATCACCGAGAGGATGATAACCGGTCATGGAGTGGACCTGGTTGTGGACCGCCTGGCAGACGGACTGGCCAGGAAAGGATATAATACCAAAGTCTACTGCAATTATTTTGATGAGACTTTTATCCATAGAAAGTCATACGGCATAGAGAAGCTGCATTATTTTAAGCCGACTTCCAATCCTGTGATATATGAACAGAGGATCAGGAGATTGGCGCCGTATCTTAACAGCAAAAAAGTCGATCTATTCATAATCCAGTCTTTTCCTTTTTACAGCCTGATACCCAGGCTCAATGCGCCGGTTCTTGCCGTGGACCACGGAATTGTCTCTGTAACCGATATGCCTTTAAAACGCAGGCTGAAATACAAATATATGGAAATATCACAGAACCTGTCATATTTCAAGAAGGCAGAAGCCCTGGTAACTGTCTCAAAGTATTTGCTTGGCGGTCTTTCGCTTAATCTAAGGAAAAAAGCATCATATATATATAATGGCGCCGACCATTATAATGTCCGGGATGTCAGCAGTGAAGAGATATCGGATTTCAGGAAAAAATACGGGATATCGGAAGATGATGTCCTGCTGCTTTATGTGGGAAGGCTTAACCTGACAAACCAGCCCTATAAGGGGCTTGCCGAACTGGTCTCCAGCTACCAGGAGCTGCATAAGAAGCATAAGGACATCAGGCTTATGGCGGTGGGATATGGCTCAAAAAATGATGAAGAATATTTGAAAAACCAGGGCATACTGGCAATAGTCAATGCGCCCGAGGAACAGATGCCCCTTATATACAGCGCCTGTGACATCTATACTACAGCCTCAAAATGGGAAGGCTTCGACCTGCCGGTGGTAGAAGCCCAGAGCTTTGGCAGGCCCACGGTATGCTATAATATCGGGGCGCATCCGGAAGTATCCAAAAATGGCGGATCGGGTTATGTGGTTGAAGACCTTCAGGAATTCAGGGAGAAACTGGAGATACTTATACTTAACCCTGAGATGCGTAAAAGCATGGGTAAGAATGCCGCCAGGAATGCGGAAGCCTTTACCTGGGAAAACTGTGTAAAAAACTATGACCGCCTGATAAAGAAAATACTTGGCCTGGAAGAGAAAGATATCCGGCCCAGGCCCCAGATCGACCGGCATAAACCACTGAAAAGCACAAATGTCTCTGCGGTCATCATCAATCATAATTCTTCCTACCAGGTATTAAGGGAATGCCTGCAGTCACTCAACCGCCAGACCCATAAGCAGCTGGAGATAATATTATTTGACAATAATTCTATAAATAAAGACATCCTCAGCCAGGTAAAGGTAGAGTTCCCCGACACTGTTATCATCTATTCAGACCGCAACCTGGGTCTGGGAGGAGCCCTCAACCGCGCTATTGGAGAGGCTTCCTCAGATCTTATACTGATATCAAGCTTTGACGTGGTATATGATTTTGATGCCGTAGAACAGATGGTCTCCTGCATCAACAGTCTCAACAGATCCTATATAGGTGTCGCCCCCAAGGTCAAATTTTATTACCAGAGGGATTTTATCGAAAATGTGGGGACAAGTGTAGACGAAAATCTTTATGCCGGACATTACGGAAGAGGCCAGCTGGACCTCAGCCAGTACAATAAAGAAGAGGACATCTTTGGCGTTTCTTTTACATCATGCATGATAAGGAAAGAATCCCTGCAAAAGAACAAAGTGGGTCCCATAGACCCGGATTTTTTTCTTTTTTATGAAGACGTGGATTTCTGCTACCGCGCCCGCCTCCATGGATACAGGTTCAGGTCCTGTCCCCGGGCATCTCTTTATCACAGATTCGCCTACAGCTTCAGGCAGGAGGCTACAGCATTCCTGGAGATATATTATTACCAGAAACTCAATATATTGAGGACAGCCTTTAAGAATGCCGAAGACAGCAGGATGAGGCAGGTAATAAAGAATGAGCTGGGCATACAGAAGAGAAACCTCAGGGATGTCAATCTCAAACCTGTTGCCAGGAGGATAATCTCGGATTTCAGGAAAAATTCCAGGAGCCTTAAAAAGCAAAGACATGTAATACAGTTCTCCAGACAGCTTTTTGATTCAGACATAATCAAGTATAGCCATGGGGAAAAGGATTTTTTTGATGTGGTAGGAAATGAGCCTGAATATTCCATACGCAACCTCCTGTATTCTTATAGAAGGCTTTTTGCCCTGCTGGGAAATGAGAAATATGAAGGTATAGTCAATTACCTTACTTCCCTGGAAAATACCAAATTTATAACGGAGTCCAGGCTTTTCAGGGACATCCTACACGGAAAACTTGAATATGAGCCTATCTCCGTACACAGGTTTATCGACAGGCTGTCATGACAGGTCATAGAAGATTAAAAGTAGCCCTGGATATATCTACCCTTATAAACCATGGACAGGACATCGGGGCCGGAAGATATATACTTAACCTTGTAAAAAACCTGCTCCCTATGGACGGCGGCACCAGTTATATATTATTCGGGACCTACAATAGCAATGAGCATCTTCATCTGGCACTGGACCTTAAAAAGGAATTTACAGACGCTGATGTGAGTCTTAAGCTGGTAAAAGCCGGCCCATGGATGATGAAGGCATATGAGTTCTTAAGGTTTCCCCCCCTGGAATTTATGGGGATCAATGCCGATGTGGTCCATGCCATGGATTATGCCGTCATGCCTGCCCTGAACAGGAATATCGTCCTTACCATCCATGACCTGGCTTTCATGAGGTTCCCGGACTCCAACTTCAAATGGTTCATTGACAAATACAGCCGCATGGTCAGGCAAAATGCCGCCAGGGCAAAAAGGATACTGGCTTCCTCCCGCAGTACGGCCGGCGACATACAGGAGTTTTTCGGTACAGATCCGCAAAAGATAGACGCGGTGCATCTGGCAGCCGATCCCATTTTCAGAAAGCTTGCTCCCCATGAGATAGAATCCAGCCTGGCCGGCAGGATGGGCATCAGGAGACCCTATATCCTGTCAGTGGGGACCATAGAACCCAGGAAGGACTTTGTGACCCTTATAAAAGCCTATAGCCTGGCCCGGGACAGGGATCCGGACCTGGGACACCAGCTGGTGATAGCCGGAAGGACGGGCTGGAAGAGCGAAGCCTCCTATGAGGCCAGGGAAAGATCTGCATACACCGATGATATAATCTTTACGGGAAGGCTTACCGATGATGATCTGGTACAGCTCTACTGCCAGGCCCGGCTTTTCGTCTATACATCAGTCTTTGAGGGATTCGGCCTGCCTCCGCTGGAAGCTATGAGCTGCGGGCTTCCCGTTATCGCCTCTGACAGCTCCTCCATAACTGAAGTGGCGGGTGATGCCGGCATCATGGTCAAGCCCGGCAATGCCCAAGGCTTTGCCGGCAGGATCATAGATACCCTTCATGACAATGATCTATTGAGAAGGCTTTCGGAAAGGTCCCTTATCAGGGCTAAGGCTTTCTCCTGGCAGAAGACTGCGGAAAAGACCCTTGCCGCCTACAGGAAAGCCGCTTCAGTAAGCTGATCACCTGGGGTCCAAAAGAAGCCTGATGGTCTTTTTGGAAAGGCCCACCCAATCCCCGCTCCTGGGCCGCAAAAGCCCCTGCATAAGCATGCCGATAGTCATGGTAAACAGTATCTCTGCTCCCTCGCGGGGATCCATTTCCCTGATGCTCTTATTCTCGATACCCCGCCTGAGTATCTCTGTAAAGAATGTTATGAATTTCTTGTAGGACCTGAGTACTGTCTTCTTTAATCCCGGGTCAGAAAGCGACTTCACATATATCTCCAGAAATAATGGCAGCTGGTTTCCCACTTCCTGGAAAAGTGGGCTGAAGCTGTCAGGTATGCCGGTTATGGCTTCCAGGATGCCTTCAGTTCCCATGCGTGAAAAATCTATCTTCCCGGCTACCCTGTTTATCCACTGGTCCAGTATTTCCAAAAAAAGGTCCTGTTTGGAGGAAAAATGATAATAGAATGCTCCCTTGGTAAGACTGGCCCGCCTGCATATCTGGTCTACATCAGTCTGGTCATATCCTATTTTTGCAAAACACTCCGATGCTGCCTTTATTATATTTTCCCTGCTGGTCCTGCTGCGCATCTCCTGCTTCATCTATGGCTCCGTTCCTTATGGTACCGTCCTTACTATATATTTACTGATGGCATCCCTGCCTTCATGGTCCCGGTCCGCCATATGGAAAAGCTCTTGGCTGCTGTCAGAGATACGGTAGACAGCCGGCCCGCTCCCGGCAAGGCTTAGTCCCTGTATCCCCAGGCTTCCAATATGCTCTTTCCAGGATCCAAACTCCTTATATCCATTATGATACACTTCCTCAAATACATTAAAAAGGCTGTCTTCTACCATCATGGCCCTGTTTTCATCATCCCGGCAGCCGCCTAGCACCCGGCACAGTGATTGAGTGTTTTCCCCTGCGGTATAATGTGAGCTGCCAATATATGAATACAGCATTTTTGTCTTCTGCTCCAGGACCAGGGGTATAAGCAGTACCAGTATCCATTTCCGCGGAAGCGGGTTTATGGGTTTTACTATCTCCCCCCTGCCCTCTATAAGGCAGGTGCCTCCATGGATAAAAAATGCTATATCGGAACCGATACTCGAGCCTATTTCAATAAGTTCGCTCCGGGAAAGCCCCAGCTTCCACAGGCGGTTCAGCCCCTTCAGGGCTGCTGCCGCATCACTTGACCCCCCTCCCAGGCCGGCGGAGGAAGGAATATATTTCTTTAGCTGTATCAGGGCTCCTCCCCTGTATCCGGCAGCCTGTTTCAGGGCCATGGCTGCCCTGTATACCAGGTTCTTCCCCATATAATTATGCCGGTCAGTATTGGAAAGGGTATCATTGCCCGGCAGGCTGCCGTATTCCGGGACAATATGTATCCACTGGTTATCCCAGAAGGTAAGCACGTCGCACAGGTCTATAGTCTGCATTACCGACCTTATTTCATGGTATCCGTCTTTCCTCTTTCCCAGTATTTCCAGGGTCAGGTTTATCTTTGCCGGCGCCACCTCGCATATCATCTTTTACCGCCTATAATCTTATTATCCTTTTTGCCTCATCCTCGTCCACTTCCGTATCCACGCATCCGTCCTTAAGTAATGGTACGGATACTATGACCGGGGGCTCCCGGCTGTTCCTTTCCGCCTCCACCAGTTCCTTTGCCGCACATACCCCTTCCTCTAGCTCCTTCATGCAGGCAATAGCCACAATGCCGGCGGGACGGGTCTCCCTTATAAACATAAGCGCCATGGAACCTCCGGGAGCGATGCATACCCCCTTATAGCCGCAGTCCTGGGCCAACATCCGCAGTCGTCCTATGGAGCACCTGTCTTTGCAGTCATCCCTGCACTGAAGTCCTCTTTTACCTATCCTGGCCCCGCATGTATCGCTGAACCTCAAACAGTGTGATATAAGGAGTATCCTGTCTTCCGGGGCTATCCCCTTTAGCTTTTCCTCGTTTTTCCTGCTTTCGGCTATTATTTCTGACCGTACTGCCATCTCACCTCTCACTCCTGTACTTTCCCAGTGCCATCAGGGGAAAATAATCTTTGTACAATTCATATCTCAGATAAAAAGTCCCGGGGAAGCCTCCGCCGGTATAATGGTCTTCCTTCCAGCTCCCGTCGCTTTCCTGGGTACGGGCAAGGTGATCTGCGGCCATCCTGACTTCCCTGTGATCGCCCCCTGTCCCCATCAGCCCCAGCATAGCCCATGCCGTCTGGGATGCGGTGCTTTCCCCCAGGGGGCAGTAGGCATCGTTGTCAAATGACCTGCAGTCTTCTCCCCAGCCGCCGTCTTCATTCTGTATTCCCTTAAGCCATCCAAGGGATCTTTCTATTGGCTCTTTGAAGCCTTTGGCCGGATACCCCTGGCGGTATAGCGCTTCCAGGGCCTGCAGGACCTTGCTGGTCCCGTATATGAAAGTCACTCCCCACCTGCCGTACCAGCTGCCGTCCCGCCTCTGGCTCTTTTTCAAATAATCGAGCGCTTTTGAGATGGTGCCGGCATTTTGTCTTCCGGCCAGGCCCAGGCCGCCCAACACATACAGTACATGGCCGGTTATGTCAGGGCTCCCGAAGTCAAGCGGGGTGATAAAATCAGCGAAAGGTATGTCCCTGAGAAGCCTCTTATTATTATCCCTGTCAAATGCCGCCCAGCTGCCGTCACGGTTCTGCATATCTATCACCCAGTCCATGGCCTTTGCTATAGCTTCCTGCTTCTGTCTCTCCATCCCCGTATCCACCATGCTTAAGGCCAGGCTTACTTTGGCAGTATCATCTACATCGGGATAAAACCTGTTCTCGAACTCAAAGGACCAGCCTCCCGGCCGGCTGCCGGGATTCTTTACCTTCCAGTCCCCTTCCTCCAGGACCTGCTTTTCCAGCAGCCATCCGGCAGCCTTTGCCAGAGAGGGGTCATCGGCACTGACCCCGGAATTCCTCAGGGCTATTATAGCCCAGGCCGTATCCCAGACCGGGGATGTAGCCGGCTGCAGGATAAAATCCCGGCTGTCCTCCATGATGAAGTCTTCCAGCCCGGAAAGACCCTTTTTCATCACCGGATGGCAATTTTCATATCCCAGGTATTTTAGCGCTATGAGTGAGAAAAGCCAGGGGAGCATTATGCCGCCCCAGCTGCCGTCATCTTCCTGGTGGTCCAGTATCCATCTTTCCACCTTCTTCATGGCAGCGGCCCTTCCAACTTTGAGGCTTTCAGGCAGCCTGTCCCACATCTTGAATGCAGTGTTTAGTGTTATGAAGATATTGCCCGGGCTTCCAGGCCCCGATGCCCTGAATGGTACCGGCTTTTTTATATGGGCAGGGTCGCGGTACAGGTCCAGTACCATCTCATCTTCAGCCAGCCTGTATACCGGCTTCAGCGAAAGTATTATGCTGAATGCCATTATGGTAGCCCTGGTCCAGCTGGCAAAGTCATATATATTTATATATGACCAGCGGGGCAGGTAGATCACCTCCGGCGGTATCTCGGGTATGCCCTGCCAGCTATACTGTCCGAAAAGGGCCAGTATTATCCTGGTATAGGTATTGGCAGCTTCTATGCCTCCATTATCAAGGATAAACCTCTTTGCCTTTTTCATATTCTCTAGTCCGGCGGATATGCCGCACATCTTAAGCCCGAAATATGTCCTTATAGTGGCATCCAGGCTTCCACTGCCGCCGTGGAAAAGGCTCCAGGAACCATCTTCGTTCTGCCTTTTGAAAGCATATTTTACAGCCTTTTTCTCCCGGTCCCGGTCCCTTATGCCCAATATCCTCATAAGGGGGATAAAATCAGTTACCACGGTGACATCGGCTTCCAGGAGCCCTATCCAGTATCCATCCCCGTGCTGCCTGGAAAAAAGGTATTCCTGCGCGCCTTCTATGCAGGTATCAAGTTTTTTGTCTTCTATCTCTAACATAACCGTTCTCTGTAAACCAGTTTATCGATTTCTCAAATGCCTTCTCTACCGGCATTAGCGCCAGCCCCAGCCTCACTGTATAAGACCTGCAGTCAAAAAACCGCTTCTTATACGCCGTCCTTACCGCTGCCAGGGGTATCCTGGGGTGCCTCTTAAGCATCTTCCCCGAAATAAATTCATCCGCATATGCCAGGACTGAGGCCGCCCCCAGGGGTATCTCCGTCCGGGGGGGCCGCATCCCGGCTATACCGGCAATGATCTCCAGCATCTGCCTTAAGCTAAGGTCCCTGTTTCCCAGCACAAACCTTTCCCCGGGGCCGGCCTTCTCATATGCCAGGATGTGGCCCCGGGCCACATCCTCCACATCGATGACATTAAGTCCTGTATTTACATATGCAGGCATAGCACCGTTCAGCATATCCAGCACTATCCTGCCCGTAGGAGTAGGGACTATATCGCCGCTGCCTATGGGAGTGGTGGGATTGACTATTAACACGGGTAATCCTGCTGCAGCCATCTTCCTGACTTCTATCTCTGCCAGCAGTTTGGACTTCTTGTAATCCCCGCATACATCCTCTATGCGGGCAAGCCCTGATCCCCCTTCTGCGCCGTTTCCCCCTTCAAGGGCAGACTCGCTGCTGGTATATACGATCTTTTCCACTCCCTCTTCCATGGCGGCCTCGATCATATTCTTTGTGCCTTCCACATTAACCCTGTAGAAATCCATCGGATCCCTGGCCCAGAAGCCATACATGGCTGCGGCATGAAAAAGCCCCCTGCATCCTTTGAGCGCCTTCCTCACCGAATCCTTGTCCCTTATGTCCCCATAGCATATCCGGTAAGGCATCCCCACTATATTGGCAGTATTGCTGGACTTCCTTATAAGGACGCTTACTTCATATCCCTTCTCCAGAAGCTTCCTGGCAATATGACCGCCAATAAATCCGGAAGCACCTGTTACCAGCACCCTCAAATCAGCTCCTCCCGGTTATATTCCATTTTATGATCCTTGCCATATCCCTTATGTCTTTCTTTCCCTGTATGGAAGAAGCTTCATAGCCGCAGTGGGCCATGCAGTTATCGCACCTGGGATCCCGGCCGGTACCGTATTTTCCCCAGTCGGTATTTTCTATCATCTCCATATAGCCGGGATAATGGGTATCAGTTATAAGGTAACAGGGGCTCTTCCAGCCCTTGAGATTATACGTGGGGGTTGACCATGGTATGCACTTTAGCTGTTTTTCGCCCCGGAGGAAATCCCAGTATATGGGAGTATTGTAAAGCCTGGTGCCGTCAAGATCCCTGTATATATCAGAAAATACGCTGTGGATCTGGTCCCTGGCCAGGAAGCTTTCTTTTCCCAGCACTTCATAGCTGAATGCCGGAGACACCATCACCCCGTCAGTCCCCGTCTCCCTGAGCAGCCTGAAAAGGCCGGTTATCTCTCCCGCATCAGTGTCCCGGTAGATGGTGGTATTGGACCTCACCGAAAAACCCAGCTCCTTTGCCTTCCTTATGGCCCTTAGAGCGGTATCGAATACACCTTTTTTCCCGGTGAAGCAGTCATGGGTCTCTTCCATGCCGTCAAGATGGACTACAAAGCTCAGTCTGGGATGGGGATCTATATCATCCAGGAAATCCTCCAGCAGCAGCCCATTGGTGCACAGGTATACAAAATATCCCTTATCCAGCAGGCCTTTTGTTAAGCGTCCTATCTCCGGATGCAGTAGTGGTTCTCCCCCGGTTATGGATACTATGGGAGCCTGCGCCTGCCTGGCGGCATCCATGCATTCTTCAGTCCCCATCATCTCTCCCATGACATCCCTGTATTCCTTTATCCTGCCGCAGCCGGAGCAGGCAAGGTTGCATTTGAACAGGGGTTCCAGCATGAGGACAAACGGATACCGGCTATTGCCCCGTCTTTTATTCCTGTACATATGCCTGGCTATGGCTGCCGACAGACCCGGGGAATATATCAAATGTGCCTTCCCTTCTTTTTGAGGTATCTGGTATTTTTAAGCTCTTCTATGTTTTTTGCCCCGATGCCGAACATAGCGATCCTTAACCCGGTGATATATTCATCTATGAGCGCCCGTGCCTTCTCCCCTGAAACGGAAGCTGCCTTTAAGAGGGGCAGGGCAATACCTGCTATATCGGCTCCCAGGGCTATGGCCCTGGCGGCATCAAGTCCGCTGCGTATGCCCCCGCTGGCTATTATCAATATATCTTTTTTAAGGCCGCGCATACCTTCCAGGCATTCTGCCGCGGGTATCCCCCATCCCCGGCAGGTCTTTGCTATCCTGGCTCTCACATGGTCCTGAGAGCGCTCTGCTTCGATATTTATCCACGAGGTTCCTCCGGCTCCCCCTATATCAATGCCGCTGACCCCGCAGGAAATAAGCTTTTCTGCCGTCCCGGCTGATATGCCGAAACCGACTTCCCTCACCACCACCGGAAATGATACGCTTTTACATATGTTCTTTATCTTATCTGCCAGGCCGGAAAAATCCCTGTTGCCCCCGTCCTGGAATACTTCCTGCATGGGGTTCAAATGCAGC
>Ga0180436_10003403_pt1 | contig 14627 bp, 15 predicted proteins | sample SS_ome_2_FD_132434 | JGI IMG/M metagenome (GOLD analysis project Ga0180436, IMG submission 132434) | Hypersaline lake sediment archaeal communities from the Salton Sea, California, USA - SS_3_S_2 metaG | ecosystem: Environmental > Aquatic > Non-marine Saline and Alkaline > Hypersaline >...
AATTAAATGACTTTTGAAAAACGTGCTTGCTGTTGTTGTTTCATGTAAATATCAAACACCATACAGATATTTCTGATCAGGAAACGACCCTTGGGCATGACATTGATTCGGGTATCGTTCAGTTCGATCAGGCCATCTTCAGCCATGTCCTGGAGCTGTAGAAGTTCGTTTTTGAAATACTCAGCAAAACTGATTTCCCAGTGTTTCTCGATTACACCAAAATCCAACGTGAAATTACAGATGAGTTTGGTGATCACATCCCGCCTGATCTCATCATCACGATTCAGGCGCAGGCCGCGGAATACGGCGAGGGAGCCTGAATCAATGCTTTCATAGTATTCATCCAGCGTTTTGAGGTTCTGCGAATAGGTCGGGCCGACCATGCCGATGGAGGTAATACCCAGGCCGATCAGGTCACATTCGGCGTGGGTTGAGTATCCCTGAAAGTTCCGGTAAAGCGTTCCTTCACGCTGGGCTATGGCCAGTTCGTCGTCAGGCTTGGCGAAGTGATCCATACCGATGTATACATAACCTGCATTAGCCAGTTTGTCTGCGGTCATTGTCAGGATATCCAGCTTTTCCTGAGGGCTGGGTAATTCGTCTTCATTAATCCGGCGCTGAGGTTTGAACAGGCTCGGCAGGTGTGCATAGTTGAAAATTGACATACGGTCTGGCGATACCTGGATAATCTTGTCGAGTGTGGTTTCAAAGGATTTAACACTCTGGAAAGGCAAGCCGTAGATAAGGTCGATGCTCATCGATTTGAAACCCTGATCACGTGCTGACTCGAGTACTTCGAAGGTTTCTTCTTCTGACTGTATGCGGTTTACTGCATTTTGAACCTGGTAATCAAAATCCTGTACTCCCAGGCTCATGCGGTTGAAACCAATCTCTCGTAGCAGCCTAATGGTTTCTGCGTTGGCTTCACGCGGGTCGATCTCAATGGAGTATTCACCGCTGTCATCTTCCAGCAGTTGGAAGTGCTTGCGGGTCTGTTGCATGAGTTCAACCATTTGCTCATGGCTGATGAAAGTTGGAGTACCGCCGCCCCAGTGTAATTGTTCAACTTTGCGCTCTGCATCAAACAGTTCACTTTGCATCTTCAATTCACGATAAACACGATCAAGGTATGGCTGGGCCTTGCTGCGATCCTTGGTAGCAATCTTGTTGCAGCCACAATAGAAGCAAACCGTGTCGCAAAAAGGAATATGAAAATACAGCGACAGTGCCTGATCTGTGTTGTTGCTGTCTTTGGCAGCCTGATGATAGTCGTCCAGTCCAAACTCGTCTGTAAACTGAACAGCCGTCGGATAGGAGGTATAACGGGGGCCTGACTGGTCGTATTTTTTAATCAGGTCGAGATCGAAAACAAGGTTCTGGTTCATAGGCTTATAGTAGTTAGTAGTAGTGCTGGTACTGTTCGAGTTCTTTGCGGGTCATGACAAAGATGCCATCGCCGCCCCTTTCAAACTCAATCCAGTTAAATTGTACTTCCGGATATTTTTTCATCAGCAATTCTGCGCTGGCACCCACTTCGATAATGATAACACCGTTATCCGTCAAAAAGGACGCTGCCTGGCGCAGGATTTTACTGACAATATCCATGCCGTCTTCACCTGACTCCAGGCCAATTCTCGGTTCCTGGTGATATTCAGCCGGCAGTGCATCATATTCAGCTGTTGAAACGTATGGCGGGTTGCTGATAATCAGATCAAAGCGGGTATCCGGAATGCTTTCAAACAGGTCGGATTCTATCGCGGTTACCCGGTATTCGAGCCGGTGATGGCGGATATTCTGGCGGGCAACTTCCAGGGCTTCTTCCGATATGTCACTGATGGTCATCTGGATATGTGGAAGATAGTAGGCCGTGGCAATACCGATGCAGCCACTGCCGGTACACAAGTCCAGTACTGTTGAAATCTGATCTGGTTCAACCCAGGGATAATATGAACTGTCAATGAGTTCAGCAAAGGGTGAACGTGGAACCAGCACGTTTTCATTGACGATGAAATCCAGCTCGGCAAAGCGCGCATGTCCGGTCAGATAGGATAGAGGCTTGCGCGTGGTAATTCTTTGACGGATGAGGTTCAAGATTGCGTCTTTTTCTTCAGCAGTAACATGACAATCCAGCGTGTTTTCCGAGATCGAATAGTCCAGAGCCAAGGCATGCAGCACCAGTGCCAGTGCTTCATCTTGGGTATTGTCCGTACCGTGGCCGGTAAAAATACCGTTGCGGTTGAATTCTGATGTGCCCCAGCGAATCAGGTCACGAATAGTTTTCAGTTCTTCGCTCATATCCGTAATGCTATGCAATAATCTGTCGAAATAACAGGTCAATTTCCTGATGGATTCAAAAATGCATTTTCTTTTTACACTGAAATTCCAGATAACCCTGGCATTATTTTTTCTTGTGCTGGTGCTGGCGGGCTCAATGATTTTCTCACAGCAGCTGTTTGATCAGCTCTACCAAACAGAAAAAGTGCTGCAGCTTGGCAGTAAGTTGCAGAAATCTTCTCATCAGATGTCAATGCAGGCGATGAATTACCAGGCCAATCCACCAGTTGATGATTCCGGTTATAACCGAGACCTGAATCTTTACTACAAGGATCTCATGGCACACATTGAAACCTTTGACATGATTGACAATGCTTTCATGGCCAATCGTTTCAGCAGTGAAATGACAGGCATGGATGACATGATGGAAACGCGGCTCAATCCTGAAACCCGTGCAGTGGTCGAGCAGTTACATGACAAGTGGCTGAAATGGCGCAAACAGTTGATGGATAAGCTTGGCAAGGAGGCTTCCATGCCGCGCCTGGCCCTGGCGGCAGAATATATCGAAAACAACGGTAAGGTATTGACTCATGCTTCGGATCAGTTGATCGCGCACCTGGAAATGTTTGCCTATGATCGAAAAAAGGAGCTGGAGGCCTTTAATCGCAATGCCCTGATTTTCTCTGTCATCACGGTGGTGGTCATTATTTTCTGGTTTTATCAGCGCGTAATATTACCTTTGGATAAAACCAGTCAGGGAATGAAAAAGGTTGCTCTTGGCAACTTTGATCAGCAACTTGACACCGCTGGCAAGGATGAAATCAGCCAGATGAATCAGCAGTTTAATTTTCTTAGTGGGCATCTTCATTCACTTTTTCAATTAATGACACGCTTGTACGAAGGCAGCAATCTCGATGATGTGTTGCAGTTTATTTCTGAAGAGTTTTCCAGGTTGTTGCCACTGGACTGGGTTGGTGTGTTATTTGTTATCGGTGACAACAGGATACAACTGGAAAAAGGTTATTCAGAATTTGGCCCCGAATCTTTTGGATCCATTCGTTTTGAACTGGAAGGGACGCTCCTGGAAGAATCTCTCATATCGTGCCAGCCCCTGCATATTGAAGATATAGGGGCACGTGCTAAAGAAAGCGACCGCTACAAATTTTTGCAGATTCTTATCAACAAAAATTGCCACGAAGCTATCTTTTTACCATTGGTTGAGACCGGGGGTTTACAGGGAGTGCTGGTTTTTGCCTGCAAACAGTCGCGGAGCTATACCCAGGAACATTTATTACTGTTAAGAAATCTATCGTTACTGATTACACTGAGTTTCAAGCAGACGGTTAAATTATCTGATTACCAGCATTTTGCCGCTATTGGGCGTTTTGCTACCGGTATTGCCCACGAGATTCGAAGCCCGCTGGCCACCATCAATATGGCACTGGATTATTTTAAAGAGAATGAATTGCCGGATACCTTAAAAAAACGCGCCCAGCTTGCCAGTGCCGAGGCAGAAAGGCTCAAGCGCCTGATGGAAGATATTCTGCTTTATGCCAAGCCGCTTCAGATAAAAACAAAGATTTGTGAGTTAAGGGAAATTGTGCAGCACAGTGCTGAATTACAGCAGCAGGCCATGCAAGCCAAAAATCTGCATTTTGAATTTTTATCAACCGTCGAGGACTCACAAATTGTTGCAGACCGTGATCGTATTCAGCAGGTAATTCTTAACCTGATGCAAAATGCGGTACAGGCCTCTGAAAACGCGGGTGTTATTGTTGCCATGCTGACCCGAGATCCACAAACCGGCTGGATTAATCTTCAGTTATCGAATCGGGGCGAACAGATCAAGTCAGATGTTCTCGAAAAGGTATTCGAGCCGTTTTATACCACGCGGGCTCATGGAACCGGCCTGGGACTGAATATCGCTAAAAGAATTATTGAAGCCCACGGCGGTGAGATACGGGTATCATCAGATGAAACTGATGGTACCCGTTTTGAAATTGCCCTGCCTCCGGTGAGTCAGCTGTAGAGGAGAGGTCTTTAAGCTGCCTGGTGATCCAGAGTGGCGGCTTTGGTTGACTTGCAGCCCTGATGTTCTGCCCGCTTGTCGACAAGCTCCTGCAGGTTGATTTCAGTCAGAAAGTCGAAGATTTGTTTACTCAGGTCATCCCACAGGCTGTGTGTCAGGCAGCGTTGACCCGAATGACAGTTTTCCTTGCCTCTACAGCGGGTGAACTCAACCCATTCATCCACGGCACATATGATATTGGCGATAGAAATCTCGGCTGCTGGTTTACCCAGGAAATAGCCTCCGCCCGGACCGCGAACACCCTTGACCAGTCCCTTGGAGCGTAACGCTGCGAATAATTGTTCCAGGTAGGAGAGGGAAATGCCCTGGTTGTTGGAAATATCTGCCAGCGTTACCGGGTTATCGACTCCATTCAGTGCCAGGTCAAGCATTGCAGTCACGGCGTAACGCCCTTTGGTCGAAAGTCTCATTGTCTTAGCCTCGAAATATGTAATGCTAATGAGTTTAACAAAAACCTACTAATTTACTAGGAAAAAATACCAAGTTATTTACTCAGTTAAAAGACCTAGTAAAATACTAGGAAATAAGGTTAACACTGTTTTCTCCGTGATGGCAAGCCTTGGGTCACTGATTCAATCAGGCTATGGCTGCCTCAGCGGTTTCCGGCGAGAAGCAATGTCCCTGGAAGCGGCAGTAACTCAGCCACTTGGAAACAAAGATATTGGCTTTCCACTTGAGTAGCAGTCCAGGATGTTGGTAGCTGTTTAATAGTGGTAACGATTTTTCTTTTAAATCAATAACTTCCAGTTGCCTGGAATCGTGATAAACCCTGAGTATGGCATCCGGATTAGCGGTTTTTTGCTGTTCGAAAAAATAGGTCAAATGGATCAGTGAGGTATAGGGAGACTGCTCCAGAATTTCCAGATGCAGGTCGACATGCGGCTGGCAACTGGAAATATATTTCCCCTGCATGTTTTTCAGATCAGGGGCAATTTTACGCAATAATGTGTAGTTTTCTTCACATAATTCTACCAATTGGCCGAGCGTCGGTTTGGCTCGCAGTGAGTTGACGAGTTTCCAGGGATAGAGGTTGTACGGCATCGGTCTCTTGTAGTGAATTATTATTTAAGAGTCTATTATAGCGAGCTTTGTGATTTCTTTTTCGTACGTTTGTTCAGGTATATCAATTTCCTATGAATGATGAATTTTCGAAAGCCCTGCTGCATCCGCGTCACTGGTTAACATGGCTGGGCATCGGTTTTTTTTACCTGGTCACACGATTACCCATGCCAGCATTGGACAAATTCGGTGCCATTTTGGGCCGTTTACTGCTGAAAAAAAACCGTAAACGCTACACGGTGGTAAAAACAAATCTAGCCTTATGTTTTCCGGATAAAACAGATGATGAACTGGAAAGTATGGTTGCAAAGCATTTTGAATTGCTGATGCAAAGCATGGTGCATTATGGCTTGACCTGGTGGGCATCTGAAAAAAAACTGCAAAAAATATTGCGTCTCGAAGGGTTTGAGAAGATCAATCAACTCCAGCAGGAAGGCCATAACGTGATTATCCTGCTATCACATTGTACAGGCCTGGAATTTGCCGTATCTGCAATCACTCGGGCATTTCCAAGCAGTGGTCCATACAAACCTTTTAAAAATCCGGTAGTTGATTTCCTCATCGCCAGGGCACGGCAGAGATTCGAGTGTCGGACATTTACCCGCGAAGAAGGTTTCAGGCCTATTATCAGTGATGCCAGGCAGGGAAGAGTGATTATCTATCTGGCTGATGAAGACCTGGGGCCTGATGTTTCAGTATTTGCGCCTTTTTTCGGCGTACAAAAAGCGACTATTCCGGTACTGGGACGCCTGGCCAAATCCTGCAGGGCCAAGGTTTTACCTGCCATCAGTTGTTACGACCAGGCTGCGCATCAGTATCGTGTTTCGTTGCTCGATGGTTCGAGTGATTTTCCGAAAGGCGATGAGCAGGCTGATGCAGTCAGCATGAATAAGATGATAGAAACAACCATTGAAAGTTGTCCCTTGCAGTATCTTTGGATATTGAAATTTTTTAAAACACGGCCTGCAGGAGAAAGTGGTTTTTATCCCTAGTAGTTTTCATCCGTCCATTTGCGCGACAGCAGCACATAGGTTGCTCCTGTACCGCCATTCCACCGTGGTGCGGAACTGAATGCCAGTACTTCATCACGCTGACGTAACCACTGGTTGGTTTTTTGTTTGAGGACAGGTTGTTGATCTCTGGAACCCTGGCCTTTGCCGTGAATGATGAGCACGCAACGCAAACGGCGTTTCAGTGCATGGTTGAGAAAGCGGTTCATTGACTGGCTGGCTTCGGTCACTCTCATGCCATGCAGGTCCAGTGTTGCTTCAGGTTCGATATAACCCCGTTTCAAATCCGCAAACAGCCTGTTCTGAATACCGGGTCTTTGAAAGGATAATTCATCTCCGGTTTCGATATTCATGTCAGCAAAACCATCATCCTTGTCGTCTTCAACAGGTAGGTTGAGTTTCACCGGCCGTGGTTTCTTTTTATCAGGTGTGACGCGCTCATCCTTCAGAGGTGTGACGCCATTCATGGCCTGTTCAAATTCGTTTTGTTCATCTGAATCGTTAATCATGGAATTTAGGAGCCCGTTAAAATTTCCCTGTCTACTCAATCGATTTTGACGTATATTTCCAAAGATTATTATAAATAAGTCTGTAGTAACAAATGCACATCCTTGTCAGTAATGATGATGGTTTCCAGGCGCCGGGAATCATGAAGCTGGTTGAGGTGCTGGAAACAATTGCTGATATCAGTGTTGTGGCACCGGAGATCAATCGCAGTGGTGCCAGTAATTCATTGACACTTGAAAACCCGTTAAGAGCCAGAAGTCATGCCAATGAGTTTGTCAGTGTCGACGGTACGCCGACTGATTGTGTGCATCTCGCCATTACCGGCCTGTTGGAAAAAGAACCTGACATGGTAGTCTCCGGTATTAATGCCGGCGCAAACCTGGGTGATGATGTGCTTTATTCCGGAACCGTTGCGGCTGCCACGGAAGGGCGTTTTCTGGGTTTTCCTGCTGTTGCTGTATCGATGGAATCACATAATCCCCAATACTACGAAACGGGTGCACGTGTCGCGCTCGAACTGGTAATGCGTCTGAGCCGTCATCCAATGAATGCCTCCAGTATATTGAATGTCAATGTACCTGATATTCCTTATGAGCAGTTGAAAGGTTTTAGAACGACCCGCCTCGGACACCGCCACAAGGCAGAACCTGTGGTACAAACAACCGATCCCAGAGGCAAGACCATCTACTGGGTTGGTCCTGCCGGTGCGGAACAGGATGCTGGTCCTGGAACCGATTTTCACGCGGTAAGAAATGGTTATGTTTCAGTCACGCCCATTAAGGTGGACCTTACCAGTCATGATGCTCTCGAATCTGTCGACCAATGGTTGGCCAGGGACATTCACAATGATTGATCACCAGGGTATTGGTATGACTTCCCGGCGAACCAAGGAGCGCCTCATCGATCGCCTTAAGTCGGAAGGTATAAAAAACCTGGAAGTATTGGGTGTCATCCGTGAAATACCACGGCATCTCTTTGTGGATGAAGCCCTGGCCAGCCGTGCTTACGAAGATACGGCATTGCCTATTGGTTATGGCCAGACAATTTCTCAGCCGTATATTGTCGCGCGCATGACCGAGATATTGATTGAACATTTACCCCAGCCAAAATATGTTCTGGAAGTCGGTACGGGTTCCGGTTACCAGACGGCAATATTATCCCGCCTGGTAACCCGTGTTTTTTCAGTTGAGCGTATAAAGGGGCTTCATCAGCAAGCCCAGAAACTTTTACGCCAGTTGCAGATCAGAAACATTAAACTGAAACATACCGATGGTGGAATGGGAATGCCTGAATACGCACCTTTTGACGCCATTATTGTCACTGCAGCCCCGGAAGGTATACCGCTGGGACTTGTCAATCAGCTTAAACCTGGAGGTGTGATGGTGTTACCAGTGGGGACACGTGATGAACAGGTGCTGGTTAGAGTCATTAAAACAGAAGAAGGTTATGAAAAAGAATTTCTTGAACGAGTCAGTTTTGTTCCTTTGCTTGGTGGAGTCAGTTCGTGAAGTTATTTAGCCCATTATATGCCAGAGTGATGCAGTGGTCGCGACACCGTCACGCAGAGCGTTATCTTGCAGGACTGAGTTTTGCAGAATCCTCTTTTTTTCCAATACCACCTGATGTGATGCTGGCTCCAATGAGCCTGGCCAAGCCCGGTTCTGCATGGCGTTTTGCCACAGTCACAACCGTCGCCTCGGTGCTGGGTGGCTTGTTTGGCTATCTCATCGGGCTGTTTGCTTTTGAGATGATAGAGCCATTGCTGCACAACATGGGCTATTACGAAAAGTTTCTTAAAGCCCAGGCATGGTTTGATGAATGGGGATTCTGGGCGATTTTTATTGCCGGCTTTTCACCGATACCCTACAAAATTTTTACCATTTCTGCCGGCGTGATATCAATGGCATTTCTGCCTTTTGTGGTGGCTTCTCTCGTTGGGCGGGGAGCGCGTTTTTATCTTGTGGCGGGACTGATGGCCTGGGGTGGAGAAAAAATGGAGAAGAAGCTTCATCAATATGTTGATTTGCTTGGCTGGTTAACAGTTATTGCCGTGGTAGCGGTTATTTATTATGTGAAGGTATGAGAAGACAACAGTCACGGCTCATTATCTCAGTTTTGTTAATGTTGTTTCTTGCTGCCTGCACCAGTAGCTGGAAAGCACCTGTTTCATCCTATTCCTATTCCCAAAAGCCCCCGCCGGTACAAAAATATCAAAAGCTTCCGACAAAAATTAATGGCCGGTTTTACAAGGTAAGGCCGGGTGATACATTATATTCAATTGCCTGGCGTACAGGTCGCGACTGGCAATCACTTGCCGACTGGAACAATCTCAAATCACCTCACAAGATATTCGTTGGACAAATTGTTCGTGTAGTACCTCCTGAGAAAAAAATTGTACATAAACCTCAAGTTCCCAAGAAAAAGTCCGTAAATAAAGTAGTAAAACCGGTTTCGCGTTCTACTGAAAAGGTCGTCGCCAGTAAACCAAAACCTAAAACAGTCTTTAAAAATAAACTGTATTGGCGTTGGCCCGTTAAAGGTCCTTTACTCAAGACCTACAAACGGGGTGACGTTACGCGTAAAGGTATTGTAGTATCAGGAAAAGCTGGTCAATCAATTTATGCAGCAGAAGCCGGTAAAGTTGTTTACAGTGGCAGTGGACTGATTGGATATGGTCAGCTTATTATTATCAAACATAACGATAAGTATCTGAGCGCTTATGGATACAACAGCAAGTTGCTGGTTAAGGAAGGCGACTGGGTGACCAAAGGAAGAAAAATAGCATTGATGGGTAATAACAATAATTCCAAACCCGCACTGCATTTTGAAATAAGAAGAAATGGCGAACCAATCAATCCGGTTGCAGTTTTACCAAAGAGGAAATAGTGGAGACTAAGAGCTTATGGCTCCAAAAAGCAGTGAAGATGAAGATGATATAGTCCTCATGGATGAAGATGTCGATACCCCAATCATCGACGAGGATGATGCTAACGACAGTGAGCTTGCCTCAGGTGACGAGGTTGAAACGGCCACTGTCGAGGCAACCGAACCGAAAGCGACTACACATGCTTCAACTGAAGGCGTTCTTGATCCTACGCGTCTTTATCTCAGTGAAATCGGCGCTTCGAAATTATTAACAGCTGAAGAAGAAGTTCATTACGCCCGTCTGGCACAAAAGGGTGATGCTGCTGGCAGGCAACGTATGATCGAAAGCAATCTGCGCCTGGTTGTAAAGATAGCCCGTCGATACATGAACCGTGGACTGGCATTACTCGATCTCATCGAAGAAGGTAATCTTGGGCTGATCAGGGCTGTTGAAAAATTTGACCCCGAAAGAGGTTTCCGTTTTTCAACCTATGCTACATGGTGGATACGTCAAACTATAGAGCGTGCCATTATGAACCAGACCAGAACGATTCGTCTGCCAATTCATGTGGTTAAGGAAATCAATGTCTATCTGCGTGCTGCTCGCCAGCTCAGCCAAACCATGGATCATGAACCTACGGCCGAGGATATTGCCGAACTGCTGGATAAACCGATTAGTGAAGTCAAGCGTATGTTTGGTCTGAATGAGCGGGTGACTTCAGTTGATGTGCCTTATGGCAAGGATGCAGAAAAGCCGTTACTCGACAGTATTCCTGATGAAATGGCGAAAGACCCCACGGAAACTTTACAAAGTGATGGTTTGAATGCTCATCTCGACCGCTGGCTGGGTAAGTTGAATGATAAACAACGTGAAGTGGTTGAGCGTCGTTTTGGATTGCATGGTTATGAAAATTCCACGCTTGAGCAGGTGGCCAATGAGTTGGGAGTCACCCGTGAGAGGGTGCGTCAGATTCAGATCGATGCTTTGCGACGCTTGAGAAACATTCTGGAACAGGATGGGTATTCGATCGATACCATATTCAAATAGTATTCAGACCGGAATCAAAGCAGCCAATACATTCCTGTCTTCCGATATCAGAATATTCCAGGTTCTACAGGCGGCAGCTGTATCCATGATTTCAAAACCAATGTTGTTTCTATAGAAATACATCAGCTGCTCATCGTCTGGAAAAACCAGCGTTTTACCAGTGCCGAGGATAATCATTTCCGCTTCTCCGATGAGTTCAGGGCTGAATATACTGGTATCAAGTTCAGAGACAGAGGAAATGCCCCAGGCTTGGGGTGCTTTTAGGGGATGAAAAAAGTGACTGCCAGTAAAATGCTGGCCGCGCAGAGTAAACTGCCCATCACTGTAGGATGAAATCGACCAGGCGGCAGGGTTTTCTGTAAGGGAAAGTTTCATGGCACGAAGTATATTGTTTTTGCGCTTTATTGGGTATCCTGATTGACTCAGACCCCGTCAGTCAGGTAGCTTATACCGTTTTAAACCGACCAATCTCGTCAGCGCCCAGAGGCTCGAAGTGTCTACACCGGAAATGGATGAATTTCGCCGTATCAAACGGCTCCCGCCCTATGTTTTTGCCATCGTTAACGAACTCAAGGCCGAGGCACGTAGTCGGGGTGAAGACATTATTGACTTCGGCATGGGCAATCCCGATCAGCCGACACCAGAACATATCGTAGACAAGCTGGTTGAAGCTGCTCAGCGAAAGGATACGCATCGTTATTCGATGTCGAAAGGTATCCCGCGTTTACGTCGTGCCATGGCTAACTGGTACAAAAATCGCTATGACGTGGATCTGGACCCGGAAACCCAGGTGATCGCCACCATCGGTTCCAAGGAAGGGCTGGCGAACCTGGCTCTGGCTACCTGTGGCCCTGGAGATTCTGTACTGGTACCCAATCCAGCCTATCCGATTCATCCTTACGGTTTTATTATCGCAGGTGCTGATGTGCGTCATGTGCCGATGCATTCGGAAACCGAGTTTTTTGAGAAACTGGTAGAAGCCATCAAGGATTCCTGGCCAAGACCTAAACTGCTGGTGCTGAACTTTCCGGGTAACCCGACTACGCATTGTGTGGAACTCGATTTTTTTGAAAAAGTCGTCGAGATTGCCAAGCAATATAATATCTGGGTGGTGCACGATCTGGCGTATGCCGATATTGTTTTCGATGGCTACAAGGCCCCCTCGATTTTGCAGGTGCCAGGTGCTGAAGAAATCGCTGTCGAGTCTTATTCATTATCAAAAAGTTACAACATGCCTGGATGGCGTGTTGGTTTTATGAGTGGCAACAAAACCCTCATCGCTGCATTGGGGCGTATCAAGTCATATCTCGATTACGGTACATTTACTCCGATACAGATTGCTGCAATCACGGCTTTGGAAGGCCCCCAGGATTGCGTCCAGGAAATCTGCCAGATGTATCAGAATCGTCGTGATGTACTTTGTGATGGCCTCAATGCCGTGGGTTGGCAGGTAGAAAAACCGAAGGCCACCATGTTTCTGTGGGCTCCGATTCCTGAACATTATCGAGAAATGGGCTCGCTGGAGTTTTCCAAGAAATTACTGGCTGAAGCCAAGGTGGCGGTATCACCCGGTATCGGTTTCGGTGAATATGGTGATGATTTTGTGCGTTTCGGCCTCATTGAAAATGAACATCGTACCCGTCAGGCAGTTCGCGGTATCCGCGAAATGTTCAAAAAAGACGGATTGTTATAGTTTTAAGGAGTAGGACATTGGATCCAGTTAAAGTTGGCTTGTTGGGTTTGGGCACTGTTGGTGGCGGCACCTTGAATGTGCTGACGCGTAATGCTGAGGAGATAGCACGTCGTGCCGGACGTGATATCCAGATTACACATGCAGCAGCTAAAGCCTATGATCCTGATACCCTTAACGGCCTGGACAAAGTTGAAGTCAGTGATGATGCGTTTGCCGTTGTTAAGAATCCCGAGATAGATATCATTGTCGAACTGATCGGAGGCTATTCTCCTGCCAGGGAACTGGTTTTGGAGGCGATTGAAAATGGCAAGCATGTCGTCACCGCCAACAAGGCATTGATCGCCTTACATGGCAATGAGATTTTCGAAGCCGCTGAGAAAAAGGGCGTTATGGTGGCCTTTGAAGCAGCAGTAGCTGGTGGTATTCCCATTATCAAGGCGGTACGTGAAGGTCTAGCTGCCAACAAGATTGAATGGGTAGCAGGTATCATTAACGGTACTGGTAATTTCATTCTGACTGAGATGAAAGACAAGGGGCGAGATTTTACCGATGTGCTAAAAGAAGCCCAGGAACTGGGTTATGCAGAAGCCGATCCAACTTTCGATGTCGAAGGTATCGATGCAGCACACAAGCTCACCATTTTGGCATCGCTGGCATTCGGTATTCCTCTACAGTTTGATAAAACCTATACCGAAGGCATTGCCTTGATTGAGCCCCAGGATGTGACTTATGCGGATCAACTGGGATACCGTATAAAGCACCTGGGCGTCACCCGTAAAACTGACAAGGGTATCGAACTTCGCGTACATCCGACGCTGATTCCATACCGTCGCCTGATTGCCAATGTTGATGGTGTAATGAATGCCGTATTGGTTAAAGGTGATGCTGTAGGCCCGACGCTTTATTACGGTGCAGGTGCAGGATCAGAACCGACTGCTTCAGCCGTGGTTGCTGATATTGTTGATATTGCCCGGGCATTAACGGCTGATCCCAATCATCGTGTACCTCACCTGGCTTTCCAGCCCAGCCATCTGTCTGATACGCCGGTACTATCCATGGATGATGTTGTAACGGCCTACTACCTGAGAATGTCCGCTCAGGACAGGCCCGGTGTAGTAGCCAAAGTTGCTGGCATTCTTGGCGATCTTGGTATCAGCATCGAAGCCATACAGCAAAAAGAACCTCTAGAAGGTGAAGCGACTGCCAGCCTGGTGATGCTGACACAACCCGTACTTGAAAAAAGCATGCGTCAGGCTATTGATTCTATCGAAGCCATGGACTCGATCGAGGGTAAGGTGGTCATGATCCGTGTTGAATACCTGGATAGCTGATCATCGCCCCGGTAAAACGAAAGCCGGTTTGTCATTTTATTCTTCCAGGACTGGCAGAAGCCGTCAGTCTCCTGCCGCAGATTGCAAACCAGAGGTTTGAAGCATTTGAGAAAGGATTGAACCGGGCGTCTACCAGCTCATTTGAGTCTGGTTACGATAACCTGCTTGCAGAATTATTCGAACTTGACGTTGACTCGACTCTGTCTGATGTGCCCACAGCGGCTATCCTGGCTCAAAGACTCTCCCACAGAAAACCACTGAATGAAGATCACTGGTTACGCGCTGTTCCGGTCAACCTGATTCCCGATCGTGACCGGTTACTTCTTTACCCGGCTGATAAAGACACGAATACAGCAGCAGAGAAATTCAACCAGAAAATTGTCGATGTGTTACTTCAGGATTTCGATGATTTATTCGCAGATATCCTTGTAGACGACCAATTTGGCTGGCTTTTTCGCCTAAAAAAACCTGCTCGAATCTGCACATCTTCCGTACGTCAGGCGTCAGGTAACAATATTCATGCTTTTTTACCCAAAGGTGATCAGGCTAAACAATGGATAGCAGTTTTTAACGAAATTCAGATGATTCTACATGCAGCAGATTCAGCAGAGCATGGCTTCAATGCATTTTGGTTTGAGGGTGTCGGCTCATTGCCTCAAATTAGGTCGGCACAAAAAATTGCTTCGATCGGGAATGACAATCTGTTTCAGGCAATTGCCGGGTATTGCCAGGCAGAGCGCTATAATGGGAC
>Ga0180436_10003404_pt1 | contig 14625 bp, 9 predicted proteins | sample SS_ome_2_FD_132434 | JGI IMG/M metagenome (GOLD analysis project Ga0180436, IMG submission 132434) | Hypersaline lake sediment archaeal communities from the Salton Sea, California, USA - SS_3_S_2 metaG | ecosystem: Environmental > Aquatic > Non-marine Saline and Alkaline > Hypersaline > Sediment...
ACCGCTGCCGAAGGATTTCAAGCCCGAGAAGCAGGCGGCGCCAATCACTTAACAACACGGATGTTCTCGATACCGATTGGAATGCGGTTTTTCGGCGCGCTTCGGCCGCTTGATTTGAGCTCCTCCAGAATCGTCTGGAGTTCCTTTCGCCTGGCTTGTTCCTTGAAGTGCAGATTCGCAGTTTCGCCGGGGTCCTTTTTCAGATCGTAGAGTTGCCCGGGCGCCTTTGCCCGCAGGAAAGAAGGGGCCGCCGCCGCGGCGGCGCCAACGCCCATCGCCTTGAGTAGATTGCTTCGCGCTATTCTCGTATCGCTCATTGACAGCATTGCCGTTAGAATCGTCGCAGTTTCGCCCATCTTCCTTGCTCCGGGGTTATGTCTTTCGACCGAGCCGCCGGGCAGTTCAATCACGCAGTATTATCTTATCTCCGGTTACCCTGAATCCGCAGGGTGGGCCGGGACATGCCCAGGACGAGCACCATCGCGGCCGTCGGATGGATGCGCGACGACATGTAATATCCCTTGTCGCCCGAGTTTCGCCCGGGCTGGGCGACGAATGATCCGTCATGCGTCCTTGACATGTTTATGAACGCCTTGTTGTAGTCGAACATCTCTCGAACGGCGGCCTTGTCGCCCGACAACTGGATCCCCAGCATCGCCCACAATACCGCCAGCACATTATCGCCGTGGCCGTCGTTCAGGCGGGTCTTCGACTTGGCCAGATGGGCGGTCACTCTGGCGACATATTCTTCGGTCCCTTTATCCCCGGCGAGCTTGTGGGCGATAATCGAAAGGCCCTGTCTGCCGACGGGACTATAGGCGCCCCTGCCGAAGCGGTACCCCATGTACCCGCTCTTGTTCGTGTTCGCACGGATGCACTCAAAGGCGAGATCCACATGCCGCTGATCCAGCCGCACACCGCAATCCTCAGCCAGCTCCCACGCCACCAGCGCCATCAAGGTGGTGATCGCCATGGTTCCGTAACCGTCGATCTTGACGACGTGTCCCAGGCCTCCCTTTATGAAATTCCTGCCCTGGGGCCTTCCGCCATGCATCCGGTCCTTGTACACTGCGGGGTCCGTGACCTGCGCTTCATGCAGACGCCGCACCAGCGACTTGATAGTCTTCAGGACGCTCTTGTCTTTGGTCTTCAGGTAGTATTCGCAGAGAAAAATGCACTGATAAGAGACCGGCCAGGTCCATGTCCCTGAACCCGGAGCCTTGTTCCAGGAAGCCGCCATAGCCCTGGCCTCCTTCAGCTTACCCTGCGACAGCAGCGCCAGCCCCGCAGTTCCCCGCTTGTGACACGGAGAACGGAACTCCCCGGTGCGGGTCAGGAGGAACCGCATCGCCGAAGAGACGAGCTTGGCGGACTTTCGGCATTTGAGCGGCCAGGTCTTGCTGAACCTGCCGATCGCAGGCAGACGCACTTTGACGGCCATCTTCTTGCCGCTGCGAACCACGCTCAGTTTCAGGATTCCGTCGCTACCTTCGCTGTCTTCAATCGCGTTGCCGAAGTCCATTATCGGCCCTTCGTAGCCGACTTTGTGGCCCATGCCGTATTGTCTTCCGAAGATGTGCTTTGTCGTCAACGGCTTGTCGTTGACGCCGACTATCTCGTCGTCGAGACGGAGTCTCATGTAAGCCGGCGACTTCGGGAAGACATACTTGACGACAAACGACGTTTCCTTCAGGATCGCCCTGGCTCCGGTCGGACCCAGATTGACCAGGAAACCGGGCACATCCTTGTCCGGCCCCTTGTTGATCGGCCTGGTCCATCGACCCATGTTGTCGGGGTCGACAATCGCCCGCGCGGATCCGGCAAACAGAAGCGACGCCAGGGCGCCGGCGAGCATCATCATTCGATACTTGTTACTCATATATCACGTCTCCTAACGTGTTCAGTAAGGGCCGCCGAACGGACCGCTTTACAGACTCTCACCGTAGCTCCAGCCCTTTCGCACGGGTTCTTTGACCAAGGCGTTCAGTTCATCGTGATTCGTGATCCTGCCGGCCTTGGCGTCCCACTCTATGGTGGTGTTGAAACGCTGAGCCGGTACGCCCGGCAGCGGCCATGAATGTCCGTCTCTTCATAACAGGAGCCTCGTGTTAAGTGGAGATATCTCCAATATCGAATTAAATAAACTGTTCTTTTGCGCTGGTCCGGCGGAGTTCTCGCCAATCAGCGAACAGGTCCCGGTCGAGCCATAGTATATGCGGATTCCTATCGCATCATCAGCAAATGATTGCATTTATTATGCGAAGAATTGCGTTCCCCGCGGCATAATCGCGATCGAACGTGCGATCTAGAGCGTTATCAGTTCGCGTTCGAAGGCCGTCAGGTTGTCGCAGCCGTCAGTTGTAACGACTACGGTGTCCTCGATTCGAACGCCGAACTTGCCTTCGACATAGATCCCCGGCTCCACGGTCATGACCATCCCCTGGGCCAGCGTAGTCTCGCGCGAGGCTTTGCCGAATCCGAGCAGGGGATCGTGAACCGCCAGCCCGATGCTGTGACCCAGGCCGTGAGTGAACAGCTTGCCGCAGCCGGCGGCCTCGATATGATCGCGAGCGGCGGCGTCAACCGCGTGGTTGAGCCGACCGGCGCCAATCGCCGCCAATGCATGATCCTGGGCCGCCTTCACCGTCTCGTATACGCGGCGCATCTCCTGGGTGGGCGATCCCATGCAGAAAGTGCGAGTCATGTCGGAGTTGTACCCGCGATAGCGAACGCCCATGTCGACTATGATCATGTCGCCCTGTTTGATCTCGCGGAAGTCCGGTTTGTGATGGATCTCCCAGGCGTTCTCCCCCGCGATGACCAACGGATCGAACGAGCAGTTGTCGGCCTCCTCGATCTCCGAGACCAGGCTTCGGATTCGACCGCCGACAAACCGTTCGGTGACGCCGGGCCTGATGTCCGGCAGCGTATCTTTCAGCACGCGCTCGGCCAGCTTCTGGGCCGTACGCATATAAGAAATCTCGGCTTGCGACTTGATCATGCGCGCGGTCTCGACGACGGCGGAGATCTTGACCTCGTATGCGTCCAACTGCTGCTGAATATTCTGATACGCCGAATACGTCACGCGCTGCTCAACGCCGACGGTCCTGACGCCCTTGCCTTCCAGGCGAGCGGCGATGTCGGTCGGTGCGTCCGGCTCCGTTGAGATTTCGATGTCGCAAGTCTGTGCCCGAGCCCACGGTTCGGTCCGGAAATTCGTGTAGAGGATGATCTCCGATTGAGTGATCAACAGACGCCGCGGTTCGCCCCTGAAGCCCGAGATGTATCGCACGTTGTGTTCATCGCTCAGACACAGGGCATCTGTGCTCTCGCCGGCCATCAACTCTCGGACCCGCGAAAGCCGAGCCTTCATTTCCGCGGCGCTGAAATCCATGTGCGGCTCCAAATCAGGGCGCCTCACTTCTTGTCCATCTTCACCATGGCCTCGGCGAGCGCCTTGCCGAAACGGACAAAAGTCTTGCCGCTGCCCAGGTAATGGTATTCCGCGTTGGAGGCGCAACTGTCCCAGGTCTTCTGCTCGACCGGCGTCAGCTCCCCGTCGCCGAAACCGTATTGGGCGCACTGGGTCTTGAATTCGTCCGGCGTCATCTTGCCTTGCTTCACCTGCCGCTTCAAGTGGCCCGACAGACGCCTCTTCCAGTAGATGTCGCTGAGCTTCAGTTCGTAGTACGGACCGCTGTCGACGGCGATCACGTTGCCGCGGTATTTCGCCGGGGCCTTTCGGTCGTACTGCTTGACTGCATCAAACTGGGCCTTGCGGAATATAGTCACCGGCAGGCCCTTGTCGAACCTCCGGCTGTCGGGATCGGGGCCGTAGACTCCGAGAATGCCGACGATGAACGGCAGCTTCGGAGCATCGAACTCCTTGCGGACATCCGTGATGAAATGGATCATGTTTTCGGTGTACTGCCCGATGTGGTGTCGATTGCACATGTCGTTCCAGCCCTGGAACCAGACGAAGCCGGCGAGCTGGCAGCCGTTCCTGGCGTCGTAGCCGGGGGCGACCTTTCTGATGCTCTCGGCGTCCTTCAGCGTCGCGCGAACGAACCGGATCATCTCGCGGTAGTAATGTCCGACTTTCTCCTTCGCGGGGATCTGACCTCGCTCCTTCTCTCTGTCGCTGGGCTTGTAGGCCCCTGCGCTCGGCGGGCGGAAGTCTATCGCCAGGGATTTCCCTCCCCATGCTGTCTTGATGATCAGGATCGGCTCGTCGAGCGCCTTGTCCATGTAGACGCCGAACCCGAATTCCGGGCCGATACGTTCGCCGTCGAATCCGTAGCCGACCTTCACTTTGCCCTGCAGCTTCTTCTCGCCGTCGCGGCCTCCGGTCAGGTAGGTGATCCAGGCGTTGTCGCAGACAACCGGATCGCCGTTCTTGTCCAGGATATCCTTGAGAATCGCCGCGGTCTTCGGGTCGTCGCCGATGGCGCCAAACGTGCGCTTGTGCGCCGAGCCCTGCATGTTTGACTGGCCCGCCAGTATGTAGACCTTCAACGGCTTGCCGGCCGCCTGAGCCGAGGATGTCAGACCCAGCAGCAGGGCGCCTGCGGCCAGCATTATCGCCAATGCATTTCGCTTCATTATTGTTCTCCTGCTTGTCCTTGTTTTCGCCGATCAGCGCTTTGGCCTCAGCCAGGCGCCAAAGCGCATTGTGCGGCGACCGGCGCTCGATCGGACAGTTCATCGGGTCCCGGATCTCAATGGGGCGGTCACTTCTTCTCCATCTTGACGATCGCCTCGGCGAACGCCTTGCCGATCAGGGCCATCGTTTTGGCGCAGCCCATGTAGTGATAGCCGGCGTTGGAGGCGCCGCTTTTCCACATCGCCTCGTCTTTGGCGGAGATCACCTTCGCGCGGTACTCCTTGAGATACTCCTGCTGCTGCTTGCGGGTCATCTTGCCGTCTTCGTTGGGCTGGCCCTTGGACTTGTTTCGCAGGTAGTGGCTCATCTTTCGCACCTTGCCGAACTTCGCTGCAATGGCGTCCAACTGCTTGTCCCAGTACAGCCCGGTGCGAACGGCTGCGACATTGCCCTTGAATTCCGGCAGTTTGGTCGGAGCCGCCATGGCCGCTCGGAAATTGCCGTGCGTCACTTTGTAGCGGGGATTGTAGTTCTCGTCGATAACGCCGCCGACGCCCATCACCCCGATGACAAACGGCATCTTCGGCGCGCCGAGGTCCTTGCGCACGTCGCGGATGAACTGCGACATCCACTTGCCGTACATCGCGTACCCTGCGCCGGGCTTGCCGCGGTTGGGGTAGGTTCCGCCGTCGACCATGTCGTTCCAGCCCTGGAACCAGACGAAACCGGCGATCTCGTAGCCCTGCTTGGCGTCGTAGCACGGCACGACCCGCTTGATGTCGCCCAGTACGTGCTTAACGTGCTTGATCATCAGCCGGTAGTAATGCCCGGTCCTGGCGGCTTTGTCGGCCTTGGCCTGCTTGATGTCCTTGTCTCGCTTCTTGAGATTCTCCAACTGGGCCTCGCTGAACTTGTAGGGACCGGCGCTCGGCGGGCGGAAGTCGGTATTCAGGCTCTTGCCGCCCCAGGCGGTCTTGATGATCAGGATCGGTCCGTCATGCGCCTTGGACATCGTGATTCCGAACGTGAACTCCGGCCCTATCTTGCCGCCGTCCTCTTTGGGGTTCTTCCGCGATCCGTACCCGGCGGTCAACTTGCCGAATCCTTCGCCAAGCTTGTCGCCTCCGCCGGTCAGGTACGAGATCCATACCTTCTCACATACGCGCGGCTTGCCGTCAGATCCGCGCATCTCCTTCAGCAGCCCGGCGGTCGCCGGGTCCTGTCCGATATAGTCGAACGTCTCGACCTTGGCGTGGCCCTCCATATTCGACTGACCGGCCAGGATGTAGACCTTCAGCGGTTTGGCCCCGGCCTCGCCGACCAGCAGCCCGGCTGTGCACAACGCTGCGATAACCATCAGGGATTTCTTCATGTCGCATTCCTTTTCGTTCTTGTCCGGGGTTCGCCGGACCCGCCCGCGGCGGACCGGGGGAGTTCATCTCCGCGACGATCGCGGGGTTTCTACGGCGATTGTATCGGACCCGGCGCGGTTAGCAAGCCCGGACGCCGTCGAGGGGCGGAGTCCGACTGAGGTAAGCAGGTGCGGCGCCAGGTCGCTTGTTCCGAACCAACGAAGGGCGGCCCGCCGGCGGCCCCTACACAAGATGCAGCGTCATCTTCTGTTCGGTCAGTATTTTGCCCCACGCCTTGTGAGTGTTTTCCTCGACAACTCTGAACCCGCTCTTGTCGTACATCGCCCTGGCGATCTCCAGGCCCTTGACAGTCCAGAGGAATACCTCTCTGTAACGCTGCTGTCGGCAGAACTCCAGAGCCTCGGCCAGCAGCGCCTTGCCGATTCCCTTTCCGGCGGCTCTGGGGTGCACGGCGAACCATCTCAGTTGGGCTACGGCGTCGCCGGCGTCCACGACGGCGATGGTTCCGATAATCTCCTGATCATCATCTGTTATCCAGATCCTGCTCCTGGGGTTGTCCTCCCTGGCGAATCGTCCCAGGTTCTCGGCGATATAGGCCTCGAAACTGCAGTCGGACTCAAGTTCCTTGTGCGCGACAGTCGTATGGAATGATATGATCCGCACAATATCCCCGGCCCGCAGCTCGTTCCTGAATTGAAATACCTTCCCGTGACTCATCTGGCGCTTTCTCCTGACACTTTCACATTATACACAAAATCCCCTTCGTGTGATCCCGCGCCGGTGCGGCTTTGCACGCAGGTTTTGAATTCGCCCGTGAAAAACACCGCCGGCTCGTTGACAATGCAAACAGCTTGTACAAGAATGTGGTCGGTGTATTTCAGCGGGCGATCGCCCGCTTACGGGTAACTTTGAGGAATTGGCGAAATGGGAATTGGAAGACTGTCGACAATAATGCTGGTCACCGTTCTGGCCGCAAGCCTTCCTGTCGGCGCGTCGGCGCCCGAGCACGGCGATGCAAAATACTCCGTGACTCCGAAGGTTCCGATCAAGGCCTACGCTTTCAACCTCAAGGACGTGCGGTTGGGCGACGGCCCGTTCAAGAAGGCTATGGAGATCGACGCGAAGTACCTTCTGGCCCTCAAGCCTGACCGGCTGCTGTCGCGGTTCAGAGAATACGCCGGCCTGAAACCCAAGGGCGAAATCTACGGCGGATGGGAGGGCCGCGGCCTGTCGGGACATACGCTGGGTCATTATCTCTCGGCCTGTGCGATGATGTACGCCGCATCGGGCGACAAGCGGTTCGCCGATCGGGTCAGCTACATTGTGGATCAACTCGCCGAATGCCAGAAGGCCCACGGCAACGGATACGTTGGAGGCGTACCGAAAGCCAAACAACTCTTCGACGAGATCGCCGCGGGCAAGCTCAAGGTATCGAAGTTCGGGCTAAACGGCGGATGGGTGCCGTGGTATAATCTCCACAAACTTTACGCCGGACTCCTCGACGCGTATCGATTCTGCGACAGCGACAAGGCCAAGGAGATTGTGATCGCTCTTGCCGATTGGGCCTGCGGCGTTACGGCCAACCTCACCGACGCACAGATGCAGAAAATGTGCGACTGCGAGATCGGCGGGATGAACGACGCGCTGGCCGACGTATACGCCATCACCGGCAAGGACGAGCATCTCAAGCTTTCAATGCGTTTCAATCACAAGTTCGTGATCGATCCGCTGACCAAACGCCAGGACCGTCTCGAAGGCCTGCACGCAAACACACAGGTCCCCAAGATCATCGGCGTAGCCCGCCAGTACGAACTGACTGGAAACAAGGACCTCCGCACGGCCGCGGAGTTCTTCTGGGACGAGGTCACCAGGTATCGCTCCTACGTCAACGGAGGCAACAGCGAACGCGAACACTTCCGCCGCAAAGGCGAGTTGTGGAAGCGGCTGACCCCGAGCACGGCCGAAACGTGCAATACCTACAATATGCTCAAGCTCACCAGGCATCTGCTGGCCTGGACCGCCGACGGGCGATACGCCGACTATTACGAGCGAGCCCTGTACAACCATATCCTGGCCTCCCAGGAGCCGAAAAAGGGCGGAATGATCTACTTCTGCTCGCTCAAGCCCGGACACTTCCACACTTACAACACGCCGGAGGACAGCTTCTGGTGCTGCACTGGAAGCGGCCTGGAAAACCACGTTAAGTACGGCGAGAGCATCTACTTCCACGATGGCGACAGAAGCTTGTGGGTGAATCTGTTCATCGCCTCAAGACTCACGTGGAAGGCCAGGGGGCTGACAGTAAGCCAGCAGACCAAATTCCCCTACGAGCCGAAGACGCGCTTTGTGTTCGCCTGCGACAAACCGGTCAAGGCCGCACTCAAGATTCGCCACCCGAAATGGGCCGGTGCGACTCTGAACGTTGCCGTAAACGGCGAGAAGATCGCTTCGGCCAGCCGGCCCGGGGACTATCTCACGATCGATCGGACGTGGGCCAAAGGCGACACGGTGGACGTGATGCTTCCGATGAGCCTGCGGTTGGAGCCGATGGAAAACGCGCCGTCGAAAGTGGCGATCCTGTACGGCCCGATCCTCCTTGCCGGTCAACTCGGGCGCGAGGGGATGACCGACAAGATGCCCTACGCCGGCGCACACTGGGCCTTCGGCGGGACGCCCACGCCGCCGGTTCCGGACCTGGCGGTCGAAGGAAAGCCCGTCGACCAGTGGCTGAAGCCGGTTGTCGGCAAACCGCTGGAGTTCAGGACCGCCGGCGTTGGGCGTCCTGAGGAGGTCACGATGATCCCGTTCTTTAAGGCCCATCACCATCGGTTCACCGTTTACTGGGACTACATGACCGACAAGGCCTGGCGCGAGCAGGAGGCCGGGCGGCTGGCCGAAATCAGGCGACTGAAGGACCTCAAGGAGCGCACCATCGACGAAGTCCGGCCCGACAAGGAGTCCGAGAAGGCCCACAATCTCAAGGGCGGGAACATGCTGGCCGGCGGAGCGTTCGGGCGGCGCTGGCGACACGCCTGGTCGGGCAGTTGGTTCTCGTACGATCTGAAGGTTGACCCCGACAAGCCGATCGATGTCGTGATCACCTGCTGGGGCGGCGATAAGGGCAAACGCGGGTTCGACGTGAAGGTTGGAGACGCCAAAATCGGCCAGCAGACCCTCACCGGCGCCCATCCGGGCAAGTTCTTCGACACCACGCACCGGATCCCGGAAAAGCTCACCAAGGGCAAGACCAAAGTGACCGTCCGGATAGAAGCCCACAAGGGCAAGATAGGCGGCGGAGTCTTCGGAATAATAACCGCAAGGAGGAAGAACGGCGCCGCGACGCTGCGGTAGACGCGGTCTCCGACTCCGTTTATGATTGCGGTCCGGTCGTCGCGGAAACAACGCTTTGACAGGCGTCAGGATTCTACTCCACATTCCTCTTCCGGCTCGGCGAGACTTCTGTATCATGTGTTTGGCTTTACAGGAGAAAACGAAAATGGGTAGACAGTTCTTGTATGGGATTTTTGTCGCGGTCGTGGTGTTCTGCGGGATTGACCTTTCGGGCGGGGCGGGGTTTGAGACTCTGACCGACAAGACCCTCGTCGCCTGGGTGCGCCTGGCCGACGTAAAACAGCGGGGCGGCGGGGTCGTTTCGATTATCGACGACGCCGAGCGGTTCGACGCCATAGTCTTCGGCGAGGTCGCACCGGGCAAATGGATGGCCGGCAGCGACTTCTTCCGACGCACTGAAGAGGACCAGAAAGCCTGCGTCTCCGAACCGGCCGGCGGCAAGGAGTTCGTCCAGATTGCGATCTCCTATCGCGGCTCGGAAGTTACGATCTATCGCAACGCAAAGCAGTACGCCCGGTACAAGATCTCCGGCCCCCAGCCGTTCAAGCCGGGCTGCAAGCTTCTGATCGGCCTGCGGTATATCGGCGGACAAGGCGAGGTCGGCTTCCTGGCCGGCGAGGTTGACGATGCCCGCGTATACGGCAAGGCGCTGAGCGGCGAGCAGTTGGCGGCGCTGAAGCCGAATCTCGACGACGGGCACAAGAAGACCGCACAACCGCTTGCCTGGTGGACGTTCGAAGACGGTGCGCCGGTGTACCCCGGCAAGGCGTTCGGCGAAGCCAAACTGGTCGGAAACGCGAAGATCGCCGGCGGGAAACTCGTTCTCGACGGCAAGGGCTCCTACCTGATCGCCAGGCGTCCGCCGCCGCCTTTCAAGCCGCGGATCCAGTCGATGTTCTACAAGGCAAAGCATCCCGACACCGGCAACATGTGGGATACCTGGCTCTATCTGCACGAAGGGACGTACTACCTGTATTACCTGGCCAACAAGGGCCGCAGGTGGGACAACATCTCGATGGCGACCAGCGCCGACGGAGTACACTGGAAAGAGATCGGACAGGTGCTCTACAAGGGGCCCGGAGTGACCTGGATGGGGACCGGGTCGACCTGGAAGTCGCCGAACTTCAAGACCGACGGGAAGTTCTTCATGAACTTCTCGGAATGGAAAGGGCCGCGGCAGACGATATTTTTCGCCGAGTCGAAGGATCTGATCCGCTGGAAGCGGCTGGATAACGCCGACCTGGAATTCATCCAGGACCAGCGATGGTACAAGCCAAGGGGCCGGTGGGACTGCATCTGGACGATCGCCAGACCCGGCGGGGGGCTCTACGGCTACTGGACCGCGACGCCCAAGCCAGAGACTGGCGGTCGATTCGGATTCGGCGAGACGCTGGACGGGATTCACTGGAAAGCCCTGACCCCGCCGAGGGTCCACGGCGTTACCGGCGGGGAGGTCGGGGCGATCGAAAGGATCGGCGGCAAGTATTACATGATGTTCGGCAATCACGGTCGGATGGTCACGCTGATCGCCGACAAGCCCGCCGGACCGTTCCATGCGGCCAGGAAGAACCTGAGCTTCCTGTCGGGGCATACGTATTTCTCTCGCATGGTCCGCACTCCCGGCGGCGTGCTGGGCAACCATCACTCGATCGCGCGAAACCGGCAGGTCTCCATGGCTCCGCTGAAGTCGGTGGTCATCGACACTGAAGGAACGATGCGGCTGGGCTGGTGGAAGGGCAACGAGAAGATGAAGCACCGTAAGATCCCCGTCAAACCGCCGGCCAAGAGCCAATACGGTTCGGCGGGACCGGTTATGTTGGGAAATGCGTTCCAGGCCCCAGGCGGTCTGATCCTGGAAGGGACGATTCGCCTGCCGGCCGGGGAATCATCGCCGCGACGCGGGCTCTATATCGAATACGCGAAGGGCAAGGGATCGGCGGTGCTTATCGATTCGACCGGGCGGGCGGAACTCGGGTCCATGAACGCAGACGGCTCGGGCTTCAAAGCCGAAAAAAAGGTCGACCGCCAGATGAAGTTCGCCGCTCCGGCGAGATTCCGCCTTCTGGTAAAGGGCGTGTTTATCGAGTTTTACCTTGATGACATTCTGATCGAGTGTTTCAGTCTGCCGACCGACGCGACAGGTCGAATCGGCCTGATTTGCGGGGGCAAAACAGGCGTAGCGTCTGGGCTGAAGGCCTGGCGGTAGGCCCTTGCGCTGCGCGGGTTTCGATAATGGAATGTTGCTTTTTCGGCCTCTGCGCGGTAATCAGAATGTTTGAGAATCGATCAATCGAACGAGGTACGACATGCGAGTTGCACTTATCGGTCCGCCCCAGTCGGGCAAGAGCACACTGTTTCAGGCCATAGCCGCCGCCAGCGGTTCGGGGGTCGACATGTCCCGACCGGACCAGCCTCACCTGGCGACTGTCAAGGTCCCCGACGAGCGACTGTACTGGCTGTCCGAGCAGTTCAAGCCCAAGAAGACCACGCCGGCTGAACTGGCGTTTCTGGACCTGCCGGGGTTTGACCTGTCCGGCGACGCCGGGCGCCAGCGAGCCAAGGTCCACTGGGCCGCGATGCGACAGAGCGAGATGCTGGTGTTCGTGGTTCGCGGATTCGAAGACGATGCGGTGGCGATGTATCGCGATCGCGCGGATCCCGCCGCAGACGTCGAGGAACTGCTGACCGAGATGCTTTTCGCCGATCTGGAGCAGGTGACCAATCGGATCGCCAAGCTCGAGGCCTCGCTGAAGAAGCCGGTGGGCGACAAGGCCGAAATGAAGCGCGAACTGGAGCTTATGGGCAGGCTCGTCGAGACGCTCGAGGACGAAAGGCCCATCAGCGATGCGCTGGCCACCGAAGCCGAGGTCAAGATGGTCTCGAGCTTCGCGTTCCTTTCCCAGAAGCCCGTGCTGATAGTGGTCAACTGCGGGGAGGACGCCCTGGGCGGCGACAATCCTACGGAACTGGCCGGTCGAGACTGCGTCTATCTGTCGGCCCGGATCGAAGAAGAGATCGCCGAACTTCCCGCCGAGGATCGCGGTGAGTTCCTGGCGGATCTTGGCCTTGAAACGACCGCCGGGGATCGCCTGATCCGCGCCTGCTACAAGGGCGTCGACCTGATCAGCTTCCTGACCACCGGCGAAGACGAGTGCCGGGCGTGGACAATCCTCGCGGGAACAACCGCGGTCGACGCCGCCGGCGAGATCCACAGCGACATCGCCCGAGGATTCATACGCGCCGAGACCGTTGCGTACGACGACTACAAGTCCGCCGGCGACATGAAGGGCGCCAAGGCCGCCGGCAACGTGCGTCTTGAAGGGAAAACTTATGTCGTACAGGACGGCGATATCATAAACTATCGATTCAATGTGTAGGCATGTCAAAAACCTCTAACGTCAAGATGCCCAGACTCCGATGGCGGCAGCGAATCTGCCGGATGCTCGTCGTGTTGGGCATGCTGGTTGCTCTGGCGTACATAACCCTTCCGTGGTGGGCTCCGAAGGACATGATACGCCGATATCTCGTCGAACAGATGTCCGGTCAGTTGGGCCTGGATGTCGAGATAGACGAGATGTCGATGAGCTGGGACGAAGGGGTCGAGTTGAAGAACTTCCGGATCGCTTCGCCGGAGGGCTTTTCAGGAGGTTCGGGGAGCACCATGCTCAGCGCCGTCGCCGTTAGGGCCGAACTCTCGCCGATCAACCTGCTGTGGCGAAGGAGGATCAGTTGGATGGAGGTCGACAGGCCGGTGTTGAATCTCGAAATCAACGCCGACGGCGACATAAACGCCAACGTGTTGAATCGCCTGAAGTTCGACGCCCGGACCGACTGCACTTCGATCAGACGCGCGGTTGTCAACGTCCTGTTGCCCAGGCACGCCCACAGGCTCGTGATTGGGGTGCAGGATATGCAGGTTATCGCCGGACGGACCAAGAGACTCGGGCGAATAACGATGTCCGCCGAGCTGAGGCAGGATGAGTCCGCCGCACCGGTCGCCCTGTCGCTGGACACCGACCAGGGCGCCTCGCCGGTGTCGGCCACTGCTTTCTTCAACTTCTCAAACGTCGATATGGCCCAGCTCAATCTGGTCGGCATTCTTGACCTGCCGCTTAGAAAACTCGCCGGGCGGTGCGGCGGTTCGCTCGATCTGCAGGCCAACGAGGACGGCAAGATAGATCACGTTCGATGCAACCTGACCATACGCCGGCTGGACCTCCAGCCGCTCGACGATCGGATCAAGCTTCCGGTGGTCGCCGAAGCCGGCTTCAGCGTGTCGGCAAGGTACGATCCGATCTCGAAGTCCGTGGAGCTCAAGCCGTTTACCGTGCGTTTGCCGGGTCTGGACATGTCGGGGACAGGAAAACTGTTTGAAGAGGCCCTCGCGGGCAGTTGGCGCGGGATCAACAGCCTGGAGATGTCCGGCGAGATTCAGCCGACGCAACTGGCCGCGATGCTCACCGGAAAGGGCGAACTGCCGGCCAGGCTGGGAGTGTCCGGGCCGATCCGCATAGAATTGAAGCTCGATCACAACGAGAAGAAGGAGAACGTTCTCCAGTTGTCGGGGATACTGGACGGATCGACCGCGGAGTTTACACACGCAGACAGGGTCTTCAAACCGGCCAAACGAAGACTCCGCGCCGAACTGCAGACCAGGCTCGAACAGAGAACCTACACCCTCGACGTGAGCAACTGGCGGATCTGGCTTGGCGGAAACCTGCTTACGGGCAAAGGCACCGTGCGCGATCTGCGGAAGCTGTTTTCCAGCCCGCCTGACGAAAAACCCGCCGCTCCGTGGGACGTGCTGGCCAACTGGGAATGGGAGGGACGCGCCGAGATAAGGGACCTGGATTCCTTTGGCGATCTTGCTCCGGCGATCGAACGCGCCATTGCCGGGGTGAAGCTTTCGGGCCCGATGACTGGCGAGATCTCCGTCGACAGCCAGGGAGGCATTGTCGCCCAGGGCTGGATAGAACTCCCCGAGGGCTCGGCTCTATCCAGGGGCGACAGGCTCCTGAAAGGCCCCGACCGGACAGTCAGGCTGTTCGGGCGGGCGTCGGCCAATCGCAAGGCGGTGGGTCTCGATGACGTCGAGGTCCGTCTTACCGTCGGCGAAGGCAGGGCGGTGCTCGATCGCGGAACCATAAGATTCGTCAGCGCCGATGCCGAGACCGGCGCCGGCGCGCAGGCGGACATCAACGGCGATTTCGAGACCGTTGGAATCGAGCACATTCTGAGCATTTTGCCGGAAGAACTGACTTCAGGAATCACGGCTCGGGGGTCCATGAGCGGCGAATA
>Ga0180436_10003405_pt1 | contig 14621 bp, 13 predicted proteins | sample SS_ome_2_FD_132434 | JGI IMG/M metagenome (GOLD analysis project Ga0180436, IMG submission 132434) | Hypersaline lake sediment archaeal communities from the Salton Sea, California, USA - SS_3_S_2 metaG | ecosystem: Environmental > Aquatic > Non-marine Saline and Alkaline > Hypersaline >...
AAACAAGGCTGTACAGTACTGGCTGGACGATCCTGTACTGAAGGGCTTTGGGACAACAGACCCGCCCTCTTCGCCATCAGAGGGTGACAAGTACCTTGTCGGATCGCCACCTACGGGAGTCTGGGCGTCCGGAGGATACGCGCTAAAAGTAGTCGTGTATGTCGGCTCAACCTGGGTCATCGTAGCAGACGTTACCCACGGGCTAACCGTATGTCTTGGAAATGAGACCGTTCCAGAGGGCCTTTTTAGTACGTATCCGGCTGAGTTCGCTGGCAAGACACTTGTGTACGACTCCGTCGCGCAGGCGTTCTACCCGACTACACCCGTTACGACAGCTACGCCACACTTCACGGGTAAGTACCAGTATGTGGGGTCAACTGCGGCACCGGTATACGCGAAGTGCTTCGAGGAGGGGACACTTGAGACGACCACCGGCACCAAATTCGCGATTCGTGATAGCGATACAGTAACCACCGACGGGAACCTAAAAGTTGTCACGGCAGCGCCCGGTACGTATGGTTACGACATCCTAGGCGTCAGACACGCGATATGGGACACAACTACTGAGGAATTCTTCCTGATATTTGACAACCAGTCGCTTCGTAACACCTTCTTTAACCCGGGTAATGATCAAAGCGGCACACTTGACATAGCTTTCGACATCTCGCTAACTGTCCTAAACACATCGGCTTTATCCGAAACCGACACCCTACCCCTTGATACGAATGCGCTAGAACTAACCGCTGCACTTATATCTTCCAAGGGACTAAGTGACTACGCTCCAGGAGGTTCTGAGGTAGGCCTGTATTGGGCCTCAGGGACGCTCACACCTACGACGGCATCATACCTTGACGCTATTTCTACACTGCAGCTTAGAGTAAACGTGATCAACCCACCAGATCACTACATACCTCATGGGCTCTCAATTAGCTCAAGTTACCCGCGCAGCATCGACGCAACCTTTGCTCGTGGCACAATTCACTTCGCTTTGGGCGGCGTGCTTAAACTTGGTGGAAGCGAATTCGTTACGGCAGCGTTCGTGACTAACACGAATATCGTTTTGTCGTACCCAGAAATCAGCACTCCATCTTCAAAGGTATTTGCCCGTCTGGAGTACACCCCACAGTAAATAGCTAAGGCAAGGACGGAATAGTATGGCACAAGCAAGACACTTCCTAGTGAACGCCTATAACGCGACATCACAGCCTACCGATCCGGTGAACGGTTATAGCGTTCACATTGCTAGTACTGGAGCTGCAGGGACGTTTGCTGACTACCCTGGGTACATCGCAACATACAACTCCGTATTCGGATGGACTTACGAGTATCCCAAAGTAGCAGACCGGATGACGCAGATCGCCGGATCTGAACAGACTTTCTTCTTCACCCCGCAAGGCCCCTCCCCAGCATCAACTTGGGTCAGCAAGTCAAACTTGTACTCTTACAAGTCCAACACGCAAGATCTTACAACAAGCTATGCAGCTGTAGACGACTGGGAACCGGCGGACCCCTACTCCACGGCCAGCACATTCGGTGCGTTCACGTGGAGCACAACTGATGGTGTGTTATCGCTATCTCGCACTGTATATGGTTCACTGGAGCTTATTTGGTGTGTACACGTACAGCAGACAGCATCAGGCAACCTCAACACATATACTGTAAAGGCACAGAAAGATGCAGGTGGTACGGGTAGCTGGGTAGACATGGACGGTGGCTTTGCTGGAGGATCAACGTACTCAGACACAAACCTGTTTCACGCCTCTGCAACGATATGCGTGCAGGATGCTGCCGCCCAGGAAGACGATGAGTACAGGCTGGTAGCTCAGGTTGAGAGCGACTCGGCTGACAACCTGCTCACCATCACCTCCGCGTCCCTCAGCGCGAAGGAGATCAGCCCATGGTGACGCACAGGTAGAGATATAAGACCAGAGCCCCGAGACACCGCCCTGTTCCAACACCCGGGGCGGTGTCATTCTGTATACTCACGAGTATATTGCGGGAGTCACGCCTACGTAGACCGGGTTACAGCTTTATACTCACGAGTATATTGCGGGAGTCACGCATACTTAGACCGGGTTACGGGGCAGGCTGTAAGCCAGCTACGGGCAGGCTGTAGGCTAGCTACGGGCAGGCTGTAGGCCGAGATACGGGCAGGCTGTGGGCTAGCTACTGGCAGGCTGTAGCCTAGCTACGGGCAGGCTGTAGGCCGAGATACTGGGGCAGAACAGCAAGTCAAGATAGAACCCGCCCGATTCTACAGCAGACATAAGTCGTGTACAGCTAGTACGTTACAACCTCGATGTTTTGGCCCTCTGGCAGAAGAGCGCGCGCAGCGCGCTCTTCTGCCAGCGAGACAAGGCCTCGGGTTGGCCGGGGCCTTCGGCCCCGGCCCATCCGGGGTCTTGTCTCCGTGGCCTCACCCCATCAATGTTGCACGCAGGCTGTAATATAGTTCATGTAAGTGCTTACTGTAGAAGTACTTACAGCAACTACACCCCAACCGGCCCTTCAGTCCTGTACTCCTAGGACTCAATTGACTCAATTGGTTCAAAGGATTCAATTGACTCAATTGACTCAATTGAGTCCTTTGAGCCTAAGGGCCAATGACATACTCCTGTCACCAAGGGTGTCCTCTACGCTGCGTTTCGGGGAGGCTGACGCCTCCCCTCACTCACGTAGAGGCCACCCCCTTGGTGTTAGCTCGTACGCCTCCTCGACGGCGGCGAAGCCGCCGTCTTGTCAGCGTACTTCACTAACACCAAGGATAACGTGGAAGGCCTGCCCGGAACTAGCTTGACCCGCAGACGTCCTCACGTACAGCCTGTTACATGGAGTGTGGGTACGGAGGCCCCCAGAACAGGCTAGGGAGAACACTTTCACCATTACCAGGGCTCAGGCGGGACCTGCACTACCGTGTTCACATGGAGTGCGAGAGGCTTGACCCTCTCGGCTCACTACCGGGGCCGAGGTAGTGAGACTGGTTTACTCCCGTTGATTTCAGCCGTAGGGAGTGCCTGATGCGAACCTTACTCGACTGAGACACGCTGTGCAACGCCGAGGCCACGCGCTTTACCTGCTCCCAGCTTCCAACCCTAGCGAGGTCGGCAGCGCAGCTGCTGGACAGGCGATTCCAGATTGTGAAGAGGTCTCGATCCAGGGGTTCGCTCTTTCCCGGACACGATGAGACCGCTCCTACTATACAGTCTAGTCGGCTAGCTGGTACGCTACAACCCCCAAGAGTTTCTTTGTGCTCGTAACTCACCGTGATCCCGTGACTTACGACGGCTGGTATACGGAAAACCGGAAAGCTACTGGAGATCTCAGGATCTGTGCTAAGATCTGCCCATGTCGCCACGCAGGGTGGCGGCACCACTACCACCTGCATCCACAGGAGCACCACGATGCCCGTCACCTTCAAGAACGCCCGCATCTCCACGATTCTGCCCCTCTACGACGGCCACGGTCGGCAACGTGGCTACACCGTCGGACACAGCCTGATCAACCGTAAGTGCTGGGTCCCTAACGAGGGCAGCCAGCCCCTCTCCCTCTGTGGCGACACCCACACCTCCCTGGTGGCGCGCTGGCGTCACGTGACTCCCTCGCTGGACGAACAGGGTGAGTACCGCCGCTACTACGACCGCGAGTTCCAGAAGAAGCGGCTGTACGCCGCTGAGCGCAGCCTCGCTAGCGTCCAGCTCTGGGGCTTCCACGAGGTCACCCCTACCCCGCTGGACACGGCACGCTTCCTCGACAAGGTGCTCCACTCGGCCACCTTCCAGCGCCGCTGGGGCCGTCGTAGAATCGAGCTGCGCTATGTTCCCCAGCTGAACGGGGCGCGCGCCCTCCTCGACACCATCAGCCTTCCCACCCAGGACCGCATCATCACCCCGCTCGTGGTGCTTCACGAGCTGGCCCATTGCCTCTGCCCCATGTGGGAGCGCCACGGTCGCCTGTACGCTGCGAACTACCTGGAGCTTGTCCGCCTGTTCCACCCCGACGAGGATGCCTACCCGCAGCTCAAGGCGGCCTTCCGTGCCTACGGGGTCAAGAAGAACGCCCGCCGCGCCCCTCGCGCCTGGGAGGCCTGGGGACGCTAGAGGGTACAACCTGGACCTAACCCGCCTGCACTAAGCGGGTTAGGTCCATGCCCAAGAAGAAACCAGAAAAGCTACTTGAGATCTCAGGATCTGTGCTAAGATCTGGACATCGCTCGACGGCGGCTGCCACACGGCGGCGACCAAGATCTCTCGAAGATACTGCTTGACACCGAGCGATACCCGTACTAGACTAGGAAGCATCAGCTACCACCCTTACACAAAGGAGAAACTACCATGGCTCACATGATCAACACCACCGACAAGTTCGCGGAAGTTCGTTACAACGGGCAGCGTGCGTGGCACGGCCTCGGCATCGGGCTGCCCCAGGAAGTGGAGTCCGCCTCCGAGGCCTTCGAGTTCGTCGGCCTGGACTGGCGCACCGACAAGCAGCCCGTGTTCTACACGGGTCCTAACGGCGAGAAACTCACGGTTCCGGGCCAGTACGCCCACCTCCGCGAGGACACTGGCGAGCTTCTCGGCATGGTTGCCGAGCGGTACAAGCCGCTGGAGAACAGCGACCTCGCTGATTTCGCTGACGCCGTCGCCCTGACGGCTGAGGGCGCTGCCCGGGTCGAGACCTGTGGCTCGCTGCGTAGCGGCAAGACCGTGTACGCCCTGATGGCCCTTGACAAGGACATCGACATCAACGGCGACGTGACGAAGCCCTACATCATGGTCAGCAACGGCCATGGTGGCACCTCCGGGCTCCGCGCCTACTTCACGGGCGTCCGCGTCGTCTGCGCCAACACCGAGGCCATGAGCCTCGCTGACCTCGGGACCGGCGTCAGCTTCGCCCACACGGGTGATGTGGCTGCCAAGATCGAGGCCGCCAAGATGGTCCTGGGTCGCGCTACCGAGGCCGTCAAGAAGTTCGAGTCCGAGGCGTATCACCTGACTGGTGCGTCCTGGAACAAGAAGGAGATGGAGGAGGCGCTCCGGACCGTCTGGGAGGTCGTCCACGCCGACGCTCTGCGCGGCGCTAAGACCTCCAAGGCCGTCCGGGACAGGCTGACGCAGCAGTGCGATGAGGATGTCGCCCGTTGGCTGGAGCTTGCCTCTGCCGATGGCAACTCCGTGGCCTCGACGCAGGGGACGGCCTTCGCCGCCCTCCAGGGTGTGACCTACGACCTGGATCACACGCCTGCCGCTCGCCGGAAGCTGTCCCCCGATGCGCGGATCAACAGCCGTCTGTTCGGCACCTCCAGCCGGATGAAGAGCCGGGCGCGAGCCGCCATGCTCCAGCTGGTCTGATCCGCTGCCATCCCCCCGATGGGGAGTCACCTACGCCCTCCCCCGTAGGTGGCTCCCCGCCACACGGACCAGTGTGGTACAATCCAGGACCGGGAGGGTGCTCAGGCAGCGCGTTAGCCTTCATGCGCGCCGGGCGCTACCTAGGTCCACGGGCCGTCACCGTTGTGGTAGGCGGTGACGGCCCACCTCACACCCCATACCACACCAGGGAATGGATAACAACCTAACGATCAGGGCTGAGCTACGCGCCTGCCTACATGCGGTAGCCAGACGCATGCGGTACTTCACTACCGATGAGGTCTGGGAAGAGGCCGATCGTCGTGGAATCAACGTGGAGCGGAGAGGCGCCGATCCTAGGGTCCTCGCTCCGGTCATCCAGCAGTCATCTCGTGCCGGAGAGATCGAGAAGACTGGGGGTACGAGAAACAGCCGCGATCGTACTTGCCACGGTCGCGGTAAGACAGTGTGGCGATCACTGATCTGCGAAGTTGATTGCGAGGAAGCGGAGGAACCCTCCGCTGACGTCCTGCGCGAGAGACTTGAACGCGAAGAAGACGCGATAAAGCACGAGATCAGCGTAAGGGAACTTCGTCGCAAACTATCCTCTCAGCGTCGGATCATCGACAGGCTCTCTACTCGTCTGTCTGCGTACGAATCCACAGAGGATCTTGGCGAGCAGATAGACGGGATCCCGAAGCGACTGAAAGAGAGCCACACGGTGGAGCTTCGCGCTAGCGAGCCCGACGAGAGTACCCTGCTCGTGCTGGCTTCTGACTGGCACGTTGAAGAGGTAGTCGATCCGGCGGAGGTGCCTGGGAACGAGTACAACCCAAACATCGCTGAGGAGCGCGTGAACAACTTCATCCGTGGTGTACTGGCCGTTAGGGACATGTCGCCAGGGACTGTGGAGCGCCTTGTCTTCGCGATGATGGGTGACTTCATAACCGGACACATCCACGAGGAGCTTATCCATACAACCGCGATGCCTCCGCTGGAAGCGATGGCGTTCGCTGAGGAGCTTCTTGAGCGATGCCTGGATATCTTCATCGAGGAGTTCCCGGAGGTCGTGGTGCCGACGTGTAACGGTAACCACGGAAGAACTACACAGCGTAGTTATTACTCCCGTAACAGCGACTTCTCCCTGGAGTACCAGACGTACGTGCGCCTCGCACGGCGATATAAGTCGAAGGCTACTTTCCTGGTGAATAGGTCCAGGCAGAATGAAGACCTCTCCATCTACGGCAAGAGGCTTCGCTTTCACCATGGGGAGGATTGCCGCAGTTCTGGTGGTGATGTGCTTGCCGGGCTACGGAAGTACCACTACAAGCAGAACACGAAGACGATGGACTGCGACATGTCTTACGTGGGGCACTGGCACACGGCATCGAGCAGCTTCTCATTCGGAGCCGTGAACGGTTCCCTGATAGGCAACACGGCTTACGGTCTACAGTACGGGGCCGAGCGCCCGCAGCAGGTCTACCAACTTCTCTGCCCGACTAGAGGCGTGATACAGACTGGTCCTATCTTTGTAGAGTGAAGGTCACCTGGGATAACAAAGAGTGGCGTAGAGCCAAGCAGCGACTTTCTGGACTGTGCCCGCCGCCCGATGACTGCGATGTCATTGTGCGGCGGGTGCGTATGGACGACGAGTCGTTCGGAGATAGTGAGCGCGAGGAGGTGAAGCCAGAGCCTGGGTTTGAGGATGAGCCCACGAAGTACCGCTACGTCATCCGCGTCAACAGCGGCCTCCCAACGGACTTCGCGATCTGGGTTCTGATCCACGAGTGGGCCCACGTCCTTGTGTGGCCGATTTACGGAGAACGTGACACCGACCATGGTGCCTACTGGGGTGTCGCGTACGGCAAGGCTTATCAGGCTGCATACCCTTCTAACCAATGAGAGACATCGATTTGAACCCAAACGGGCGTGGCAAGCGCAACCTGATCCCCCTAGAACCTGAGAAGCGCACGTTTGTGTCCGCAGACACAGCCGTAGGTTTACTTGTCTTGATGTTCATGATCTACTACGTGGCTAAGGTAGTTGGGGTGGAAGGTTGAGCGACGACGAGTTTGATGCTCTACTTGGGAGCCTGATGGACCTGACGCCGGAACAGCGCAAGCTAGTTTCGGCGCAGCTGGTTATGGTGAGAAACCAGCATCGCAAGTTCGAGGTTGCAGACGAGACCCTTGAGACTGTCGATCCAGTACGAATCGTATGGGTCGCAAGCAAGACCGTAGCGGAGCATCTCGGCTTGGGCATGGTGTGGATCGACCCGACCCGCATGGCCCAGGCTTACGTCAATCAAGCTGATATTGACGAGTACACTGGAGCGTGTCATAGGCTGATGTCGTATGTCGAGCATCATGTCGCACCTCGCAGTTACAAGGAAAGGTGGAGAGCCGTTTACAAGATACTTCTTGCGTGCTTCCATGCCGATCCGTTTCCTAAGAAGAGAACGATTAGCGTCAAAGCTCTTGTGAGCCGTATCTCCAACTTCGAGGGAGCGGTCAACAACCAGTACCCAGGATACGCCGCCGCAGGACAGCTGCGATTCGCGCTACTCTAGACCTACCACGATGAAGCTACAGTCAGCAGTACAGAATGCGATCGTTGGCCTCCTGTGCATGGACGACAGGGCGGCTGCCGAGTTGTCCATGATGGTTGAGCCCGAGGATCTCGACCTGGGCTACCGCGAGGTGGCTGAGGTGGCCCTCGCGCATCGGCAGCGGTGGGGATCCGTACTGGGGAAGTCCACGCGAGTTGCGCTGGAGGATCTGGCGCGCCAGGACGAGAACATGGTCCAGGCTTACGCCAACATCTACAGCTACATCCAGAGCGAGCTTGGTAGCGTAGGGGTGGAGTATGTGCTGGACAAGGCCAGAGCCTTCGTGCGCTATCAGCGGTTCCGCAAGGCCGCGTCTGACGCGATCCGTGGCCTGGGCAAGAACAACGAGGAGGGCGTAGACGAGGCTGAGGCAGCATTCACCAGAGCACTCCAGACGACCGTCAACGCTTTCGATCCTGGTGTTGTCTTCGGCGTGGACGAGGAGAAGACGCTAGAGTTCTTGACTCGCAAGGAGTCTCCCCTCATGAAGATCGGAATCCCGGCTCTGGACGAGGCGAACATTGGTCCGATGGAGTCCAGGCTCATGATCCTCAATGCCGCGTCTGGCCGGGGCAAGTCGTGGTTTCTGATCCACCTCGCCGTCCAGGCTCTTCGCCAGGGAGTTCCCGTCGCGTACATCGCGTTGGAGATGACCGAGACCGAGGTCACGGCTCGTCTCATGCAGTGCCTCATGAACGCCCCGAAGCGACCGGGTACGGGCGGTGAGCTACGCAAGTTCGACAAGACCACGTCTCCGGAGGACGTTGGCAGCGTCCTGTTGTCGTCTGGGCCCGCGTCGAATATCTCGCTGTACGGCAACCAGGACAAGGTCGTTGATGAGGTCCGCAAGTGGCGCGACGAGAGCCGCCTCGTGATCAAGGAATTCGCGCAAGGTACTCTCACGCCGCAGCAACTAGACGCCTACCTCACGGTGCTCTCCGACCGGACGAATTTCATGCCGAGGCTGCTCCTCGTTGACTACGGCGACATCATGCGCCTACCCTCTGGTATGGACAGGTGGCAGGCACTCATCCAGAACACCGAGGCACTGCGGCGTATTGCCCAGGAGCGCAAGATTGCGGTTGTCACGGTGTCGCAGGTGAAGCACGAGGGAGCCAACGCCGAGGAGGTAGACGTGGAGCACACTGCCGGAGCATGGGACAAGGTTGCAACTGCGGACACGATCTTGACGCTATCGCAGACCAAGAGCGAGCGCGAGGATCAGCGTGCGCGGATCTTCGTTGCTAAGAACCGCGCCGACGCCGACCGCTTTCGTGTGGCTATCACGCAGAACTACGCGACTGGTCAGTTCGTCGTAGACAGCGTCAAGCTGGATAACGATTCGACCTACGACGCTAATAGCCGAGCCGCGATCTGATGCCGATTAGCCAGAGCAAGATCTTCGAGTTCAAGAACCGCGAGCTTCAGTCGTTTGCCAAGTACAAGGGCCTAGACGACGACAGGCTTCAGGCCATGGTCAGCGACGCTGACCTCAGCTTTCACACCAAACCTCGGCGCGCCCAGCTTCTCTGCACGCTTCTTGGGTGGCATCAGGAGTCGTTCATGTTCCTGCTTGGGCTTGGCGCTGGCAAAGCCCTGGCGAACGGTGAGCCGGTTCTGCTGCCTGACATGACGTGGAAGCCTATCGAGGATCTGCGTGTGGGGGAGTACGTGCTGGGCTGGGACGGTGAACCCAAGATCGTGGAGGGCGTATACCCGCAAGGCGTGACCGAGCTATGCAAGGTCAAGTTCACTGGCGGCCTGTACTCGATCTGTTCGCCGGATCATCTGTGGACGGTCTGGATGCGAGATCTCTCGCCCCAGACCATGACTCTCCGCGAGATCGAAGCTAAGGGCCTCAAGTTCGGCACCCGCAGGCGTACTACACGGTACAAGTGGAAGGTCCCCGTATTCATTAAGAAAGCAGGCTACTCAAACTACCGGAAGATCGTAGGCGTCGAGGAGTATGAGCCTGGAGAGTCCACCTGCATCAAGGTAGACGGTGGGCATTTCATCACTCGTGACTACGTCGGAACGCACAATACGAAGGTCTCGCTCGACCTAGCCGCCAACAGGAAGCGTCACGGCCAGATCAAGTCTGCTATTGTTCTGGTTCCGAACACGGCGAACCTTTGGGCTTGGCAGATCGAGGTCCAGAAGCACGCACCCGATCTTTCCGTTGTTGTGATCGATCAAAGCGGCCCGGCAGCCCGTGAACGTGCGCTGTATTCTGGCGCAGACGTCGTGGTCTGCACCTACGTTGGGCTTGGCAACCTGCTATCCAAGAACAGGAAACTGGATAACAAGAAGGTGCAGCGGTTGTGCCAGCAGTTCCAGATGCTTGTGATGGATGAGATCACGGCTATCAAGAATCCGCAGAGCCGCAACTTCAAGATGTGCAGACTTTTGTCTGTGGGTATGAAGTACCGCTACGGGCTCACGGGTACGCCGATCCACAAGGACCCCGCCGACCTGTGGAGTCAGTTCTGGACGATCGATCACGGGAAAGCCCTTGGCGAGAACATCACCTTGTTCCGCGAAACCTATTTTAGAACTGACTATAATAGGTTCGGGTTCACGGAGTACAAGTTCGATAGACGCTTCACCAGCGAGGTGGCTCGCCGCGTAGAGTCGTGTAGTGTCCGCTTTGCTGAGCACGAGGTTCAGGATCTCCCTGAGGCCGTCGGTGGCCTCAGCTCTGACGACTATCTGCGTATCCCGGTTGAGATGCCAAAGGCCCAGACTGGCTACTACAGGTCAGCCCTCGGGGAACTCAAGTCTGCCGAGGACACTGTCGCTATCGACCAAGCCTACGCCAAGATGCGGATGGTCTGCTCCGGCTGGTGCGCGGCGAGTGATGAGGCTGGCGAGCGTGTCGAGGTAGAGTTCCCCAAGGTGCCTAAGCTGGATGCGCTCGTGCAGCTCCTGGAGGACATCCCGCCCGAGGAGAAGGTGGTCGTTGTAGCTTGGTATCATCACTCGATCAAGCTCATGCAACGCCGTTTCCGCAAGGAGAACATCAGCTTCACCGAGGTGACTGGTCGCGTTTCTGCCAAGAAGAAGATCGAGAGCCTGGAGGCGTTCTGCTCTGAGGGCGGACCCCGCGTCCTCATTGGTAGTACCGCCATTAGCAAAGGCGTAAACCTACAGGGAGCTTCCCGCTACATGGTCTTCTACGAGAGCCCCGACAGCACCATCGAGAGAGCGCAGATCGAGGGCCGGATCCGTAGGGAGGGTGGAATCTCCGGCACCAGATACTACTACGATCTGGTGACCAAGGACTCCGTGGAGGAGAGCATCCTCCAGAGCCTCCGCACCGGACGTAACATCCACGAGCTACTGATCGAGGGAAAGAAGTGATGGATTGGATAGCTTTCTTCGAGCAGCATGGTATCCGCTATGTCGAAGGCCCTAGCAAAGATGTCTCAGCGGGCGCCATCGGCATTCCGTGCCCAGTGTGCGGTAACGACACGGGTACTCACTATGCTGTCGTTGCTGGCGAGCCGCTAGTCAAGGGGTGCTGGAGAAATCAAACACACTTCATGCCAGCGAGCGAGCTTGTACAGCTGCTGTCTGGTTGCGGACCTGATCGAGCTAGACGTATACTCTTCGGTGAGGACGCGATCCCGACTGTTGAGCAGCTTGAACAACGTATCGTTGCGATCGGATCGACGGAGTCTGTGGCTACTGCTAGTCATGGACGTATGGTCGGTGATGCGTCGTTCAAGCTGTTCACGGATCAGCCTTCGGAAGGTGATGCCACCTACAGGGCTTACCTCGAATCCCGGGGCTTCAACCCGGCTCGACTGTCCGACGTGTATGACGTTAGCTGGTGCGATAGCGGGCCGTTTGGTGGCAGGATCATCGTGCCGATCTATGAATACGAGACGCAGTCGAGGCGCACGCTGATGGGCTGGACTGGGCGCACGGTCATGAATAGCCCAATCAGGTACAGGGCACACCCGTCTGGTGATGCCTTGTCACGGTGTCTTCTTGAGACTGGCTTTGTTGACAAGCAAAGCCACCTAGTTATCGTGGAGGGGCCGTTCGACGCGCTTCGTGTGGCTGAGGCGGGCTATGCTGCCGTCGCGTTGATGACCAACCGCGTTGGTCCGGGCAAGTTCGCCAGACTTGAGTACCTTGCCGACAGGGCCAGGAGGGTAAGCATCATGCTGGACTCAGACGCGATGGAGACGCATGCCTTCAACGTCATGGCGGGCATCAGAAGCAGCACGGACATCGAGTTGGCCTTCCTTCCAGACGGCGTGAAGGACCCAGGCGATATGACGGAGGACATGATCAGATGCGCGCTATGAAGCCTAATGCGCTGTCGCTGGAGCGGGAGTTCGTGGAAGCGACGGGCCTGTACCGGAAGAACGACGAGGACGAGTTCAGCTGGGTGGCAAGGTGCTGCGCGGCGCTAATGTCTCTACCCGAGGATGAGCTTAACTCGGATATCGTCAGTGACGAGGCCTACGAGTTTGCGTCCAACAACCTGGACGCGATGGACTCTGGATACATGATTCGTGGGTTCAACGGGTATCCTCTGATGGCGTTGGCGAGGACTTACAGGTTCAACGGCATCGCTCCATCTAAATACTCCAGGATGAAGTCGCTGCCCCCTATCCCGATTGACTTCTACAAGCGTGGGGATAAGATCTCTATCAGCGATATGTTCTGTCTGGTAGCCGCACCCAGCACTGGCGGTAGGAGCGGTATCATGAAATCTCACGGGCCCGTATCTGGGGCCTATGTCAGCATGACAGCCGCGTTTCGGGAACTGGCCGTGTGCTTCGCTGAAGACTACGAGGATGACGAAGTTATCGGCTATGGATACGCACTAGGGCTTACGTTGACTCCATCTAGTGCGAGGTCAGTGCTGGCGTCTGTCAGGGCTGTGTTCAATGCCGTGAAGCGAGTGTTCGGGCTAGATGTCGGACAGCATATTCGTGAGTTCAAGCAAGAGCACCCGTTCCCTGTGTGGACACTGTTCACCCGCAGCATGATCGACAGCGCCACCAAGGAGTACTCTGCCCTCGACTATGAGAGGCGACTGCTAGACAGCTATGGCCCTGGTCTGCGAGACGATATCGATCTATACAAGCGTACAGGCGTCGTTCAGGGCGGGCTGAGGGATTGGGCTCGCGATCATGGCCGACTAGGGATAATGGAGAGTTCAGGAAAAGCCTTCATGGAGACGTATGGACAGGATCTCAGCGAATGAGCTTGGCGAAATACTTACGCTAGCTAAGACGTGGCAGAAGGGGGACAGCGTGATTGTTCCGTCGTTCAAGCAGCTGATCCTGCACAACGGCGGTGTGGACGTATACAGCGAGCATGGCATCATCAGCTTCCCGGTAGCCACGCTCTCACTGGCGGAGCCGGTTGCTGTCGATAAGCCAACCATCGCAGCTTGGCACGGCACCCGACGCGGCGCTTTCGACATTATGGTCGAGGTCGTCGATGGATCCGTCAGGCTTAGCGAGGGCGATGTCAGCACGCTGATCCTTCCGACGATGCCCGTCGAGGGTTTCGTTGGGTCTAACTGGGATGTCGTCGAGCGTGTCGTTGTCACCGAGGAGCGCGGTAGGCGTTTCACTGACGATCTGCGTGTAGTCGGCGGCTTCTCCGGTGATCCAACCGTGTCGGGTCAGCACTCCGGCGTGCATGTCTACCCGTCTAGCGATGGAACCCGTATGTTCTCTACGGATAACCTTGGCGCTGCGTCTGCCGTTAGTGAGCCGATGGAGGGCCGTAGCTTCGTGATCCCCCACCAGCTGGCCGCCAGGAGCGGGTTCCTGTCGGCAGCGATCCCGATTGTCGAGGTCTCATACGGGTCCGGCTCTCAGATAACCCTGGTCCGCGAAGACGGTGCCTCGTGCTCGTTCGAGGACATGGGTACTTACGACGAGGGATGGTGGCGAGACGTCCTGCCGGGCTATAGTGGTGGCGACGCGATCGCAGACGGGTTTGGGCACACCATTGCGTCGTTGCGAAGACTGGCAAGCGTGGACGCCAACGGGGCACCGTGCGTTAGCCTCACCATCCGTGACGGCATTATGACTGTTCGGCTGTCCGAGTGCAATCTAGCCGAGGCTGTCTCGACCTTCCCCTGCCGACTGGCTGACGTGTCTGCCTCATTGCCGATGACGCAGTTCAGCCGGGCCATGTCGGGAGCAACGCACTTCAACGTGTCGGAGAATCTGCTTGTAACCAAGCGTGGCCGCGTCTCGGCCTACTGTACGTCGCAATGAAGAAGGGTTTCCTCGGCGGAGTTAGCAGGAGCGCCAAGGTCGCAGGAGTTTCGGCCTCAAGCGTCTTTGAACGCAGTCACGGTTGGGCTGCTGTGGCGCACTTGTGCCAGAAGTACCCCTCGGAGCTACCGGGCCATACCCCCGACGGCAATGTGTCGGCGCTGGTCATCACAGGGCTCCCCTCGGAGGAGTCGGCTGCGTCTGGCAGGTGTTACTCTCCGACGGATCTGCTCATGTTTGAGCGGCTAGCAGTCGCTGGGCGAATCAATCGTGGTTACGTCAACCGTATTGCGGTTGAGTCCATCTGCCCCGTTCGCCCAGATAGCGACAAGGTTACCAACAACACGAAGCCGTACCTGATCAAGGCGTACTCGACTCATGTCGATGACATGGTCAGGAAGCACGCCCCAAACC
>Ga0180436_10003407_pt1 | contig 14620 bp, 7 predicted proteins | sample SS_ome_2_FD_132434 | JGI IMG/M metagenome (GOLD analysis project Ga0180436, IMG submission 132434) | Hypersaline lake sediment archaeal communities from the Salton Sea, California, USA - SS_3_S_2 metaG | ecosystem: Environmental > Aquatic > Non-marine Saline and Alkaline > Hypersaline > Sediment...
ACCGCTGTCGAGCATCGACTGGGCGATCGCCACGAAGCGGGTCTCGTCCTCGTCCCAAAACGGGGCCGAACTGAAGCCGGCGGCGAGGGTGATGACGCTCGCCACGAGCGTGATCACAAGCCCACGGCGGGGCGTGATCGCGTCGAGCAGACCGTGGAACATGTCTGCCGGCTGAGCAGACTGTGGATCACGTCTGCTGAAAAAACGCCAGGGTCGGCTTTTTCCGCCGGCGTGTGCGGTCTGTTCCTCGGCGGGGCGTTCCGTCGTGGTCATGCCGGGGCGGTCTCCGGGGCGTGGTGTGGTGTGGTGTGACAACGGTGTTTGGGCCTTGGCTGCTAGGGTCGTGATGCGGGTCGCGTCGCGCGGGAAATCCAGGGGTCGGGGGGCGTCGGGGGCTGTCCGCTCGGTCCGATGAGTGCCAGCGGTCGGCCGCCGGGTAGGCCACCGGATCGCGCGAGCACGCGGTGGGTCGCGGGCAGCTGCGGCAGCAGGCGTTCGGCGAATTCGGCGTCGGCGAGGAAGTGCGTCTGTTCGCCGCGGCGGAGTCGGGCGGCAGCCTCGCAAGGACGCACGACCTGCGGAACCGCCTCGCGATGGCCCCCGGCGAGCCAATAGAACACGGTGCTTGGCGGTGCCGTGCCGGCCATCGCGATCCGGCTGCCCTCGGGCACGTCGGCCAGCAGCGAACGCGGGCCGCAGGCGGTGGTGATCTCCTCGGTCGCCACCGCCGCGAGCGTGGCACTCAGGCCCACCGCGACCGCCCCAAGCGTGGCCGGTACGAGACGGCGGGAGGTCTGCGAGACCGCGAGCCGCCAGGCGAGCAGGCCCCCGCCGGCACTCAGCAGCCCTGCGGCGGCGAGGGCCCAGGTCGTTCCCAGGGCGATTCCGAAGCCGTGCCGGGCGATCGGGCCGAAAGCCACCAACGCCAGGCCGACCGCCACCAGGCTCCCCCAGGCCAGGGGCATCAGCCAATCACCGAGGGTGCGGCGGTGCCGCCAGGCGATCCAGAAATCGGCCGTGACCGCCGCGAGCGCCGGGTAGGCCGGCCAGACGTATCCAGGGAGTTTCGTGCCGGCCAGCGAGAAAAACAGGATCCAGCTGAGGCTCCAGGCCACCAGCAGCCGCACCGCCCGCCTACGCGTGGCGGGCTCGTCGCGGCCGAGGCTGACGGCGGTATGCCGCACGATCAACAGCGAGGCGATCGACCAGGGGAAGAGTCCCGCCAGCAGCACCGGCAGATAGTACAGCGGGCTGCCGGAGTGGCCCTCGAGCGGGCCGGTGAAGCGGGCCACATTGTGCTCGAGGAGAAATCGCCGTGGCCACTCCCAGTCGGTCCGCAGGCCGACCCAGAGATACCAGGGCAGGGCCACCGCCACCGCGGCGGCGGTCACCGTCAGGGGTCGCATCCGGCGGGCTGCCATGACCGCGCCGCCGGCCCAAGCCCGCAGCTGCCCGCCGCCTGCCGGGCGGGTTTCCCAGAGCACAAACAGGGCGAAGGCGAACGCCGGCACCACGAATCCCACCGGTCCCTTGGCAAGCACAGCCAGCCCCATCGCGATTCCCAGGGCGAGGCCGCGGGCGGGCGAGAGACCAAGGCCTTGATGCGTGGCAGCTCCGTCGACACCGGGAGGCTGAAGACCGCCGGCAAAGAGCCACAGGGCTGCGGTGGTGGCGGCCACGAGCGCGGCGTCGGGCGTGGCGGCGCGGCCCCCGACCGCCGTCCAGATGCAGCTGGCCATCACCAGCCCGGCCCACAGCCCCTGCCGAGGGCCGAGCAGCCGCGAGGCGATCGCCCAAGTCAGCAGACACGAGAGCAGCGTGGCGGCCGCCGAGGCGGCACGGGCGCCCGCCTCGTCCCTTCCCAGGCAGGCATAGCCGACCATCTGCAGCCAGTTGACCAGCGGCGGCTTGGCGACCCGCAGCCTGCCGTTGAAGGTGGGCACGACCCAGTCGCCCGCATCGAGCATCTCCAGCGAGCAGGCGGCGTTCTTCGGCTCGTCCTCGTCAAACAGCGGCGGGCCGCCGAGATTCGGGCAGAGCACCAGCCCCGCGGCCGCCGCCACCAAGAGCGGTGCGAGGGCCGAGCGGAAGGCGGAAGCGATGGCGGCCGGCATGGCAATTTGCCTGATTCGTTCGACGGCCACGCGCGGCCCTTCCGTGCTTGCCCGCCGAAGAGCAAAATGGGCGGGGAGCGTAGGGACGTGCCGCCGGCGGGTCAAGCCGACCACCGGCCGATTTGGTCCGCATTTCACGCCGGTTGACCGGGGTAGGCGGGCGGGTATCTTCAACGATCCCGGGCCGCTGAGCCGCCGGGTGATGGAGCTGGGAGAGAGCCCTTGGCTGATGATGAGGACCTGCCCGAGGAGCCGGTCGACGGCAGGTCGAACGAGCCCGGTTCCACCCCTCCGGATTCGTCCGCAGACAACGCCGGCGGGCGGCTGGTCGAACTGCCGATCGAGCAGGAGCTCAAGGACAGCTACCTGACGTACGCGATGAGCGTGATCGTCAGCCGGGCCCTGCCGGACGTCCGCGACGGGCTCAAGCCGTCGCAGCGTCGGATTCTGGTCGCCATGAACGACCTCAACCTCTCGCCCGGTTCCTCGCGGGTGAAGTGCGCCAAGATCTCCGGCGACACCAGCGGCAACTACCACCCCCACGGCGAGAGCGTGATTTATCCCACGCTCGTCCGCATGGCCCAGGAATGGAACATGCGGCACGTGCTCGTCGACAAGCAGGGCAACTTCGGCTCGATCGCCGGCCTGCCCGCCGCGGCGATGCGGTACACCGAGGCCAGGCTCTCGCCGATCGCCGCCTTGATGCTCGACGATTTGCAGCTCGACACGGTCGACTTCGTGCCGACCTACGATGAGCGGAACACCGAGCCTGTTGTCCTGCCGAGCCGGTTTCCCAACCTTCTGGTCAACGGTGCCGGCGGCATCGCCGTGGGCATGGCCACGAGCATCCCGCCCCACAATCTCGGCGAGGTCTGCCGCGGTCTCGTGCGACTCATCGACGAGCCGGGCGTGCCGCTTGCCGACCTGATCGAGATCATTCCCGGCCCCGACTTCCCCACCGGCGGGATCGTGATGGGCCGCGAGGGGCTGCTGCGGGGCTACCTCACCGGCCGCAGCACGATCACCCTCCGGGCCCGGGCCCACGTGGAGGAATTCGGCAAGAACCGCAGCCGGATCGTGGTCACCGAGATCCCCTACCAGCAGACCCGCGATGCGATCGAGGAGAAGATCGCCGAGCTCGTCAACGACGACCGCATCAAGGGAATCTCGGCGATCCGCAACGAGAGCGACCTCAAGGAGCCGGTGCGGCTGGTGCTCGAGCTGAAGCGGGACGCCGATCCGGACGTCGTGCTCAACCAGCTCTATCAGTATTCGCCGCTGCAGACCTCCTTCTCGCTGATCTTCCTGGCCCTTGTCGACGGCAAGCCGCGGGTGCTCTCGCTGAAGCAGATGCTCGAGGAGTTTCTGCGGCACCGCACCACCGTCATTCGTCGCCGCACCCAGCACCTGCTGGCCAAGGCCCGCAGCCGCAAGCACACCCTCGAGGGGCTGCTGGTGGCATTGGCGAACATCGACGAGGTGATCCGCATCATCCGCTCGTCGTCCTCCCAGGCCGAGGCGAAGCAGCGGCTGATGGAGATCAAGGCCCCGGCCGCCCTGCTCGAGCGGGCTCTGGGCGCCGACGGCTTCGCCGTGCTCCAGGAGGAGCGGGGCGTGGAGGAGGAATACGGTCTCTCGCCGGTGCAGGCCGACGCCGTGCTGCGGCTCACGCTGGGGCAGCTGGTGAACCTCGAGCAGGAGAAACTCTCCGGCGAGCACCGCGAGCTGCTCGAGAAGATCGGTGAATTCCGGCGGATTCTCTCGAACGAAGCCAACATCCGCGGCATCATCCGCGAGGAACTGGTGGCCCTGGAGGCGAAGCACGGAAACGCCCGGCGGACCGAGATCAGCGGCGAGGCGGCCGATATCCGCGACATGGCGGAGCTGATCACCGAGGCCACGATGGTGGTCACGATCACCCGGGCCGGTTATGTGAAGCGGACCGCGGCCGACACCTACCGGGCCCAGAAGCGGGGGGGCAAGGGGCTGACCGGTGCCAAGACCGACGAGGCCGACCCGATCGAGCACTTTTTCGTGGCCAGCACCCACGACTGGCTGCTCGTCTTCACGACCCACGGCAAGGTCTTTTCGCTGCGGGTGTTCGAGCTGCCCGAACTGGCCCGTGATGCCAAGGGCAGGGCTCTGGTGAACCTGCTGGAGTTTGAGAAAGACGAGCGGGTCGCGGAGTGCCGGGCGGTGAGCGGCTTCGAGGAAAAGGACAACTTCCTGCTGCTGGCCACCCGCAGCGGGATGGTCAAGAAGACGGCCCTCGAGCAGTACCGCCGCCGCCGCACAAAGGGGCTCATCGCCGTCAAGCTTCGCGAGGGAGACGAACTTGTCGATGCGGTGATCACCCAGCCCGGCGACGAGGTGGTGCTGGTCACCGCCGGCGGCATGGCGATCCGCTTCAACGAGTCCGACGCCCGGCCGATGGGCCGTGACACCAGCGGCGTTCGTGGCATCAAGCTCGGCAAGGCCGACTATTTCGTGGGGATGGTGGTGGCTGAGCCGGATGCCACCCTCCTGACTCTCTGCGAGCACGGCTACGGCAAGCGAACGCCCTTCGGCGTCGGCGAGTCGGGCGAGGACGAGGCCTCCGAGGACGAGTCTTCAAGCAGCATGCGGTATCGCACCCAGAACCGCGGCGGCAAGGGAATCCGCGACATCAAGACCACCGCCCGCAACGGCCCGGTCGTGTCGGTGGTCAGCGTCCGCGACGACGACCAGGTGCTGATGATGAGTTCGCGGGGCAAGATTCAGCGGGTCAACGTTCGCGAGATCAGTACCATCGGCCGCAATACCCAGGGCGTGCGGATCATGCGGCTCGACAAGGGCGACACGCTCGCCGCCGCGGTGCCGGTGCCCCCGGGTGAGCAGGAGGAGCCGGACGCCGACCCGGATACGGACACCACGCCGGACACCACGCCAGACACCACGCCGGAAGAGTCGCGATGATCGTGAATCCTGACAGCCACGGGCAAAGGGGATAGCCATGCGGATAGGAGTCGTCGGAACGGGATATGTCGGCCTGGTGACGGGCACCTGCTTTGCCGACAGCGGCAATACCGTCACCTGCCTCGACATCGACGCGGCCAAGGTGGCCCGGCTCAAGGCGGGCGACGTGCCGATCTACGAGCCGGGGCTCGAGGAACTCGTGGTCCGCAACGCCGCGGCCGACAGGCTGCATTTCACGACCGACGTGTCCGAGGCGATCGGAGACGCCGAGGTGGTTTTCCTGGCAGTCGGGACTCCACCGGCGGGCGACGGGTCGGCCGACCTCTCGGCCCTCTGGAAGGTGGTCGACACGATCGCCGAGCACCTCGACGAGAGGGCGGTGGTGGTCACCAAGAGCACGGTGCCAGTCGGCACATGCGCCGGGATCGAGCGGCGGCTGAGAGAGCGGCTCGGCCGGGACTGCCGGGTCGCGAGCAATCCTGAGTTTCTCAAGGAGGGGGCCGCGATCGACGACTTCCAGAAGCCCGACCGGGTGGTGGTCGGGGTTCGCGAGGAGGAGGTGGGCGAGATCCTGCACCGTCTCTACCGTCCCTTTCTCCGTACTGAGAATCCTTTTTTGGTGATGTCGCCGGAAAGCTCGGAGATGACCAAATACGTGGCCAACGCCCTGCTGGCGACGAAGATCAGCTTCATCAACGAGGTGGCCAATATCTGCGAGCGGATCGAGGCCGACATCGACGACGTCCGCCGGGGAATCGGCCACGACAGCCGCATCGGCTTCGCCTTTCTCTTCCCGGGCGCCGGCTACGGGGGCAGCTGCTTCCCCAAGGATGTCCAGGCTCTCGCGGCGATGGCCCGCGACAAGGGTGTCGCCTCGCGGATCCTCTCGGCGGTGCATGAGACGAACCTTGCCCAGAAGAAGATCCTCGGCCAGAAGATCACGGCCCATTTCGGTGGCAGTGTCGAGGGACGCACGATCGCCATCTGGGGTCTGGCCTTCAAGCCGAAGACTGACGACGTTCGCGACGCCCCCGCCCTCGACCTCATCGACCGGCTGCTGGCTGGCGGGGCAACCGTGCGGGTCCATGACCCGGAGGCGATGGACAACGTGCGGGCCATCCATGGCGACCGGATCCACTTCGCTGCGAGTCCGCTGGAGGCGGTCGAAGGGGCGGAGTGTCTGGCGATCGTCACCGAGTGGAACGATTACCGCCGGCCCGATTTCGACAGCATGGCCCGCGGCATGGCCGCGCCGGTGATTTTCGACGGCCGCAACCTCTACGAGCCCAAGGAGATGCTCGCCCGGGGGTTTGCCTACCACGCGATCGGCAAGCAGCCGGTCGGCGGGGAGGTGGTGGTGCAGTGACTGATTTCGGCAGCTCTCCCTGTCGTTTTCCATCACGGCCCGGCGGGGTGGTTGCACGCCCGCTGCGGGCGAACCATGCTGCCTCCCGCCGCCCCCGTGGGTTTGACAGTCATTTTTCATTCACAGTAGATTTCGCGGTTTTCCGGGGCAGCCTTTCGCGGCAGGCCTCTCCGGCGGCAGCCTCGGCGGCGCCGTCGAGGACGTCTGCGGATCCTGTTTTCCTTTTCCGTGCCCTTTCTCCCTCCACGCATCTCGGAGCTCTCGCCACGTGATCGCCCTCGCACCCGCGTCCTCCCGCCTTCGCAGGTTCATCCCGTTCGCTCTCCCGACTGCCGTCGCGGCGGTCTCCCCGTCGGTGGCCTTTGCCGGTGAGCAGGCGGAGACCTTCTGGCTTTTCGGCCCCTACGGCTTTTGGTGGCTGGTGGGCATGGCCGGCGCCATCGTGGCCCTCGTGCAGGCCTGGCGGTTCTTCCAGTGGATGGAGGCCCAGCCGGGCGGCTCGAAGGAGAACGAGGAGATTGCCGGATATGTGCGGACCGGCGCCGATGCCTATCTCCGTCAGCAGTACAAGGTCGTCGCCGGATTCTTCGTGGTGATCTTCCTGTTGCTCGTGGTGATGGCCTTCACGCTCGAGGTGCAAAGCCCCTGGGTTCCCTTTGCCTTTCTTTCTGGCGGGTTCTTTTCCGGACTGGCCGGCTGGTTCGGCATGAAGACCGCAACCCTGGCGAGCAACCGAACTGCGGCCGGCGCCGAGCAGAGCCTCAACCAGGGTCTGCAGGTCGCCTTCCGCTCCGGGGCGGTGATGGGCCTGACCGTGGTCGGGCTCGGTCTGCTCGACATCATGGTCTGGTTTCTGATCCTCTACTGGCTCGTGCCCACCTTCGGCTACGAGCCGATGAGCCTCACCGACATCACCGTGACGATGCTCTGCTTCGGGATGGGGGCGAGTTCCCAGGCCCTCTTTGCCCGCGTTGGAGGAGGCATCTTCACCAAGGCGGCTGACGTCGGCGCCGACCTCGTCGGCAAGGTGGAGCAGAACATCCCCGAGGACGACGCCCGCAATCCCGCCACGATCGCCGACAACGTGGGGGACAATGTGGGCGACGTGGCCGGCATGGGGGCCGACCTTTACGAGAGCTACTGCGGCAGCATCCTGGCCACCGCGGCACTGGGCGTGGCGGCCTTTCAAGGCAGTGGGGAGAACGCCCCTGCGATGCAGATGAATGCGGTGTTTTTGCCGATGACGATCGCGGCGGTGGGCATCGGCCTTTCGATCTGGGGCATCTGGCAGGTGCAGACCCAGGAGGATTCCTCGCAGAAGACCCTCCTCGCGGCCCTGGCCCGGGGAATCAATCTCTCCACGATGGCGATTGTGGCCGCCGCCTTCGTGCTCACCTTCCTGCTGCTCGGTGTCAGCCATATCGGCGTGGCGGTGAGCGTGATCGTGGGGCTGTTGGCCGGATGGCTGATCGGCAAGTGGACCGAATACTCCACCAGCAACGAGTTCGCCCCCACCAAGGAGCTCGCCGATCAGGCCCTGACCGGCCCTGCCACGATCATCATCGGCGGCGTTGCCGAGGGGATGATGAGCGTTTGGGCGCCGGTGCTGATCACCAGCGTCGCGACGCTCCTGGCCTTCGGGTTTGCCAACGGTTTCAACTTCGCCGACCCCAACTCCTTCGCGCTGGGGCTTTACGGCGTGGGCATTGCGGCGGTGGGCATGCTCTCGACCTTGGGTATCACTCTGGCCACCGACGCCTACGGTCCGATTGCCGACAACGCCGGCGGCAACGCCCAGATGGCCGGCATGCCCGAGATCGTCCGCGAGCGGACCGACGCCCTCGACGCCCTGGGCAACACCACCGCCGCCACCGGCAAGGGCTTCGCCATCGGCTCGGCGGCGCTCACGGCGCTGGCCCTGCTGGCAGCCTATGTGGAGGAGGTGCGTATCGGCTTCGAGCGGTGGGGGCAGGCGGTCGTGGAGACCGCTGACGGCACGCCACTGGCCGAGGGTGAGTGGGTCAAGGTTGCCGGCAACGTGATCCTCCAGGCCGGCTCCACACCGGCGGACAACACGTCGTGGATGGTGCTCAACGCCGGCGGCATTCCCGACTACGCCAAGATTGCCGCCCGGTCGAAGATCGAGTCGGTGGACGCCGAGGATCTGGAGAAGACCGGCCGCATCGTCGAGGTCAAGAAGGCCCGCATGGCCGACTTCATGAAGTTCTACGACGTGACGTTGATGAATCCCAAGGTGCTCGTGGGGCTGTTTGTGGGGGCGATGAGCACCTTCGTCTTCTGCGCCCTGACGATGAAGGCGGTGGGCCGCGCCGCGAAGGGCATGGTGGAGGCGGTCCGCCGCCAGTTCCACGACAAGCCGGGCATCATGGAGGGCACCGAGAAGCCCGACTACGCCGAGCCGGTCGCGATCAGCACGAAGGCCGCCCAGAGGGAGATGGTGCTGCCCTCGCTGCTGGCCCTGCTCACGCCGGTCGTGGTCGGGATTCTGCTGGGCGTGGGAGGGGTGATGGGGCTGCTCGTCGGCGGCCTGACCAGCGGCTTCTGCGTGGCGATCTTCATGGCCAATGCCGGCGGCGCCTGGGACAACGCCAAGAAGCACATCGAAGGCGGCGTCCACGGCGGCAAGGGCACCGAGGCCCACAAGGCGGCGGTGGTCGGCGACACCGTGGGCGATCCCTTCAAAGACACCAGCGGTCCGAGCCTCAACATCCTCATCAAGTTGATGAGCATGGTGAGCGTGGTGGTCGCCGGCCTGGTGGTCCGCTTCAGCCTCGAGGCCTTCGGGGTCTTCTGAGCCGGGCGGCCCCGAAGGCGGCGTCGGGTGGGGGCCGCCCTGCTATGCTCCCGGCATGCGGCCCGGATTCTCGTTCACGCTCGAGGCGATCGATCCCTGCGGAGCCAGGGCCGGCAGGCTCCTGACGCCCCACGGCGAACTGCCCACGCCGCTGTTCATGCCGGTGGGCACGCAGGCGAGCGTGAAGGGTGTCGATGTCGGCAGGCTCGCCGAAACCGGGGCGGGGATGGTGCTCGCCAACACCTACCACCTCCATCTCAGGCCGGGCGAGGAGGTGGTCGAGCGGGCCGGCGGGCTGGCGGCCTTCATGGGCTGGTCCGGTCCCACGCTCACCGATTCCGGGGGCTTCCAGATCTTCAGCCTCGCCGAGCAGGTGAAGATCACCGACGAGGCCGCCTTTTTTCGTTCCCATCTCGACGGCGATGCGGTCCTGCTGTCGCCCGAGAAATCGATGCAGATCCAGCAGGCACTCGGGGCCGACGTGGCGATGCAGCTCGACGACGTGGTGCCCCTGCCGTGCGATCCGGCCAGGGTCGAGCAGGCGATGCGGCGATCGCTGGAGTGGGCTCGTCGCTGCCGGGCCGCCCATACCAGGCCCGATCAGGCACTCTTCGGGATCGTGCAGGGCGGCCTCGATCCGGCCCTGCGGCGGGCCAGCTGCGAGGGTCTCGGCGAGATCGACTTCGACGGCCTGGCCGTGGGCGGGCTCTCCGTCGGCGAGGGTGCCGAAGCGATGCGGGAGACGCTCGCGGCGACGATGCCGTACCTGCCTGCTGAGCGTCCGCGGTATCTGATGGGCGTGGGCCGGCCGGTCGATATCATCGACGCGGTGGCCGTGGGAATCGACATGTTCGATTGCGTGCTGCCGACCCGCTGCGGCCGCACGGCAATGGCCTTCACCTTTTCAGGGGTGCTCCGGCTGCGGCATGCCCGCCTGGCCCGCGACCGGCGGCCGATCGAGGAGGGCTGCCCCTGCCCGGCCTGCCGTCACGGCCGCGACTACCTGCGTCATCTTTTCCTGGCCGGCGAGATGCTCGGCCCGATCCTGACCTCGCTGCACAATCTCACGATGTATGCCCGGCTGATGCGGCGGCTGCGGGAGGCGATCACCGAGCAACGCTTTCAGGCCGAAGCCGAGCGGCTCCGGGAGTCGCTCCAGCGGGAGGTGGCCTGAGGTGTCGGCCGCCAGGCGACGGGCTTGTGGCCGGGGAAGGGGGATTCGTATGATCCGTGATCCATTCGGTTCCATCGTTCAGGCACGGCCAGCACCGACCCCATCCCCCGCCCGTAGGTACGCCCCACTCGATGCCCCCGCTTCATCTTTTGCCGACGGCCCGATTTTTTTTCGGCATCCTGGCGGAAGCGGGGGGCGGAGAGGCTGCTCCCCGGCCCGATGGAATCGTCGTGCTGCTGCAGTACCTGCCACTGGTGGCGATCGTGGCGTTGGCCTGGATGATCCTCTACCGTCCCGAGCGGCAGCGGCAGCTCGAACAGCAGCGGCTCCGCGAAAACCTCAGGAAAAATGACCGCGTGGTGACCGCCGCGGGCATCTACGGGACGGTCGCCAACGTCGATCGTGATGGCGACCGCGTCACGCTCAAGGTCGATGAATCGACCAACACGCGGCTCGAGGTCACTCTCGCGAGCGTGCTCAAAGTGCTCGGTGAGCCCTCCGGCCCAACCGTGGAATCGAAGGAAGGAAGCGGCTGAGGCATGCCCGTACTCTCCGACATGCTGACCCTCGTGCCGAGCCTGGCGGCGGTTGCCGGCGAGGCAGCGAAGGCCCCGGCGGAGGCGGCCTGGTACACCGAGGGCTGGGTGGCCTGGCTGGTCGCGGCCGCCTGCCTGGCGGGGCCCTCGCTGGCGGCCTGGATGCTCGCCCGCAGCCTGCGGGTTGCCGACATGTGGGGGCGGATCGCGGTGGTGCTCACGGCGTTGACCTGCGGGCTGGTCGTGGCGGCGATCGGCTGGCCTCCCCGGCTGGGAATCGACCTCAAGGGGGGCGTGATCCTCGTCTACGAGGTTGATGCCGCCCGTCGGGCGAACGAACAGGTCGACGATGCGATTCGCGGAATCGAGCGGATCATCGCGACGGAGGAGGGTCTCGACGGCGAGGTCATGCGGGAGGACGACGGGCGGGTGCTGGTGCGGGTCAACGAGGCCGATGCGGCTGCCCGGGAAGAGCTCGTGCGTTCGATTGACGAGGCCGATTTCGGGGAGGCCCGGGTGCGGCTGACCGACCGCGATGAGACTCCCGAGGGGGTCAGCCTGGCCTACGAGATCTCCGGTGAGGCCGAGCGGGTCGATATGGACAAGCTTGTGGCCGCCGTCAGCCGCCGGGTGAATCCCGGCGGGCAGAAGGAGGTCACCGTCCGACGCTACGGGCTCGATCAGATCGAGGTCATCGTGCCTGACGTCGAGCAGTCGGAGGTGGAACTGATCAAGCGGATCGTCTCGAGCGCCGGCGTGCTCGAGTTTCGGATCACGGCCAACCCCGACGACCCACGGCACCGTCGCGTGCGGGAACTCGCCGATACGACCGTGGGCAAGGTCGTCAGCGACGCCGGCCGGCCGATCGGCCGCTGGGTCGAGCTCGATCGCACAAAAATCGATCCTGCCGGGGAGCAGGGGCTCATCGTGCGGGAGTTTTCCGATGCCGGCTCATCGGGCGATCCCGAGGCGACACGGGCCGAGGTGCTCGTGGTGCTCGACCGCTTCAATGTCACCGGCGGCAATCTGACCCGTGCCTCGTCAAGCTACGATCAGAACCTGCAGCCCTGCGTCAACTTCTCCTTCAACTCCGGCGGCGCCGCCCTCTTCGGTACGCTCACCGGCCAGAACCTGCCCGACCCGGCCAATCGGCTGACCAGCCGCCTGGGGATCGTGCTCGACGACACGCTGCTCTCGGCGCCCACGATACGCAGCGCCATCTCCCGCGACGGCCAGATCACCGGCAATTTCAAGCAGGCCGATGTCGACTTTCTGGTGGGCGTGCTCAATGCCGGCAGCCTGCCGGCGGCCCTCTCCAGCGAGCCGGTGAGCGAGCAGAAGATCAGCCCGCAGCTCGGTGCCGACACGATCCGCTCAGGGACCAATGCGATGCTCCTGGCGCTGGTGGCGGTGCTCCTGTTCATGCTCGCCTACTACCGCTTTTCCGGCCTCGTGGCCAATCTTGCCGTGCTGCTCAACGTCGTGCTTGTGGTGGCGGTGATGATCAGCATCAAGGCCGCGTTCACCCTGGCGGGCTTGGCCGGCCTCGTGCTTTCGGTCGGCATGGCGGTCGATGCCAACGTGCTGATCTACGAGCGAATCCGCGAAGAACTCGATCGCGGCGCCGCGATGCGGATGGCGATTCGCAATGGGTTTCAGCGGGCCTTCTCCACGATCGTCGACTCCAATCTGACGACGCTGATCACGGGGGTCGTGCTCTACGCGATCGGCACCGACCAGCTCAAGGGTTTTGCGGTCACGCTCGTGCTGGGGCTCACGCTCAACCTTTTCACCGCCGTCTTCTGCGCACGGGTGGTGTTCGACCTGGCCGAACGGTGCCGCTGGATCAAGAAGCTTTCCATGTCGCGACTGATCGGCCGCACCGACTATCACTTTGTGGCCTGGATGCGGACGGCATTGGTCATCTCGGCGGTCATCATCAGCATCGGCATGTTCGCCGCCTATCGCCGCGGAGCGGGTCTGCTCGACATCGACTTCACCGGCGGCACGAGCGTGCAGGTCGCCTTCAAGCCCGACATGGGGCTCGACGTCGGCGAAGTACGGGAGGCGGTCTCCGTGCTGCCCGACGCGGCGGTCAGTTCGATGACCGGCGGCGAGGGAGAAATCAATCGTCGCTACAAGATCGACACCTCGCTGCGGGATGCCGACGAGGTCGAGCGGACGCTGCGGGAGGTTTTTCCCGGTCGGCTGGCGACCTATTCGATGGGCTATGGCGAGGTCGAGCCGGTGGGAGACGGGGATTCGAAGCGATCGAGCGTGTCGCTCGACTTCCCCAAGAAGATCAACCGCCCGACGCTCGAGGAGGTTGTCACCACGGCTTTGGCTGATTCCGATCTCGCCGGGGTCGGCTTTTCGGTCGATTCCGGGGAGTCCGACGGTGGCCGCGGGGTGCGGGCCAAGCCCCACCGTTCCTGGGCGGTGACGTTCGAATTGGAGCCGGATGCCGCGCGAAAGGTCGTGGAGCGGATGGCGACGCGGCTTGCCGAAACGCCGGTCTACCTGTCGGCGAATCGGATCGGCGGCAAGGTCGCCGGCAATACCCAGCTCACCGCCATGTACGCCCTCGCCGCGAGCCTGGTGTGCATCGTGCTCTACATCTGGCTGCGTTTTCAGAACGTCGCCTTCGGTCTCGCGGCGGTGGTGGCCCTGGCCCACGACGTGCTGGTCACGGTCTCCGCCCTTGCAGTGAGCACATTTGTCGCGCCCTTTCTCGGCTGGGCGCTGGTGGATGACTTCAAGATCAGCCTCGACGTGGTGGCGGCTCTGCTGACGATCGTGGGCTTCTCGATCAACGACACAATCGTGATTTTCGATCGGCTGCGGGAGATCCGCGGCAAGAGTCCCGAGGTGACCGCCGAGATGGTCGATCGGGCCGTCAATCAGACCCTCAGTCGCACGATCCTCACATCCGGCACCTCCCTGTTGGCCACGTTGATTCTCTACATCTTTGGCGGCCAGGGGATCCATGCCTTCGCCTTCACGATGCTCGTGGGCATCATCACCGGAACATACAGCACGGTCTTCATCGCCTCGCCGATCGTGCTCGCCCTTCAGTCGCAGCCCCGCACCGCCAGCGGCCGCATGCCGGTGCCGCGGTCGGCCTGAGCCGCCGTTGGCCGCGGCGGGAAACGTCGGCAATAGTTGGGTTGAGATCCTCCGCGGCCAAAGCCGCCGCGGGCCCGCCTTGCCGGACGTACCCTCATGCTCCGCCTGATTCGACTTTCCGCCGCCGCCGTGGTGCTTGCCAGTGGTCTGTGGCTTGCCTCGCGGGTGGTGGTGCAGTGGCCGGTGGTGGTCGAATCCGCCGAGAAATCGTCGTCGCGATCCCCGCAGCTCCGCCGGGAGATGCCACGGCTCGTCGACACGGGTGAGTCGGTTGGCGGGCCGGGTCGTGGCTCGATCGACGAGTCACCGGCCCAGCCGCCTGCGACGAGGGCCGACATGGCCGAGGTGGCCAAGGTGGTCTGTCGGCCGCCTACGCCGCCGGGAGCCGAGCCGCTCCCGGATCTCCCCCCCGGCTTTTCGGCGAGGCCGCCGATGCTTGGAGGTGTCTATCGTTCCGCGCTCGATCTTCCCCCGCCCCCGTTGCTCGATGCCGAGGACCCGCCGCCGCTGGCCGGCTCGAGCTGGCCGGCCCGG
>Ga0180436_10003410_pt1 | contig 14611 bp, 8 predicted proteins | sample SS_ome_2_FD_132434 | JGI IMG/M metagenome (GOLD analysis project Ga0180436, IMG submission 132434) | Hypersaline lake sediment archaeal communities from the Salton Sea, California, USA - SS_3_S_2 metaG | ecosystem: Environmental > Aquatic > Non-marine Saline and Alkaline > Hypersaline > Sediment...
CCCTTCCGAAATTCGACCGAATCGAGGCCGCTCTCCTGCCCGTCGAGCCCCACACACGCTCCAACGCGCGATCCACCCTCAACAGCGGGAGTGACCAATTGGTTTATGAGAAATGCGGGCTAGGCGATGAGTTCCGGTATCGCCTTCCCGTCGTTGACGATGGGAGTGGGACGCCCGTTGAAATCGTCGATCGTGACCTTGTCGTAGTCGATTCCCAGATGATGGTAGATCGTGGCGAGGTAGTCGTGGGGGCCGCAGGGCCGCTCGATCACGTCCTCCCCCCTCTTGTCGGTCGCACCGATGACGGCCCCGGTCTGGATGCCGCCGCCGGCCCAGATATTGGAGAAGGCGCGGGGCCAGTGGTCGCGTCCCGGCTGCAGCGTCCCGGTGGGACCACTCGCATTGCCCGCCCCGGTGCTGCGGTCGTACTTGATCTTCGGCGTCCGGCCGAACTCGCCGGTGACGACCACGAGAACGCGCTGGTGGAGGCCCCGGTTGTAGACGTCCTCGATCAGGGCGGACACGGCCCGGTCGTAGTTCGGCATGCGGAATCGCAGCGCCTCGAACTGGTGCTGGTTCACGGCATGGTCGTCCCAGTTGTTCACCCGCCCGCAGAGGGGGCCGCTCAGGGTGCTGGTGACGACATCGACCCCGGCCTCGACGAGGCGCCGCGCGAGGAGCAGTTGCTGCCCCCATCGATTGCGGCCATACCGGTCGCGCAATTTCGGATCCTCCCGGGAGAGATCGAAGGCGTCGCGCGTCGCGGGGTTCGTCATCAGGGTCATCGCCTGGGTCTCGAACTCGTCGAGCGCCTCGAGTTCTCCCGCCGTGTCGAAGGCACGCTCCATCCGGTCGAGTTTCTCCCTCAGGGCGAGACGGGCGCTGAGCCGACGGGTTTCGGCGGGATCCGTGATCCCGATGTTGGGCACCTCGAAGTCGGGCCGGTTCGGGTCGCCGTTGATGCTGAACGGGGAGTAGGCGTTCCCGAGATAGGCGGGCCCGCTGTAGTTCGCCGGCGCGGGATTGACCCCGACGTAGTGGGGAAGTGGATTGGCGCTGACGTCCTCCTGTGAACGGAGGTAGTTCACGACGGACATCCAGTCGGGCAGCTTCGGCTTGGGCTTGTCCCGCGTGTCCGGGTCGCCCGAGAACATCTGCATCGATCCCGCGGGATGACCTCCCGCGCCCTGGTGCATCGAGCGAAGAATGGTGAACTTGTCCGCGATCCTGGCCTGCATCGGCATGAGTTCGCTGATGCGGGTCCCGGGAATCTTGGTGGAGATCTCCTTGAAGGGGCCGCTGTATTCGCTGCCGCTGTCGGGTTTCGGATCGTAGGAATCGACGTGGGAGAGCCCGCCGGGGAGCCAGACGAGGATGACGGCGGTCTTTTCCCCGTCGGGTTTCGTCGCATTCTCGGCGCGAAGACGCATCAGGCCGGGCAGGCCGAGAGTGGCGAATCCTGTCAGGCCGATCTGCATGAAGCCGCGACGGTCGAGAGGACCGGCACAACGGGAGAGAGAGCGGGAAGTCGGGTTGGTCGACATGGCGGTTCTGATTGGGTTGTCTAACGATAATCTCAGTGCATACCGAAAGCGACGATCTCCTTTCCGTCGCTTCCGTTCCAGACGCGGAGGTAACTGTCTTCGCCGCCGGCCACGATCACGGATCCGTCGGGAGAACTGGCGGCGGCCTGCATGAAATCGGGAAGCTCGGAAATGGCCCGCACCTGGGAACCCGCATCGGTGATGATGCGCACGAGGTTGTCGCCCGCCGACGTGACGATCCGGTCGGTGGCCCCGATGAATTGCAGCGAGGTGACCTCCTTTGTCCATCCCTCGATCTTCTTCTTGCGCTCACCGAGGGTGAGGTCCCAGGAGTTGACGACACCATCCGCACCCGCCGTGGCGAGAACCCGGCCGTCGGACCGAAAGGACACGTCGTTGACGTAATGGGTGTGCCCCTCGAGGAGTCCGACCTCCTCGCCGGTGGCGATGTCGGTGATGCGGGCGATCTTGTCGGCCGCACCGGAGGCGAGACGCTTTCCGTCCGGCGAGAAATCGAGGCTGATGACGCAGTCGCTGTGCCGCTCCTTCCACGCCGCGGCCACCTCGCCCGATGCGAGATCAAACAGGGTGATGTCGCCCGATCGAGAGGGTTCACCGCTGCCGGTGGCGAGACTTTTCCCGTCGGGACTGAAGGCCACCGCGTTGACGCGACCGGCGAAGAGTTCGGGCTGGCCTTCTCCCCCGAGAACCCGTTCACGTTTCCAGACCGGCGCACCGGTAGTCGAGAGCACACCACCGTCCGCCAGGCAGGAGAGAAACGAACCGTCGCTCCGTGCGACGAGCGCCCCTCCCCTCGATTCGGCATCGGCGGTGTCATCTCCGCCGGTTTCGGAACCTGCCGGTTCGGCAACTCGTGCCTGTTCCACCGGCTGTCCGGATGCGACCGCCCAGGTCCGAATCGTTCCGTCGGCAAAGGAGGCGGCCACGCGAGCGGAGTCTCGGGAAAAGGCAACCGCGAGAGGCTTCGTCCCGATCGCGGCGGCTTCCTTCCTCGCCTCGGCCAACGCGGCAGCAGCCTCGGTCTCCGCCTTCTTCGCCTCGGCCTCCGCTGCCTTGGCTTCCTCGACCTCCCTGGCGTTCGCGGCCTGCGTGTCGGTGATCTTCTTCTGCTTCGCCTCGGCGTCGGTGATGTTGCTGCGAAAAGCCGCCAGGGCGGCGATCGCGTCGTTCTCCTTGGTCTGTGCGGCGAGCAGGGCGACCTTGGCCTTCTCCAGTTCCGACTCGAGTGCGGCGGGCGATTTCCCCTCGGGAGGATTCTCCCGGGCGTTCTCCGCCTCGGCGACCTCTTTCTCGGCGGCGATGCGGGCTTCCTCGAGTGGCGGGATCGCCTTCTCCGCCTCGGGAATCTTCTTGTTCATCGAGACGATGGCATCCTTCGCCTTCTGGAGAAGGTCGGCGAGACCCTTGTCGCGGGCCGTGATCGAAGCGACGCGCGATTTCTGCCAGGCCTGCTCGAGTTTCTCGCGGTCGATCGTTTGCTGCCATTCGGCGATGCGCCGATTGATCCGGGGCGTACCGCGCAGGTCGAAAAGTTGCTTGCCGTCGGCGGCATTCCACAACCGGATCCGGCCGTCCCCGGTGGCGGTGGCGACCTGCCGGCCATCGGGGGAAGAGGCGACGGCGACGGCGGCCGCAGCGAACTCCCGGACGATCTTCCCCTCGGAGGCACTCCAGATCCGGACGAGGTTGTCGGCTCCTCCGGTGACGACCCGGTCTCCCGGTCCCGGAGCGATCGAGGTGATGGCCCCCTTCGCCCCCGTCAGAACACGGGGAGCAGGGAGTGCCTTCCCGGACAAGGGAAGGGTCCAGGCGCGAAGGACGTTCCCGGAATCCGCAGTGAAGAGCGTCTTCCCGTCCCGACTCCAGGCAATCGCCGTGCCCTCGAGCTTTCGCGCGGCGGCGGCCTGGGCAGCCTCCTCGTCAGCGACCTTCTTCGTCGCGGCGGTGTCACTCCGGACGGCGTCGCGCGCGCTACGAGCGAGGCCCACCTCTTTCGTGGCCGCGGCGAGCTTCACCTCGAGCGCGGCGATTTCCTTTTGCCCCGCTTCGTCGGGCGCCTCCCCGAGTTCGCTTCTTCGCCGAGCGAGCGCAGTCGCCTCCCGCTCCTTCGCCTCCGTGGCGCGCGCGAGGGCGGCTTCGGCTCCGGCCAGCCTCTGCACGGCTGCCTGATGCTTCGCGGCGGCGTCCTGATGCTTCACGACCTGTTGCGGATCCGGACTGCTCTGTTCGACGATCCATTTGCCGTGGGCGACGCTCCAGATGCGCAGGTTCCACTTCGTGGCAAGGAGCGCCACCGCCATGCCGTCGGGAGAAACGGCGAGATGGGGGGGCTCACCGGAGTGGGCCTTTTCGATCTCGCGGACGACCTGCCCGGTCGTGACGTCGATGAGGAGAAGCGCACCCGACTCGGAGACGGCGGCGATCTTCTTCCCGTCGGGAAAGGGCATCGAGGCGACAATGTCGAGCGCGGGATCTCCTTCGCGGGAATGCACCGGAGTCTCGACCCTTTTCCACAGCTTGACCTCTCGGAAGCTGCCGGAGGCGAGACGCGTGCCGTCGGGACTGAAGGCAAGCGATTGGACGAGAGCGCGATGGGCACCGTCCTCCCGGCCCTCTTTGATCTCCGCCACGCGCCGACGCTCGGCCAGGTCGTAGAGAAACAGGCGGTTCCCGCGTCCGCACGCGGCATAGCGACCGTCCTCGCTCATCGCGACCGCGTAGATCGGATCGACTTCGGCAGAGAGTGCCTGCCAGGCGACCTGCCGAACCTCCCGGGTCGACGACTTCGCGCCCTCATCGATCCACTGCCGGAGCTTCGCGATCTCCTTCTCACTCAGGCTGCGGGCCCCGGTCTTGTTCTTCGGCGGCGGCATCTCGATGAAATCGGAATGCACCGAGGCCTCGACGAGCAGGCTCTCATCGCTCTTGCCGGGAACGATCGAGGGACCGGAATCTCCCCCCTCGATCATCAGTTCCGGCGTCTCCATGTTCAACCCCGCCTTGGTCGTCGTCTTGTTGTGGCAGGAGACGCAGTTCTCCTCGAGGAAGGGGTAGATGTCGCGGTAGAAATCGAGGTCGGCACCCAGTGACGCGGCACCCGGCAACAGGAGCACGCAGACAACCACCTGGAAGAGGAAACGCTTCATTTCTCCGGCTCCACTTTCGCCACGGCGGCGGCGTCCTTCGCTTTCACCCGGATCCGAACCGGGGAGGACACGTGAATGTCGACCCGGTCCTTCGGTGCGGCCGCCTTGGTCGCGGCGGCGAATTCCTTCTCCGCTTCGGCCAGCCTGGCGTCCGCAGCCTCCCGCGCTTCGATCGCCGCCTTCGACGCGGCCTCCGCCTCGGCCTTTTCCGCGGTCGTCGCCGACTTCACGGCCGCCGCGAGTTCCTTCGCTTTCTCCGCGGCAGCCTTGGCGTCCGCCTCCGCCTTCTCCTTCGCCGCCTCGGCGCGGGCCACTCCCTTCGGATTGTAGCGATACTTGGCGACGCCCCCGCCATAGAAGGCGATCGTGTAGTCTCCCGGTTTCGCCTTGAGGGCCGCGGTATCGAGTTCGACATCGTAGGTTTCGACCTTGAGCGGAACCTCGAAGGGCTTGAGGGCGTCGAAACCGGCTCCGTAGGCTTTCATCTTGATCGAGGTTCCGGTGAAATCCTCCCGCCAGGTCGCCCTCAGGGGCAGGGTCAATTTCTCTCCCTCGGTGACCTCCCAGATCTTGTCTTCGTCGGCGGAGAAGCTCAGCGGCGCTGCCTCGGAGTCGCTCACGGAGACGGGGATGCTGTGGACCAGTCGAGGGGCCGGGATCTCCTGCCTGGCATCCTTCACCGGCCATTCCATCGTGGCGAGGCGGCAGGGCCGGGTCACGGTCTCCTCCCCGATCCGTGCGCTGCCGCTGATGGTCGCGAGTGAGAATCCCGGACTGGTCTCGGCGTCGGCAGTGATGACGATGTGGCCGACGGATTTGCCGGCGGGGATCTTCAGGCCGGTCGCACGGACACCGGCGGGCAATCCCTCCATCGTCAACTCGATGTCGCCATCGAATCCGTCGCGACGGATCGCGAGAACTTCCAGCACGGTGGCATCGCCGCTGCGCAGTGCCATCGGCTTCGAGAGAGCGGCACGGTCCCCGTTGCGCAGGGTCATGTGCACCGCCCAGGCGGCGAGTGCGAAGTCCGGTTGCGCCCTGCGGACGACGAGGCGATACGCGTTGGCGGGCTCATTGCGGGTCCCGCCGAAAAGATCGCGGACGTGGAGACGATAGACCCCATCCTCCTTGATCTCGACCTTGCCGAGCACGTCGGGGGAACCGATGTCGTAGGGCGGACCGTCGTAGGAGTAGCCATTGCTGCTGACCTTGAGCGGGCTGGCGATGTCGTAGAGTTCGGCGACATCGACGAGTTCTTCCTTCCCGTCCCGTTCGATCACGCCCTGGACGAGGACGAAAGGATCGGTGGGCAGGCCGAGACGCTCCGAGGCGACCTCGACCCACCAGGTCTCGCCCGCCTTGGCGGTGAACTCGTAGGTGTCGACGTCGGCCGCCGGGAAGAACGTCCCCGCAATGTCGCAGGGAGGGGTGATCGTCTCGGCTTCCGCCATGCTGTCGTTCGGCTCCCTTTCCCGAGACTCCGCGTCAACAGGGAGTCCGGGAGGTGGCCACGAAGCGGAACTGACCCGGGCCGTGGAAGGATGCCGGGGCGGGAGTCCTTCGGCCGGAATCTCCCGCAGCACGAGCCGGTAGAAGTGGCGGGCACTGCCCTGGTAGGTGAGGTCGTGCACCTTGACGACATGCGTGCCGTCGCTCCCGGGACGAAAATCGATGACCCCGCCGGTCCGGTTCACGAGCAGGTCGCGCCCCTCGGCGTCGGCGACGATCACGACCGGCGTGAGCTTCGAGTCGATGCCGACGGCGGCACACTCGATCGCGTAACGCCGTCCCGCTTTCGCGGCAAAGGTGTAATGATCGATCGCACGCTTCGGCATGACCGCGTTGGTCACCGAGTTCACCGAGATGGCGGCGGCCTTCTCCGGGGAATCACGGGCATCGCGACTCGTCGTCTCGGTCAGCTCGCTCACGGTAAAGGCGCGAGGCGATGAGATCCCGAGCCGGGAAATGACACGGGCGTCGTGGATTCCGGGCGGGGCGTCATCGGCCACGGTGACGAGGAACCGATTCGCCGCTGGCTCGCCGTCCTCTCCCACGACAGGTTTCGCCGTGATCGTCGGATGGGAGAACACGAGGCGGGAAACGTCCTCGAGATTGTCCCCGGTGATCTCGACTTCGACGCTGGTCCCGCGCTGGGCCCCCATCGGAAGAATCGTGAGCAGGTGGGGATCGGGAAATCCGACCAACTGGGCCCGGGCGGCCGGAACCGTCGCAAGGAAGCAGAGCCCCAACAGGAGCGAGACCAGGGGGAAACGAAAGGGGGAGCCGGACTTCATCGGATCAGTGGTTGTAGAGAAACTCCTTCGTGTTCATGATCGCCCAGATCAGATCCTCGTAGGCGCGACGTCTCGCCGTCTTCGGGTCAATCGGCTTTCCGGCGGCATCCTCGCGCGGCTGCGCCAGGAAATCCCGGGCGATACCGAGTTCCTCGCCGGTGGGAGGACGGGAAAAGGCGGCGAGGTAGATGTCGCGGATCCCCGCGTCATCGTCTTCCGCCCCCGCGAGCCGGGCGGCGCGCCCGCTCGCCGCGGCGAGCTTGCCCTTGACCTCGGACGAGTTCATGAGATGCAGGCTCTGGGCAAGGCTCGACGACTGGACGCGCTCACACTCGCAGACACTCGCAGCCTCCGGTCTTCCAAACACCTTGAGGAAGGCAGACGACGCGTTGTAGCTGTTGTCGGGAAGAGCGACCGCGCGGGTTCCCGGGGGAAGATCCGCGAAGCTGGTGGTCGCCCCGGTGATCGCGTCGATCGAGTCGAGCAACACCTCGGCCGGGAATCGCTTCGGATAGTAGCGCGAGAAGTTCTGCCGGTCGACGACGTTGTGCTCGTTCGGCTGCGAGTCGAGTTGGTAGGTGGTGCTGTTCACCATGACCCGGATCGACTCCTTGAGGTCGAAACCGCTTTCGACGAAATGCCGGGCGAGCGCATCGAGCAACTCGGGATTGGTCGCCGGGTTGGTGTCGCGGAGGTCGTCCTCCGGCTCGACGAGTCCGCGCTTGAAGAAGTGCTTCCAGTAGCGGTTGACGAGAACCCTGGCGAAGAAGGGATTCGACTCCTCCGCCATCCAGTCGGCCAGGGCGAGGCGGGGATCGTCGTCCGGGGCGATCTCGAGGGTGGGTCCCCCGAGCCCGGCGGGCTTCACCGGCTGCGAGTCCTTCTTGTTCACGAACTGCGCGTTGCCGCGCTTGTGGAAGATGAGATCCTCGCCCGCGATCGCCGTCGGCTTTCGCCCCACCTGGCTGAAGAAGGCGGCGAGACTGTAGTAGTCATGCTGGCTCCAGCGCTCGAAGGGGTGATGGTGGCACTGGGCGCACTGCATCCGGACCCCGAGAAAGAGCTGGGCGACATCCTCCAACTGCGCGGTGGGCTGCTTGACCCGCTTGTACCAGGCGACCGGAGGATTCTCCACGATCGTGCCGGTCGCCGCGAGGATCTCCCGCACGAACTGGTCGTAGGGCTTGTTCGCGAGGAGGCTGTCGCGCACCCACGAATGGAAGGCGAAATTGGCGGTGATATCCGCCTTGCTCTCGCGACGATTCTTGAGCAGGGCGGCCCACTTGTTGGCGAAGTAATCCGCGTAATCCGGGCTGTCGAGCAGCCGGTCGACGACCCGTTTCCGTTTCCCGGGCTCGGAGTCCTCGAGGAAGGCGGTGGTTTCCCCGGGAGTGGGGAGCCGGCCGGCGATATCCAGCGTGACCCGCCGCAGGAACGTGGCGTCGTCGCAGACGGGCGAGGGAGGCACCCCGATCTCCGCGAGGTTCGCGAAGACCAGTTCGTCCACGAAATTGTTCACCGGTGGAAGGTCGTCCACCGGGGCGCCGAGTGGCACGGAGATGCCGAAGACGGAGACCTGGCCCGAGTAGCGCACCATCACGGCCACGTTCCCCGGCAGATCCCGGGTCTCGACCAATCCTGTTTCGCCAGCCACCGCCATCGCCTCGTCGTTGGCCTCGTAAAGAGCGAGCTTGGTCACATCACGGGACGTCCCGTCCGAGTATCTCGCCGTCACGGTGAGTTGCTGTTTCGCCTGCTTCGCCATCGTCATCCTCTGCGGCTCGATCTCGATGCCGGTCAACTCGGGGTCCGACTCGTCGGCGTAGGGCATCCCCTGGGCAATCCACTCGACGAGGGTTTCGTAGGCCTCCGAGCCGGGCTCGAGCTTCTTTCCACCTCCGTGCGGGACCTGGTTCGTGGCCTTCAGGAGAAGCAGGCTCTGCGCCGGCGCGCTGGGGAAAACACGACGTCCCTTGGCCTCCTTCACGATGTGTTCGTAGTCTTCCTGCGGCTCGAATCCCAGGAGCGAGAGACGGAAACCGCGCTGCCCCACGTCGGCCTTGGCGTGGCAGGCGCCAGCGTTGCAGTGGGCCTTCGTGAGGATCGGAATGACATCGTGAACGAAATTGATCCGTTTCTCCGGCCGGGAAGCACTCGACGAAGGCTCCTGCGCTGCCAGATCGCGAGACGGGAGAAGAACCACCCAGAAAACGAGCAGGCACGAAACGAATCGCGTCGGGGTCATGGCGGGCGTGAGGATGAAAAGCGGGCGGCGCGCCGGGACAGGTCTCATCCCTGCGCACCCCTACAATGATATGGGTTTCGACAGAAAGGCCAATTGCCCGAATCGCGTGACCCCGTTTCGCAGCAAATCGGTCGCGACCCGAGCGACCACATCTCCGCTGGACCGCGCTCACGGCAGGGCACGCGGCTCCAGTGGTCAGTCACACCGTCGGAAAAGAGAAAACCGGCCGCCGCAGGAACGCTCCGCGTCCCGGCACGCCTCGACATGCCCTGGTGTCGCCGCCTGACAGATCAACCCGACCTGCGCTCGAGACAATCTCTCCCACCGGGGTCGCGTTGCTTTCCGGACGGTCAAATCTCTTCCAACCCCAGGACGTCATCGACCAGGACATGATGGGACAGTGTGGTAATCGCAAACACGGCCAGGATCATCACCACGATCCTGTCCCCATCCCACGATGCCAACGTGGCGGCCAGCACGACGAGGACAACGATCGTGGGAATCAAAAGGGGAGCCGACTTGATATAAACTTTGACCAACAACCGCCAGGGCGGAAGAACGCCGTCCGGATCCCATACTTTCATCAGCTTGACAACGTGTCGCAGGCTGTGACAGGACACGAAATAGAGCCCGATGGCAAAAAGCGGATCCAACAAACCCAGAACGAGGACCAGCAATACCGTCTCACCCGCCTCGATCGTTCCCTGAACCTTCTTGCCCTGGCGGATCCGGTAGAGAAGCAATCCGAAACTTCCCGTGAGAGCGAGAATACCGATCCCACGGGCCGCGAGCAGAGGTTCTTCCGGAAGGGTCGCCCCGATCCCAGATTGTCCGAGCAGAGAGAGAAACTGGTTCGCCACGCCGGCACTCTCGACCGGGGACAGAGCCAGCGGCAGAGAGACGATCAAAAACCCCCGTGACAAGGCACGCAGACGCAGGCGCACCGGCGAGGTCTCGCGGAAACCGAGAAGCCGGAGATCATGGATATCCGAGACGCCGAAATGCCACGCCGAGAGAAGGAGAAAACCGAGCAGTGACCACACCGGAGCAGACAGGATCAGGGCTGCCGAGATACTCATGATGAGCAGATAGACCCCGAATCTCCACGCCAAAAGCCCTCGTTTCCTCCGGCGCAGATGGGTCCTCAACAGCATGAGGTCCGCCGCTCCGTGGGGAAGCCCGAAAACAATCACCGACACGAGAAAGGGAACAGCGCGATTCTGCTCCGAAAACCCCGGGCGAAGCCCTTCTGCAATCAGCGCCACGACAAGAACGGTCCACGAGGCAAAGAACCACCGCGAAGGCTTCAAACTGCGCGTCCGATTCTGGCTCTTCACCCGATCCTCCTTGTCGTGACCACTCACCTCGCACCCTCCCTCTGAAAATGGAAAAGGCGTGGCGAGATGATCCATACAACCCGCCACGCCATGTGAATGGTTACACGTGAGACGTCACGCCGTTTCCGACTTCTGCCAGTCAAAACCTTCCCTCTTGGAGACCTGCACGGCGATCGTGCTGAGCAAGACTCCATACACCGCCTTCGAAGTGATGTCGGCGAAGGTGAAGATCAAGTGGCGGGCCACGACGCTACCCGAGCTCCACAGGGGATCGATGAACGCTCCGAGCGCGGGCTGCACCAGAGCGAATGCATAGATGTTCCAGGAGACCAGGAAAATCACGGTGATCGCCGTCCACAGGGGCTGAGACTCCTTCGGGGTGCCCTCCCGACCGGCCTTGATCGCTTTGAAGAGCACGACCAGGATCCAGAGATAGGCCGCCCAGCCGATCAAATACCACACCCAGAACGGCACCGGGCTCACCCCCTCGACGAGATGCCCGTTTTCGAAGAAGGCCGCATACCAGGAGGCGAGCACCATGATCAAGCCACCAACGGCGAACTGAATGGCATAGCTCACCTTCTTCGCCATGCTCAACACCGGAATGATAATGACGAGTTGCAAAAGGAGATGAGGAACATCGATCGCCCAGTTCATGTAGCGAAACCCGTTTGAGAAGAGGCTCCCCGCCTTCCTCACATACTCCCCCGTTTCGGCATTGAAGGCGAACGTCGATGTCCACGAGAACGCCTGGATCGACAGCATGAAGAACGCGGAGACCGTCACCACCAACGACACGACGTTCGTCATTCTATACTTCGGTGATACCTGGCGAAGAGTCAGGATGAAGTAGAATATCGCCGCCGCGAACACGGCCGACCCGAGTGTCAACACGTGTGCGACCGCCTGAAATTCGGCGGGCGAGAAGTTGAAGTAGTTGGCCATGTGGTGCAGGTCTTCTGCATAGAGACCATTTGCACCTCTTTCTGGAGCTGTAGCTAGTTCACTCATAGGATTCTTTTGTATAGAGTCGCGACGTGTTACGGGCTTGGGACAAACCGGGTTGAAATGAAAACTCGCTTTTTTCTCGACCTCGCCCGCAACCATTTCGGCCGGCAAAACGTGCGCGGCGCCCCCTTCATAGCCCCCACGCACGGCCGACCTGCGGGAGGATACATCCGGAGCACCTCCGGCCGGCGAGACCGAAGAAATCGGATGCGAACCGGCAGCCGCGAGCGGACAGTTCGCCATGTCTGACTCCTCACCGCACCTCCTCTCTTCCGGCTCGATCGGCGACCTGACCCTCCGCAACCGCGTCGTCATGGCCCCGATGACCCGGGCGAGGGCAGGGAAAGCCAGGATCCCCAACGACCTCATGGCGGAATACTACGGACAACGTGCCTCCGCCGGCCTCATCATCTCCGAGGCCACCGTGATCTCCGAGCAGGGCATCGGCTGGGTCGATTCACCCGGTATCTACAATGATGCCCAGGTCGAGGGCTGGAAAAAGATCACGGGAACGCTCCACGAGAAAGGCTGCCCCATCTTTCTCCAGTTGTGGCATTGCGGCCGTGCCTCCCACAGCAGTTTTCACGACGGCGCGCTCCCCGTGGCTCCTTCCTCGATCAAGTTGAACGGCGACACCATTCACACGCCGGACGGCAAGCTGCCCTACGAGACGCCGCGCGCCCTCGAAACGGCGGAGATCCCCGGGGTGATCGACGACTACCGCAGGGCCGCCGAACGAGGGAAGGACGCGGGCTTCGACGGCATCGAGATCCACTCTGCCAACGGCTATCTGCTCAACCAGTTCCTGGAATCGAAGACCAACCACCGAATCGATGCCTACGGAGGCAACCTCGAGAACCGGCTTCGTCTCCTCCGCGAAACAACGGAGGCCGTGCTCGAGATCTGGCCCGCGGACCGCGTCGGGGTCCGGCTCTCACCCAATGGCGTGTTCAACGACATGGGGTCGCCCGACTTTCGCGAGACCTACCTGGCGGCGGCGGCGATGCTCGATGAGCTGGGAATCGGCTACCTCCACATGATGGATGGCCTCGCCTTCGGCTTTCACGAGCTGGGCGAAGCGATGTCACTGGACGAGTTTCGCGCTGTCTACCGGGGAACCCTGATGGGCAACTGCGGCTACGACCAGGCCAGTGCCGAGGCGGCGATCGCCGGGGGAAGCGCCGATCTCATCGCGATCGGGCGGCCGTTCATCACGAATCCAGATCTCGTCGAGCGCTACGGGAAGGGCCTCGATCTGGCGCCCGATGCGGACCCCTCGGTCTGGTCCGGCCCCACCCCCGAGGGCTATACCAACTATCCGCGACACCCGGAGTCGTGATCCCGAGCGCTGCGCGGACCGGCTCTCTCAAACGATCCGGTCCAGCACGATCGAAGCGAGGTTCAACACCAGAAAGAACCCGCACATGTCGGTGCAAGTCGTCAGGATCGGACCCGACGCGAGGGCGGGGTCGACCTTGAATCGCTTGAGAAGAAGCGGAACACTTCCGCCGAGCAGCACGGAGAGGATCGTGTTCAGAAAAAGCGCTCCGCCGACGACGAGGCCGAGCCAGAGGTTGTCCTTCCACAGCCCGGCGAGGGTGCCCAGGATCGTCCCCAGCACGAGTCCGTTGAACATTCCGAGCACACCCTCCTTCCAGAGGATGCGTCGAAATTCGTTCGGACGGATCAACCCGAGAGTGAGTTCGCGGATGCTCACGGCGACGGCCTGGTTCCCGGAACAGCCGCTCATGTCCGAGACGATGGGCAGAAAGACCGCCAGCGCGATCACCGCCTCTAGGGTGTCCTCGTAGAGGGCGATCACACTCGCGGCGATCACGTTGAGGACGATGTTCGGGCCGAGCCAGGCAATCCGCCGCCCACAGCGGGCCATCATCGGCATGCTGCGAAGCTCCTCCCCGCCCAGGATCCCCGACGAATGGAGATAGTCCTCGGTCTGGTGCTCGGAGGTTGCCTCCCGAACCGCCTGCGCCGTGACGACACCGGCGAGGCACCCGTCTCCATCGACCACGGGAAGACCGATGAAATCCCGCTCGTCGAAGATCTTTCTCAGGTCGTCGAAGCTGTCGCCTGTCTCGACCCGGACCGGATCGGTGATCATGATCTCGACGACGGGAACGATACGCCTCGTGAGGACAAGGTCGCGCAGTCGAAGGACGCCCCGCAGGACGTCCCCTTCGCCGACGACATACACGTACTGGACGTCCATGTCGCCGAAGTCCTCGGCCCGGTCTCCCAACTCCCGCAAGACATCACCGACGGTCTGTGCGTCGGAGAACGACGCGAAGGAATCGGACATCAGGCCCCCGGCCGTGTCCCACGGGTAGAGGGAACGCTCACGCAGCGATTCGGCTTCGGCCGGATCCTCGATCTCCGCGAGAACCGCCTCGCTGTCGTCCGGTGGCATCTCGCGGAGGAGATCCGCGCCCAGGTCACCCGGGAGAACCTCGAAGATGTCGGCAGCGGACTGACTCGACAGGTTCTCGAGGATGTCGGAGGCCTGCGCATCGGGCAGGTGCTCGAGAATCGTGGCGGCTTCCTCCGGCAGCAGTGACTCGATGAGAAGTGCCTGCTTTTCTCCAGCGAGGTGCGCGAGAGCGAAGCGCTGGTCCTCGATGCTGAAGTCGGCGAGACTCTCTGCGGCTCCGGCCGCATCCCCCGCCTCGATTTTCTCCTGAATGATCTCCCACGGGCGCTCTCTCTCGATCGTTCCCGTCGCCTCCGTCGCATTCGTTTCCATCACCGTCTCGTTTCGCCTTTCCTACCCCTTCCTGCGCTGCACCGCCACCAAAGATCGGGGACAATCCAGAGCTCCCGCGACGGCAGGCGATGACACCAGGTCGCGCGATTCGCCCGCCCCGCTTCCGATATTCTCGTAGCCGCGGCGGTGACGCCGTGGCTTGCGCGCTGCCCGAGCCGTCCGGGGCTCGCTCATGGCTCGCCTGCCCTCGCTCACGCTCAGGCCTACAGGCTTCCGCAGACCATGTAGCCGCGGCGG
>Ga0180436_10003419_pt1 | contig 14597 bp, 17 predicted proteins | sample SS_ome_2_FD_132434 | JGI IMG/M metagenome (GOLD analysis project Ga0180436, IMG submission 132434) | Hypersaline lake sediment archaeal communities from the Salton Sea, California, USA - SS_3_S_2 metaG | ecosystem: Environmental > Aquatic > Non-marine Saline and Alkaline > Hypersaline >...
ATCAGGTTTCTACTGCGACCATTAATAATAGCTCGAATTGAATCGCCCACCCCTAGCTGATGTGCCTGGGCGAATTCACTGGAGAGTATCACTTCATTATCCATAGCAGGATTGAGTAAACGTCCTTCCTGTAAATATATGCTATTCAAAAGGCCTGGACTATTTGCAGGCAAGGAAAGCAAATGTCCACTTACCGGATCTTTAAAATCCGGGATATCCAGGTTTACGTACGCCAGTACGCGTGTTTCGACTTTATTGACACCCGGTATTTCCTGAATGCGCTCAACCAGTGATACAGGTGCCCGCTTTAAGGATGCGAAAATATTGGCAAAATTATGATGCTTATAATAGGTTTCACGGGTTTCATAGAGTGAATCAAGGGTACTCAGTGACATGATGAAAATACTGACACCGCTTGCAATGACCGCGGCAATGGCCAGCGCCTGCATACGCATGCCCCAGAGTTCCCGAAACAGTTTTTTGTCAATTGCCAGCATGACCGAAACCCATAACCGTTACCATGACAACTCATGAGCCGAGAGCCGCGTGGTATTGGTACTGATTTCAGTAATCCGGCCATCCGCAAGGTAGATGACTCGATCTGCCATGTTGGCAATACTGGCATTATGAGTGATAACCACCGTTGTAGTGCCAAGCTGCTCATTGATGTGTTGCAAGGCTTCGAGTACGACAACACCCGTTTCAGAATCCAGCGCCCCAGTGGGCTCATCACATAATAGAACATCCGGATTCTTGGCAATGGCCCGCGCAATAGCAACACGTTGTTGCTCACCTCCCGAAAGCTGGGCCGGGAAGTGATCCATGCGCTCCTCTAATCCAACCAGTTTGAGAGCCTGCTCAGGTGCCATGGGTGACCGGGCAATCTCAGTCACCACTGCAACATTTTCACGCGCCGTTAAACTGGGTATCAGGTTATAAAACTGGAAAACAAAACCTACGTGATATCGTCGATACTGGGTCAGTTCGTGTTCACCTGCTGCAGAAAGGTCATTTTCACCGTACTGAACATGCCCGTGAGTTGGTGTGTCCAGGCCTCCCAGAATATTCAGCAGGGTTGATTTTCCACTTCCGGAAGCGCCAAGCAATACCGTGAATTCACCTTTATATAACTTCAGGTCAATGCCACGCAGTGCCTTAACCTGTACTTCACCCATCTGGTAAATTTTGGTCAATTCATCGACGTGAAAAACAACGCTATTCATATTTGTAATGATGTCCGCTTCGTTATGAGACACCCTTTGTAATTGCTGCTACTTACAGCATAGGCTTTGTGAAGCTGATGTCTAGCTGGGTTCCTAAATACACTATTAAAGAACAGGACAGGATGCAGAATAGCTCGATCGGTATTATCTGATATCTCCACTAAACCAAAGTGAAGCCTCGTCAGAACTTTCAAGCTCTACGAATGAGGTAAAGCCGTTGGTATAAGCATAAGATAAAAACAGCACGGCATCACTGTCCTGTTTTAGAAATGCTATTTTACAGCCATTAAAAAGATCAGCTCGTTCTGACAATAGGTAACCACAAATTTCATGGTCGTCTTCTGACATCACAGCAAGCGGCTCTCGAATATCAAATAATACATTGTTGACTGAACCCTTGTTGATTAATTCAATCACCCCATCGAGGGTACGTTCCTTGTGCAATGTTGAAGTGTACTTTGAGCAGGTTACCGTGAGACGGTCTTCACGTTCTTCAAATTGTGGTTGTATCGAAAACATAAAAACCAGTCACCCGTCAGATGTCTCATGATCGTAATAAAAATTAGCAAAAGGAAAAAATTATTGAATAGTGGAAAACCCCAATTACTTTCAGCAAATATTTTATTCTTTGCCATAATTGGGCAATGACCTTGAAAAAAACACTCTTGTTAGCTGCGATAATCACAGCCAGCCTGGCCACAATGCCAGCCCAGGCTTTTTTCTGCTCAAGCTTATTTAGCAAATCCAAGCGGCCACAGGTGCCGCAATTCTCACCGGCATATCTCTATTATCCACAACAGCAATTTTTTAGACCTTATGGCTATCAAACGTTTTATGCGCCTAGGTTTGTGCCAAATGGTTCCAGGTACTAACCACGGTATCGGGATTTAAAGAGATACTGCTGATCCCCCTTTCCAGCAACCATGCCGCCAGGTCAGGATGATCGGATGGACCCTGCCCACAGATACCGACGTACTTGCCTTCCTGCTTACAGGCCTTGATGGCCATATCCAGCATACTCAACACGGCAAGGTCACGTTCATCGAAAGTTTCTGCCACAAGCGCAGAGTCCCTGTCCAGCCCCAGCGTTAACTGGGTCATATCATTTGAGCCAATGGAAAAGCCGTCAAAGAACTCAAGAAAACGTGTAGCCAGTACCGCATTGGAAGGCAGTTCACACATCATGATAATGCGCAGATCATTCTTGCCGCGTTCCAGGCCGTTGTCCCTGAGAATGTCGATAACCTTTTCTGCCTCGGCCAGGGTACGCACAAATGGAATCATCAATTCAACATTGGTAAAGCCCATTTCATCGCGCACGCGTTTCATCGCCTGGCATTCCAGTTCGAAGCAGGCACGGAAATCATCGGAAATGTAACGCGATGCACCGCGATAACCAATCATCGGGTTTTCTTCTTCCGGTTCAAACTGGGGCCCACCGACCAGGTTGGCATATTCATTTGATTTGAAATCTGACATGCGCACAATAACGGGCTGCGGGTAAAATGAAGCGGCAATCGTCGCTACGCCCTCGGCAATGCGGCTGACATAATATTCCAGCGGCTCACCATAGGCTGCCGTTTTTTCATTTATGACAGCCTGGACATCTGCAGGTGTATCAGCCGGATTCATCAGGGCCTTGGGATGGATACCCACCATGTTGTTGATAATGAACTCCAGTCTGGCCAGGCCAACACCGGCATTGGGCAGCTGAGCAAAACTGAAGGCACGGTCAGGATTACCGACATTCATCATAATCTTGACCGGAATCTCCGGCATCTGCTCCATAGCCTGAACCTGACGCTCATATTCGAGCAAACCTTCGTAGATCATGCGCTCATCACCTTCAGCACAGGACACAGTCACTTCGATACCATCTTGCAGGGTGCTTGTCGCATCACCACAACCGACTACGGCAGGCACACCCAGTTCACGCGCAATAATCGCCGCATGACAGGTACGGCCACCACGATTGGTGACAATGGCAGAAGCCTTTTTCATAATCGGTTCCCAGTCAGGGTCAGTCATGTCGGTCAGCAGCACATCGCCTTCCTGAAACTCATGCATGGCATCAAGATTTTTAAACAAACGCACCTTACCCTGGCCGATCTTGCTGCCAATGGCACGACCGGAAGTCAGTACATTGCTTTTCTCTTTCAGGTGATACTTTTCAATGCTGTGGGAACTGGCCTGGCTCTGTACGGTTTCCGGACGAGCCTGCACGATGTAGATACGACCATCAATTCCATCCTTGGCCCACTCGACATCCATGGGGCGCTTGTAATGCTTTTCGATGGTGACCACCATGGCGGCCAGCGACTGAATCTCTTCGTCATTGATACAGAACTTCAGGCGCTCTGCTTCATCAACGTCTACCGTGGCAACGGGCTCTTCCTGTTTTCCGGAATAAACCATCTGGATGGCCTTACCACCTAATGTACGTCGTATGACGGATGGGCGCCCGGCTTCCAGTGTTTGTTTGTGTACATAAAACTCGTCAGGATTGACGGCACCCTGCACCACGGTTTCTCCCAGACCATAACTGCCGGTGATAAAAACCACTTCATCAAAACCGCTTTCCGTATCCAGTGAGAAAGCCACACCGGCACTTCCGATATCGGATCGAACCATCTTTTGAATACCGGCTGACAGGGCAACTTCTTCATGACTGAAGCCCTGGTGCTCACGATAAGCAATGGCTCGATCATTAAACAGCGAGGCAAATACTTCACGGATCGACTTTTTGATATTGTCCAGTCCGGAAACATTCAGATAAGTTTCCTGCTGACCGGCAAATGAGGCATCAGGTAAATCTTCTGCGGTCGCCGATGAACGTACTGCCCAGCTGACTTCCGTACCATATTCCTGTTCGAGCCTGGTATAGGCCTCTTCAATGGCCTGCTCCATTGCCGGTGGATAACTGACTTCCATGATCCACTGACGAATAGCCGCACCGGACTTTTGCAGGGCGGCGACATCATCCACATCAAGGTCCTGTAACTCCCCGGCGATACGTTGATCCAGGCTTTCCTGTGCGAGAAACTCGCGGTAAGCATCAGCCGTTGTCGCAAAACCACCGGGCACCGACACACCCAGCGGCGCAAGGTTTTGCAGCATCTCCCCCAGAGAAGCATTCTTGCCGCCGACCTTACCCACATCATCCATGCCGAGTTGTTCAAGTGGAATTACATAAGTTGTCATTTCATTCACCATTTTGGGATATAAAACTAAATAAAGCCCCTTATCAGGCGTAGCCGATTCTTTCCCTGCTCACACCCAGTTTCTTGACTACCTTACTGGCAATTTCTTCAATTGATGTTTCGGTAGAATCAAACAGCGGAATATCAAATCGCTTAAACATGCTTTCAGCCATGGCAATCTCCCGCTGACAAACGTCCAAAGAAGCATAATCACTGCCGGGGCGACGCTTTTTCCTGATCTTGCTCAACGGTACCGGTTTAATGGTGAGACCAACCAGTTTCTCCTGGTATGGCTTCAAATACTTTGGCAGATCATCGTTTAGCAAATCATCATCGGTGAGAGGATAGTTGCTGACTTTTAATGAAAAGTTCATTGCCAGAAAAAGACTGGTGGGTGTTTTTCCGCAACGTGACACACCGACCAGAATCAGGTCTGCATCGTCATACTGGTCAGGTCTTACACCATCATCATGTGACAGTGAATAATCAATCGCATCCAGTCTCACAAGATAAGCATTCTGTCCATGAATGGTTTTGGATATTCCCATCTTGTGCGCCGACTCCATTCCCAGCGACTCTTCCAGTGGCCCTAAAAAAGTATGAAACAGGTCGATAACCAGGCCATTGCATTTATCGATGATTTTCTGTTCATTTTCTTCAACCAGTGAACTGATAATGATAGGTTGTTGGCCAGAGCGCTCGGCAATATGGTTAATGTGCTGCACAGCTTGTACTGCTTTGACGGGCTTGTCGATAAAGGCAAGCGTTACCGTTTCAAATTCCAGTTTGGGAAATTGTGCCAGCAAGCTCTTGCCATAGGTTTCGGCGGTCAGCCCTGTTCGATCTGAAACGAAAAAGACCGTCCTTAAATTTGCTGGGCTGTTAGCGATTTTCTGGCTCCTTTGTATTCCGGTGTCAGCATTTGCACAACGTTTGCCGAATACTCAATAAAGATAGCAGTCATTTTTCTGCAAATGACTCTTTTATTTAAATTTTTTAGGAAATTTAGACATTAACCCTAGTATTAATCAATCAGATATCTTAAATTTAAGATATTCAAGTTTTAAATAAGAATAACTACCAAGCGGGGATCGACACATGGCAAAGAAATCCGGCACTGTTTACTACAAGCAAAATCGCCTTAAACAACTGCGTGCTTTCTGCATGACTGCAAAAACCGGCAGTATTTCCCTGGCAGCAGAAGCCCTGTTTCAAAGTCAGCCCACTGTCACCCTGCAGATTCAAGCCCTTGAACGCGAAATGAATATCACCGTGTTCGAGCGTCGTGGCCCGAATATTTCGCTAACCCCGGAAGGTGTTGTTTTACTGCAAATTGCCCAGCCCTTGGTTGATGGCATTGAGGGCCTTGAAGAAAACTTCCATGCCCACTTTGGCAGGCTGGATCACGGCGAAATCAATATTGCGGCCGGTGAATCTACTATTTTGTATATCATGCCTGAGTTCATTAAAAAGTTTGCCGACACCTACCCGGGTATCCAGATCAGGCTGCACAATGTCACCGGGCGGGATGGGATGGCCATGTTACGTGCCGATGAAGCCGACCTGGCGATTGGCTCAATGCTCGATGTACCTGACGACATCATTTACCGTCCATCCCTTTTCTACAGCTCCACGCTAATAACGCCCACTAAGCACCCATTATCCAAAAAGAAGAAAATCTCCCTGGATGATATCGGCGAGTATGGGCTGATACTGCCACCTCGACATCTCGCCACCTGGCGCATGCTGGAAATGGTATTTGGGCAACATGGCGCAAACTTCCATGTTTCTCTTGAAGCAGGCGGCTGGGAAATTATCAAGAAATATGTGGGTCTCGATATGGGCGTGTCTATCGTTTCCAGTGTCTGCCTCACTGAAGAGGATGATGAGCTGTTCACCTATCCACTCGATGAATATATGCCAAAACGTTCCTATGGCGTGGTAGTGCGCCGCGGAAAATTTTTAAGTCCGCAAAGCCAGGCCTTTATTGACATGATTGACCAGGAATTCTTTACTGAGTATCCGGCTTTGAAATAGCCTAGCGCCCTGTACGTCTGCGCCGATCGGCATCTCGCTCTTCTTTCTGCCGGTTTAATAACAATTCCAGTTCTTTACTGTGTAACTCACGAACCTCTTTTAACTCGGCTTTATGCGTCTCTCTGAGCGCTTTTCGTTCATCCTGGTGACGCTCCAGCATTTTCATCTGTTGTGAACGCTCAAACCTGTCCTCATAGGCATTTGCCTTCGCCAGGCTGAAACAGCTGATCAGGCTAAGCGCAATTATTATCTTCGAATTGTTATTTCTCATACCAGGAGACCCCTGTTTCATTCTCGCTTTATAAATCTGATTATTAAATTATAGATAGTACCGACACAAGAAATCGGATAATTTTGCGAAAAAAACATTCTCCTGCCTCTGCTGACCAGCAGAGGCAGATAGCTACTAATCAATAATGACTAGCGACTCCAGTTAACACGTGTCAAATCTTCATCTTCAGCATAATGAATATCAAGCTCACCCTGATATGCATTGGCTAAAGCCTTACCCACATCGCGTGGTGAATGTGTATCGGTGAAAGTAGCGACAATACTGCCATCTCGCTGGTCTTCGATGTTTATTAACCGCTTCAATGGGTGTCGTACTTTCTCTTCATCCATCCTGTTGTACAGAAGCCTGAGAATTTCATCTTTATGTGCCCGGAAAAACTCACCTCCTGCAGTCAAGATACCGGCGGGTACCCTGTCTTGAATTCGACTGCATGCCGGGCATAGTGTGGCATTCATAGGCTGGCTGATTTTATCAAGCCATTGCCAGCGACCACCGCTAAATACGGCCTTGCACTCATGGCAGAGACTGGGTTCTGGCAACTTCTTTTGTGATTTATAGGGATCATGATTCCTTTCCTGAATGAGGCGGTCATGCCTTCCCTGGCGGGCCGGATTGGTGTTTTTTCCACTCATGACTGTCTCCTTTTACTGTAAATTCCTGCGATTTCCCTGGATAGCTATGACTCAACAGCGAGCCGCAAGAAATAATGGCATGTCGATATTTATAGCTCTCCATACTATAAGTATAAGTCTATTTTTACGCTTGTAAGTGCTATTGCCTGCAGCGGGAAAACTGCAGTGGTGATTTTGAATGCTGTCAGAACTTTGTTGACTGAGTTAGTCCTTAAGCCATTGGGAGGCTATATTTTTGTTATCAAATAATGCAAAGTTTTTGAATTTTTGAACAAAGGCAAATGCATTAAAAAGTGCTGGACGTTCGAAGGCCTTTTTTCGGCCAGCGTAAATGGCAACTTTACTTTTTCCAAATTTGCTTTTTTTATCCAGAAACAGATCACAAAAAGGGCGATTACCATTATCCAGAGATTCTGAATCAATTTGGCTGACATCCAGGAAAATTTTCAAAGATGGATTTTTTATAAGAATTTCAACAAGTTCATCAATAATTTTAACTCTTTCACTTGAAGGGGTTGTATCGTCACAAACAACGGTAACTAACTTGTTTTTTTCGTCAATTTCAAAGGAAAAAGCCATGGCAAATTACTTTAGTGGTTAATTAACGGATTGACCGAATATTATTTGCTCTCTAAACAATAGCTATTAATCTTCAATTAGCAAGAAAAAGTCAAGTATGAGAAGGAATCTAGATATTTAAAATTGAGCCAGTCAACGAGCAATCACGGCATTCTGTTAAGCACGAAATAACATCATTTTTAGATTTTTGGACATTATTTAGCTTTATTGGGCTTTAAGGGCTTCCAGGTATTTCACAACATCATCTGACAATGTATAAAACTCAGGTTCATAGGCCTGGGCCTTTGCTATATCACCTTGCTTAAACAAAGTAAGGATTGTTCCGGCTAAGGAATGAAATTTTTGATGAGATTCACGCAGTTGAATAAAATCAGGGTTTTCTGAAAACACATCAGATTCGTGAGAATAAATCCAATTCCCTAATTGACAATGATGATCATTAGAAATCAATGATGGTAATGCAAATTCTTTTGCACTCTTGTTGAATAGCGATTCAACCATTGACCTCCAGAGAAGGTGTTGTTTTATTGCTTCGTCGAAATCCATGATGCCAGTTAATTATTTTTATTACCTTAAATTTTACCCGCCTTACAAGTTTTAGTTCAACTATGAATAAAAGCAACACTTTATTAAAATTCGTCATCTTGTTTTTACAACTCAGGAATAAACTTTACTTCATGCTCAAGAAACGAAGCATTTTCACATTACTATCTGCATTTATTTTGACTGGATGCGCCGAGAACCTAAAGCCAGTCGGTTGCTGGGAAGACCAGTTCCAGGCTGTATACAGATTCAAACCTCAAGGTGTGGTTACCAAAAAACTTCATGGTGAACTGAGACCCAGCTACCGTGGAAACTGGGAAATGATTGATAGCAACCAATTAGTTTTGCAGTTTTCTGATCAGGCTCCCGAAAAATACACCATAGTGAGCGTTACCCAAAATCAAATGACTATCAAACTCAATGGGATTAAAGAGTTTTCCTGGCCGAAAACAAGTTGTATGTGAATGACTTAAATACCCATCCAAGGTATTACCAGCCGATATCACTTTCCCATTCTGAATAAGTAGAATCCCTGCCTTCGGTGCTGACAATTTCTTCATCATCCCAGTGCCAGGGTGGCGCTTCTTCAGCGAGTAAAGCCGCACCCATCAACAACAGAAAAACCAATACAGACGATAATAAAAATGTTTTCATATCTTGCTCCAATAAAAAGCGATTGTAATAAATTAGCTAAAAGATAATCTTCTGGAAATGGATAAACATTGAAATTATTCAATGTAGTTAAACAATAAGCACAAAACAGGTTTTCCTATCACAATGTTATGCCATGTTTTGCATACCAGGCTTTATCAATGATCCAGTTTACCTGGTCAATATCCGGCTCTAGAATCACCAGTTTTTTTGCTCTTCCCTGTAATTTTGCCAATTCAATTTGTGCCTTTAACACTGCAGGATTAACCGCAGATTTTCCTACTAATTCCGGAAACACTACCTTAAGGAATTTAACTGAAGGTACCTGTGCAGTTTTAGGACTAGCTATTTCGACAGTTTTGCCTTTCACCGAAATAACCTTAAACTCATACGGGTATTGGGATAATTGATCATCCTTTGTTAATAGTTCATTTAATTCAGACACTCTAGAGTTCTGGGCTGAAAGCCAGACAGAGATGAGTAAAATCGCTAAAAAAACTGACATTGGAATGAAAATACGTACCAATAGATTCATTTGAATATTTCTGGATGAGATAGTAATTGCTGAGAATTTAAAGTACTGCTCAACTGTTTCATTGAAAAAATTCAATAAGAGGATCTTTTTTATATTATGAAACTAATGAAGGTAATGTTGCTGGCACTCATCTTGGGAGTTATTACAGCGGGATATGGGCTATATCTATTATTGTTTACAACGTATGTGAACGAAGGTGGCCTCTTTGAAATTTTCCTTGTTGTGGGGCTGATTACACTTGGAGCTTTTCTTTTAGTACCAGCGAAAATCTATATCATCATTAAATTAACAACTCGTGAACGAAAGCCACGTAAAGAATAAAACGATTAAAGTCTGATTCTTAGCTTTATCCCCGCCGTCATCAAAGCTTAATATATTGCATATCTGCTAAACATGCTGTCGTAAACAACAAAATTATGATCCTTGGAAAGAGGATTGAACTATAGTTCATAGATAAACCTTCATTACAGAAATTTAATAAAATGCGTAGCGTGAAAATATTTAAGCGACTTGACAAGACTGAACAGTATTTGTTGAAGGACTTTGAATCCGTTGAAAAAGCTCGAAGGCATCTCCAGTTTCGCTGGATATTTATTATAGGCACCGCATTTCTTGCTCTATTTTCTGCGATTAATTTTTACCAGGAACGTATTGAATTAGCTTTTGTCCTGTCAGGTTGTTTTTTTGTTGTGGGCGTTATTAATCTTTACACCCTTAAAACAGACAACCTCCAGGTTGCGGCGTGGTTCTATATTGCTGTCCTTTTTCTATTATCCGTTTATCTGGTCATAGGCGGGGGCGTAGGGTCGACGGGCCCCTTATGGCTTTACCCGATCATCGTTATTATGATCTCGGTGCTTGGCCATACCTATGGTTTATTTGTAGCCACCCTTCTTATTGGCGTTGTCATGATCTTAATGGTTACTGGTAATTTTCAAGGACTGGCATCACCAAGTTATGATGAAACCTTTAAAAGCCGTTATGTCGTCACTCTTCTTGCACTGACAGGGCTTGCCTGGGCTATAGAATGGGTTCGTTCATGGGGTAGTACATCGTTTAATTCTCTTAATGAGAAAATTATTGAGTTAAGCCGCACAGACCAGATGACAGGTTTGTTGAATAGACGCGGTTTGGAAGAGCATTTTAACAGTAAAGTCAATCGCTCAAAACGAGAGGGAGAGTCATTTTCAGTCGGTTTGATCGATATTGATGATTTTAAATTAATCAATGACAAGTATGGACACCTCGTTGGTGATGCAATCCTGTGCCAGGTATCAGACATTATTTCAAGTGAACTGAGAACTATCGATACCGTTGCACGTTGGGGAGGCGAGGAATTTGCGTTATTACTCAGTAATACCTCATTAAGCGAAGCGACAATTGCTACTGAAAAGATTAAAAAGTCCGTTCAAGAATCGGGAAGTGCGGGAACAAAGGTTACTGAGCAAATTACAATTAGCGTTGGCCTGGCAAGCTACCAGTCAGGCCAGACGCTTATGGAAATGATAGATATTGCTGATACAGCCCTGCTTCAAGCAAAAAAAGATGGAAAAAACTGTATAAGAACAGCCTCACAAAAAAGTGCCTACCGGGACCCTGATTTACATATCGTTTGATAAATATCTGCGACCAACGCCAATATTGCTGAAATGGTCTTCGGTCATCGTCCTGGGCTATGCATCCAGCATTTTTGCCCATATGCCAGTTTAAAACTGGTTAATCTCCACGAGTTTTATGCCATACTCATTGGTCTATTGTAGCGAGTCTGCTTCCTCGCGCAGCTCTGAAAGCCTGTTTTGTTTTTTTTCAATTTTTCGGTTGTATTCATCGTTTATGGCTGCAATCTTTTCTTTATTGCCCTTGTTCCTCAACTCTGCCTTCTTTTTATTTTTTCCTGCTTTTTCCTCATTGCGTAGAATTTTTTTATGGTAAACCTCAATTTCTGCATCTCTTTTATTGGTTAAGGAATCGATTTCAGATTGTATTCTTTTCATCTTTAAATCGATTGATCGAAGCTTGGAACGTCTCTTACTCTGCTCGTATTGTTCTGCAACGCTTGATTGATGACTGGCAGCAGCCGAAGAATCCGGCGAGCTTTTGTAGGTGGAATTGATTTTGTGCATGACTCCATCGGGACCACAGGGTATTTCAGTAAAGTATGGATTGCCATTCTCATCCTTACATTCATAAATTTCTGTAGCGAAAAGCGGCAATGATAAGCAGATAGTTGCAGTTAAGAGCAATAAAATTCGATGGGAATGTCTCTGTTTCATATTAGCGTATCTCCAGCAACTCAATTTCAAAGATAAGTAATTCGTTAGCCCCAATAGACCCTGGGACACCTCTCACACCATACCCCAATGTTGGTGGTACATAAATTTTCCATTTTTCGCCTACCTGCATATTGGTAATTGCTTCACGAAAACCGGGAATGACCTTTTTCAAATTGAAGTCTGCGGGCTCGCCTCTTGCAGTGGAACTGTCAAAAACCTCATCATCGATGAAGGTACCATGATAATGAACCTTTACCGTATCACTCATGGAGGGCTGCTTGCCACTCCCCTTCCTGAGTACTTCATACTGCAAACCAGAACGCATTGTCCTGACGCCTTCTCTGGACGCATTTTCTGCGAGAAAGGCATTCGCTCGTGCCAGGTTGCCGTGGATATCCTGTTTGCGCAAGCGTTTAACGTGCGCCGGATAGGACGACATGGCATCGTTCATTTCAAGATCATCCAGCCTGGATTTATTGCCTTTCAGGGCATCTTCCAGTCCCTTGTTGAATGCAGGCGTATCAAGGTTGTTGATACCCTGTGACTTTAGTGACTGGCCCATACGATAGCCCATGGTATAGGCGTAGCGAGACTCAAAAGATTCTTTTGCTTCACCGTTGTCTGCATAGACAGTAGCAGGAAAAACAGTAACGAGGGATAAAAACAACAGATAAAACAGCTTGGGCATGACAACTTCCGGCAATAAAGATTGTGGAAATTGTAAAAGGAATTGCCGGGAAGGTAAAAAAAAGGGATTAAGCCATTTTTTCAGCCTGGAGGACCCTGGCTTAATCCCTGAAGCGTTAACTTAGCTTTTAAACTAGCTACGAGGCTTCAAAAAAACGTTGTTCTACCTCATCCTTTAACTTGGTACCGCTGAAATGGGCACGTTGCACCAGTTCCCAGAAGTAACGGTAGGTTGCACGGTCATGCAACTCACCCGCATACTGAATCGGGCCCCAGTTGGCGTCCTGAGCATTGATGAGGATATTCTGCGCATCTTCAAGTTCAGAAAAGTCCGGCTTCATGGCATCGACGATGGCCTGAATCTGGGTTGGATAAATACTCCACATGCGCATAAAGCCAAACTCGTTACGTGCTCGCGAGGCATCCAGGTAAGTCTGGTAAGGGTTTTTCAGATCAAGTGTGACGTTATGGGCAGGAATAACATTGTTGGACAGGGCCGCTTGAGCCAGTTCGGTTTTAGCGCGGGCAATCAATTTATGTTCAAACTGTCCGGGACTACGCATATTGATTGCTGGAATGGCACCCTGGTAGCCACTGACAAAATCCATCAGGCCGAAATCCAGCACCTGCAACCATGGCAGGGTCGCCAGCTTGTTGACATCACGTAAGGCGCCATGGGTTTCAACCAGCACATGAATTGGGATTTCCCTTTCAATGCCCGCTTCTTTTGCCTTGGCCTGAATATACTCAACCATCTCCAGCGTATTTTCATAGGCCTCGGTTTTTGGAATAGTGATATAGGCGAGTTTTTCACCGGCACCGGGCACCAGGATATCAACATCCTGTTTCCAGTCAGGGTGTGAATAATCATGTATGCGCGTACCTGCCATGTCATACCTGTTGGCATCGGAATTAACCATGCGCACGATCATTTCAGCGTGTTCCACTTCCTTGCCAGTTTCGGCACCATCTTCACAGTCACAGGTAATATCAAATACAGGGCCCAGCTTTTCCTGCATCTGCATGGCTTTGCCAATGAGTTTTTCGCTGCCTGCAAAATGTTCACAACTGGCAATAATCGGAAGCGACTTGCCAGATTCAAATAAAGCTTCGTTTGGATGCATCATAGTATTAAACCCTGTTATTAAATCTTCTTTGGAACCACAACGGTGTAATCCAGGTCGAGAACAACGTATGGATGGTATTTATTGTTTTCATCGCGCACTGAATCGACTTCAGCAGACGTGATATTTTTCAGACCGATAGTGCGCAGCCGCAACAGGCCGATATCCTTGCGGGGATGATCAATTTTTTCCAGCACTTCTGTAAAACAGTAGATAGTGTCCTTGGCAAAGGTCGGATTGGCATGCGTACCACCATTAATGGAGTACACCCACATGGCATTACCCAAACCATTAAATGAGATCGTGCGGCATAATGAGATGACCACACCACCATAGATGAGGCGCTGCCCCATACGCGATGATTGCATCATGTGGTGATCGAAATGCAACTTGGCATTGTTCTGATACAACTTGGTTGCCATGGTGTGGTCACTGTTATCGATGGTGATGCCTTCAGCATGATTGAGGCGCTCACCCTCTTCATAGTCTTCCCAGAAGTATGGTGAGCCGGTCTGTGCAGTATCGAGAGAACTGAATGCTGGAATATTGATTTCATCGGCCACAGAAACCACAGATTCCAGTTGAGGAATTTCTTTTATCCCCGTTACAGTCTCGTGATCGCGTTTATGCACCATCACCCAGCGTTTGAGACTGAGCACCATATCATCATCTTGGTTATAACCACGCGAATGCACGTAGACATTACCGCTCTTGCCGTTGCTGTTTTCCTTAAGGCCAATCACGGTTGACTCAAGACGAACCGTATCGCCGGTAAAAACAGGATTGGGGAAAGTAACCTCGGCATAACCCAGGTTGGCAAT
>Ga0180436_10003421_pt1 | contig 14594 bp, 13 predicted proteins | sample SS_ome_2_FD_132434 | JGI IMG/M metagenome (GOLD analysis project Ga0180436, IMG submission 132434) | Hypersaline lake sediment archaeal communities from the Salton Sea, California, USA - SS_3_S_2 metaG | ecosystem: Environmental > Aquatic > Non-marine Saline and Alkaline > Hypersaline >...
CGCGGCGACCCCATCGAGCTCGCCCCGAAGGCGACCCGCGAGGACGGCCGCCTCGGTCGGCGCCCCCAGCAGCCGGCCGAGCCGCTCGATCGTGTCGAACAGCTCGCCGAGGCGCTGTGGGGTGCCGGCGTAGACGGCCAGGCCGAGCGGCGCGAGCGCCTCGGCGGCGCCGCTGTACTCGTCGACCAGCACCAGGTCGGGCCGCAGCGCCACGAGCGCCTCGAGGTCGGGCGCGAAGGCGCTGCCCAGGTCCGGCAGCGTGGCCACCGCCGACGGGAAGTTGCTCCAGGTGTCGCGGCCCACGAGGCGCTCGCAGGCGGCCAGCGCGCAGACGGTCTCGGTGTGGGTCGGCACCAGACTGACGATGCGCTGGGGCGACGCCGACAGCGTGACCTCGCGACCGAGGTCGTCGACGACGGTGACCGGCCAGGCGGCGTGGGCGGTGGCCAGCCACGCCAGCGCCGCGAGGCCTACCAGGAGCCGGCGCAGGGCCGCGCTGCGGGTGTCTCGGGTGGGGTTCACAAGGCCTCCAAGGGCGCTTGCGAGTCGGGAACGTCCGCCAGAGGCGGACGGCAGGCGGACGGCCGCGGCCGCCGCGTGCTGCCCTTCCTCGTCCGCGCAAGGGGTGCAGTCGCCCGCGCGTGGCGATCGGACTCGGCCCGTGGGCCATCACCGTTGCGGGACAGTGCCGGGTTCGCACCGGACTTCCCCACACGCGAACGTGCCCGTAGCGTACGCGCGCGGCGGGCCGCGGTCAAGGCGCGATCGCCCGCGGGCCGGCGCCCGTGGTAGGGTCCCGCGCGTGCCGCGCCGCCTCGCCGACCTCCCCACGCCCGAGGTGCCCGGCCGCGAGGACTGGGTGCCGCCGCCGCGCTTCGGGCGCGTGAGCTTCGACGCCTACCTGCCCGCGCACCCGAGCCAACGCGACGCCCTCGCCACGGTCCGGGACTTCGCCGGCTGGCGACCGGCGCGCCCGCGCTTCCGCTGGTCGCGCGTCGCCCCCCCGCCGGTGGCGGGGCTCTACCTCGACGGCGGCTTCGGCGTGGGCAAGACCCACCTCATGGCCGCGGCCTGGCACGCCTCGCCGGAGCCGCGCAAGGTCTACCTGTCGTTCGCCGAACTCGTCGCGGCCATCGGGGTGCTCGGGATGCGGGGCGCCCTGGAAGCCCTCGGTCACGAACGGCTGTACTGCGTCGACGAGTTCGAGCTCGACGACCCGGGGAACACGCTGATCGTCAAGACCTTCCTCGCCGCCGTGTTCGAGCGCGGCGCGCGCGTCGTCACCACGTCGAACACGGCCCCGGAGGCCCAGGGACGGGGCCGTTTCGATGCGGCCGCCTTCCGCCGCGAGATCCAGTCGATCGCCGAACGCTTCACGGTCGTCGCCATCGACGGCCCCGACCACCGCAGCGGCCGCGCCCACCGACGGCTGCTGCGCCCCGGCGACCTGCGTCATGCCCCCGGCGGGGCCGTGGAGACCGCCTGGGACGAGCTGCACGGCGCCCTCGAACGCATCCATCCGGTGCGCTACGGCGCCTGGGTGCGCGGCGCGCCGGCGTGGATCGTGCATGGCGTGCGGCCCATCCCCGACCAGCAGGGGGCGCTGCGCTTCGTCCACCTGGTCGACAAGCTCTACGACCAGCGCGTGCCGCTGTGGCTCGAGGGCGACCTCACGCTGGACGAGCTGTTCGACGCCCACTACGCCGGCGGCGCGTACGCCAAGAAGCACGACCGCTGCCGCTCGCGCGTCGCCGAGCTGCTCGACGAGGCCGAGGCCGCGATGGTCCCGCTCGCCGCCGAGGGCCCCGCGCGCGCGTCGCGCACCCGGGCGACCTGAGCTCGCGGCCGCGCCTCACGGGGCCGAGCGCGCCGCCAGACGCGCCAGCAGGTCGGCGGCGATGGCGTCCGTGCCCCCGGGCCCGCCGAGCCGTGCGGGCCCGTCGCGGCGGGCGGTCGCGCGGCGCGCGGGGTCGTCGAGCGCGCGGGCGACCGCGGCGGCGATCGCCGCCGGCGCCCGGGGCGCCACCTCCAACGCGGGGCCCAGCAGCCGCGCCTGGTTCGCCAGGAACGCCTCCCCGGGGGCGGGCCACAGCGGGAAGCTGACCACCGGCAGGCCGAGCCCGACCGCCTGCTCCTGGGCCGTGCCCGTGGCGCCGAGCACGGCGTCGGCCGTGGCCAGCACGTCGCCGAAGCGGCCGCTCACCCACGCGACGCGCACGCCGGCGCGGCGCCATGTCGGAGCGACGCCGGACGCCCCCCGCTCCGCGCGCCACGCCGCCGGGGGCGACGGCGGCGCCCCCTGCGTCCACGCGACGGCGGCCGCCAGCTCGCGGCCACCGTCCGCCAGGGTCGCGAGCGCCTCGAGCATGACGCCCACGGCCTCGGCCGCGTAGCCCCGGCTCCCCGGCAGCAGCGCGAGCGTGGGTAGGTCGGGCCAGGGGTCGAGACGCCGCCCCTCGAGCCCGTCCATGATCGGGTTGCCCAAGAACGTCGCGCGCACGCCGCGCGATCGCAGCCACGCCGCCGTCGGCTCGTCGCGCGTGTAGACGACCTCCGCGCGCCGCAGCAGGAAGCGCTCGGGCGCCCGGATGCGCTCCATGAAGGCACGGTGCCAGGCGACACGACCGCCGCCTTCCGCCATGCGCACGGACACCAGCGGCTGCAGCACGAAGCGGCGCGGCGCCCCCAGCACCGCCGCCATCGCCTGCGCGAAGACGTCGCCCACGACGAGGACGGCGTCCGCCTCAGCGGCGCGCAGGGCGCGCAGTTGCGCCGCCGTGTGACCCAGGATGCCGGCCCGCAGGTCGCGCCACAGGAGGACGGGGTGGTGCAGCGTCAACCCGCCGGCCGGCAGCCGGCGTCGAGGCCCCGCGAGCTCGACGGGGGCGGCGCTTGCGGCGGCGTAGGCGCGTCCGTCGCCGACCAGGGGCAGGGCCGTGGCGCGCCAGTCCGGCAGGCGCGCCGCCACGCGCGACCACAGCGCGGCGCCCAGCGCGTCCTCGGCGTGGCCGTTGCTCACCAACCAGAGTCGGCGAGCCGCCCGCCTCACCGCGGGGCCGGTCTCACGCCGGGCGCACGGCCGGGTCGGCCGTCGCCCACAGCAGGTAGAGCGGGTCGCCGTCGGCGTCGGGCACGAACGATCGCGCCTCGACGCCGCCGAAGCCGCCGGCGGCGGCGAAGTACGAGCGCACCAGGCGGCCGTGCGCCGCGTCGTCGGACACGCGCCAGCAGAGCACGGCCTTGGTCGGGAACATGCGGTTCGAGAACGACACCAGGAACGGGGCGCCGGGCCGCAGGCAGCGGGCGACCTCGGCGAAGACCGCGACCGGCTGCGTCAGGTACTGCACGCTGACGGTGCACACGGCCCCGTCGAGCGAGGCGTCGGCGAAGGGCAGCGACGGTCGCAGGTTGAGGTCGAGCCGGTGGCGCTCCGCGAGGCGCTCGTTGCGCCCCAGCGCGTCGGCGTCGAGGCCGACGCCGATGACCGCCGCGAGGGGCTCCGGCAGGTGCGAGGCGGCGCCCGCGAACAGGTCGAGCACGCGGCCCCCCGCGGGGAGGAGTTCCCGGTACCAGCCGGCGACCACGCGATCGGCCCGCTCGTCGAGGTGCGACGCGGGGCGCGGCACGGCGTAGAACTGGTCGTCGGGGCGCTCGTCCTGGCGTCGGAAGAACTCGGGCGGCAGCGAACTCACGGCCCCATCATGCCGGACGTGCCCCGGGCCGTTCTGGTGGCACCTCACCATCGCGCTCGGGACGCCGGCTCAGCCCGGGCCCAGCGTCGGGCCCTCCGACCACTTGAGCTTGTGCCGCAGCACGGCGAACGGGTCGTAGCCGTCGGGCACCAGCCGCACCATGTCGGGCCCCAGCGCGATGTCGATGACGTCGCCGCTGAGCAGGTCGACGCGCTCCTGACCATCGAGCACGACGGCCAGCTCGTCGACGCGGCCCTCGACGACCAGCCGCAGCCGCGCGTGCTCGGAGAGCACGATGGGCCGGTTCGCCAGCCCCTGCGGGGCCACCGGCGTCACGGCGATCGCCCGGACGTCGGGCATGAGGATGGGGCCGCCGAGCGACAGCGAGTAGGCGGTCGAGCCCACCGGCGTCGAGATGACCACGCCGTCGGCGCGGTAGGTGGCCGCGGGGATGCCGTCGACGCTCAGCCGGAAGTGGATGAGGCGGGTCATCACGCCCTGGGTGATGGTGACGTCGTTCAACGCCGCACGCCCCGGCTCGGCGCGCACGGACACGTCGAGCAGGGGGGTCGCGAGCGAGCGCCAGGGCGCCACCTCGCGCCCCTCGGCGTAGGCCAGGACCTCGTCGGCGCCGAAGGCCGCCAGGAACCCCAGCTTGCCGAGGTTGACGCCCAGGACGGGCCCGGGCCCGCCGTTGAGGAGCCGCGCGGTCGCCAGCAGGGTGCCGTCGCCACCGACGGTGACCACCAGGTCCGCGGGGGCGTCGTCCTCCGCGATGGGGTGCGCGCCCACCAGGTCGAGGTCGACGCGGGGCACGCGGCGCGTGAAGGCCTCGGCGATGTCCCGCGCCACCTGGTGCGCCTCGGGCTTGTAGCGGCTGCTCGCCACGACGACCCGCCTCAGGGCGTCCACCGGCCTGGCCCAGGGCGCGCCCACCGGCCGCGAGGTCACGGCGTCGCCCCTTCCCGGATGCGAGCCAGGACCCACGTGACCACCTCGTCGAGCGTCAGCGGCCCGGTGTCGAGGTGCTGCGCGTCGGGCGCGGGCACCAGCTGGCGGGCGTCCAGCCCGTCGCGGCGGCGGATGGCCTGCGTCACGGACGCCAGGTCGGCCGCGCGCTCGCCGACGCGCCGGGCGGCGCGAACCTCGGGCGAGGCCTCCAGGTAGAACTTGTGGCGCGCGCGGGGGAAGACGACGGAGCCCATGTCGCGGCCGTCGATGACGAACGGCGCCGGCATCTCCCGCAGGCGATCGCCGACCCAGCCGCGCACCTCGGGGTGCGACGCCACCCGCGAGACCACCGCGTCCACCTCGTCCGACTGGACGCCGCGGGTGACGTCCCGCCCGTCGATGCGGAGGACGTCGCCGTCGATGCCGGGCACGAGCTCCACCCGGTGACGCGCCAGCGTCGCCAGCACGGCCGCGGGGTCGTCCGGGTCGGTGCCCGCGCCGGTGACGATCGCCGTCGCGGCACGGTAGAGCAGGCCGGACGACACGCAGGGCACCCCGAGCGCGGCGGCGACGCGCCGGGCGACGGTCGACTTGCCGGAGGCGGCCGGTCCGTCGAGCGTGATCACGTCGTCACGCGGCGGCGCGCTCATGCCGCCTCGACCCCCACGCCCCAGCGCCGCAGGTCGTCGAAGAAGGCCGGGTACGTCTTGGCCACGCAGGCCGGGTCGCGCACCGCGACGCCCGGCCAGCGGGCGCCGGCCAGGGCGAACGCCATGGCCATCCGGTGGTCGCCGTAGGTCTCGATCTCGAACGGGCCCGGCGGCGCCGGGGGCGGCACGATGCGCAACCCGTCGTCGCGCTCCTCCACGGTCGCGCCGAGCTTGCGGAGCTCGCGGGCCAGGGCCCGCAGGCGATCGGTCTCCTTGATCCGCAGGTTGCCGACCCGGACGATCTCCACGGGTCCGTCCGCCGCCAGCGCCAGCACCGCGAGGGTCTGCGCCTGGTCCGGAAGGTCGTTGAGGTCGAAGGTGCCGCCCCTCAGTCGGCCGCCGGCCGGGGCGGCGAGCGTCGAGGCGTGGTCCTCCCAGCGCGCCTCGCAGCCCATGCGCCCGAGCAGGTCGAGGAGCGCCCGATCGCCCTGCCGCGAGGCGGCCCCGACGTTGGCCACCCGCACCCGCCCGCCGGCCATCGCGGCGGCGCCCCAGGCGTAGCCGGCCGCCGTCGCGTCGCCCTCGATCGGGTAGCGCCGCGGAAGGTAGCGGCCCGGGGCGACGGCGAAGCGCCGGTAGCCGTCGCGCTCGACCTCGACGCCGAAGTCGCGCATGACCGCCAGGGTGAGGTCGACGAAGGGCCGCGACTGCAGCTCGCCGGTCACCCGGATCGTCGTCGCCGCCCGCGCGTACGGGGCGGCGATGAGCAGGCCCGACAGGAACTGGGATGAGCGGTCGCCCGCCACCGCGGTCGCGCCGCCCGGGAGGCCGTCGGCCTCCACCTCGACCGGCGGGAAGGCGTCGCCACCCGACGCCCGCACGCGGACGGCGAGGCCGCGCAACGCCGCCACCAGGTCGGCCACCGGCCGCTGGCGCATGCGGGCGTTGCCGTCGAGCCGGAAGCGGCCGCGGCCGAGCGTCACGGCCGCCGTCAGGAAGCGCAGCGAGGTGCCGGACAGCGCCAGGTCGAGCTCTGCCCCGGCGGCCGGCCACCGGCCGTCCACGCCGTCCACGTCGATGACCGTGGGGTCCTCGCCGGGCCGCACGTCGGCGCCGAGCGTCCGCAGCGCCGCGAGCATGACGGCCGCGTCCTCCGCGACGAGGGCGCCCTCGAGCCTCGACCGGCCGCCGGCCAGCGCGGCGACGAGCAGCGCACGGTTGGTCACCGACTTCGACCCGGGCGCGGTCGCCGTCGCGTCGAGGGGCCCACGCGGCGAGATCACGTAGCGGTCCGGGTACGTCGGCATGACGTCCACCAGGGTACCACCGCCGCATCCCGCGCCCGCGGGCGCGTCACGCGGCCGCGGCGCGGGCACGTCACGCGGCCGCGGCGCGGGCACGTCACGCGGCCGCGGCGCGGGCGCCCGCTCGAGCGGTCGCCCCTCCGCGTGCGCGGCGCCGCGCCGCGTGCTACGATTCGTCGTTCGCGCGGATCGCCCCGCGCCCACGGTCCCGGGTCGAGGGGCCGCCTGGAGGACGCCGTGAAGAAGAACATCCATCCGAAGATGGTGCCGTGCAAGGTCATCTGCGAGGGCCAGGTGGTGCTCGAGACCTACAGCACCCGTCCCGAGGTCCACGTCGACGTGTGGTCGGGGAACCACCCCTTCTACACGGGGCAGCAGCGCTTCATCGACACCGAGGGCCGGGTCGAGAAGTTCCAGAAGCGCTTCGGCAGCAGCTACCGCAAGTGACGCGCGAGGGGTCGCGGCCGCGCGCGCGGCCGTGGCCCCCCGACGTGCCCGCGATCAACCGGGGACCCGCGCATGCACGCGGGTCCCTTCGCCTGGCCGGCTGACGACCTCGAGCCGGCCGCCGCGCCCCTCCACCCGCTCGCGCATCTGCCGCAGGCCGAGGCTGCCGGCCGTGGTGACGCGATCACCGACCTCGCGCGGGTCGAAGCCGATCCCGTCGTCGGCGACCTCGAGTTCCGCGCCGGCGTCACCGTCCCGCAGGACGACGCGGACGCTGAGCGCGTTGGCGTGCTTGGCCACGTTGTGCATCGCCTCCTGGAAGATGCGGAAGAGCACTGCCTCGGTCTTCACCGAGACGCCCTCGACGGGCGCCAGCTCGAGTTCGACGCGCACGTCGTTCTGCTGCCCGAAGTCGATGGCGTAGCGCCGGACGGTCTCCACCAGCCCGAAGCGTTCCAGGTCGATCGGGCGCAGGGCGAAGATGCTGCGGCGTACCTCGCGGATCATCTCGCGGATCGTGTCCTTCGCGCGTCGCACCTCCTCCTCGGCCTTCTCGGGGTCGCGCCGCAGGATGCGCGCCACCAGATCGAGCTTGAGGGCGGCGAAGGCCAGCGACTGGGCCACGCCATCGTGGATCTCGCGCGCGATGCGCGCGCGCTCCTCGGCGATCGCCAGCTCTTCGGACTGCAGGTAGGCGTCGGCGTTGCGCACCGCCAGCGTCACCTGGCCCGCCAACAGGGCCAGGAAGGGGACGTTGACCGCGTCGAAGCGATCGGGGTCGGGGTGCGTCAGGGCGACCAGGCCGATCGTGTTCGGCGCGCCCGAGGCGTCGCCGTCGCCCGCGAGCAGCGGCAGCAGGACCGCCGAGCCGGCCCCGCGCAGGAGCGGATCGCAGCCGTCCTTCGACAGCTCGTTCAGGCGGTCGACGACCTGCGCCTCGCCGGCGGCCGCCGCGCGGCCGATGAGGCCCTCCCCGAGCCGCACGGGCGGCACGCCCGACTTCGCCGCCGCCGGCAGCTCGCGCCCCACCGCCGCCCGCAGCTGCAGGAACCCATCCTCGTCCAGCAAGAAGACGCCCGCCCCCACCGCCCCGACCCTGGCGGCCATCTGCGTGAGCAACGAATCGAGCAGGCGCGCCAGGTTCCCTTCGGCCCGCACGCTGCGGTCGACCTCGAACAGCGTCAGCAGGTCGCGGGTCCTCGCCTGCACCGCCTCCGCGGCGGCGGCGAACTCGGAGGCGAGGATCGACAGCGTCTCGCGGGCCTTGGGATCGGGGTCGCCGGCGAACCAGGCGTGCAGGCTGCCCTCGTGCCGTCCGCCCCACACGAGCGGGTAGGCGACCACCACGCCCTCGCCCTGCCAGCGCGGCTCGTCCGGACCGGCCGCCGCCCAGCCGCGGTCGACCTCGCGCGCGTGGGCTTCGAGCAGCCGCGGTTCGGGCGCCCCCGGCCGGATGCCGGGATCGTGGTCGGAGGCCGTGATGCCCTGGCGCAACACCAGCACGGCGGCGCGTGCGCCGGTCGCGTCGCGCGCCCCCTGGACGGCCGCCGTCACCGCCGCCTGCAGGTCGGGGGCCGCGGCGAAACGCTCGGTCACCCGCTGCAGCCCCCGCAGGAGCGCGAAGCTGTCGCTCAGCTCGCGGTACAGCCGCTGGAGCTCCTGCTGCGCCTGCTCGCGCTCGCGCAGCGCCTGCGCGATCCAGTCGAGGACGACGAAGGTCACGATGGGCCCCAGCAACGCATAGAACAGCAGCTGCCCCCAGAAGCGGAACCCGGCCCCGCCCAGCGGCAGCACCACGAGCTGGTGGACGAGCACGACCCCGACGATCACCAGCGGCAGCCACAGGCGCGCCAGGCGCACCTGGGCGTACAGCGAGCCGCGGGCGACGCTGCCGGTCTCGGGGGGCGGGTGGGCCATCCCCGCCATCCTAGCCCCAGGCCGACCGCGGCGCGGCCCGCGCGGCGGTACACTCGCGCCCATGACGGCCACGCCCCCCGAGACGACCGCCCCGCCGCCCGTGGAGGGGCCGCGCCGCACGCTCGACGTGGACGGCGTGCGGCTCACCTTGCTGGGCACCGCCCACGTCTCGCGCCGCAGCGCCGAGGAGGTCGCCGAGGCCATCGACGCGGGCGACTTCGACGCCGTCGCCATCGAACTCGACCCGGCGCGCCACGCGGCCCTGACGGACCGCGAGAGCTTCGCCAGGCTCGACCTGTGGCAGGCGTGGAAGGCGGGCAAGCTGGGCATGGTCGCCGTCAGCCTGGCGCTCGGCGCCTTCCAGCAGCGACTGGCCGACCAGTTGGGGATCGAGCCCGGCGCCGAGATGCGCCGCGCGATCGAGCGCGCCGGCGCCCACGGCCTGCCGCTGTGGCTGGTCGACCGCGACCTCGGTGTCACGCTCCGGAGGGTCGTCGCCAACGTCCCCTGGTGGCAGCGGGCCACGCTGCTCGCAGGGGTGCTCGGCAGCGTCGTCAGCCGCCAACCGATCGAGGAGGCGGAGATCGAGCGTCTCAAGGAGGGCGACGTGCTGGCGTCGACGTTCGCCGAGTTCGCGGAGGACGAGCGGCGGGTCTACGAGCCGCTCATCGCCGAGCGCGATCGCTTCATGGCGGCCCGCCTGCGTCAGGAGATCGGCCGCGCCCGGCGCCGCCAGCAGGCCCCCGAATCCGTGCTCGCCGTGGTCGGCGCCGGGCACCTGGCGGGGATCGCGCGCGAGTTGGAGGCCCCCGACCCGGGCGAGGCGGCGACCGCCGAGGAGCTGTTGCGCCTGCAGCGCACGCCCCCCAAGGGCGTCGCCGGACGCATCCTGCCGTGGCTGCTGGTGGCGCTCATCGTGACGGGCTTCGCCATCGGCTTCGGCCGCGAGCAGGAGCTCGGCGTGCGGCTGCTGCTCGAGTGGACGCTCATCAACGGCGGGCTCGCCGGCCTCGGGGCCGCCGTGGCCCTCGGGCACCCGCTGACGATCCTGGCGACCATGGTGGCCGCGCCCTTCACCTCGCTCAACCCGATGATCGGCGCGGGCTTCGTGGCGGCGGGCGTCGAGCTGGCCCTGCGCCGGCCGCGCGTCGGCGACCTGGCGGACCTGCGGCACGCGGTGACCTCGGCGCGCGGCTGGTGGTCCAACCGCGCGGCGCGCGCGCTGCTGGTGTTCGTGCTGGCGACGGCCGGTTCGGTGGCGGGCACCTACCTGGCGGGGTTCCGCATCGTCGAGCGCCTGATCGGCTGACCGCCGTCCCTCAGGGAGCGCCGTCCAGCACCCACTGGGCGAAGGCGTCCGCCAGGGCGAAGGTCGAGCGGCTGGCGCCGCTCGCGAGCAGGTGGTCCACGAAGTCGACCACGTCCGCCTCGCCGACGGCCGCGAAGACCTCGCCGCCCGACATGTCCGCGAAGCGCCCGCTGGTCGCCACCGGCAGCGCCTCCTCGGCCAAGGCCGCGGTCGCCCGCAGCTCGTCGATCCAGCGCGCCCACACGGTGGCCGGGGCGACGCCGAGGTCGCGCGCCGAGATCAGCTCCTGCCCCGTCTCGAGCGTCGTCGGCACGAGTCCGCGCCCGACCAGGCGACGCACGCGGTCGGCCTCGCCGGCTACCGCGATCTCGCGTGTGGCACGCGCCTCCTGGCCGTCGCCGCTGGCGACGACCACCAGCGTGTAGTCGCCGGCGGGCAGCGCCTCCGGGAGCTCGATCTCGAGCAGATCGAGGACGTAGCCGATCGCGCCGGTCGGCACGTCGACCTCGGCGGCGTCGCTGGCGACGGCCTCGCCGTCGGCGTCCAGGACCTCGGCCACGAGGTCGAGCCGGCGCGGCAGCGCGTCGCCCGGGGTGGCGACCTCGAAGGTCAGGGTGAGGGGATCGCCCGGCCGGGCGGTCTCCACCGGGGGACCGCGGCGCCCGAGGCTGAGCGTGGGTGGGTCCTGGATCTCGATGGGCGGCAGCGGCGCCCGCAGGGCGGCGATCCTGGACTCGGCCTCCCGCGCCCGCGCGGCGTCCGCGCCCGCCGCAGCGGGATCCGCGGCGACGCGCTGGACGTAGCGTTCGTAGGCGTCGGCGGCCTCGGAGCGGAGGCCGGCCCGATCGAGCAGGAAGCCGAGGGCGAACGGCACGCCGGCGGCCTCCGGGTAGTCCTGCTCCGCGGCGACGAGGTCGGCGATCGCCTCGCGGTCCACGTCGGGATCCAGGCGGACGGCCTCGCGGTAGTCGGCGAGCGCGGCCTCCAGGCGGTCGGTCACCACCCGCACCAGGCCGAGGTTGAAGCGCGCGATGTACTGGCCCGGGTCGAGCTCGATGGCGCGCAATGAGGCGGCCTCGGACCGCTCCAGGAAGCCGAGCAGGTACCACGACCAGCCGAGGTTCGTCCAGTAGAGGTCGCTGTCGGGGGCCAGGTCGACGGCCACGGCCAGGGTCTCCGCCGCGGTCAGCGCGTCGTCGCGGTCGAAGGCCAGGAACGAGCGCCGCTCGAAGGGGTAGGTCAGGAAGGGCGCCACCCGCCCCAGGGAGGCCAGCAGGCGATCCTCGAGCTCGACGTCCTCCAGGGCCCCGGCGGCGAGGGCGGCCGCCAGCAGGGCGGCGGGTTCGGCCGCGTCGACGAGTCCGGCGAGGTCCGCGCGCGCCGCGGCCGCGGCGTCGGCGTCCTCCGCGTCGAGGGCCGCGGTGGCGCGATCGGCCGCCTGCGCGGCGCGGCCGAAGGGGTAGGCGGCGGCCGCGGCCGCGAAGGCGCGCGCCGCGGCCTCGTCGTCGCCGACGCCGCGGGCCCAGGCTCCGGCCCACACGTCGGCGACGGGCGGGCCCCCTTCCGCGCGCCAGCGGGCGAAGGCGCGCAGCGGCTCCTCGGGATCGCTCGCCGACAGGGACGCCATCGCCGCCAACGCCGGGTCGCCCTGCGCCGTGCCGGCGACGGCGGCGCGCAAGTCCTCGCGCAGGCGCGCGTCGATCGGGTGGGGGTCCTCGAGCGTCTCGAGCAACTCCAGTGCCTCGCTCGTGAAGCCGGCGCCGATGAGCGCGCGGGCGCGCGCGGGCGCCTGGTCGGCGCCGGCGAGGTCGAGGGACCGGGCGGGCCGCGTCGTGGTCCCGATCCACCAGGCGACCCTGGGTGCCGCGCGCGCGACCAGTCGGTCGAGGTCGCCCATCGGGGCGCGCACCGTCGCGCGCCGCAGGGCGCCGTCGACGGCGGCCACCAGGTCGAGGCGCAGACCGTCCCCCTCGACGGCCAACGCGCCGCTCACCACGACCGGCACCCCGGTCGCGCCCGCCACCAGGGCCACGCCGCTGAGGCCGAAGGCGCCGTCGGGCGCGACGGTCAGGGGGTTGACGAAGCCGCCGGGCACGACGATCGGCGCCACCACCGCGGGGGCCACCTCCGGCCCCAGCACGACGACGTCGACCAGCGACGCGGCGACGCGCTCGGCGACCGCCACGCCGACCACCGGGTCCTGGCTGCGGAAGGGATGCACGACGGCGTCGACGGCCGCCGCCCAGGGGACGAGCGCGATGAGGAGCGTGAACAGCGTGCGACGCAGCATGGGGGTACCTCCGGGACTGCCGGTGACGCTAGCACGGGGCCGGTGAGAACCCTGGAGCCGCCCACACGGTGCGGCCGCTCGCCCGCGTTCGCGCTGACGGGCGGCCCGCCGTCAGGTCAGCAGGTCCTCGAACTCGGCGAGCAACTCCGCGGCCGCCTCGACGCTGCGGGCCACCACGAGGATGGTGTTCTGGCCGGCGAGCGTGCCCACGATCTCCTCGCGATCGAGCTTGTCGATGACGTAGGCGATGCCGCTGGCATGCCCCTCGTCGGTGTTGATCACGAGCAGGTTGTCGCCGCGGTCGAGGTCGCGGACGAAGAGCCGGAAGCGTTGCGACAGCTCGCCGACGACGTCCTCCTGCGCGGCCAGCGGGGTGGAACGGTAGCGGTGCTGGCCGGGACCCGCGGGCAGGCGCACGAGCCGCAGCTCGTTGACGTCACGACTGATCGTCGCCTGCGTCACCTTGATGCCGCGGCGCGCGAGGTGCTCGGCGATCTCGGCCTGCGTGGAGATGAACTCCTTCTCGACGAGCTCCTCGATCAGGCGCTGGCGGTACTCTTTACTCGGCATATGCATGCATGATACGCCATCCCGCCGCCCCGGGCGCCGGGTCGGGCCCACGGACCGGCGCCCGCGGCCGGGCCGCCGCGCGCGGCGTCAGTCCTCGTCGTCCTCGTCGCTCTCGAAGCTGACGCGCGAGACGGTGAAGCTGGGCTCCTCCCGCCGCCGCTCCTCGACGACGGTGCGCCTCAGCTCGTCGAAGCTCGGGAGCTCGTCCCCCCAGCGCACGTCGCGCGCCAGCTCGAACTCGCGCATCGCGACCGAGACGGTGTTCTGCGCCGCCTCCGGCAACTCCTCCGGGTCCAGCGTCGTCGGGATGCCACCCTTCAACTGCGCCGCCCGGCGGGCGACGATCATCGACAAGCGGTAGCGCGAATCGGTCAACGCCATCAGGCGGTCGTATCCTTCTTGTGCCACGCAGGTCCTCCTACCGTCCGCCGGCCCGGTCCGGGCCGTCCGGCGGCGAGCCCGATGCTACCAGAGCCGGCGCCGAGGCGCGGCTCACGAGGCCAGGAAGGCGGCGATCTCGTCGTCGGTGACGCGCCAGGCCCGGGCCCGCTCGGCGTCCAGGACGGCCCGCAGCGTGGCGGCGGCCTCGCCGAGCCGGTCGTTGACGATGAGGTAGTCGAACTCGCGCAGCGCGCGGATCTCGTCGCGCGCGCGGGCCAGTCGCCGCTGGATCTTCGCCTCGCCGTCGGTGCCGCGGCCGCGGAGCCGGCGCTCGAGCTCGGCGAGCGACGGCGGCGCGATGAAGATCATCACCGCCTCCGGTCGGGCCGCCTTGACCTGCCGCGCGCCGTCGAGCTCGATCTCCAGCAGGACGTCGCGGCCGGCCGCGAGCGCCGCGTCGACCGGGGCCGCGGGCGTGCCGTAGTGGTCGCCGACGTAGGCCGCGTGCTCGAGGAACTCGCCCCGCGCGATCATGTCCTCGAAGGCGGCGCGGTCGAGGAAGTGGTAGTCGACGCCCTCGGTCTCGCCGGGTCGCCGGGCGCGGGTGGTGGCGCTGACGGAGTAGGTCACCGAGGCGAGCGCGTCGGCGGCCGCGGCCCTGAGGCTGCCCTTGCCCACGCCCGACGCGCCCGTGAAGACGAAGAGGATGCCGCGCCTGCCGCGCGCGCGTCGCTGGTCCATGTTCCGCCTCGGGGCGCCCGCCTGGCGGGCGGCGCGCCCGGCGGCCGGGCGGCCGCCGATGCCGACGGTAGCACGTGGGGGCCCGGGCGCCACCCCACCGCCGGGCGCGCGGCCGACGGGAGGCCGGGCGGCCGACGGGCGCCTCCGGCCTCGGGGACGGCCGGTGTTACGATGCGGTCCCGGGAGAAGGTGATACGGGTGGACACGAAGTACGTCTTCGTCACGGGCGGGGTCGTCTCCAGCCTCGGCAAGGGGATCACGACCTCGAGCGTGGGCGCGCTGCTGCGTGCCCGCGGGTACCGCGTCACGGCGGTCAAGATCGACCCCTACATCAACGTCGAC
>Ga0180436_10003422_pt1 | contig 14594 bp, 11 predicted proteins | sample SS_ome_2_FD_132434 | JGI IMG/M metagenome (GOLD analysis project Ga0180436, IMG submission 132434) | Hypersaline lake sediment archaeal communities from the Salton Sea, California, USA - SS_3_S_2 metaG | ecosystem: Environmental > Aquatic > Non-marine Saline and Alkaline > Hypersaline >...
ATGTAGCTATATTCTGCTCAAGATTTACACCGGGGCATATGTTTATTAGCTCCTCTTGTTCTTCTTTACATTCTTTTCGTAATTTAGGACGTCTACCGACTGCTATAATATCTTCCATTTTATAACACTCAGGAGCAATATATGAACATGCACCACAGCCTGAACATAAATGATTTTCTACTATATCTGAGATTGACTTCATCTACATCAACACCCCACGAAGTTATTATTAAATGTAAAATTAATTTGTTAGCGCAACTTCTTACAAGCCAATTAAAAGCTAAGCTGTTCTATTATTCATGACTTTCGCTAACAGGCAAGAAAGAGACGCATAATCTATAAAAACAATATACTGCTAAAGCACGACATCAAAATAAAACCATCTAGAAAGCAGGGCAATAATAATTGAGACCGCAATGATACCCAGCCTAAATCCTCCATTGTTATAGAAATTTCTCTTAAATGACTAGAATACAAGGCCAAGGCAATCCAGTTATTCATTTATAGCTAAAAGAGCTTTTCTTCTGTTATGAATGAATTTATCAATGCTTTTCCATGAGAAAAAATAATGTTACACAATACTCACCGCCTTCATTATCAAAAACTTAACTGCAATACAATATTCGCAACCAACCCCATACCACAGACTACAACCATAGATGGTCTAGAACAGTCGATTCTATACCTCATGTTGGTGGCTGTGTACTCCATTCATCATTGACAAAATAGCCAAGCCAACACCAAGTAAACGACTTGTCAGTCGACCATTACTCTAATTCAATAGCTAAAACATAAGCCCATACAATAGAACTGAGCTGGTATCATTAATCTTCCACTCCTATTATCGATTAAGCCTCACTCCAACAACAAGCATTGAAAAAGAGCAACTAATCACAAAAACAGAATTGATAGACCTAAGGCTAAAATCTACTATGCACTCGCTATATTTCGCGTAAGCACAGCCTAATAGATACTAACAGTCACATTCATTTTTATCTCAGACAAAATAAAACTTTAACACCAATACCCAGAAACAGGTCAACTATTTATAGATTATAAAATAATCAATCAAGGAAATAACTTGATATCCGAAAACCTATCCAGATCTTTTTAGTAATCAATCTAATTATTGAAGTATTGACTAGAAAGCTCGAAAAGGAGGTTTACGAAAAACCTAACAATATTAATGCACGGATTTCATCCTTCAAAGAAATATGTAAGAGTATGGTAACCCCAATCTAAGTCTTAAAGAGTGTGTAGTAGCGCTGTAATTGCCTTAACATTAACCGCCCCTTTGGGAATATCATTAAAGCCAATCCATAACTACAAAAAAATAGTGCAGAATTGGTGAGGATATTTAGTAGATAAGAAGGATTCGAATAATATATATTTTTGAAAAGCAGAATGAAACTACTCATTACAGCACATATGAAAGGGTATAGCATTGAAGAAAAGATTTCTTTGGACTGAACTGGTGTTCCTTTAGAACTATAGATAATTAGAATTATACTTAGTGCTCCCCATACTGTAGAAAAAGTAATTGAAATACCAATCAATCCCCATTCAACTGAAAATAAAAAACAAACCGTAAGAACTGGAGCAGAAATAAGGGCCCACCGAAACATCCTATCCGAGTTATTTAATGGCACACAGAGCCATGTGGGAACAATATTTAGAGCACCTAATATACCTCCGAAAGCTAAAATTTTAAAAATTATAATCGCATCAACCCATTGATCACCAAGGATAAATAAAATTATATTCTTTGCATCAATAAGCGCATAAAGCTGTATCGGTATAATAACGAATGATATTATCGCCAGAGCCGCGAGAAAGTATTTTCGAAACTGCTTAGTATCATTAGATAACCTAGCAAGAACGGGTAAAGCAACATTAGTTAATGGTTGATTGATCTGCTGAATAGGTAACATTAACAGACCATATGCCTTTGAATACAAACCTAAAGCAGCCCCCCCCAGAAATATTCCAATAATCAAGTTATCCACATTACGATTTAAGTAATTAAATATATTAAAGCCTGTTAAGTTCTTTGCCAGATGAAGCATATCTCCTATTTCACAATTTAATTTAGGTAAAGATGGATGCCAACCAGTAAATAATATGAAACAAACCATAGATATGATTGCCTTAATTGCAGGTTGGAATGCTAAAGACATATATCCAAAATCATTAAAAGCCAAATAGATCGCAATTATGGAGCTAGTTAATATTGAAGATATTTCTATGATAGCCAATAATTTAAAGCGCATGGCTCTTTTAACAAGAGCTCTATATTGAGCCTCAACACCACCAAACAAGAAAGCCGAAGCAACAAAATACACAACCAGCTCGACTCTTGAATCGGCATAAATATTTGCTATTGAGGGTGCAATAAAAATAAACAAAAAATATAAGAACAATCCAAATGAAACATTTAAAAAAAATAGTACTGTTACTTGCTCAGGAGTAATAATTCTTTTTTGTATTGTTGCATGAGATAACCCCAGGTCTTTAAAAAGGTCAGCAAATCCTGTAAACACCAACACCATCGCAATAATCCCAAAATCAGATGGAGCCAATAATCTAGCTAAAATAGCTGTAGCTATCAGCTGAAGAAAAAACTTTGCTATCTGCGTGATTATCATCACGCCCCCACCTTTTATCGCTGCCGTTTTTATTTTTTTATCTACCAACTTACCTGAAAAGTCATTATAAAATTTGTCACTGTTATACGACATGGAAATACCACCTATTCTATACACACTTTTCAATTGAGTTAGTAAGGCTTTTCTTACTCGATAACTTATATCGGAACATTTACTTTGAGTAACAATATTGTTTTAACAATTTTTTATCAGTATTTGATTTTTTGATATTAAATTGTTAGCCCCCGCACAAAGATATTTATATTTCGCTTCTTTCAAAGTAATTTTTAACAACTCTGTAATATTGAAATCGCTAATTACATATTAGCTAAAATAAATAATCCTTTGTCTATACTTTATAATATGAAAATTGAATTCATCGAAACTAATAAACAGTCCGTGAATCCTTAAGCCCTTCTAGTACTTTCCGCCATTCATGATATTTATTTTTATAACCGAGTTTCAAAAAAAAATAATGTGCTAACGAACGTGTAAGCGGCCATAATTTCAATAAGACTAGAGCTATTTTTTTAGTGGTTTTATTTTTGAAATGCTTCTCAATTAATAATGCTTTAGCATTAATCAATTTAATCAGTTTTTCTGACTTGTTTTTTTCGGAGGCACCGCCATAATGAATTATTGACGCATCTGTAGTAATCATCGGCGTAAAGCCAATTTTTTTTGCTCGAAGACATAAGTCTGCCTCTTCACCGTACATAAAAAATAACTCATCAAAACCTTTTAAAGTTTTCCACGTTTTATTTTTTATTAATAAAAAACACCCTGATACTATATCTACATGTATTTCTTTTTCGGTATTCCAATACCCAATTGCCTCCGGGTTAAAAATAGAAGATCTTCTAAAAATTGAATTTAGACCCCAAACTTGACATAGAAGGCTCCAAAAAGATTGTCTATTCCAACAGTAGGTTGGATTTACTCTCATATCAGGAAAAAAGGTTTTACCACCCCACACTCCGGCTTTTGGGTTTCTTATAGCAAAATCCATAAGCTTATCAATTGCCGAGTTTAAAACTATAGTGTCTGGATTTAAAAGCAGGATATATTCGCCCTTAGCATAGCTATTAATTGCAATATTATTACCTTTTGCAAATCCATAATTAGTTTTTGACTGAATAATTTTGATATTGTCCTGGTTACCATACTTAGCAGACAAACCCTCAAAAGTACCATCATTAGAGTCATTATCAAAAATGATTAATTCAAATTGATAATTCTTAGTTTCATTGATAACTGAGGAAACTGCTTGAAGAGTTAAAGCCTCAGTGTTATAGCTAACGATGATTATAGATATTAAATTTTTATGCATTTATCAATCACTGTTAATTTGCTTTTTGAAAATTTTTAAATATATTTTTAATCACAAAACAACTTGAAACGAAGAAAAGTAAAAAATGTTTCGAATGATCTTTTAGCCTTTATTTCTCTAAAAGAAGCATCAATATCATAATTAGAATCGATATAATTTTTTATTTCTGGATGAATTTTATTAAGCACGCTATTTGAGAAATAATAATCTTTTAAGTATTTAACATTCTGAGTGACTTGGAATTTATCATCCGTTTGTTTTTCTAAATTATAATCATTCTTCAGTTTATCAATAACTTCATGAAGTTCAGACAAAGTCACAAAATATGAAAGCGCCCCTTTTTCATAACAAAATTTAAGATACGCTTGGTCAAGCAAAATAGAAATCAAAAAATAATCTGAGGCATTAATGCAAGGAAGAGATATTATATCTTCAAATAACCCCATTCCTTTATATAGATTTACCCTATAAGCATATAGGTCTAGTATTCTATAATTTTTAATATTATTAGTTTTTGATAAAGCAGAAATTCTATAATAAGTGTAAAGTGGTTGATATGGATGAGCATAAAGACCAATAACAATAGGTACTATGTTTTCTTTTTTGTGATAGTTAAGAATCGCTTCTAAATTTGAAACCAACCTAATTTCTTTCACAACTACATTTCTTCCATAGGATGAATAAACTGAATCAAAATGACTATTAAAAATATTCTCTAGTTTCTCTTTGATTTTTTGATCTCCGATGGAATTTAACGAACCAGGCAAATAATTTTGCCTCCCCCATTCATCTAATCGAGTTTTCTCAGGGTTTCCTACAAAATAATAATTAGCATCACCAAAAGATGGTAAATTGGAATGATTAAAACCGAAAGGTTCAAATGAAGCATTATATGAAAATGCTTTTGATAAAAAAAATTGCGCTGTTGTAGTACCAGTTCTTGCAAAGCCTAGAACAATAATAGGAATTGACTTTTCATTTGGTGAAAAATTATTTATTGAGAGGTGAGGCTCACTTTTAGTTGGCACACCCAACGCACCTAACACCTTAAATATTATTCCTTTTAGTAGTATGCTTTTCATATACCCACTTCCCATGATGAACAATCCCAACCACCATTCCTAATACAATATGACTTAATATCAATGGTGGCCCAAAAAGCCCAACAGACATACTGGAGAAATCTAAACTTATGATAATAGCTACACATGAAAAGACTAATCTTTTTAAATTCGTAGCAGGACCTAACATTAAAAATTTTATTGCATATTTTATCGCATAATAATGCGATGCAATATAAGTAAACAGCGCAAATAAGCCACCATATGTAACAATCAAAATATAGTGATTAACTATATCTATGTGATCTCTATCATCGATCATCGCTGTCCAGTGATGAGGTTTATATGAGCCATACCCAAATAATGCATATTCATGCAAATGTTCAACCGCAACCTCTAACAACCTAGTTCGATACCAAGCGGTTCTTTTATCAATCGCAAAATAATCAATCAAATTATAAAAATGGCGATTCGATAATAATTCAATGCTAATAATAAGCAATAACAATAATATAAGTGCGGGCTTTATTAGTCTTGGATAATAATAAAAAACCGTAATGCTCCAAAAAACCAAAAGCCCTAACCAAGGTCCGCTCGATAATGAAGTTAGGCATGCTACATTAGAACTAATAAAAACAAAGCGAGTTAAGGTAGATGAAACAATTATACTTTTGTATCCCCAAATAAAACCCACAATAAATACCATTGCAAGCCCAAAGTAAATTGATTGCTGAGTACTAGCAGATGCTCGCAAAAAGCCATACCTAATCTCGGAGTAACCACTAATTCTAGCTTCTCCTGAGTTAAAGACATGATAAGGGCTTGACCATGTAACTGCTTCGTATATACCTGCTATAGCCATGCTAATCGCTGTTAACGCCAGCCAAAAGTATAAATTTTTATAGTTGCTTTCTTTTTGAAAAACTATTTTTGCGACATAATAAATAAGAACGGTATCAAAAAAACGCCCTATCATTTGAGATAATTGATAAAACTCTGCCTCAACAATAATGTTAGCAATTACTGTCCAGAACCACCCTACAAAGACAAAAAAATCTACGATATTAAGAGAAACTTTACCTTCAGTTTTTACTGTGAATGCTTTTATAAGAATTGCTATCGCTAAAAGACGGGGCACTGACATTTGGATTGGCCCGACGGGAAACCGAAGAAATTCAGGCCAAATAAAAATTGAGAAAATTAAAACGCCGAAAGCGCTAATCAAGCTTTTCCTAGAGATTGCAATTAAAAGAAGCCCACCTCCTATTAAAACCGTTTCCATTGAAACTCACTCTCTAATATTAATTATGGCTTTAATTTAAGCTTCGAGAAAAACTCTATTAAATAAAAACATTTTTCTATACTTTCTCTATGACTTTCTTATTTTTACTAGCTATCAATAAGACTTACTCTGTATTTTCCGAATGATAGTAGTCAAAAACTTATAAGAATAATCATTTATAGAATCTTTTAAATCAATATAAGTGCTCTCTCTATTTAAAAAGGATAATAATAATTGATTTATAATGTCTTTACTGTTGAGTATCCGCGGATCAAAAACCTGATGCCCTTGATTACAAGTTTTAAATACGCCTAGCGCCTTATCACTATATGAAATAGTTGCAGTAGGAACATTTGTAGAAAGACTAGCAATTGTAGAATGCATTCGAGTTCCACAAAACCAGTCTAACTTAGATATTAACCACTTAACCTGTGATTCATTAAGATTATTTGGAGCTATTATTACTCTGTTTTTTTGAGACTCATCAAGTTTATTATAAACATCCATACAAGCCTCATAGTCTGATTCATAATGCCCGGGGAAATCCATAACGTGTGAGATCAAAATAATTCTAGCCTGGGTTTCTTCCAAAATCTTCGAAACAATACCAGCAACAGTTTCTCTATAATCCGCCCTAAAACCATATTGCTCAATTGCAGCATATGGATCGTTGTAAATTAGTCCACTGATATTCAAGCCAATTAATGGAGACTTTTCCCTATCACATGATAGCCATGCGCTCAATTCATCATCAATAATTGAATCAGCATTTTCTTTCTCAAGTAAAAAAGCCATATCCACTGTTGAAAGGTGTTTTTCAGAATCAAACCTATCACCTAACATGCTCTTAAGAATTCCGAAACTATTCTCATCACGAGCCAATGCAATTGAGGCTCTCTTCACAGATTCACAGGCTTTTTGATAAACAACCGCTTCTTTATATGGACCATATGTTTGAGGCAATAGTATCAAGGGAATGTTACGATTGATTACTATCTGTTTACTCCGGTTTACCTGATAAAAGCGCTTCAAACCATAGATATCACTGAAACTGTCACCGCCAGAGATATCCAGCACAGCGTCACAACTATCAATTAGTTGCAAACCGCGGTTTAATACCGCACCTACTTTTCCCATTTTAGATAATATCAACATACTCACCAGGTTTTCCGGTCGGTAGTACCGATGGCCACTTCTTGCACCATACAAAATAAGTGGAATTTTTTTTCCTGATGAGGTGATCAGCTGTGAAGTACGCTCCCCAAGACCATTATCAAAAACCACAAATTCAATATTATCAATCAGGTTTCCAAAACTATTTACAACACTTTTGAACAAAGCCGACACCCCCATGTTTGGTGTATCTGGGGCTGCACCAAATAATGCGAGTCTCATTATATAATCCTTTAGTAATAGGAACGAGTAGCTTCTTCGGCCTTATTAAGCACTACGCCAACCAAATTAGTTTCTGGTAGATGCCGAAGACTCTCTTTAATATCCTGTTTAGTTGAAGAGCCATTGGCCACGATCATCAATACACAATCTATTTGGGGCAATACAGAAATGGCATCATCTGTATTTAACAAAGGTGGTAAATCAAAAATTACATAACGATCTTGATACCGCTCCTTGAGTTCATTGATCATGTTTGTCACTTTGGCTGAAGATAGCAATTCAGCTGAGGACTCGATTTTTTTTGCTGTTGGCAAAACGACAAATCTAGAAATCTGTGGATTTATGATGATGTCATGCAAATTAGATTCTGATTTAGAATCAAGGTAATCATTTAATGACTGCTCCAGCTCCAACCCAAGATATCGAGCAACTTTTGGTTTTCTCAGGTCAAAGTCTACCAGCATTGCCGTCTTATCTGTTTGGCGAGCAATACTTATAGCCAAGTTAATGGCAATAACCGTTTTCCCTGCTTCTGGTGTTGGAGATGTAATAGCAAGGGTCTTCCAGCCATTTTGCTCCATTTTTTGTAATACTTGGGTTCGGAGTAGATCAAAACTATTGCTCAACAGGTTATGTTTATTAAAAGAGATGATCCTATGCCGTTCTAGGTGCTCATAATTTAGACTCAACACCCTGGTTTGCTGATATTCCAAGCTCTCAAGTGTTTTTTCCTGTTGCTGCTCAACTGGCTCTTCAATTGGTTCTTGGTCTACGGATTCTGGCTGCACTACAAAACGATCAAAAGAACCTTCCTGTTTTGCTTTTTCAGCTCGGGCTTTTTCTAGGGCTGCTTTAATTCTTTCCATGTTTTTATCCGAATCTAGCCAGAGTTTTATAGAAAATCATATCCAAGGGCATATACAGAAAATGCAACAGAACCAATACAACAAGAATAGCAATCACTCCTCCATAAACGAAACGTTTAAATAATAGCTTTTTTCGATATAGCTCATCTTCTGTAGTGATATAAGGAACAACAACCAAAGGCCTTTCTTTTAACAATGAGGTTAATGCTGCAGAGCCGCGAACTCGCTGGTTTAGTAATTCCAACAGAACCACAATCGCCAAACCAATACCCAAGGCAGCAACAAAACCAATGCCTACTATCATAATTCGATTGGGTTTGATGGGTTTATCCGGATATACTGGTGGCTCAATCAATGAGAATCTTTCGGCCTTCTTGTTTTCTTCCAAGCTTTCTGCAAGCCTGGCCTCAAGTTCCTTGGCTTGAATTTCCTTGTATTTCTTCAGAATATTTTCGTAATCACGTTCAAGTGACACCAGGGCTTTTTGAACCTGGGGGGTTTGTATCACTGTTTTTTCAAGCTCTTCGCGCTTTTTTTCCAGTGTGTTTTTTTGTTGTTCAAGTGATTTAATACGGTCTGCTGTTGCATTTATTCGGGTTCTCACCCTTTGGATTTCAATATCATGTAATGACTTTGATTGGCCGGTGTTAGAAGCTGACACTGCAGGTAATGCCTCAAGTTCTTTTTCCTGTTGTTCTATCTGACGAATGAGTTTTTTCACGTCAGGATGAGACAGTGAATATTTTCCTTTCAGCTCTGCGACTCTGTTTCTGTTAGCATTCAGTTGATTTTCAATGGCTCTACGCTCTGATGCTGGAGCATTAGTTACATCCTGGCTGCCCCTGACCTTGACAGCTGAAAACTCTACTTCAAGAAAGCGTAACTCTTCCTGGTTGGATTTAATTTCTCGCTTGATATCATTAATAGAATTTTCAGTACGCTCAAGCATATTCAAATGCAAATCCAAGTGCTCCGGTAACGCATCGCTATTTTTCTGTTTGTAATGCGCTATGCGAGTTTCAGTTTTCTCTAACTGGCTTTTTAATTTTTTAGCTTCTTGTTCAAGAAAGTCAGTAGTCTCTGTTGCACGTTCCGTTCTGGTCTTAACATTTTCATCAAGAAATAAAGTAACAAGATCGTTGGCGACATTATTAGTTACACGTGGACTTTTGTGCTCAAAACCTACTGAAAAAGCAATCGTTGTGACATTCCTGCGGTTTCTTTTACTCTGTACTTTAGTAATCTTGATTCGATCACGAATCGCTTGTAATTGTTCAGAAACAGTCATCCCAGAAACTTTAAACAACTTATATTTATCAATAATTTTAAGCTGATTACTGCGAGTCATTACTCTCTGTTTTATAACTTCAATACGCTCATCAACATAGCCTGTAACCGTGGACCTTATGAGTTCATCAGGAATCTGCTGGGTTTCGACTAGTATCAGACCACTGGATGAATAAACAGGGGGCAACAGGACTGCCACCAAAACAGCAATAGCAAAAGAAAAGGTTGTAGCAATTACAAATGAAAACCAACGACGCCTCGCAATATCCAGGTAATCATTGAATGTGAATGTATATTCTTCTGACATCTTCCGTGACTATAACTTGTAGTTTGTCATCCCGAGTAACATCAGGGGATCTGGATTTTTCATAATAATATCCAATTATGAAGCCTAAGATTTTTCGACAAGCTCAATAAAGACAAATGGTAGCATTTCCTTATAACTGCGAAAGGTTATAGCTCAGGGTGATTGAGAAAACATCGGCATCGGCATCAGAGGCAATTGTCTCGGTTTCTTTGTGCTGCCAGGCTGCATTCAGCGAAAGATCTTCTGAGAGCTCACGGTCAGCATAGAGTTTAATAACCGTTGACTGGTTATCTACTGTCCTGTTGTCGCGCCAGTTCAGGGAAGCGCCAATAGATGTATAGTCGTCAATTAAATAGCTACCACCCAGGTTGATAGCATCAGATTCAGAAAAACCACTTGAACCGCTTGCACTGCTTGAGCGTGCATATCCGGCAGTGGCTGAATACCTTTCTTCGTTATAAGCAACATCGGCACTGGCTGTCCAGCCGGTATCGGATGTATTTTCATTGTAGTTGGCGCCTGCTTCAAATGCGCTTGAAAGCAACTCGGAGTGCTGAGTTTCAAGACCAAAACTCAGATTATACTGTTCTGCATCAGGGCTATTATCATCTGGCTCGTAGTAATCAGCTGACAATGAGCCAAACAAGGTGCGGGTTTCATCCAGTTTATGATTCAGCCGGGCTGAGATGTCGGTATTAGTGTAATCGGTAAAACTTCCAACACTGTAGCTGACATCATCGTAAGCCAGGTTCAGGTTCAGCGTGTTGACTTCATCGAGTTCGCGCTTCCAGCCAACTTTGGCCGTTGTTTTCTCACGAGTTGCATCAGCCGTGGTTACAAGCCCGGTATCTTCGAGCTCGGAGGCGCGAGTGGAGGATTCTGCATAGCTGACACCAAGATTAAAAGAACCTCGGGGATTGTAATGTATCCAGTCCAGGCTGGCCGATGGATCGTCACGATCTATACTGAGGTCTTCGTCGTCTGATCTTTCGACTGATACCTTTGCATTAATACTGAGTTCGGTGTTTGCTTTTACACGAGTCAGTGTATAACTTGGGATAATAATCACCCTGTTGACTGACACTTCATTGGTACTGGATAGGGCTGGGTTAGAGTCATGCTCTGCAGTTGCTGAGACTGTAAGACTATGTTGTATAGGGGATGCCTGGACAACCATAGGAAGCATGATCAATGCAGGCAATGCTTTGAAGGAATACTTCATCTTGTTACGGAACCAGTAGAGTATCACCAGCCATCAACTGGTGATTGGTTGAAAGATCAGAACCAGACATGATGGCTCCATAATTGACTTTTAACTGCTGTTGTTTGCCATTGTTATTGCGAATTACACGAATTTTATCTTCATCAGCAAATTTACCCAGCCCGCCTGAAATACTTAATACCTGAATAACTGACATTGGACTGTTCATGGAAATTGCTCCTGGATTGTTGACCTTACCCAAAACGTAAACGCGGTTGCCACCTGTTGAAGTGATAACAACACTGACATGAGGATCAGGGATAAACGCTTTGAGGCGTTTTGTAATTTCCTTGGTAACCTGGGGAGCCGTCATACGGCTAACATTTACGCTGCCAACTAGCGGAAAACTTATACTGCCATCGGGTAATACATTGATTTCATGATTTAGAGCATCTTCACCCCAGACAGATATTTTTAATTTGTCACCTTCGTTAAGTTGGTAAGCTGATTCGGCAGCATAAATTGATACCGAAAACATCAAAATAATGATTGCTGCAAAAAGTTTTTCAAGCTTCATACACAAGTTCCAGACTATTATTGACGAACATAAAAAAAGGGAGCCGAAGCTCCCTTGAATTATAACTTAATTTGATAATTAATTAAGCTTTTTTACGTTTCTGAAACCCTACAAAACCTAGCAGAGCTGAACCGAAGAGCCATACAGCAGCAGGAAGAGGAACGGCACTCAGCTTAACATCATCAAGACTACCACCAAGTTTGTCTTCATCACCAAAAGCAGCAAACGACAGAGTATCCAGACCAGTACCGGAAGCCTCTACGATCAGAGAGTAAACTACCCAGTCATGCACAGAACCACCATCACCAGTATTAACAAGGCTTGCTTCAGCCAGACTCGACTCATTCCACACAGCAACTATACCATTCGTGAAACCACCATCAATACCACCATTCACATTGATTCTTGGTGAATACGCCCAAGTTAGCTCATAAAGCCCCGCTTCCAGGCCCTGAATAGTCTGAGTGATAGTGGTATTGGTTGGATTATCTGTTCCACCACGGGATGGATCCGAGTCCAGCTCAATAAAGTTTTCACCCGCATACGCTTCACCTACAGCGCTATTACGAATTTCGATACCAGCACCACTAACAACATCCCAACCAGTTATACCGCTACCAGCCACGATCCAGGTATTTTCACCGACCGCAGGATCTTCAAAAGACCCATTAACAATTAAATTTGCACTAGCAGTACCGGCAAAAACGGTAGCCGCTAGCAACAAACTTGCTGAAATTAATTTTTTCATCGATTTTCTCCAAAAAATTGGCGTTACAAATTTTAAAGTTTGCAACCCGGCCGTCTTCCATGAAGACCCGTAGCTTTCCGACCCTATCTCACAACAGGTGTGGCTCGATTACTTTAATGCAACCCATGTGCCAATAACGTAATAAAACAGATAACTAATTGTTTTTATTGAAATCATTGAGGGTTGCTTCCTATTCGAACTGAAATGAAAAAAGGCAGTTTGTAAAGAAAGCTGACAGGTGATTCTGTAATGGAAACAGAGAACCCCCTCGTCAGAGCCCTGGATGACAAGAGGGATTCGATAAGATTGCCTGGATTAGCTACTTTGAGTTTAAGATTCCCGCCTGCGAGGGAATGACGGTGTTTAGAAAACCCAGGAGCGATAGCTTATATCAATCAAGCCATTGATTTACAGTTGCGATATCAGCGACCTGAAGCTGCCCTGAGGCCTGCTTAAGCAGCATCATATTCACAATATAATCATATCTAGCTTTTGAAAGATCGTTAAGCGCTGAATACAGGTTTCTGGAACTATTTAACACATCGACAATAGTCCGGGTACCAACATCGAAGCCCGCTTCCGTGGCCTCAAGGGCGCTTCTTGATGATACGGTTGTTGCTTTCAAGGCTTTAATGCTCGCAATACTTGCCATGACGCCGCGATAGGCATTTTTAACCTGCCTTGTTATTGATCGTTTTTGCTGCTCCAGATTTTGTACTGCAGCATTATAATCGTAACTTGCTTTCAGGACCGAAGCATCAACACTTCCTCCCGAATATAGCGGCACTTCGACCTCAACTCCAATAGTTGCAACATCGTTATCGTTATCAGTTCTGGCTCCAGTTCGTGTGATTCCATAGGAAGCCACCAGGTCTACAGTTGGATAGTGCCCAGTCTTTTTCAGTTTGATTTCTTTTCTGGCAATTTCCATATCTTTGAGCGTGGATAAAATTTGTGGATTATTCGCCACGGCCAAATCGGTCCATTCATTGATATCGCCTGGCGTCGGCTTTTCGAACTGCAGATTTTCTCGCAACCGACGGAGCTTTTTAATTTCCTGCTCACCTATTATTTCTTTCAATGCCTCCCAGGCATTATCCAGCGAATTTTCAGCGATCACTTCAGTCGATAGTGATTGATCATAGGCCGCCTGTGCTTCATAAACCGCGGTAATAGCAATCAACCCTGCTTCATAACGCTGCCTGGCTTGCTCAAGCTGACGATCAATGGCTTTTTTGTCTGCAAACACGAACTCCAGCGCATCCTGCGCTGAGAGAACATCAAAATACGCCTGCACCAATCGGATAATCAGGTCATCCTCTGCGACTTCATAATCGGCCTCAGCTTTCTCAGTAGCGACTTTAGATTTGTCATAACTGATTGAGCGGTCTTTGCGATAAATCGGCTGACTGAAGTTAAGTACCGCACTTTGACTGGAATAACTATCATCGCGAGCACCTGAGATCGAGCCTCGTACATTCGTGTCAGTATATTTAACACTGGAGTTTAATGAGATCGTCGGCAATAAACCGGCACGGGCTATTTTTTCAGACGCTCCAGATGAAGCCAATGATGAACGGGATATACTTAGCTTAGGGTCTGATTTGACAGCCTGCTCATAAAGATCAGCCAAGTTAACAGCAGCATGTGACGTCGCCACTCCAAACATAGCCAGGGCCGAACCAACGGTGACGAATAAATACTTTACCTGTGTTCGAAAGACAACTTGAGCACTCATTTTAATGCAGACTCTTAAAAAAGCAACGTATCTATATGATAGCTATAAAAAATTAATTTTCAACAAAAGCTTTTTCAAAGCTGGTAAGCAATGGTGACAGTAGATAGATCAGAATTGGCTGCTGGGCTGATTCAAGGATTGCCTGGGCCGGATAACC